>Ga0070710_10001357_pt1 | contig 11550 bp, 11 predicted proteins | sample LARL52metaG_FD_65454 | JGI IMG/M metagenome (GOLD analysis project Ga0070710, IMG submission 65454) | Corn, switchgrass and miscanthus rhizosphere microbial communities from Kellogg Biological Station, Michigan, USA - LAR L5-2 metaG | ecosystem: Host-associated > Plants > Roots > Rhizosphere ... | reverse complement strand
TGGTCGCCGACTCGATTGGTCGGTCACGGTTTCAGGATCGAACTGCCGCAGTCAGCGCCGGGAAGGTCCTGGACGGCGGCGTACAGGGTGGGAAGTGCACCGGCCCGCCGTCCTGGGCGATCAGCAGGTTGACGAGACGGTAGAAGAGGGTTCGCAGGAAACTGGCGTCGTGGCTCTGGAGGTTGGTGGCGGCCAGGCCGGGGTGCGCGGCGAGGGCGCGTACGGGGGGAGCCGGCGGCGCTGAGTCGTCGCTGGAGTTCCAGGGTGAAGAGCAGGTTGGCGAGCTTGGACTGGTTGTAGGCGGTCAGCGGGTTGTACTCGCCGGTCAGGTCGAGGTTGTCGAAGTGGATGCGGGGACTGCCCGGGGCCTTGTGCGCCCCGACGACAGGGACACCACGCGGTCGGTGATGTGCGGCAGCAGCAGGTTGGTCAGGGCGAAGTGGCCCAGGTGGTTGGTGCCGAACTGGGTCTCGAAGCCGTCCTTGGTGCGGCCCTCGGGGACGTTCATGACGCCGGCGTTGTTGATGAGCAGGTCCAGGTCGCCGTGCCAGCCGGCGGCGAACTCGCGCACGGAGGCAAGGTCGGCCAGGTCGAGCCGACGGACCTCCACGCTGCCGTTCACCGTCGCGGCTGCGGCTTCACCGCGCTCGGTGTCCCGTACGGCGAGGACGACGTGGGCGCCCGCGCCCGCCAGGGCGTGGACCGTGGCGAGGCCGAGGCCGCTGTTGGCGCCGGTCACGACGGCGGTGCGGCCGGTCTGGCCGGGGATGTCGGTGGTGTTCCAGGACTGGGTGTGCGTGTTCTTTGCCATGACCCGAATGTATACACCGATCACAATGTAGGCAACGTTAACAATGTAGGCGTCGCTCACACCCGGCTAGGCTGAGGGCATGACGGACCGCCCCTACCACCACGGAGACCTCCCCGCCGCGCTGCTCGCGCGAGCCGAGAAGACCCTGCGCGAGAAGGGGGCGTCCGCGCTGTCCCTGCGCGAACTGGCCCGCGAGATCGGGGTGAGCCCCGCCGCGCCGAGTCGCCACTTCAAGTCCAAGCAGGCACTGCTGGACGCCCTGGCGCTGACCGGGTTCGAACGGCTCGCCGAGGCCATCGCAGCCTCGCAGGAAGGCGCAGGTGAGGCGTTCGCCGACCGGCTGGATGCCGCGGCCCGCGCCTACGTGGGCTTCGCCGTGGCCAACGCCGCACTGCTCGACCTGATGTTCTCGGTCAAGCACAGTCCAGAGGCGGCGCAGGCACTCGGAGCGACCGTGCACCGGTGGTCCGATCAACTCCTGGAGCTGATCGGCGACGGGCAGCGCCGGGGCGAAGTGCGCGAGGGGCCGCTCGAACGGATCGCCTTGCCGGTCTTCGCGGCGCTGCACGGCTACACCGGCCTGACGGTGAGCGGCATGCTGCCGCCCGAGGCGGCCGAGTACGGCTTGGACGACCTGATCGCGTCCATCCTGCGCGGCTGCGCGCCGCAGTAGAGCCGCGCAGGATGACCAGAGGGGCCAACTTCCCAGAACTGGCCGAGGGCAGCGGCAGGGGGTCGAGACACGCTGTCCCGCCTTGACCCCGCGCCGCTGATCATGGCAAGTCGGGACGACGCCGACGTTCTTGGTGTGTCAGCCGACGACTTGTTGCACTCCGCGGCAAAGCGTGAGGCGTCAGCTCGGCGAGGTGCAGCGGGCGCTGCCCTGCATCGAGCCGGCCGAACGGACCGGTCCAAGCCACGTTTCCGCAGCTCAGACCGGAAATCCACGTCTGGGAGGTCGAGATCAGCGCTGTTCGCGGGCCCTGAGGTCCTTGCGCAGGATCTTGCCGGAGGCCGACTTCGGGATCGCCTCGATGAACTCGACCACGCGCACCTTCTTGTGCGGCGCCACGTGCGCGGCCACGAACTCCATCACGGCGTCGGCGTCCAACGACGACCCGGGCTGCAGCACGACGAAGGCCTTCGGGATCTCCTCGCCGTCGGCGTCGCGCACGCCGATGACAGCGGCATCGGCGATTTCGTCGTGGGTGAGCAGGACGGCTTCGAGCTCCGCCGGCGGGACCTGGTAGCCCTTGTACTTGATCAGTTCCTTGACGCGGTCGACGATCGAGACGATGCCGTCGGCGTCGATGACGGCCACGTCGCCGGTGTGCAGCCAGCCGTCGTCGTCGATGGTGGCGGCGGTGGCTTCCGGGTTGTTCAGGTAGCCCTTCATGATGTTCGGGCCCTTGCACCACAGTTCGCCGCGTTCGCCCACGCCGACGTCGGCGCCGGTGGCCGGGTCGACCAGGCGGCACTCCAGGTTCGGGATGATCACGCCCACGGTGCCGATCGAGATGTCCTCGCGGCTGTCCGGGATGGCGTGGCTGACCGGCGACATCTCGGTCATGCCGTAGCCCTGTGCGACCTTGCAGCCGATGCGCTTCTTCACCGCGTCGGCGAGGTCCTCGTCGAGCGGGGCGGCGCCGGAGAAGAGCATCTTCATCGGGGACAGGTCGTAGTTGTCGACGATCGGGTGCTTGGCGAGGGCGACGGCGACCGGTGGGGCGATGTAGACGCGGTCGGTCCTGTGCTCGGCGATCACGCGGAGGAACTCAGGCAGCTCGAACTTCGGCAGCGTCACGACGACACCGCCGATGTACAGGCCGTTGTTCATCAGCACCTGCATGCCGTAGATGTGGAAGAACGGCAGCACGGCGAGGATTCGGGTGTGCGGGCCGACGTCGGACAGGATCGGGCCGCACTGCACGAGGTTCGCGACCAGGTTGCGGTGCGTCAGCATCACGCCCTTGGGCAGCGCGGTCGTACCGGACGAGTACGGCAGCACGGCGAGGTCCTCGGCCGGGTTGATCTCGACCGAAGGCACCTCGAAGTCGTTGGCGAGCAGTTCGCTCAACGACGGGTAGCCCTCGGCCTGGTCCAGCACGACGACGTCGGTCACGCCGGCCTTCGCGGCGCCGGGCGCGGCGTTCGGCAGCAGCACGGACACCGTGAACAGCATCTTCGCGCCCGCGTCGTGCAGCTGGTGCGCGACCTCGTCGGGCGTGTAGAGGGCGTTGATGGTGGTGGCGGTGGCGCCCGCGCGGAGGATGCCGTGGAAGACGACGGCGTAGTAGGGCGTGTTGGGGCTGAGGATGCCGACCACGTCGCCCTTGCCGATGCCGCGCGCGGCGAGTGCGGCGGCCAGGCGGTCGATCGCGCCGGCGAGCTGGCCGTACGTGAGCGTGGCTCCGGACATGCCGTCGATCAACGCAACGCGGTCCGCCCGGTCGGCGATGTCGCCGAACAACAGCTGGTGCAGCGACACATCGGGGATCTCGACGTCGGGGAACGGACTGCGAAAGACCATGCGGCGACCTCATTCACTCGCTGTACACCCAGCCTGTGGGCACATCGTGAGCCAGCCCACTGAACAGGTCAAGGAGTGCTCTATCGCTACAGATACGTTACTTAGCGCGTCCAAATACACTCGAATGGAGTAATACAAGCACTTGTGAACGCAATGATGTATCTGAGAAGTTGATACCGCCTCCGCGAGTCGGCTCCCACGCTTACTCGACGAGCGCGAGGCACCTTTGCGCGGTTCGTCATCCCCCGTCGGATCGCGTGGCCCGCTTGGGATCCGGAGGCTCCCCCCGTCCACGGATCCACTGCAGCGGGGACCTTTGACGCGGGACGGCTCGATGCGACTCCCCCTCTCTCCCGAGCCGTTCCGCGCATCAAAATGATCACTCTCAGTAGAAGCTGATCAGGCTGCCTCGTTCGTTCGAGTGACACGCTTCCGGCGACGCAAAACGTAGATCACCGCCGCAGCCGGCAGCGCGAGCACCAGCACGAACGGCAACACCGCGCCCACCACCACGGTGATCACCTTGAACACCGCGACCACGGCGTCCCAGCCGGAGCGGAACGCCGCCCCGAACCCGGCGTCCACGGGTGCCGGTGCCTCGATCGGAACGGTGCTGACCTGCACGGTCAGCGTGGCCATCGCGACCTTCCCCTTCAGCGACTCGCTGCGCCGCTGCATGGACTCGAGCTCGCTCTGCCTCTTGGTCAGCTCGCCCTCGACCTGCGCGACCTCGGACGTCGTCCCGGCCCGCTCGAACAGCGCCCGCAACCGGTCCACGCTGGCCTTCTGCGTCGCGATCCGCGCGTCGACGTCGACCAGCTGGTCGGTGACGTCCTCGCTGCGCAGCTCGCTCCGCGTGACCTCGCCGACCTGCTTGTCGAGGTTCCCCACGACGTGGTCCAGCTCGGCCGCGGGCACCCGCAGGGTCACCGACGCGTAGGTCGACGTCGTGTTCTCCTGCCCGGCGAACCCGCCGACGGCCGCGACGCGGTCCTTGATCTTCCCCACGGCCACGCGCACGTCGTCGGCCCTCAGGTCAACGGTGGCCGTGCGCACCAACTGACGGTCCGGCTGCTGCACCGGCTGCACGCCCGCCGAGTCCGGCTTCTCCTGCGGCGCCACCTTCTGGTCCGCTGCCTGCGGTGCGGCGGCATCCATGCTCGCCGTACCCGAACTGCTGTTGCTGCACCCCGCGGAAACCAGGGCCAGCAACACGACTCCCACCCACAGCGCTGGTCTGCCCATGTCCGTCGGACGGTTCCGGGCGGACCGGGGGTTGCCGCCTAGTCCGAAACGAGATGTTGGAAGGCCCGCAGGTTCGCGAGCGACTCGCCGCGCGACACCCGCCACGCCCACTCCCGCCGGATCGCGTCGGCGAACCCGATCTCCAGCAGCGGGTTGAAGTCGCCGTCGGCCGCCTCCAGTACCTGACCGAGCACGCGGTCCAGCTCGTCGGGCGTCACGGCGTGCTTCCCGACCCGTCCGACCAGGTAGATGTCACCCTCGGCGTCGATCGTGTAGTGCACCCCGTAGAGCCTGGCGTTGCGGCGCAGCAGGAACCGGTAGACGTCCTCGAACGACTGGTCGGGGCGCCGGCACACGAACGCCTCGACCAGCAGCGCGTGCGTCGTCTCGACCAGCCACACGTTGGTCTGCAGCTTCTTGGTCCCCGGCAACGTCACGAAGAACTTGCCCTCTTCGCGACAGTCGTACTTCAGCTCGCGCTCGTCCAGAAAGGACTTGATCACGCTGTCCAGGCTCAACGGAAAACCTCCCGGCGGAACACCTCTGCCGCTTCCTGGTACCCCGCCAGCAGGGCGTCAGTCGTGCGGTCCCACGAGAAGCGTCGCGCATGCCCCACGGCGTTGCTCGCCAGGTGCTCCCGCCGCGGCAACGCCACCGACCCGATCGCGGCGGCCCACGCGTCCGGTTCGTGCCCGTGCACCAGCACCCCGGACACCCCGTCGTCGACCGCCACCGGCAGTCCGCCGACGGCCGCCGCGACCACCGGCGTCCCGCACGCCTGCGCCTCCAGCGCCACCAACCCGAACGACTCGTTGTAGCTCGGCACGGCGACGAGATCCGCGGCCCGGTAGACCTCGGCCAGCGCCGGTCCCGGTTGCGGCGGCAGGAACCGCACGACGTCGGTGATCCCGAGCTGCGCGGCCAGCTCCTCCAGTGCCTTCGGCCGCTCCGTGCCGCTGCCCGACGGCCCGCCGACGACAAGCACGACCAGCCGCGACCGCAGCCCGGGGTCGCGGACCAGCATCTCGGCGGCCGCGCGCAGCAGCACGTCCGGCGCCTTCAGCGGCTGGATCCTGCCGACGAACGCCAGCACGACCGAGTCCTGCGCGATCCCGAACCGGTGCCTGGCCGCTGCGCGGTCGCCGGGCGTGAACCTGTCCAGGTCCACGCCGGGAGGCACCACGGCGACCTTCGACGGCTCCGCGTCGTAGAGCTTGATCAGCTCACCGGCCTCGATGTCCGTGTTGGCCACCAGCCGGTCCGACTCGTTGACCACCTGCTCCTCGCCGATCACCCGCATCCGCGGTTCCGGCGTGTCGCCCTCGGCCAGCGCGAGGTTCTTGACCTTGGCCAGGGTGTGCGCGGTGTACACGAGCGGCACGCCCCACCGTTCCCGCGCGAGCCAGCCGACCTGCCCGGACAGCCAGTAGTGCGAGTGGATCGCGTCGTAGTAGCCGGGTTCGTGCCGTGCCTCGGCGCGCAGGACACCCGCGGTGAACGCGCAGAGCTGGCCGGGCAGCTCCTCCTTGCCCAGGCCCTCGAACGGCCCGGCGGCGATGTGCCGGACGTGCACGCCCGGCGCCAGCTCCGCCACCGGCGGCAGCTCGGACGACGTGGCGCGGGTGAAGATTTCCACCTCGACCCCGCGCTGGGCCATCCGCGTGGCCGTCTGCACGATGTAGACGTTCATCCCGCCGGCGTCACCGGTGCCCGGCTGCTCCAGCGGCGACGTGTGGACCGACAGCACCGCGACGCGCTTCATCGGACCACCCGCTTGAGGTCGGCGGCGAACTGCGCGGGCCGCTCCAGGAACGGCGCGTGCGCGGTGTCTGCGTACAGGCTCAACTCGGCTCCGGGGATCAGGGCGGCGGAGTACTCGGCGGCGGCAGGGGCGACCACCTCGTCTTGAGTTCCGTGCACCACCAGGGTCGGCACGTCGACGGCGGTCAACACGTCAGCGCTGCCCACATCCCTGCGGAACAGCTCACCTCGCACTTTAGGGCTCACCGAGGTCGCGGCGGCTGTGAGTTCGCCGACCGTCCCAGCGGGCAGCGCGGGTGCCATGGCCTGGCAGAACTCGGCCATCACCTCGTCGTCGGTGATGGCACCTGGCAGCGCCTTGCGCATCACGGGGCCGGTGGAGCCGCCGGGGCGGCCGCGGCCGATCTCCGTGATCGCGCTCACGAACACCAGCGCGTTGATCTTCGCGGTGCCGTGGCCGCGCAGGTAGTCGGTGATGACGAGCCCGCCGTAGGACCAGCCGACGACGGTCGCGGGCCCGGTGTGCGCCAGCACGGCGTCGAGGTCCGCGGCCCACCGAGCGGAGTCGCGGTAGTCGCCGAAGTCGTCGGATTCGCCGTGTCCTCGCAGGTCGACGGCGTACGTCCGGAAGCCGGGCAGGCGCCAGACGGCACCCGTCTGCGCCCAGCCGTGGATCAGCACCACCGGCGGCGCGTCGAGCGGTCCTGCCTCACGAACGGCCAGTCGTCCCCCGCCGGCCGCCGTCACGTGTGTCAGCTGCACACCCGTACGAACGACCTGGTCGGGGGACGAATTCCCGCCGGTCCTACTTGGCCGCGGACTTGCTCTTCCACTGCTCCCACGGGATCTGCCAGTCGTACCAGTCGAACTGGGCCGGCAGCGTGGTGATGGAGCCGGTCACCTCGACCGGGTCGCCGATCATCGCCGAGTCGTAGTACGCCTTGGCGTCGGCTTCCAGCAGGTTCGCGCAGCCGTGCGAGGTGTTGTTCCTGCCGATGTTGGCCGCGTTGTCGTTGTTCTCGTGGATGAACTCGCCGTGGTTGGAGAACCGGACGGCCCACTTCTTCACGACGTTGGTGTAGCCGTAGCGCGGGTTGTCGAACGACCACGTGTCGCTCTTCGACATGACCACGAACGTGCCGTTCGGCGTGGTCCGCTCCGCGTCGTTGTCCAGACCGAACGAGGCCGGGTACGAGGCGACCTGCTGGCCGTCGCGCAGGACCACGAGCTGGTGCGTCGGGTTGTTGATCTGCACGACCTGGTTGCGGCCGATGTTGAACTCGCTGGACACGTCCGCCTTGCCGAACGCGCCACCGCCGTAGTTCACGCCGTAGAGCTTGGCCTCGATCTTGATGTGGGTGTTCGCCGGCCAGTACTTCTCCGGCCGGTAGTGCACCTCCTGGTCGCTGAGCCAGGCCCACACGCCGGTGATGTTCGCCGAGTTGGTGACCTTGAGGGCCTTCTCGACGGTCGCCTTGTCCTGCACCGGGGCCTCGAACTTGACCATGATCGGCGCCGCGACGCCGACGGTCTGGTCGTCACCCGGCCACAGCGTCGCGCGGGTCTGCGATCCCGGCGCGACGGTGGTGAACGAGCCCTTGAGCTCGACGGGCTTGCCGTCGGTGCCGACGACCTTGCCGGAGTAGCTGTACGTCTTGCCGTAGCCCAGCGGCTCGGCGGTCGTCCAGCCCGACTTGTCCTCGGTCAACGTGCCCTTGACGTCTTTGCCCTCAGGTGACTTCAGCGCGACGGACTCGATCTTGCCGTCCACCACGGTGATCTGCACCGGGGTCGTGACCTGCACGTCCTTGGTGCCGTCGACCGGGGACAGGGTGACCTTCGCGGACGGCAACGAGCTGTCCGCCTTGGGCGAGCCTGCCTCGACACTCGAGCAGCCGGTCAGCAGCGTCAGCCCGGCGACCAGCGCGACAAGTGTTCTCTTCACGGTTTCGACCTCCCACCAAGGTGGACGTGCAGGACCAGGTGACGGTGCGAGTGATGTCGGTCACACACCTACGATCGGAGCTGTGAATCGACCTGTCGCAGTAGTGACCGGAGCCAGTGCGGGCATCGGCGAAGCCACCGCCCGGCGGCTGGCCGCCGAGGGTTTCCACGTCGTGCTCGGCGCACGTCGTCTGGACCGTCTCCACGTTATCGCGAAGGAGATCGACGGGACGGCCATCGCGCTGGACGTCACCGACGAGGCCTCCGTCGCCGCCTTCGCCGAAGGGGTACCCCAGGCCAACGTCCTCGTGAACAACGCGGGCGGCGCGCGCGGACTTTCCACCGTGGCCGAAGGTGATCCGGACGAGTGGCGCTGGATGTGGGAGGCGAACGTCCTCGGCACGCTGCTCGTGACCAAGGCGTTCATCCCGAAGCTGATCGCGTCCGGCGACGGGCACATCGTGTCCGTGACCTCCGTCGCGGCACGTGACGCGTACGACAACGGCTCCGGCTACACCAGCGCCAAGCACGCGCAGTCGGCGCTGCACCGGACGTTGCGCGGCGAGCTGCTCGGCCAGCCGGTGCGGGTCACCGAGATCCTGCCGGGCATGGTCGAGACGGACTTCTCGGCCAACCGGTTCGGCGGGGACACCGAGCGCGCCGCCAAGGTGTACGAGGGCCTGACCCCGCTCACCGCCGACGACGTGGCGGACGTGATCGCGTTCGCGGTCACCCGGCCGTCGCACGTGAACCTCGACGAGATCGTGCTCAAGCCGCGGGCTCAGGTCTCCGCGACTCGGGTACACCGGGTGTGAGCAGCTCCACGTCCAGCTGACGCAGGACGGGCTCGATCGGGTTCGCGAACCCCGTCGAGCCCGATCCGGCGACGTACAGGCCCACGACGCGGTTGTCGGCATCGACCAGGACCGCACCCGAGTCGCCGTGGTCGCCGAAGCGTTCCGACGAGTGCACGCGGATCTGGTCGCGCAACGTCCGGACGCCGATCCCGTCGCCGAAGTCGAGCTTCAGGGTCACGTCCGTCGACGCGATCATGCCGTGCGTCAGGCCCGTGGTCCGGCCGTACTTGCGGACCGACGAGCCGATCGTGGCCGGTGCCGTGCCGGTGAGCGCACCGACGTCGAGGACCTCCGCGCGGAACGGCCGCGCCCCCATCCTCAGCCCCGCCGCGCTGACCGCACCCGCGAGCGCGGCCCGGTCGAGCACCGCGACCCGGTCCGCGCCAGGCACCCCACCGTCCACTCTGGACGGATGCACGAACGCGTCGCCCACCGCCCACGAGTCGTCGACACAGCCGACGTGGAAAGTCGTGAGCCCCAGCACCTTCCGCGGTTCCTCACGGGTGAGGGCGAACGCGCCGAGCGTGCCGGCGATCACGTACTCGTCCGCCGCGGGGACCTCCGGCGGCACGACCCGGACCGACCGTTCCGGGCCGATGCTGATGCCGCCCCGCAGGACCGGATGCCGTTCCGCCACAACGGGGTGGTCGTCCGCGGTGCGGGTGATCCTGGCCCGGTGCAGCACGATCGACTCGGCGACCACGTCCGTCGGCACGCCGCGGACCTCCGCCGGGATCTGCTGCGGATGCTCGGGCCCCTTGGCACACACGTAGACCACGATCGCGGCCCGGCCCGTCGGGCGTCCGCCGGTGTACTTCTCGCCGATGTCGACGCCGATCACGCCCGGCCGGGACAGGAACTCGTCCTCGACCATGCGCTTGACCGGCCTGATGACCTCGCGCGCGTCGTCGTCGAGGTAGCTCACCGCGACCTCCGTTCCACGCCTACCTCAATGAAACACGCGCGGTAGTGGTTCGTCACATGGAGTCACCCGGACAGACCTACAGCTGAACGCCCACAAAGACCGGTTCCGGGCGCAGTTCCACGCCGAACGCCGCACGGACGCCGTCGCGCACCTCACGCGCCAGGTCCAGCAGGTCCTCGGTGGACGCGCCACCGCGGTTGGTGAGGGCCAGCGTGTGCTTGCCGGACAACGACACCCGCCCGCCGGGGCCCTGGTGGCCCCTGCGGAAACCGGCCCGTTCGATCAGCCATGCCGCGGAGAGCTTCTTCTGGCCGGGACCGGCGGGGTAGGTCGGCACGTCGACGTCGGAGCCGAGGCGTTCGGCGATGCGGATGAGCACGCCCGCGAACGTCGAGTCGTCGATGATCGGGTTGGTGAAGAACGAGCCCGCGCTCCACGTGTCGTGGTCGGCCGGGTCGAGCACCATGCCCTTGCCGCGGCGCAGTTCCAGCACCGCCTTGCGGGCCTCGTCGGCCGGCACGCGATCACCTTGCGCCACCCCGAGAACGCGGGCCAGCTCGGCGTAGCGGATCGGCGCGGACATGCCGCCGGCGGTCAACGAGAACCTGGTGCGCAGCACGACCGCGTTGTCCGTGCCCTTCAGCACGCTGGTGCGGTAGTCGAGGCCGAGCTTCGCGGCGGGCACCTGGTGCACCTTGCCGCTGCGCCGGTCCAGCAGGTCCACCGACTGCAGCACCTGGGAGATCTCGACGCCGTACGCGCCGACGTTCTGCACGGGCGTGGCGCCGTTGAGGCCGGGGATGCCGGACAGGCACTCGAGTCCGCCCAGGCCCTGCGCGACCGCCTCGGCGACGACCGCGTCCCACTCCTCGCCCGCCTCGACGGTGAACTGGACGATCCCGCCGCCCAGCGGGTCGAGCCGGAAACCCCTGGTGGCGACGTGCACCACGGTGCCGTCGAAGCCGCCGTCCGAGATCACGAGGTTCGATCCGCCGCCGAGCACGAGGACCTTCTCGTCGTCGGCGGCGTCGGCTGTTCGCACGGCTTCGACCAGCTCAGCGGCGGTCGTGGCGTGGACGAACCGCGCGGCCGGGCCACCGAGTCGGAGCGTGGTGCGCTCGGCCAGAGGTACGGACTGCGTGGTGGTCACAGACGTCAACGGTAGCCTCCGCGACATGGCACGCCGCATCGAGCACCACACCACGTCACCCCATTCGGCGGAGAAGGTCTTCGGCGCGTTGGTCGACGAGACGTATCTGCGCGACCGGTTGGCCGAGATCGGTGGCACGAACGCCGGTCTCGTGACGTTCACCACCACCGAGACGAGGACGTCCTACCAGCTCAGGCAGGGCGTGCCCGCCGAGCACCTGCCGTCGATGGCCAAGTCGCTGCTCGGCGGCGACCTCGTGATCCAGCGCGTCGAGAACTGGGCCGCGCTCGCGGGCACGGTCGAGGTGACGATCAACGGCGTGCCCGG
>Ga0070710_10001348_pt1 | contig 11592 bp, 7 predicted proteins | sample LARL52metaG_FD_65454 | JGI IMG/M metagenome (GOLD analysis project Ga0070710, IMG submission 65454) | Corn, switchgrass and miscanthus rhizosphere microbial communities from Kellogg Biological Station, Michigan, USA - LAR L5-2 metaG | ecosystem: Host-associated > Plants > Roots > Rhizosphere ... | reverse complement strand
CCCCCCGGTGAAGCCGCAGATGACCAACGGCGGCCGGCGCGGCGTCGGGATCGCTCCGCGAGGTGCCGCGCCTCCACGATGAACACGCAACGCCCGCATGGACGAGGCGAACCGTCAAGATCAGCCGATTTGGAAGTTCCGGGGCCCGTCGGATAAAGTTCCCCTCGCACCACGGGAAACCGAGGGGCAACGCGGATGTAGCGCAGTTGGTAGCGCATCACCTTGCCAAGGTGAGGGTCGCGAGTTCGAGTCTCGTCATCCGCTCGGACGATTAGCTCAGCGGGAGAGCACTACCTTGACACGGTAGGGGTCACTGGTTCAATCCCAGTATCGTCCACTCAGTGCGAGAAGCCCTCGATCGAACCTGATCGAGGGCTTCTCGCTGTTCGCGGTCCGGCACGGTATCGGCCAGTTTTTGTCCAATTTTTGGTCGCAACGGCCGAAAATGCCCACTTTTTTGTCTTTTATCGACCGGGGTGGCGCCTCTACCGTTGTGCGCTGTGTCCGGCTATGAGTTCGATTTCTTCATCAGCTACAGCCGCCAGGGCAGTGTGCAGAAATGGCTGCTGAACCACTTCTACAACAAACTCGTCGAGTGTCTCGCCGACGAGTGGGCACCCGCGCCGAAGGTCTACATGGACCGCACCATGCCACGGGCGGTCGAGTGGGCGCACAACCTGCAGACCTCGCTGCGGCGCAGCAAGGTCATGATCCAGGTCATGACGCCGCATTACTTCACGTCCGGCTGGTGCATGGCGGAGCTGTACAGCATGCGGGCGCGCGAGAAGATGCTCGGGTTCGCCAGTGCCAAGATCCCCCAAGGGCTGATCTATCCGATCCTCTACTCGGATTCCGAGAACTTCCCGATGGAAGAACGGATGCGCAAGTGGCACGACTTCAAGGAATACGCGCATCCCGATCCGGTGTACCAGCAGACCGTCGACTACTTCCAGTTCCACAAAGAAGTGAAGCAACTGGCGCGCGATCTGGTCGAGCTGGCGAGCCAGGTCCCTGACTGGCGACCGGACTGGCCGATCGTCGAACGCCCCGATCCGATCGTCACCCCGCGCACACCCTTACCGAGGTTCAAGCGATGTCCGGAACCGTGATCACGTTCTACTCCTACAAAGGCGGCGTCGGGCGCAGCTTCACCCTGGCCAACACGGCGGTGCTGCTCGCGCGCTGGGGTTACCGGGTGCTCGCGGTGGACTGGGACCTGGAAGCGCCGGGCCTTCATCTCTACTTCCGGCCGCATCTTTCCCAGATGCCGCCGAGCGGTGTGGTCGATCTCGCACACGAGTTCATCCAGAAAGTGGAAATGCCGAGCTCGCACGCCGTTCGAGTCAACGTCGAGGGCGGCGTGCTGGACCTGATCGCTGCGGGCAAAGTCGTAGACCACCGGATGGACGCCTCCTACGCGCCCCGGATGCAGGGCATCGACTGGGAGGAGCTGTACGAGGACGGGTTCGCCGAGTTCCTGGAGGAACGCCGGGACGAGTGGATCGCCAAGTACGACTTCGTGCTGATCGACAGTCGCACCGGCGTCTCGGACATCGCGAGCATCTGCACCGCACAGCTGCCGGACCGGCTGGTGGTGGTGTTCACGGCCAACGACCAGAACCTCAACGACGTGGTCGACATCGCCCGCCTCGCGGACAGCGCGCGAGACCGGCTGCCCTACGACCGGCCGCGCCACCAGGTCATGCCCGTGTTGTCCCGGTTGGACAACACCGTGGAGTACGAACGGGCCGCGGAGTGGCAGAGGAAGTCCGCCGAGGTCGTCGCTCCGCTCTTCCGCAACTGGCTGGTCAAGAGCGTGAAGCCCGACCTGATGCTGCGGCATCTCACGGTGCCGTACGTCTCCTACTGGAGCTTCGGTGAGCTGCTGCCCGTGCTGGAGGAGCAGTCGCCGTCGCCGAACCAGATCTCGTTCGCGCTGGAGACGGTTGCCTCGGTGATCGCGCAGGAGTTCGACCGGACCGATCTGCTGGCGGACAACCGCGACGCCTACGTGGCCGCCGCGCGCTCGCGGCGACGGAAGTTCGACCTGGACCTGATGGTGTCGAGTCCGAGGACGTTGTGGCGCACGAGCACCGAGCTGATCACCGAGCTGCGTCTGCTCGGGGTGAAGGTGGACAGGTCGGTCTCCGGTGATCCGGGGATTCTCGACCAGCCGGGGGACCCCGCGGAGCACCTGTGTCTCGTCATCGACGGTGGCCTGAGCCGGTGGCAGCTCACGGAGGCGGAACGGTTCGCGCGTCGCGCGCTCGGGCCGGACGGCGTGCAGCGGCAGATGTTCTGCCTGGTCACCCGCGGCACGAACCGCGACCTGCTGCCGGGGTTCCTGCGCAACCTCCAGCACCTGGAGTTCGACCAGTCGCTGCGGCCGGTGCGGGTGGCCAGGAAGCTGCACGACCTCATCAGCGCGACGCCGGCGCCGGAGACCGAGCCGGACCACGAGGCGTTGAGGGACGCCGAGGCGGCGCTGCGCGAGGTGCCGGCGCGGGTGCCCTATCCGGCGAGGATCGCCCTCGTCGAGGAGGCGGTGCGGGGGCTCGCGGGCGCGCTCGACGACGGCGACATGGACGTGCTGCGCGACCGGTCGGCCGACCTGTTGCTGCTGAGCAAACCGCACCGCAACGGGACCGGGGTGGCGGTGCCGGAGCAGGTGCGCACCGAGGTGAGGGCACTGCTCGCCCGGATCGAGCGACGAATCAACGCGTTCACGGACTGAAAGGCGGCGTGATGCCGGACAAGTACGCGACCAGCGCCAAGTCGGCACTGATGGTCATGATGCTGGCCAACCGGGAGGTGCCGAACACGGAGCTGAAGGAGACCTACAAGATCACGCTGCTGCCGAAGGACCGCGACGTGCTGAACCGCGACAAGCTCCTGGAGACGCTGAAGGAGGGACGGCGGTTCATCCACCGGATCACCGACCGCGGCATCGACTGGTGCATGACCCACCTCGTCGAGAGCGAGCTGCCTCCTCGGGTCGGACCGCAGGCGCGGGTGAACCAAGAGCTGTTGCGGCGCATGGTTCCGTTCCTGCGCGACCGCGGACTGCTCGCGGAGGCGATCCGGTCGCGCGGGCTGGAGGAGCTGATCCGGCAGGTCTACCTGGAGCTGGGCGACGGCTACCAGGACTGGGTGCGGCTGGCGAAGATCCGGCCGCGGCTCGACGGCGCCGACCGCGAGGAGGTCGACGAGACCCTGCTGAAGATGGTGAAGTCCGGCACCACGCACCTGGTTCCCGACTCGAACCGCAAGGTGCTGACCGAGGCCGACCACGCGGCGGCGATCCGGATCGGCGGCGAGGACAAGCACCTCATGGCGATCGAGGAATCATGACCGAGCAACTGCGCGAGGCGCTCGCGGTCGTCCGCTTCAACTCGGCCGAGACCCCCGACGACGTGTGGCAGACCTCGCCCTTCCACATCGAGGGCCTGCACACCAGGGCTGAGCACCGCCTCCGTGCGGGCATCGCCGACGCCAGGGCCAGCGTCGGGCCGAGCATCGGTGGCCTGGTGCTGCAGGGGGAGAAGGGCGTCGGCAAGACGCACCTGCTGGGTTCGGTGCGCCGGATGGTCCAGGGGCAGGGCGGCTACTTCTTCCTCGTCGAGGTCACGTCGGGCAAGGCGTTCTGGGACGACGTGGCCGACGCCATGCGCAGTGAGCTGCGCCGGGCCAACGACGAGGGCGACATCCAGCTCACGGTGTTGCTGCGGCAGCTGTGCCTGGGCGCCGACGTGCCCGCGGAGGTCGCGCGGGCGGTGGCGGGCGAGGCGCCGCTGACGCCCGACCACCTGCGGACTTTCCTCAATGGACTGCGCACAGTGGACAGTCGGATCGCCGTGGAGTGCGGTGACACCATCCGCGCGCTCGTCCTGTACGCCTCGGAGCACTCGGACGTCGGCAGGTCCTACCTGAAAGGCGTGGACGAGTCGAGTGAGGAACGCAGGCGCTGGGGCCTGCCCGCCGAGTCGAACCCGTCCAGGACGCTCGTGCGGGACATCTCCCGCGTCCTCGCCATGACTGGTCCGTGCGTCATCGCCGTCGACCAGCTGGACACGTTGGTCAACAAGGGGCAGGACGCGACCGGCGAGGCGGTGACGAACCCCGAACTGGTGCAGGAGATCGCCGACATCTCGGACGGTCTGATGCAGCTGCGCGAGACGACGCGGCGGACGATCACCGTGGTCGCGTGCCTGCCCAACACGTGGAGGATGCTGAAGTCGATCGCGAGCGACACCGTGGAAGACCGGTTCACCACGACGCCGATCCTGGCCTCCATCGCCGATCCGGAGATCGGCAGGAAGCTCGTGGAGAAGTGGCTCGGCGTGATGTACCAGCGCAACGGGATCGTGCCGCCGCACTCGACGTGGCCGGTCGCGCCGAGTGCGTTCGACCCGGCGAACTGGTCCGCCCGCACGCCGCGCCAGCTGCTCAAGCGGGTCCACCAGCACGCTGAGGCGTGTTTGTATGGCGAGATAAGGGAGTTGGGCTCGTTCGACGAGCCGCAGCCGGTCGAGGTGGTGACGGCGCCGGTTCCCACCGGGCCGGAGCCGGACTACATGGCCGAGTTCGACGCCAGGTTCGCGCAACTGAAGCAGACCGCCGAGATCACGGCCGCGGAGATCAGGCCGCACAACGAGGACGAGGTGCTGCCCGCGTTGCTGCTGGCCGGGTTGAAGTCGTGGATCACCGAGGTCGGCAACGACGACCTGAAGTGGCACCCGGAGCCGCACGCGGAGGACATGCGGCTGCACGCCGGCCTGCGGCTCACGGTCAACGAGGAGCTGGACACCCAGGAGCGCTGGGGCCTGCGGTTCATCGCGAGCAGTCACGGCAACCGGGTGCTGCGCAAGCTGCGCGACGCCCGTGCCGCGGCCGAGGGGTCTCGCGGTGGCCGCGGCCGGCACCTGATCATCATCCGCAACGGCGCCAAGGGCTGGACCGGTGCGGTGACCCAGCGGCTCGTCGCCGAACTGGAGAGCGCGGGCGGGCGGTGCGTCGACATCACGGACGACGACCTGCGGACGTTCAGCGCGCTCAAGGAGATCTGCGCGGTGCAGACGCATCAGCTGCTCTCCTGGTTGGTGGCGCGCAAACCCGCCAGCAGCACCACGTTCCTGCGGTCGGTGCTGCCCGGCCAAGAGCGGGCCGCGGCGAGTCACCAGGAGACGCGTCCGCCGCCGGAGGCTCGGCCCGAGCGCGCCGGCGAGATCGTGCTCGGGTTGGACGGGGAGATCCGGATCGAGCTGGAGTCGTTGCGCAAGCACGCGATCGTGTTCGCGGGGTCGGGCAGCGGGAAGACGGTGCTGTTGCGCCGGATCGTCGAAGAGTGTGCGTTGCAAGGGGTTTCGGCCATCGTGCTGGACCCCAACAACGACCTGGCGCGGCTGGGTGACGCCTGGCCCGAGGTGCCGGGGGAGTGGCGGCCGGGTGACGAGGCGAAGGCCGCCGAGTACCTCGCGGGGACCGAGGTCGTCGTGTGGACGCCGGGGCGGGCGAGTGGGCGGCCGTTGAGTTTTCATCCCCTGCCGGACTTCGCCGAGGTGCGAGGGGACGAGGACGAGTTCGCCGCCGCGGTGGAGGCCGCGGTGGCGCGGTTGGTGCCGCACGCGCGGATTGCGGGCGGGACCAAGTTCGCGGTCCGGGCGCGGGCGGTGCTCAAGGAGGCGCTCAAGCGGTACGCGCTCGGGGATCGGCGTGACCTCAACGGGTTCGTGGAGCTGCTGGCCGAGCTGCCGGACGGGGTCAGCAAGTTGCAGTCCGCGGCGGCGACGGCGGCTGATCTCGCGGAGACGTTGCGGGCCGCGATGGTCAACGACCCGTTGCTCGGTGGGCAGGGGGAACCGAGTGATCCCGGGATGTTGCTGACGCCGTCGCCGGGCAAGCGGGCGCGGGTGTCGGTCATCAGCTTCGTCGGGTTGCCGTCGGAGGAGCAGCGGCAGGGGTTCATCAGCCAGTTGCAGCTGGAGGTGTTCGCCTGGATCAAGCGGAACCCGGCGGTGGATCGGCCGCTCGGCGGGCTGATGGTGATGGACGAGGCGCAGACGATCGCGCCGTCGGGTGGGGCCACGGCCAGCACGCAGACGACGATTCTGCTGGCGTCGCAGGCTCGCAAGTACGGGTTGGGGTTGTTGCTGGCCACGCAGGCGCCCAAGGGCGTGCACAACCAGGTGACCGGCAACGCCACGACGCAGTTCTTCGGGCGGCTCAACAGTCCGGCGCAGATCGCCGCGGCCGTGGACATGGCTCGGGCCAAGGGGAGTTCGATCGCGGACTTCTCGCGGCTGGAGCGCGGGCGGTTCTACGTCACCGGGGACACGTTCGGGTTCCGGCGGATGCGGGCGCCGCTGTGCCTGAGCCACCACCCGCCGAGTCCGTTGCGGCTCGAGGAAGTGATCGAGCGGGCTCGGCAGCAGTGACGACAAGGGCGGTGTCCCCGAGGGGGCACCGCCCTTTCGCAGGTCAGCGCAGCATGTCCTCGATGCGTTGGCACAGCGTCGGGAACAGCTCTGCGGTGCCGCCGAGGACGACGAAGTTCACGGTCTCGTCGCCCTCGACCTGCAGGGCGTAGACCGTGTCGCCCGACCGTTCGACGCGCACGGCGACCGTGGTGTCGCCCAGGTGCACGGTGCCGGCCAGGCCGCGCTTGGTGAGTTCGGGCGACGCGGCGGCGAACTGTTCGGCCAGTGCTCGCAGCAGCGGGGTCTCCGGTTGCGTGGGCGTGGGCGCGGGTGCGGGTGCCACCACGTCGGCGACCGACACCCGGTCCCTGCCCGCCGTCTCCGCCGCTTCGACCCTGCTCACCAGGGCGTCCACCAGTCCCTCGTCGGCACGCAGGTAGGTGACGTGCGGCGGTGACGGGACCTCGCCGGTCAGGACCGGCAGCACGTGCTCGTCACCGTTCTGCGCCAGCAGGTCGTCCACAGTGGACACGAACGGGACGAGGAAGCGCACCTGCGCCTCCGGCAGGTCGGTGCCCTCCAGCACGGTCAGGCCGCGTTGCCGGCACGCCTCGGCCACCTCGCCGGCCACGGCGCGTTCCTCCTCGGCGAACGACACGGCGATGTCGTAGGTCGCGGACTCGATCACTCGGAACCTCCTCCTCGAAGACCGGCCGGCGGCCGGTCGCGCGGGCAGCATCCACGCCCGGTGTTGACCAGAAGTGGATGAGGAGTGGACGTGTTGACCACCTCGGTGGGCAACGGGAAACACCTGGTTCGGCCGTTTTCGCAGATGAATCCTCGAAGTAGCCCGCAGCACGGCGGGCGGAATTCCGAAATCAATCCCGATTTCCTTCGGAGGATTCGTCATGTCCAAAATCGTGTCCACTTTCGTGGCCGGACTCGGCACGCTGGTGACCGCGCTCGCCGTCGCCGCTTCCGTTTCCGGTGGTGTCGCGGCCAACGCGAACGACGCGCCGCCACCTCCCACGACCACCACCGAAACCCCGGACGGCGGCGGCAACCCGTGGTACGGGTGAGTTAGCGCAAAAGAGCCCCGGCCATTCGGGAGAATGGCCGGGGCGATTGCGGTCAGCGGGACGGGGATGGTGTACTCGGAGCACGCCGGAGCGGGAGGCAGTCGTGGCCGGAACTTTTGGTGAGCTGCTGCGCGAACACCGCATTGCCGCGGGGTTGTCGATGGGGCAGCTGGCAAAGCTGATCCATTACAGCAAGGGTTATCTCAGCAAGATCGAGAACGACGTCAAACCGCCGACGCCGACGGTGGCGCGCCTCTGCGACGGTGTGCTGGACGTCGGGGGCCTGCTGATCGAGGCCGCGGCGCTCACCTCTCCGGCGCTCGGCCGAGGCCAGGTGCTGCTCACCGGAACCGCGCTCGGTGCCGGTGCGCTCGCCGGTGGACCGCGACCGGTGCCGGACGAGCAGGTGATCGCCGGGATGCGCACCTCGTTCGAACAGCTGCGGGGGCTGGGCCTGCACACCAGCCCGATGGTCGTCCTCGAACCGCTGAAAGCCTTGCAGCACACGGTGCACGGGCTCGCTCGCGAGAACACCGGACCGGTGGGGACGAGGTTGCTGCGGCTCGCCGCGCGCATCGCCGAGTACACCGGCTGGATGAGCCAGGAGGCCGGGGACGAGCAGGGCGCGCTGTGGTGGACGCGGCACGCGTCGGAACTGTCCCGCGCCGCAGGGGATCCGGACATCGCGAGCTACGCGTTCGTGCGGGAGTCCGGGCTCGCGCTCTACCGGCAGGACGCGGCCACGACGATCAACCTGGCCCAGCAGGCGCAGTGGATCGGCCGGGCCGGTGCACGCGTTCTCGCGCTGGCAGCACGACGGGAGGCGCAGGGCCACGCGCTCGCGGGAGACCGGTACGCCGCCGAGATCGCGTTCGACCGCGCCGCGGAACTCATGGTTTCCGCCCATCCGGACGCCCCGTACCCGGCGCTGGGTCCCAGCGCGTCCGATCCGCTGGAACTGGCCAGGGGATGGGCGTTGTGCGATCTCGGGCTCAACGCCGAGGCCGCGACGGTGCTGGGCTGCCAGCTCGCGCGAGTGCCGGTCACCTCACGGCGCACCAGGGCGCGCTACGGCACGCGGAGGTCGCTGGCCCACGCGTTGTCGGGCGAGGTCGACGAGAGCTGCCGGACGTTCGCCGCCATGGTCGACGACGTGGCGCACGTCGACTCGGCGACCATCAGGACGGATCTGCGGCAGCTGGCCAAGACCCTGGGCAGGTGGCACAACCACGGCGCGGTCCGGGAGATCTCCCCTCACCTGAAACGACTTCTGGGTCACCGCTGACCGCACGCACACCTCAGCTCCGCGCGTTCGGCCCGCACCTCCTCCGCCTCGCGCCGGTCGAACTGCGCGAACAACGCCTCAGCCGCGTCCCAGTGCGGTACGGCCTCGGAATGCCTGCGCAGGGCGTGCAACATCCGGGCGACGCCGATCTCGCCGCGGGCCTGGTGCAGGCGGTTGCCCGAGGCCACGTCGAGCAGTGACCGGTAGTGCCGCAGCGCCGCGGTCAGGTCGCCGCCGTCGCGCGCGGTGGCGGCCCGGTCGTAGCACAGCCTCGCGCGCAGGTCCGCGTCGGCCACGTCGGCGGCGGCCGCGGCGGCCAGCTCGTGGTGGTGCCGGGCTTCGCCGAGACGGCCCGCGAGCCGGTGGGCGTCGGCGATGTTGGTCAGCGCGTACGCGGCCACGCAGGCGTCCCCGAGCTCGACCGCGATGTCGTGCGCCTCCAGGTGGTCTGGGATGGCCTCCTCCAGGAACCCGAGGTGCTGCCGGTTCGCGCCGAGGTTGTTCAACGCGTGCGCCAGTCCCTGCTGGTGGCCGATCTTGCGCAGGATCTCCACGGCGGCCTCGTTCTGCCGCAACGCGACCTCGTACCGGCGGTGCTGCTCGTTGAGAAAACCGAGCATGCTCAACGCGTGCGCGCGGCCGCGCAGGTCTTCGCACTGCTCGTACTTCGGCAGCGCGGCCTCGAAGTGCGCCATGGCCTCGTCGTGGTCGCCGAGCGACATCGACGACATCGCGAGCATGCACAGCGCCGCGGCCTCGCCGGCCACGTTGCCGAGCCGGGACCACCTGCTCAGCGCCTGCTCGGCGAACCCGTGCGCCTCGGTGTGGCGGCCCAGCCGGTTGACGGAGGCGGACAGGTGCAGCAGCACGTGCGCCTGGCCGTTGTCGTCCTGCGCGTGCACGGACTCGACGGCCTCGATCCAGTCCTGGAACCGGTTCGCGGTGTTGAAGTGCCGCCAGATCAGCGCCGCCAGCCGCCACGCGTGGTCAGGTCCGGCGTGCCGGATCGCGGCCATCAGGTTGTCGCGCTCGGCAATGATCCACGCCAACGCCCTGTCCTCGCTGGAGAACGTGAGAGCGAGCCGGCTCTCGCGGTCCACCGAGGGCTGGATGGTCCGGTCGAACGGGTAGGCGGCGCGCACCGCGTTCGCGAGCGTGACGAGGTAGAAGTCCAGCAGTCGCACCAAAGCGTCCGCCGGGGCGTGTTCCAGTGCGGCGAACTCCTTGACGGAGTCCAGCATCTGGTAGCGGTCGGGCGCGATCTCCTCCAGCAGGCAGACCTCGTGCAGGTCGTCCAGTAGCTTGCGGGTGTCGGCGACGTCGCGGCCCGCGAGCGCCGCCGCGGCCACGAGATCGACGTGGGGGCCGGGCAGGTGCCCGAACAGCCGGAAGACCTCCTGCTGCCGTTCGTCGAGCAGCCGGTAGGAGGCGTGCACGGCGGCGGCACCGTCCTGCCGCCACGGCACGTTCTCGTCCATCAGGTCGAGCAGGTGTTTCAACGACCACTTGTCGTGCCTGCGCAAGGCCGCCGCCGCGACCGTGATCGGCATCGGCAGGTACCCGCAGCGCTTCACCAGTCCCGCCACGTCCGCCGGCCTGCCGCCCCGGACCGGGTCGGTGAGCCTGCGGAACAACGCCGTGGCGTCGCTCGGCGGCAGCGGGCCCAGCCGCACGTGCTCGCTGATGTCCGGCTCGCCCATTCGCCTGCTCGTCACGACGGCGAAGCAGTCGCGCGCTTCGGGCAACAGCGGCCGGATCTGGTCGGGCGAGACCGCGTTGTCCAGCACCACCAGGGTTTTCGTACCGTACAGCCGGGACTGGTAGACCGTCACCTTGCGACCCACGGTGTCCGGGATCTGTTCGGCCGGCACGCCCAGCTCGGTGAGCAGCTGCGTCAGCGCGTCCGAGACGGACATCGGCGCCACGTTCGGCGTGAAACCGTTGAGGCGCAGCAGGATCTGGCCGTCCGGGAAGCGGTGGCGCAGGCGGTGCGCGGCCTCGACGGCCAGGCCGGTCTTGCCGGCACCGGGCGCACCGCTGATCCACACCGCGCGGCGTTCACCGGTGCCCGCCGCGGCGGCCTCGATCTTCTCCAGCTCGCCGGTGCGACCGGTGAAGCCGCCCGGCCGGGACGGCAGCGAGCTCACCGGCTCACCCCGCCGGGCGCGTTCCGCGAGGTTGCGCAGCACGGTGCCGGGTTCGAGGCCGAGCTCGGCGAGCGCGGTGGTCGCGGCGTCGAAGATCTTGAGGGCACCGACCCGGTCACCACCCGCGATCAGCGCCCGCATCAGGAGCTCCGCGTACTTCTGGTGGTCCGGCGCGATGCGGACGGCGCGTCGCATGCGGTCCCTGGCCGACCGGTGGTCACCGGCGGCCAGCTCCAGTTCGGCCAGGTCACCGAGCGCGTCGTAGTAGCTCTCGTCCGGCAGGATCACCTCGGCCCCGCCGACCCGGTCGATGTCGATGTCCTCCAGGAACCGGCCGCGCCACAACGCCACCGCCGTCCGCAGCAGGTCGATGGCCCCGCGCAGGTCGTTGTCCCGCAAGGCCCGGGCGGCCTCCTCGCGCAGCCGGTCGAACCGCACGGTGTCGATCCGGTTCTCGTCGACGCGCAGCACGTACCCGGTGGGGGTGGTGTCGATCAACGCGTCGGTGGCCTCGAACGCCTTGCGCAGCTTGTTGATGTAACCGCGCACCAGCGTCTTGCGTTCCGGCTGGTCGGGCCACACGATCTCGGTGATCCGTTCGGGTGACACGGGTTTGTTCGCGTGTAAGAGAAGTACAACGAGGATGAAGCGTTGTTGCTGGTCGC
>Ga0070710_10001346_pt1 | contig 11597 bp, 8 predicted proteins | sample LARL52metaG_FD_65454 | JGI IMG/M metagenome (GOLD analysis project Ga0070710, IMG submission 65454) | Corn, switchgrass and miscanthus rhizosphere microbial communities from Kellogg Biological Station, Michigan, USA - LAR L5-2 metaG | ecosystem: Host-associated > Plants > Roots > Rhizosphere ... | reverse complement strand
CTCGAACTTCTGATCCAACATGGCACCGGATTCCCTCGATCGGCTTTGTGGTCCTGGGTCAAGTTAGTGGAGGAACAGCTCTTCATTCCTTCGGTAAGGGGCGGTCAGGGGGTGAGCAGGGGTGTTTTCCCGGTTCGGCGGGCCGTGGTGTGCGGCGACAATGTGAAGAAAGACAGTGAGGTGCTGCGCTCGTGAATCGAGAGACTTTTTCCAGGGTGCACGGGTCGGTGGACACGCTGCACGAGTTCCTGCTCGCCGGTGCCCGGCTGACGCCGGAGCGACCCGCGATCGTGGAACACGCTGGCGGGACGTTCGGCACGATCTCCCATCGGCAGCTGGAGCGCAGGGTGACCGAGCTGGCCGCCCAGCTGGACGAGCTCGGAGCCGACATCGGCGACCGGGTGGTGCTGGAGTCCGACACGTCACCGTGGTCCATCGCGACCCTGCTCGCCTGCTCGACCCTGGGCCTGACCTTCGTCCCGGTCAGCCCGGAAACGCCGGCCGCGCGGCTGAAGGCCATCATCGACACCACCCGGCCGGTGCTGCACCTCCAGCCCGCGCACGGCACGAGGGACGGCATCCCGGCAGGGGTCGGCACCGCCCGGTTCGGCCCGGACGGCCTGCTGGTGGAACGCGCACCGGAGCCGAGGAGCCGGCATCGCCGGGAACTCGTGCCCACCGATCCGGCGTACGTCGTGTTCACCTCGGGCACCACGGGCCGTCCCAAGGGTGTGGTGATGAGCCATCGCGCGGTGCTGGCGCTCTACCGCGGCATGCTGAGCCACGGCGTCGTCTCCGCCGAGGACCGGGTGGCCACCACCTCACCGCTCCAGTTCGACTTCTCGCTGCTCGACATCGGGCTGGCGCTGGGCACCGGTGCAGCGGTCGTACCGGTGCCGCGTGATCTGCTGCGCTGGCCCCGCCGCCTGATCCGCTTCCTCGCCGATGCCGAGGTCACCCAGGTCAACGGGGTCCCCTCGATCTGGCGCGCGGCGTTGCGGCACGAGGCGGAGATGGTCGCCGCGGAACTGGGCGGCAGGGTGCGTGGCGTGCTGTACTCCGGCGAGCGGTTCCCGCTGCCGGAACTGCGGACCCTCCAGTCACTGCTGCCGGGTGTGCGGATCGTCAACTGCTTCGGCAGCAGCGAGTCCATCGCCGCCTCGTTCACCGACGTGCCGAACCCGCTGCCGGAAGACGTCGAGGAAGTGTCCGTCGGGCACGCTCATCCGGGTGCCGAGATGCTGCTCATCGGTGAGGACGGCCGCCCGGTGGACGAGCCGGGCGTCGTCGGGCACATCCACCTGCGCAGCGGGGCGCTGTTCACCTCGTACTGGGACGACCCGGAGGCGACCGCGCGGGTGCTGGTGCCCGACCCGCTCAACCCGCACAGCGGCCAGCTCGTGTTCCGCACCGGTGACCTGGGCAGCCGCGGCCCGAACGGCGAGTTGTACTTCCGCGGCCGCGCCGACTCGCTGGTGAAGATCCGCGGCAACCGGGTCGAGCTCGGTGAGATCGAGCGGCGGGTCGCCGAGTTCCGCGGAGTTCGCGCGGCCACCGCGGTGCTGCTGCCGGTGCGCGATCGCGAACCCGTGCTCGCGGTGTTCGTCGTGCTCTCCGATGACGCGGAGGAACCGGACCACCTGGAGTTGAAGGCGTTCTGCCTGGAGGCGCTGCCGGACTACATGGTGCCGCAGGAGATCCGCGTCCTCGACGTGCTGCCGTCGACGGTGAACGGCAAGGTCGACCGGACCGCCCTGATCGACCTCGCCCTGCGGTAGATCACGTCACGTGGCGGTGAGGCCCGGCACGACCGAGTGCCTCACCGCCAGGCGTTTCTCCTCAGGTCGCGTCGAGCCCGTTGCGGGCGAGCCCGGCCAGCCGGGCGCGATCGATCTTGCGGTTGGAGTTCAGCGGGAACTCGTCCACGTGGTGGTAGTACCCCGGCATCATGCCCTTGGGCAACACCTCTCGCAGTTGCCTGGCCAGGTCCCTGGCGGGTGCCGGCACCCCGGTGTAGTAGACGACCAGCTGCGGACCGGCCTCGCTCTGGCCGGTCACCGCCACCGCGTCCCGCACTCCGGCGCAGCCGCGCAGCGCGTGCTCGACCTCGGCCAGTTCCACCCGCCAGCCGTGCAGCTGCACCTGCGAGTCCAGCCGGCCCAGGTACACCAGCTCGCCGTCGGGATGGCGGCGCACCCGGTCGCCGGTGCGGTACCAGCGGCGGCCGTCGTGGTCCAGGAACCGGCCGGCGTCGTCCGCGGGGTCCAGATAGCCGCCGCTCAGCTGCGGGCCGGTGACGCACAACTCGCCCTCCGTCTCGCGGAGCCGGTCGTCCTCGGTCAGCAGCAGGTGGTCGTGCCCCTCGTGCACCCGCCCGATCGGCACCAGGCCGTTCACGCACAGCGCGGGCGAGGTCTCCGGTGACCAGCGGTGACCGGTGATGGTCACGGTCAGCTCGGTCGGGCCGTAGATGTTCTCCAGAGTGGAACCGGGAGCCGCCACCAGCCACTCCTCGGCGTCGTCGGCACGCAGCGCCTCGCCGGCGAAGAAACTCCACCGCAGGCCCGGCATGGAGTTCGGCGTGAGCCCGCCCATCCTCCGCACCAGGGTGATCGCCGACGGCGTCGAGAACCAGACGGTCAACCCCCGCGCCGCGACGAATCCGGGCAGGTCGCGGTAGGCCGCGCCGGGAAGGGGATGTGCCGGGGCACCCGCGCCCCACGCGCAGAACAGGTCGAACATCGCGCAGTCGAAGTTCAGGTCGAACGACTGCGAGAACACGTCCTCGGCGTGGAAGTCGTACCGCTGTTCGAGGACCCGGAAGTAGTGGTCTGCACTGCTGTGCCGGATCGGCACTCCCTTCGGACGCCCGGTGGAACCGGACGTGAACAGCACGTAGGCCACCTGGTCCGGATCGACGGGCACCGGCGCGTCCAGGGTTCGCCCCGGCAGCGTGCCGCCGTCGAGCGGTGCGAGCACCGGGAGGCCGGGCTCGGCGAGCGAGGCGAGGCCCTGCTGGTCGGCCAGCAGCACTGACACCCCGGCGGCGGTCAGCATCCGCCGGTTCCGCTCGGCGGGGAACTCCGGGTGCAGTGGCACCGCGACCACTCCGGCGTACAGCGCGGCGAGCAGCCCGGCGTACGCCTCCAGCGTCTTGCCCGCCAGCACACCCACCGCGCGAGGTGGCTCGTCACCGCGGGAGCGCAGCGCGCCCGCCCAGCGCAACGCCAGTTCGTGCAACTGCTCGAAGGTGAACCGCCGGCCGTCTTCCAGGCACAGCGCAGGACGGGTGGGCGAAGTCGCCAGCCCGCGCAGGAACCGGGCGTGCAGCACGGGGGAGTCCGCGTTCGTCATGACGCCTGCTGCCGGAACGAGTGCATTGCGAGCCGTGGCGAGGCGCTCAGCACCTCGAAGGCCCGCCGGGTGCAGGCGACCCGCCCGAACAACGCGTCCGGCCCGGCCACGCACAGCTGTGTGATGCCCTGTTCCCGCAGCGACCGGACCACGTCCGGCCAGCGCACCGGGAGCACCAGACCGTCGAGCACCATGTCTCGCACCCCTTCGGCGGTGGTGCGCAGTGATCCGTCCTGGTCGGCCACCACCGGCAGCACCGGATCCCGGAAGGTGACCGATTCGAACACTTCGGCGGCCGCACGGTCGCGCAGCTCGCCGAAGAGGCTGACGTGCATCGGTGGTGAAGTGTCGTACAGGGGAAGGCCACCTGCCGAGCGCAACCGCCGCCGCAGCCAGTCCAGCCGGTCGCGGCGCACCGAGACCATGTAGAAGTCGTCGTCGATGTAGCAGGAGATCTCGTGCCAGTCGGCCAGCTCCGTGAGAACGCGGTCCAGTTCGGCGCGGGGGGTGCGGGCGAACGACAGCGTCACGACGTCGCTGTGGTGCTCGGCGAAGTACTCGGTCTCCAACCGCGCCAGCCGCGCGGTCAGCCACACGCCATCGGCCACGTCCAGCGCACCGGAGTGGATCGCGGCCGCTCGGCCACCGAAGCTGGCGCCGGCGAGCAACCGGGGGCGCACGCCGAGTTCCTGCTGAGCCCACCTGGCCGACGCGAGGCAGTTCACCAGGTACGCCACCTGGCCGGCCTCCGAGTAGTCCGCCGAGCTGTCGCGGTAGCGCGCCACCAGGTCGTAGCCGAGGACTTCGTCGGCGATCGCGACCAGCTCGCGGGCGATCGGGTGCGCCACCATGAACTCGGCCACGTCCTGGAACGGGACCGGTCCCATCCCCGGGAACGCGGTGGCCTGGTCGTTGTCGTGCATCCGCGGGTCTCCTCTATCCAAGCCTGGTGAACGCCTGCTCGATGACCGCGAGCGCGGCGGCCACGTGCGGCACCTGCAACGGGTCGTCCGCATGCATCGCTTCGCATTGCCGTTCGACCGTGCCCCCGTACAGCACGCTGGTGGCCGCGCGGAAGCGCAGTGCCCCCGCGTCGTCACCGAAGTGGACCCCGGCCAGCACGGCCACGCCCCGTTCCGCGAGCAGGTACCGCTGCAGCGACTCGCCGTCGGTGACACCGAGCCGGTCGAGCTGGGGGCGCAGCGGCTCGAAGTCGGGATAGACGTAGAAGCCGCCCGTCGGCGGCCTGGCCACCGCTCCAGCCGCAGTGCAGATCCGGTGCACCGCGCGGGCCAGCACACCGTGCAGCCGGGCGTCCTCGGCCAGCCGTCGCCGCAGCTCGGGCGGTTCGGCGAAGGCGTACTCGGCCACCTCCTGCATCGGCCCGGCCAGCGTGGACCACACCTCGCTCGCGATCGCGGTCACGTCCGCGCGCAGCCGCTCGCCGGCGTCGTCGGAGGGGAAGCGGGCCACGCCGATCCGCCACCCACCCAGCGCCGCGCTCTTGCTCAGGCCGGTCACCACCACCGTGCGGTGGGGGATCACCTCGGCGGGGCTGAGCACCTCGGTGGCCGGATCGTGCACCAGGTCGCGGTAGATCTCGTCGGAGACCACGAGCAGGTCCTCGTCCTCGGCCACCGCGCAGACCCGGCGCACCAGGTCCGGCGTGGCGGTGGTGCCGGTGGGGTTGTCCGGCGAGGTGAGGATCAGGATCCGCGGGTCGTGGCCCGCGGCACGGGCCCGCTGGACGGCCGTGCGCAGCGCGTCGGGGTCCGGCACGCCGCCGCACTCGGCCGGGATCGGCACCCCGATGGGCACCTTTCCGGCCAGCCGCGCCTGGGGACCGTAGGTGACCCAGCAGGGCTGGGCGAGCAGCACGTCACCAGGCACGGCGAACTGGATCGCCGCGAGCAGCGCCTTGCTTCCGGGTGCCACGATCACCTGGTCCGGCGTGGTCGGCAGGTTGCGTCTCGTGAAGTATCCGGCCACGGCGCGCAGCACCTCCGGCCGACCGGCCACCGGGCCGTAGGAGTTCTGGCCCGCCCCGGCTACCAGCCGCTCCACCAGACCGGAGAACACCGGCAGCCGGGCCTCGCCGAAGCCGAGGTGCACGATCGGCTCGCCGCTCGCCTGGCGTTGCGCCACCAGTTGGTCCAGCGCGAGATTGGGGGAGATGCCGCGGTTCATCGTGCGAGCACCGCCTGTTGCGCCGCCGGTGCCACCGCGGCCGCGATATCCGCCGGTGTGTCCGGGTCGAGCTCCAGCTCGTTCAGCCAGGAAGCGGTGGGCGAGTAGCGGGCCAGGAACGGGCGGCCGACCAGCTCCGGCTCGCGCGCCTGAACCAGCCGCAACTGGAAGAACCGGCCGCGCGGGCTGTCCGTCACGCCGTCGACGACGACCTTGCCCGGCGTGGCCGACATGCTGGGGCCGCGCACCGTCCTGGCCAGGCCGGGCAGCGTCCGGTAGGCGGTCCGGAAGATCTCCACCGCCCTGGCCAGTGGCACCTTGAAGTACTCGCGGGGTCCGGTGTCCCGCTCGACGAACATGTAGTACGGCACCACTCCGGCGGAGAGTTCGGCTTGCCACAGCTCCGCCCAGATGCGCGCGTCGTCGTTGACGTGCGCGACCAGCGGCGCCTGGCCGTACAGCACGGCGCCGGTGGCGCGGATGCGGGCCAGTGCGGCACGGGCGGGCGCGGTCTCCAGTTCCCTCGGGTGGCTGAAGTGCGCCATCACCGCCAGCGTTCGCCCGGATGTCACGACCTGCTCGAACAACCGCAGCAGATCGTCGGCGTCGGCGTCGGTGGTGAACCGGTACGGCCAGTACGCCACCGACTTGGTACCGATCCGGATGGTGCGCATGGTGTCCACCGCGAGCAGCGGCTCGAGGTGGCCGCGCAGCCGTTCGGTGCTCATCACCATCGGGTCGCCGCCGGTCACCAGGACGTCGCTGACCGCGGGGTGTTCACGCAGGTACGTCACCAACGGCCCAGGACCGGGGGCGGCGAAGCGCAGGTCGGCGTCGCCGACGAACTGGGCCCACCGGAAGCAGTAGGTGCAGTAGGCGTGGCAGGTCTGGCCCTGCTGCGGGAAGTACAGCACGGTCTCCCGGTATTTGTGTTGCATCCCGGGAAGTTCGACACCGTCGCGGCTCGGTACGTTCAGCTCCCGTTGTCCGGCCGGGTGCGGGTTGAGCCCGGCACGGATGCGGCGGACCGCGGCCTGCAACTCCTGCCGCCCTCCGCTGTGGAGCAGGTCGGAGATCAGTCTCTCGTCCGCCTCGCCGAGCATTCCGCTCTGCGGGAAGACCAGCTGGAAAACGGGATCATCCGGAATGCGCGCCCAGTCGATCAGGTGGCTGAGCACGTAGTCGTTCACTCGGAACGGCAGCACCTGGGAGATGATCCGGACGTGATCCAGCAGGTGCGCCGGTACTCCGTAGCGGTGGCCGATCTCCGTCAGCTGGTGTGGTCCGCAGGTGCGGAACCGGGTGGTGGCGGCGATGCCGACGGCCAGCGGGGACATGCGGATACCCTCCGTTTTCCGGCGACAGGCGATGAACGCCGCCGACGGTAGTGATCAGGCACCCCTAGTGACGGCCCCGCCTCGCCCCCTGTCCTACCCCTTCCTGCCCACCGCCGGGAGCTCGTCCTGCGCCGTCGCATCGCCCGAATCCGCTTTCTCACAACGAAATCCCTGTCTCAATTGCTGTCCTCTGACACGGGGTTCTGGCAGATTGGTGAGTACGGAACGTGCCCACCCGATCGCTCATCGCGACAGAGTCAGATTGCGGTGTAACTCAGTTGCTGATCGAAGCCCGCCGAGCTGAATCGCTGCCTCGCCTGCCGCTCGTGGATCGCGCCGACCAGTTGACGGCCTTCCGGCTCGCGCTCGCCGACGCCGCTCACGGGAGGGGCCGAACCGTTGTGGTGGCGGGATTCCCGGCGTGCGGGAAGACCGCGCTGTTGGAGAGGTTCGGCGCGGATGCCGTCTCCCAGGGGTTCGCGGTGCTCTACGCGGTCGGTGCCAGGACCGAGCGCGAACTGCACCTGGGCGTGGTCGGCCAGCTGTTCCGCACAGTCACACTTCCCCCGGACATCGCCGAACGAGGTCGGCAGCTGCTCGCGGCCGACGTGCCGCCGGTGCGCCGTGGCGGCGAGGAAACCCGCGCGGAGGCGCGGGCGCTGGGGGATCTGCTGCTGGAGGTAGCCGACCGGCTCGGGCCGGTGGTGATCATGGTGGACGACGTCCACTTCGCCGACGATCTGTCCGCCCAGGTGTTGCTGTACCTGGGCCGGCGGCTCGCGGGGGGACGCGTCTTGCTCGTGGTGAGCGAACCGGTGCTGCCGCCGTCCACCCATCTGCCGTTCCGCGCTCAGATCACGCGGCTGCCGCACGAAATCCTCCTGGTGCGGCCGTTGGCACCCGACGAGGTCGCCCAGATGATCCGCAACTTCACCGGCCGGCCGGCGGCACTTCCAGCCGCCCGGCGCTGGCACCAGCTGACCGGAGGTAATCCACTGCTGGTGCTGGCACTGGCGTACGACAATCCGGATGCCGGTGCCGAGGAGCCCCTTGTGGTCGGATCGGCCTACCAGCAGGCGATGCTGGTCTGTCTGCACCGGTGCGAGCCGGAGGTGCTGCTCGTGGCACGCGCTGTGGCGATCCTGGGCGCGCAGGCCGAGGCTGGACCGGTTGCGCTGGTGGCAGGGCTGGCCCCGTCGGTGGTGGCAGCCACCATCCAGGTGCTCGAAGACAGCGGTCTGCTGATGAAGGGCTGTTTCCGGCACGAGCAGGGCGCCGCAGCCGTGGTGGCGGCCATCGGGGAACAGGAAGAGGCGTCGTTGCGGTTGCGTGCGGCCGAGGCGTTGCACGAGCGCGGTGCCGGTCCTGCCGAGATCAGCGGGCAGCTGGTCGCCGCCGGTGCGGTACCGGGGCCGTGGGCGGTCGCGGTGCTGCGGCAGGCCGCGGTGCAGGCCCTGGCTGACGACAACGCCGACTTCACCGTCGCGGCGTTGGAACTCGCCGTGGCTGCCTGCACCGACGACCAGCAGCGCATGTCGCTCACCCAGCTCCTGGCGCAGGCCCTGTGGCGGGTGAATCCGGCAGCGGCGGCGCGCCGGTTGGAACCACTCCAGCAGGCACTGCACGAACGCAGGTTGGCACCGGCGAACGCGGTTGCGCTGGTGCGCCACCTGTTGTGGCAGGGCGCGCTGAGCCCAGGTACGCGACTCCTGGACGACGTCCGCTCCGTCTGCGGGCACGCACCCGAAGCCATCGGCCCCGAAGCCATCGGCCTCGGCATCTTTCACCAGTGGATCTACGGCCCGCGCAAGTTGGAGAACGATCTGTGCTCCAGTTCGCTCGTACAGCAGGGGGCGAGCGGGATCGGCAGCGGGCTGGCGATCGCACTGTCGAGGGCCACGGAGTTCTTCCACGGCCAGACCGGATTTGACGCGCGCGATCTCATGGATCTGCCGGGCAGGCTGAAGCTGGACGACTCGACGCTGGAGTGCGTCGTGTACACGATGATCTTGCTGCTGCACGCCGGCGAGGTCGACCTGGCCGCGCGCTGGTGCACGACGCTGCTGGCCGAGGCCACGGCGCGGGGCACCACCACCTGGCAGGCGTTGCTGACCGCTCTGCACGCCGACATCCTGCTCCGCAAGGGGGTTCTCGAGGAGGCGGCGACGCGGGCCGAGGCCGCGCTCCAGCTGCTGTCGCCTGTGTCGTGGGGGGTGATCATCACTCTGCCTCTTGCGGTGCTGATTACGGCGAACACCGCGTTGGGCAGGCACGAGAGCAATGAGCTGTTGTTGCGCAGGCACACCGTACCCACCGCCGCTGGTGACACCCTGCTGGGCCTGCGTTACCTGCGCGCCCGCGGGTACCACCGCCTGGCCGCCAACAGAGTGGTGGAGGCCTTGGTCGACTTCGACGAGTGCGGCATACGAATGCGGGCGTGGCACATCGATCTGCCGGAACTGCTGCCATGGCGCACCGATCTGGCCCAGGTGCACCTGCTGAGCGGTGACACAGCCCTTGCCCGGAATCTGGCCCGCGAGGAACTTCAACTGTGCCGACGGCAACGCAGCCGCGGCATCGCCACCCGAGTGCTCGCCGCGTGCAGCGATCTCCGAGAACGGCCCCGCTTGCTGCACACCGCCATCGACGCCCTGCAGGAATGCGACGACCAGCTCGAACTGGCAAGCGCGTTGACACAGCTCAGCCGCGTCTACGAAGAACTCGGCGACTTCTCCCGCGCACGCATCCTCGCGCGGTCAGCCGATCATCAGGCCAGTCCCGCCGGTACGGCCGCCGAGGTCGGCCAGATCACGCCGGTGATCGGCAAGCGCTCCGAGCAGCAGCACGCCGCGGCCCTGAGCGACGCCGAACTCCGAGTCGCGCGGCTGGCCGCCCACGGCCACACCAACCGGGAGATCAGCCGTCGGCTGAGCATCACGGTCAGCACCGTCGAACAACACCTCACCAGGGTCTACCGCAAGTTGGAGGTCACCGCCCGAGCCGACCTGCCGGACCGGTTGTACGCAGCCTCGGGCGGTCGGCGGCCGGTTCGCAATGGCGTGTCGTCCACCCCGGAAAACTGATCCTGGTGCCCCCAGGCCTGAATCCGCGCGGAGCAGGTAGTGGGTGATCGCCGCGCGGACCGGTATGGCCGATCGAGAGGAGGATGTCGAGATCCTCGCGCTACGCCACCATCCACCGCGCCTCGGTTGCCGAGATGGTCGTGTGGGGTGCCAGAACTCCGCACACGCGTTGAGCTGCGGTGAACGGGCACTGTCGTTCGGTCGGCATGATCGTGGGCGTGGCGCTGCGACTGCTGTACTTCGTCTTTGTCCGGTTGGGTGGGTGGTTGGTTCTGCTCGGCCGGTCTTCGGCGGCCAAGGACGTCGGGTTGCTGGTGTTGCGGCATGTGATCGCGGCTGCGCCGCGAGCTCCGCGGATGAACGCGCACTGCGAACGGATCATCGGCAGCATCCGCCGTGAGATTCTCGACCACGTCCTCATCGTGGGAGAAGGTCACGTGCGTCAAGTACTTGCGGCCCACTAAACGCACTACAACGAGCACCGGCCTCACCAGGCCCGCGACCAGCTACCGCCAAACGTTCAAGAACACACCGGAGCGGCGCACGACCTTGACATCTCTGGCTGTCGGCCCGTCCGCACGCGGATCCTCAGCGTGATCAACGAGTACCGATATGCAGCTTGAGCTGCAGCGATGACTTTTCGAGCGGTACACGGGTCGCAGGCCGGTCTCTCCACGGCGTTGTTCGAGCCGGCGAAGATCGGTTCCGGATCCGTCGGCATCGCGATCATTTTCGCCGTCGCGAGCTTCATCGGCTTCGAGGCGACGGCCATCTTCCGCGACGAAGCCCGTGACCCGGCCAAGACCATTCCCCGCGCCACCTACACGGCGCTGCTGCTGATCGCCGGCTTCTACGCACTCTCGGCGTGGGCCGTCGTGTCCGCTTGGGGGGACGAAGCGGCGGTCGCCCAAGCCGCGGCCGACCCCGGGAACATGCTCATCACCACGGTCGGGAACCACCTCGGCGCGGCGGGCTCGGACATCGCCCAGGTGCTGCTGGTCACGAGCATGGTCGCCGCGGTCCTGTCGTTCCACAACGTCCTGGCACGGTACGTGTTCTCGCTCGGCAACTCCGGGGCGCTGCCTGCTTCCTGCGGGCGCAGCCACGGCCGGCACGGGTCCCCGCACGTCGCGTCCATTGTGCAGACGGTGTCGGCGCTGGTGCTCGTCGGCGTGTGCGCCGTCGCCGGGATGGACCCGGTCACCCAGGTGTTCGCCTGGATGTCCGGCACCGCCAAAGTCGGCGTGCTCGCGCTGATGACGATGACCTGCCTGGCAGTGCTGGTCTTCTTCCGCCGTACCAAGGCCGACCGCCGGGTCTGGCACACGGTCGTCGCGCCGGCGCTGGGGTTCGCCGGGCTGGTCGCTGCCTGGCAGTCACCATCGGCAACTTCCGGACCCTCATCGGCGGGTCCGCGACCCTCGCGATCGTCATCGGCGCGGTGCTGGTGAGCGCGTTCGTGCTCGGTCTCGTTCTCCATCGCGTGCTGCGCCCGGCCGCCGCCTCCACCGCCGTCCCCGAACTCGCCTGATACAGGAGCGATCCATGACGCTGACTGACGACCAGGCCACCACCACGGCCACCCACCCGCTCGACCCGGTGACCGGCGAAGAGATCGCCGCCGCCCGCCGGATCC
>Ga0070710_10001345_pt1 | contig 11609 bp, 10 predicted proteins | sample LARL52metaG_FD_65454 | JGI IMG/M metagenome (GOLD analysis project Ga0070710, IMG submission 65454) | Corn, switchgrass and miscanthus rhizosphere microbial communities from Kellogg Biological Station, Michigan, USA - LAR L5-2 metaG | ecosystem: Host-associated > Plants > Roots > Rhizosphere ... | reverse complement strand
AAGATCGCGGTGACGCGTGAGCGCGCCGAGCCGGACCATACCGTCGGCGTAGGAGTGACCCGTCAGCTCTGCCAGGTTGCCGATGTCGATGAGAACCTTGGGCGACGACAGCCGCATGTTGAGACCGGCGAGCAGGCTCTGGCCACCGGCGATTGGCACGGCTTCGCCGCCGGCCTCCGCCAGCATGCGATAAGCTTCCTGCAGCGAGGCCGGCCGAACATAGCGGAAGTTGCGCGCTTTCATGCGATGCGCTCGTCCATGCCGAACGTGGATTGCGACATCCTATTGCAGCTCGGCCTTAGACAATCCCATGTAGGCTTCGCAGATCGCGGGATCGCTGGCGAGGCCCATGGCGGGGCCCGATTTCGTCACGCGGCCATGATCGATCACGTAGGCGCGGTTCGCAAGCTCCAGCGCGTTCATGACGTCCTGCTCGACCAGCAGGATCGCGACGCCGGTGGCGTTGACCTTGCGCAGCGTCTCGGAGAGGAGTTCGACCGCGCGCGGCGCCAGCCCGAGCGACAGCTCGTCGATCAGCAGCACGCGCGGCGCCGCCATCAGGCCGCGGCCGATCGCGCACATCTGCTGCTCACCACCGGAGAGCGTGCCGGCGTCCTGCCGCTGCCGTTCCGCGAGAATCGGGAACATGGCGTAGATCCGCTCGAGATCGGCGACGATTCCAACCTTGTCGGTGCGCAGGTACGCGCCCATCAGCAGATTGTCGCGGATGCTCATGGCCGAGAACAGGCGGCGGCCCTCCGGGACATGGGCGAGGCCCGCGCGGACGAAGTCTGCCGGCGTCGCCTGCGCCATCGGTCTTCCGTCGATGACGATGCTTCCGGCGCTTGGCTGCAACAGACCGGAGAGGCAGCGCATCAGCGTGGTCTTGCCGGCGCCGTTCGAGCCTATGATGCAGACGAGCTCGCCGGCCGCGACCTCGAGGCTGACGTCCCACAGCACCCGCACCTCGCCATAGCCGGCTTGCAGGCTCATGACCGACAATGTCGGCGTGGTGCTCAATTCGAGACTCCCGGATTGCCGGCCGCGTATTTAGCGCCCAGGTAGGCCTCGATCACGCGTTTATCGGCGACTACCTTCCGCGGGGTGCCCTGCGCGATCAACTGGCCGTGGTGCAGCACGACAAGGCGGTGCGAGATCGAGAGCACGACCTTCATCAGGTGCTCGATCACGATGATGGTGACGCCCTGCTCGGCGATCTTGCGGATGATGGCCACCGCCTCCTCGATCTCGGTGGGGTTGAGCCCGGCGTTGACCTCGTCCAGCATCAGAAGGCGCGGGCGCATGGCGAGGCTTTTCGCGAGCTCGAGCCGCTTGCGCCGGGCGAGGGTGAGGGTGGCCGCCGGACGATCCGCCATGTCGGCAAGGCCCGTGAATTCGAGATGCTCGCGGGCGATCGCCCGTGCCTCGCGCACGTCGCTGGCATGACCGCAAAACAGCGCGCCGGCGGCGACGTTCTCCACCACCGTCATCCGCGGGAACGGCTGCACGATCTGGAAGGTTCGGGCGAGGCCGAGCCGCGCAATCCGGTAGGGCCGTTGGCGCGTGATATCATGGCCGTCGAAATGCACATGGCCCGCCGTCGCCGGATGCACGCCGGTGATCAAGTTGATCAGCGTGGTCTTGCCGGAGCCGTTCGGCCCAATGAGGCCGACGATCTCGCTCTCGTTGACGTCAAAGCTGACGTCGTCGACGGCCTTGAGCCCGCCGAACCGGCGCGAGACGCCATCCAAGGTTAGAAGCGCCGTCACTTCGCCATTGCCTTCGTCGGGGAGCGCTCACGGATCAGCGCCAGCAGGCCGTTCGGCAGAAACAGCACGAGCACGACGATGATGGCACCAAGAGCCGCGACATGTATGGTGAGGAAATTGCGCCAGACCGCCTCCTCCAAGAGCAGCAGTATGACGGCGCCGATCGACGGGCCGAAAATGGTGCCGAGCCCGCCCAGCAGCACCATCACCATCGGCTTGACCGAGATCAGCACGTCGAAAACGTCCGGCGGGTCGATGTAGTTCACCCACGAGGCGTAGATCGCCCCGGCCACGCCGACGAACACCGCGGAGAGCGAGAAGCCCGCGGTCTTGTAGGCATAAGTGTTGATGCCGATGATATCCGCGGCGCTCTCGTTCTGCTGGATGCAGCGCAGTCCGAAGCCGAGCTTGCTGCGATGGATGACGATGGTGGTCGCCACCGTCAGCACCGCAAGCGCCAGCATGGCGTAGAAGAAGAACTGCGCCTGCCCCGTGACCGACAGCTTCAGGAGCGGTAGGTTCACCCCCTTGCCGCCGCCGGTGAAGTCCGGCAGCGTGTTGACGATCTCGCGCAGCATCTCGACGACGATCAGGCTGGCGATCGCGAAATAGTGGCCGCGCAGGTGCAGAATCGCACCACCCAGAAATGCGGCGAAGAGCAACGCCGCGAGTCCGGCGCCGGCCCAGGCCGGCACCATTGGTACGCCGTGGTTTTGGAGGATGGCGGACGCATAGGCGCCGAGACCGAAGAACGCCGCTGTGGCGAACGACGGATAACCGGCGAATCCGCCGATGAAGTTCCAGGATTGCGCCATAACAGAGTACATGCAGACCGTGGTGGCCAGGCGCAGCGCGTAGTTGTTGCCGGCGAGTGGCAACGCCGCGACCAGGGCGGCGATGACAACGAGGGCGAGCCAGCTCCTCATTCGTAGCCCCGCCGGCCCATGAGCCCGCTCGGGCGAACAAACAGAAGAACGAGGAGAAGCGCGAACGATACCGTGACCGCCCGTTCCGGGCCGAGCCAATAGGAGGTGAAGCTCTCGATCACGCCGAGCAGGAGGCCGCCGGCCAGCGCGCCGGGGACGCTGCCGAGGCCGCCCAGCACGCACACCACGAAGGCCTTGCCGAGGAACACGGGGCCGTTTAGCGGTGATATCGGAAAGATGATGCTGAGGAGGGCGCCGGCGGCGCCCGCCATGAACGCACCAATGGCGAAGGTGATGGCGTTGATGCGCTTGACGTCAACGCCCATCAGCGCCGCGGCCTCCCGGTCCATCCGCACCGCAATGATGGCGCGGCCGATGGTGCTGTCGCGCAACAGCCGGTAGAGAAGAATCGTGAGCAGGATCGCGAGCGCCATGGCGGCGACGCGATCGCCCGGCAGGAACACCGTGCCGATCTCGAGCGAGCCGAGCGGATGCGCGAGCGCAATGCCTCTGTAATCGGCGGTGAACGCCACCAGCATCGTGTTGTTGAGGATTAGATCGAGGCCGAAGGTCAGCGTCAGCGTGATCAACACCGGAGCGCTGACGACGCGGTTGATGATGCCGGCTTGCACCACGTAGCCGAGCGCATAGAGCACGCCGCCGGCGATGACGATGGAGATGAACGGATGGATGCCCAGATGGACGTAGGCGAAATAGGCAACGTAGGAGCCCAACACGATGAACGAGCCGTGCAGGATATTGATCACGTTAAGCACGCCCCAGACCAGCGAAAAACCCACGGCGATGCACGCGTATAGCCCGCCGAGCACGAGGCCATTCGCTGCGATCTGCAGATAGATCATGACGGCGAGTGGTGCTGGTCCCGCTGCACAGGTCCGGCTGAATAAACCTGCGCCACGATGTTAGCGCGCGAAGCCACTGTTACTTGGGCATGAATTTGATATCGCCCGCCTTGAGGGCGTCCGGCCAGAGCAAGACGGGCTTGCCGTCAACTAGTTGAAATATCGGTGGTTGCAAGGTCTGGATCTGACCGCCGGATGAGAATTTGACGCGACCATAGAAGGTCTCGACATCGAGCGCCGCCAGCGCATCGCGGACCTTCACCGGATCGATAGTGCCGGCGGCCTCGATCGCCAATTGCAGCACGGCGCCATCGGCGGCCGCGGAGGCGTCGATGTAGTCGGCCTCGCCGCCGTACTTCTTCTCCCAGGCGGCATTGAAGGCTTCGGTCGATCCGAATACGTCCTTGCCCTTGTAGCGCACGGCCGGATGCCACCACGACATACTGGTGATGTTGTCGGCAAGCGGGCCGACGGTCTTGGCGAACTCCGAATAGGCCGGGCCGGCGATCAGGGTGATGATCGGCGCCCTGAGCCCGAGATCGGCCATCTGCTTGCGGATCAGGATCAGGTCGTTGATGTAGCCGGAAGCGTAGAACCAATCGGGACGCGCGGCGCGCATCTGCGTGATTGCGGCGGAATGGTCCATCGTGCCAATGGCGTAGCGCTCGGAGGCAACCACTTCCATGCCCTCAGCCTTCACGGCCTTTTCGAATTCCTGCGCAACCGCCAGCGGGAATAGGTCGTTGCGGGCGAGCACGGCGACGCGTTTGATGTCCTTGTTCTTCGCCGCGACTAGCTTGGCGATTGGCACAGAGACGGTCTCGTTGCCGGTCAGCGTCGAGAAGATGTACTTGAAGCCCTGGTTGAAGATCTCGGCCGAGGAGGCGGACGCTGCCAGCATCGGAATCTGGTATTTCTCCGAGATTGCGCTCGCCGCTTTGGTGGCACCCGAGCCGAATGGTGCGAACAGGAAGTTGACCTTGTCCTCGGTGATCAACCGCTCGGCGGCCTGCACGGCGCGCGGCGTGTTCGAGGCGTAGTCGGTATAGACGATCTCGACGTTGTAGGTCTTCCCGTCGGCCTTGATGCCGCCGTTAGCATTAGCGGTCTCGGCCCAGAGATCATAGCCGCGCTTCTGCTTCAGTCCCTCGGGCGCGAGCGGACCCGTCAATGGCAGGGGCGCGCCGGTCTTGATGACGTCCTGGGCAGCGGCGGGGGAGCCGAACGCGGTGGCGACAACCGTGCTCAAGGCGAGTACCCGCAGAAGAAAGCTTGTGCGCATCTCAAATCCTCAACAAAACAAGATCAGGCTGGCGCAATGCCGTCTGCGCTGCGCCACGATCTGAGGGAAATACCTAACCGCAGTTTTGCTGCAATGTCGAGAATCCAAGGATGCTCGAAATTGAGGCTGCGTGGCCGACCAGCGAGCCCAAGGCGGCGGCCGACGGGCTTCAGCGGTTGGCTTGAGATCACGACAATGGGCCTCGACATTGCGAAGTCAGTCTTTCAGGTTCATGGCATGACCATCTGATCGCAATGAAGCTTGCTAGTGAGGGCGCGAATGGCAGGCAATCCCCAACGGCTTCTGATCCGAGGCGGACAGGTCTACGATCACGACGGCGACGCTCATAAGCCACCGCTCGCCGACATTCTCATCGAAGGCAGTAACATCGTCGCGGTCGGCCGCGACCTCCCAAGCGAAGGCGTGCAGGCAATCCTCGACGCCCGCGACCGACTGATCGTGCCAGGCCTGATCAACGCGCACTATCATTCGCACGACACCCTGTGCCGCGGCATGTTCGAGGAGCTGCCGCTGGAAATGTGGCTGCTCTACACGCTGCCGATGGGTGCCAATCGCAGCAAGGAGGAGCTGCGCGCGCGTACCCTGGTGGGCGCCGTCGAGTCGCTCCGCTGCGGCATCACCACGGTGCAGGACATGCTGGGCCTCGTCCCGCTGGACGACGCCGGCACCGACGTGGTGATCCAGGCCTATCGCGATGTCGGCATTCGCGTGGTGTTCTCGCCAATGGTCTGGGATATCCCTCCGATTGCGATGGTCCGCAATGGGGACGATCTGCCGGCCGATGTCCGGGACATGTTGGGGACGGTGGGGCGCCCCGTGCGCGACCAGCTCGACTATCTCGAGCAGCAGTTCAACAGGCACCCCGCGGCTGGCACACTGCATTGGGCGGTGGCGCCTTTTGCGCCGCAACGCTGCACGCCGAAGATGCTGCAGGGCTGCGCAGAGCTCGCCGAAAAGCGCGATCTTGCCGTCTACACTCACGTCTATGAGACCCGCGGCCAGGTGCTGATCGCGCGCGAGCAGTTCGCCGACCACGATGGTTCGTTGATCAGCTACCTGAAACACAACGGGCTGCTCGGCCCGCGGCTGAACATCGTCCATAGCGTCTGGATCACCCGGCGCGAGATGGATCGCATTGCGGCAGCCGACGCCGGCATCGTGCTCAACCACCTCAGCAACATGAAGTTGAAAAGCGGGATCGCGCCGGTCTGTGACCTGCGCGAGGCAGGGGTGCGGCTGGGCCTCGGTTGCGACAATTGCAGCGGCAGCGACGTGCAGAGCGTGTTCCAGGCCATGAAGCTGTTCTGCCTGTTCGCGGCCGTGAGTGAGCCGGAGCCCGGCCCGGCGCTGGCGCACGAGGTGCTGCGCCACGCCACGCTCGGTAATGCGCGCACCGCCGGTCTCGCCGGATGCCTGGGCGCAATCAAGCAGGGATATAAGGCGGATTTGATCCTGATCGATCTGAAGGATCCCGCCTATTTGCCGTATAACAGCGCAGCGCGGCAGCTCGTCTACACCGAAACGGGGCGCGGCGTGGACATGGTGCTGGTCGATGGCAAGATCGTGGTCCGGGACCGCAAGGTCACCACGATCGACGAGGACGCCCTCCGCGCGGAAGTCGCGGACCTGATGAAGTTTTTCATTCCGGAATATGAGGCGGTGGTCAAATCGCGCAAGCGCGCCCTGCCCTACATGGCGGAGGCGCACCGGCAGATGTGGAAGTCAGACGTCGGTATGAACCGCTTCGTCGCCCGAACGCGGGACCGGTGAGCTTCACGAAGGCAAGCGGATCGTCAAGAAGTTGGAGCGAAATGACGAGTCGAACAAACCACTTGCGCCTGATCTTGTTCCGAAAGGCGGTACGTGATACCGCCGCGACGCCGAGCGACCCGATTTACCGACCTCAACATTTGCTTTTGTACTAACTCGGCGATATCGCGGGGAGCTTCATGAACGGAGAACGCACAGCCCGCCTGGTCGCCCTCATCGCAGGCAATGGATTTATCCTGTCCAAGTTAGCTGAGTACTGGCTACCGGAAGGAAGGCACTTTCAGTTCAGGACCATCGCAGTCATCATCGCAGCTCTATTAGGGGTCTCGTTCGCATATATTGCTACATGGACGTTCAGATGAACGCTGGCCGCTGTTACTAGAACTGGCCTCGGCCGGCATCTTTCTCATATGCTGTATTGGATGGCTCATCCTCTTGGCTCAACCTCGGTGATTGTTCTTTTACCTCCGGCCGTCACCGCCGCCCGATGCAGAGCGGCAGGCGAGCCGCAGCCTGTGGATGCGGACCGGTGGAGCGACCAGGATAAGGAAACATTTCGGCGATTGATCGATAGCCAACGTCGCTAGAGGCCGAATTGCCATGGGGTTCTTGGCATAGGACCAGAGCGCCAAACCATTCTAACAATCTTTTACCCGGCCAATACTCAGAAATGGCCTACCGGTGCATGGCTGAGCCCTTCGCAGGCGCCATTCGCGCCGAAAACAGCGTGTATGCGTCCTGAGTACCTCTCCCAAAACCTCGACCGGCGCACTGCCGACCAAAAACGGTGGAACGCTGCGCACTATTCCGTGCCGCTGCCGCTCTCCGGCCGCGCGGACGAGCTGATCGAATGAGCGCTTCTCGGCGGCGCCCACTGAGTTGTACCGAAGCGCCTCAGCCTGCAGTGAAGAGGATGCCATCGCGGAACCAAAGTTGCTGCTCCCAGTTGTGGTTTTGCCGGAGCCACTGCTAGGGGATGTCATGGCCACTCTGATCAACGAGTTGCTGCTGCTGACTTGCATGGGGGCGTTCATCGCTAGCGCCACATACGCCGTAACCCTGCTCCACTAAGCACAGGGCGAACCCGGTCCGCGCCAGAGCTTCGTTTGTCAGGATCGCATTCGCGGTTCTGGCCGCTTACCCTTCCGGTGGCGAGCGGAAAAGCGACCGTCCCCAGTGGTCGAGCCCGTAGGAAGCTCTCCAGCGCACGAAAGCCTGGTCGGCGTTACGGGGGGAAGGAACGGCTTCGAGGCTTACGCCGCGGACGATCACAGCCTGGGATTGTTTCTGAACCCGCGCAAATCCGTCGCCGCGATCACCGCAACGCGGCCCGGGTCGCCGGAGCCATCTTAACCGTGTCCAATGTAGTCGATCCTTCCCTCCGTGGCTGTCAGAGCGGCGTCACCCGCCAACAGCTAGCGGTGTTGCAGGTGTTGCATCCACCCTCATGCTACATGCAACAGACCTCGGGTCAGAATGGGCCAAAAAGCGCAGAAAAGGGCCATTTTCGATGCGGCTGCCATGACAAGCGAGTAGGCCATCACCCATTTTCGTGCACGCATGTGCCCTCCTATATCCAAAGTCATGCGTGCGAGGACCATAGCAAGAGTTGCGAGATCCAGGCAGGGCCGGCTGGTACGGTCCAACGGTCATGTGACAGCTTCGGGTCAAAAGCAGACATGACACCATCTTTGAGCCATTCCTGCTTTGGCCCCGAAGGCGGACAAGTAAGAAGACGTCTCACTGAGTGCGCTATGTGCCGGTGCAATGCCAAAAGTGGGTATCTGCAACAAACCTCGTTATTCGATCAACTCGTCCGCACGCAGGAGGATTGACGTAGGAACTTCCAGCCGAAGCGCTTTGGCAGTCTTCATGTTCACCACGAATTCGAATTTGCTGGGCTGGGTCACCGGCAAATCAGCCGGTTTTTCGCCCTTAAGAATTCGCCCGACATAGACGCCGGCCTGGCGATAGATGTCGGTGATGCTTCCGCCATAGGTCATAAGACCGCCCGCAACGGCGTATTCACGCAGCGCGTAAATCGCTGGAATTGCGTGCTGGGCCGCAAGGTCAACCAGCGTGCTCCGCCTGCTTTCAAAGAAAGGATCGGTCGCCACGAGGAGAGCTTCAGTGCGCTGTTGCGCGATACTAGCGAATGCTCGCGCGAAATCGCGCTCGCCCTCAGCTCGCTCGACGCGGATTTGCAACCCGAGCACTCGCGCGGCCGTTTCTGCCTCGCCGACCTCGAATCGTGAGGACGGATTATTGGTATTTGCCAGGAAGCCAATGGATTTAGCGCCGGGCATCAGTTCACGCAGTAGCTCCGCGCGCTTCGCCACGAGATTGGTGGACATGAGGCCCGCGCCAGTAACATTGCCGCCCGGGCGGTTGAGGCTCGTCACCAAGCCCGCTTCGACGGGATCGGAGCCGGAGGTAAAGACGATGGGAATGCTTGACGTCGCCGATTGTGCGGCACGCACCGCAGCGATACCGCCGGTTGCGGCGATCGCGGCAACCCCACGATGAACCAGGTCGGTTGCAAGCGCTGGAAGCTGGTCGTAGCGACCTTCCGCCCATCGGTACTCGATGATTACGTTGCGACCTTCAACAAATCCGACTTCAGCAATACCATTGCGGAAGGCGGCCGCACGCTGAGCTAACTCGCCTGGTGACGCAGGATTGATGAATCCGATTACGGGCAGTGCCTGTTGCGCGCGCGCCGCGGCCGACCACGCAGTGGCTGCGCCGCCGAGCAACGTGAGGAAATCGCGGCGTTTCACTGCCCAATGCCTCCCGTGCTTCCAATGGAAAGGATAGCATATCTCAGCTATGGCAGGAGACCGTGGCGCTGCGACATTCGGTCGAGCCAATGTCCGCTTTGGGTCAACAGCAGACCTTAGCCCTATCCTTAGGTCATGTCCGTTGCCCCGGAAAGCGGACATGACCGCGCCGGGTTGGGGCAGGGATCACCTCAGGATCAATCGCGTTCTGGCGGAGCGAGAGGGATTCGAACTCTCGATACGCATCCCTAAGGACAACTGATTAGAAAATAGTAGTTTGCTTATCAGTCATCCTTCAGATGGTGACATTACAGTGTTTGTTGTTCGAGCTGCGTTGCTGTCGTATATTGCTAATCGTCTAGTCATAAAGGCTCAAACATGCCGGGCAAACAAGCAAAGATACTTTCCATTGCTGACGTTGGCGATCTGCTTGTCTTCGCCAGCTGCACCCGCTACCCGCTGCGCAATGCTGTCATGGTCCTGCTGTCGGCGAAGGCAGGCTTGCGTGCCGGAGAGATCACAAACCTGACCTGGGATATGGTGGTCGATGCCGGCGGCCAGATCAGTGGCCTGATCGAGCTCACCGACAATGCGGCGAAGAAATTCAGCGGCCGGTCAATTCCGGTCCACCCGGATCTCGCTGTCGCTCTGGCAGCATGGCGCCAAGTCACGCCGTCATCGGACTTTGTGATCGCGTCCGAGCGCGGCGGCCGGATGCGGCCACTGAGCATCGTCGTGTGGTTTAATCGGGCATTCAAGAACATCGGCTTGAAAGGCTGCTCGTCACATTCAGGCCGCCGCACGTTCATCACCCGCGCCGCTCGCATTGTTTATAAGGCAGGCGGCTCGCTGCGCGACGTGCAACTGCTGGCAGGCCACCGGTCAATCCAAACTACGCAGCGGTACATCGACGGCGACACCGATGCTCAGCGCAAGCTCGTGGCGATGATTTAGAGGCATGGTCTCGACGATTACACTTCGCCATCGCCAGAGCAGCCAGCAAAAACACACCAAAATTCAAAGCAGACAAGGCTCCGCGATCAACCACGCGGTCCGGCTGATCCATGCCGTTTGTGGCCTCGCAGGCTCGCCGACCCTGATGGATGAGATCCGGGCAGAGCTGCGGGCTGACAAGGTGAGAGCGGCAATCCGCCATCGGGACACCGGTCCTGTGTTCGATTGGCTGATGGCCGCGGTCAGCTATCAAGGCATCTCGGACCAGGTCGCCTTCGACTATATGGAAAGGCACGGGCGAGCGACGTGGCAACAGATCAAGCAGGCTCTTGATCGTGGTGCGAGTTGCCCCAAGCTCAAGAGTTACTGGCATTTCCATGATTGCCGGTACGACAAGATCAGCTGCACCTGTGCCGAGCCCGATCACATCCGGCGCTGTCCTTTGCCAGAGCATGATCTGCGGAATGGGCGGCTGAACCAAACCGCCTACTCGTTGTTCCTGTTCATTCGCGACATTGCCGGCGGCGATCTGGTCAGCTGGATCGAGCGGCAGCTGCAAGAAGCCAGTGATCCGCCTGGCCCTGACCGGTTGACCAGAATGCGAGGCAGCCTGATTGAGCCGTTGCGCGAGATCTACGGTCTTTCAGACAAGGTCCTCACCATGGCCTTGTCATGCATCTTGCTTGGTGCTCCGAAAGGAATGAGGCTGTGGATCGAGGTCGGCGGCAGCATGATCGCCATCGACACGCTCGTGCACAACTTTTTGCACCGCACCGGAGTCCTGCGGCGGTTCGAGGCGAACCACGCCTACGGGCTGGCTTGCTATCGGTCCGGCGGCTGCGCAGACATTATTCAGGCCGTGGCCGAACAGATCGATGCCCGCCAGTTCAATCCGTCATTTCCGAAGGTGTTCCCCCGGTTCGTTCAACACGCGATCTGGCAGTACTGTAGTCTGAACAGCCTCGACGTGTGCAATGGGAATAGAATTGACGATTCCTATCGTTGCGAAAACAAGAGTTGCCGCGCGCGGCTGATGTGTGATCGGGTGGCGTTGCGAACTACATGCGCTTGATGCGGTGGGTTGGGGAGACATCTGCCCGTTTGTCCGTTTTCGGGCAAAAGCGGACATATACCGGAGTGAGGCTTCAACGGCATCGGTCGCTAATGACCCACAATAGACGTTGGCGGGATTGAAATCCCGCAGCGCGGCAGTCTCCTGCCGTATCTGAGGTGTGCTATTCTTT
>Ga0070710_10001344_pt1 | contig 11610 bp, 9 predicted proteins | sample LARL52metaG_FD_65454 | JGI IMG/M metagenome (GOLD analysis project Ga0070710, IMG submission 65454) | Corn, switchgrass and miscanthus rhizosphere microbial communities from Kellogg Biological Station, Michigan, USA - LAR L5-2 metaG | ecosystem: Host-associated > Plants > Roots > Rhizosphere ... | reverse complement strand
TCGGCGTAGACGGCGACCCAGCCGTTGCGCGGGCCCTCGACCGTCGCGTCCGAGCCGCCGAAGCGCGGCAGGTACTTGTGGACGTCCGCCTCGACCGTCTCGCGGTCGTCGGTTTGCACATGCACCGACGCGTACGACTCGCCGGCCTCCCGGTGCTCCTCGAGCCGCTCGACGGGCGCCGTCAAGCGGAGTGCCCACTCGCTGAACCCGAGCCGACGCCAGACCTCGCGGCCGACGGCGTTCCGGGTCGCGACGTCGAGCGTCAGGTGCCCGATTCCCTGTTCGCGCGCGCGGGCGGCGAACTCGGCAAGCAGCGCGCGCGTCACGCCCTTGCGGCGGAATTCCGGGCGGACGTAGACGATGTTCACGTGCCCGTAGCCCTGCGCGTCGAGCTCCCCGAACGCGTAGCCGACCGGCTCGCCGTCCTCCTCCGCCAGCAGCACCAGCTTCCTCTCGAACAGCTTCGGCGTCACCTCGGGCGGATGCCAGGGCCGGTCCCAGTTCTCGGTGAAGATCGCCTCGGTGAAGTCGAGCAGCGTCTGCTCGTCGGCGGCGGTTGCTTCACGAACGTTCATGCGGCGGCCGCCACCCTAGCTCCCGTCAGCAGGTAATGGGCCGAGAGGTTCTGGAACGGCTCGAAGCGTGCACGCGCCGACTCCAGGTCGCCGGTTTCCGGGTAGAAGCTTCGTACAGCCTTCTCCAGCGCGACGTCGCCCACCGGCCACGCGCGTGGGCGCGCGAGATGGCGTGCGAGGAACCACTCCGCCGTCCAGACGCCGATTCCACGGAGCCCAACCAGCCGCGTCTTCACCTCCTCGTCGGGCAGGCCGGCGAGCTCGCCGAGGTCGATCGGCTCGTGCGCGAGGCCGAGCACGTACTCCGCCTTGCGCCCCGAGAAGCCGAGCGCAAGCAAGTCGTCCTGGCTCGCCCGCCGAAGCCGCCGCGCGGTCGGGAACGCGTACGCCCGGCCGACGCGGCGGCCGAAGCGCTCGATCAGCCGGTTCCGGATCGCGAAGGCCGCGAAGAGCGAGACCTGCTGCGCCGTGATCGAGGTGACGAGCGTCTCGAACGGGTCGGGCGCGAGGGGCGGGCGGAAGCCGGCGAGCTCCCGCGTCAGCCGCGCGAGCACGGGCTCGGCCTGCGCCCACTGGTAGAAGGCGGCGAGGTCGAACTCGGCCCCGAGCAGCTTCAGCACCACCGGCCGCGTCTCGTCGTCGAGGGGCTCGACCCGAACGCCGCGAGCCGCGGGCTCGATCCGCACCTCGCGTGCGCCGACAACCCGATGCAGCGCCCCGTCGGCCCAGACGTTCGCGAGGTCGGGCCCGAACGCACGGAAGCGCTCGGTCGAGAGCTCGAAGTCGAACGGCTCGGGCAGCCGCAGCAACGCCATCGCGCAACCGTATGCGCCGCGATAGCGTCCGCCGCATGGAGATCGAGCAGATCGCCCCGCACCTCTGGTGGTGGACGGCGCCGCACCCGGACTGGGGCCCGCCGGACTTCGAGGACGGCCAGGGCTGGGAGCGCGACGTCTCGTGCTACGCGCTCGTCGAGGGGGACGAGCTCGTGCTCTTCGACCCGCTCGTCCCGACGGGCAGCGAGGAGCGGTTCTGGGCGGCGCTCGACGGCGACGTCGAGCACCACGGGCCGCCGCGAATCCTGATCTCCGTCTTCTGGCACGCGCGCAGCGCCGGCGACATCCTCGACCGCTACCACGGCGCCGAGCTGTATGCACATGCCCCGGCCGCCGCGGAGGTTGCGAAGCGGGTGCCCGTGACGCACACCTTCGCCGACGGCGACGTGCTCGCCGGAGGCGTCGAGGCGATCGCGATGCACCACATGGACGAGGCCGCCTTCTGGCTTCCGGGGCACCGTGCCTTGCTGGTCGGCGACTCGGTGCTGGGCTACGGGGATCGTGCGGAGCTCTGCCCGCCGAGCTGGCTGTGTGAGGCCGAGTCGGTGGCCGAGCTGGAGGCGTCCGTCCGGCGCGCGCTCGAATTCGATCCGGAGCTGCTGCTCCTCACGCACGGCGGCCCTAGACCGCGCGCGCAGCTACAGCTCTGACGCGAGCGCGTGGAAGTCGGTCAACGGCGTGAACGACACGCCGCGGCCGCGCAACCACCCGGCGAGCGAGCCGGTCGCGAAGACGCGCTTCGCCGCAAGCGCGGCGCAGTAGTCCGAGTGACCGTCGCCGGCGTAGACGACCTCGCCGCCGGGCAGGTCGGCGCGCTTGCACGGCTCGCCGCAGACGTCGCACGGCTCGGCGACCCTGAAGTCGACGACCCAGCCATCGGATCGTGCCTCGACCCGATTCGCGCGCAGCTCGACCTCGCCGAGCACGCCCTCGCGGTCGAGCACGGGCTCGATGAGCTCGTGGAAGCCGGAGGAGACGACGAGCGGATGCTGTGTCCGCGCGAGCTCGTCGAAGCCGGGCCGTACCCGCGCGCGCTCGAGCACGTAGGCGACGACCTCGTCGAGCGGCGCGGTGACCGTGCCGAACTGCTCCGCGATCACGTCGTTGAGCGCCATCCGGCCGGCGTCGAGGTCGAGCTCCGTCCGCTCGTAGATCTCGGCGTCGCCGAAGCGCTCCAAAACGACGTCCAGCGTGTCGCGCTCGGTAACGGTGCCGTCCCAGTCGAGGACCAATCGCATGCAGGGGACGCTACCGGGCGGCCCTCCCCCGGGCCGCCCGGAGCGAACCGCTTACGGGAGCTGCAGGCTCGTGACGACCCCGGCGTGGTCGGAGGGCCAGAGCCCAGACGGGGTGCGATCGGCCGACTCCTCGCCGACGACGTTGGACGAGAGGGTCTCGAAGCCGCCTCGCGTGAGCACGAGGTCGATGCGCTTCGTCAGCGTCGGGTTCGGATCGTGCAGGTCGGTCGCGTGACAGCAGGTGACCGGCCCGCCTGGCGACGCGTCCGAGAGGCTGCGGTCGAGTAGCTCGCCATACGCAGTCGGGTCGCCACCCGGCCCGGAGTTGAAGTCGCCAACGACCACGACCGGGAGATCGGTCGCGAGCGGACCGGCGAGCAGCTCTTCGGCCTGCGCGTTCCGCACGAGCGGCGAGAACGCCTCCAGGTGCGTCGTCACGACCCGGAAGCTCTTGCCCCGCACCTTCACGTCGGCCGAGGCCCACCCTCGAGTCGCGGTGATCGGGCCCGCGACCGTGTTCAGATGCAACGCCGTCGGATAGGCGCCGGCCTGCGGGTTGGAGACCTTCAGGTCGGCCGTCTTCTCGTCCGTGCGCGCGAGCAACGCGACACGGTCGGTGAAACGGACGTCGAGCGTCGGCGGGAACCCTGCGGGCAGCTCGACGTCGGTGCCGTCGAACACCGAGACGGGTTGATAGGAGAGCCCACGCTCGGCGAGCGCGTTCACGAGCAGTCCGATGAAGTCGTACGCGACCGTCTCCGCGGGAGTCGCCGAGCCGTCGGGAGGGACGTCGGTCCGGTAGAGCTCCGCCTCCTGCAGACCGACGAGATCCGGCTTCGCGGCTGCGATCTCGTTCGCGATCGCCTGGGCACGAGCCGGGAAGTCGTTCGCCTGCACCTGCGCCCAACCGGCCCCGACCGCAGCGAAGAGGGCAGGCAGGCTCGGCGCGCCGAAGATCGGGGTCAGGTCGGTGCCGAGGTACAGGTTTTGCGTCATCACCGTCACGTGGCGGTCGCCTTTGAACGGGTGGACCTGGTCAGCCCGGGCCACCGGGGTTGCAAGGAGCGCGACCGCCGCGAGCAGGAGAAGCGGCTTCAAGCGCGTCATCGGAAGGAACCTCCTTTTCGAATCGATCGTCACCTGACCCGCGCCGAGAAGGCACGGGCCGCGCGAGCGCCCTGGAACGCGACCGAGACGGTGCCCGTGAGCCGCTTGCCATGGGCGGCTGCCGGCACGCGCCACGTGCAGAGGACGCCGCCCTTAGAGAACTTGCCTTTGCCGGCGAGGCCATGGCCGGCCAGCTTTGCGGCACACGTGATCTTCCCCTCATCGAGCGGATCGTTGAAGTCGCTCCGCAGGACGACCGCGCGTGCGGTGAACGCCTTCCCCGCCCGCGCGACGCCGACCGACAGCGAGCGGACCTTGAGCGAGAACGGCTGGACGGTGTACGACCAGGAGCCGGTGTCGGGTGCCCGGTCGGAGTCTGCGCCGTTGGCGGACACCAGCACGAAGTTGAACCCCGCGGCGTTGCCGATCTGAGAGCGCAGGTACACCAGCAACGGCCCGTAGCCGGGAACCCAGAGCACGGGAATCGACACGGCGGTGCTGGGATCGAAGACCGTCCCGTTCCACTGTTCGAGCTCGCCCGTCGAGCCGGCGAACACGATCTGATATTCGGCACCGACTCCGCCCCCGCCGGTAGCCGCGTTTTGGTCGGTGTCGAGGAACACCGTGTAGGAGTCGCCGGCCACGAAGCCGGACCGGTTGTGGGCGTGGATGCCCATCTCGATCACCCTGCTGTCGTTCGTGACCAGCTCGCTGGCGCAGAAATCCGGGGCGTTGGCACTGTCGCCGATAGCGTCGTCGTAGGTGCGAAGCGCCGGGACGTACGACGTGAACGCCCGTTCTTGCGACCGATTGCCGCAGCTGGTCGCCGTCTCACGCCCGGCGGCGTGAGAGGCCAGCGGCACGCTCAGCGCAACGACCGTCGCGAGGAGGCCGAGGGCCGCCACAAGGGCTCCGAGGCGGTGGTGCCGCATTCTTGGAGGCGGGCCGTGCATCGACATGACTGCTCCCTTCGTTGGTTGACCCAGAGATGGTCTGAGCGGCCGCTAATGCACTGCTAACGCGCCACATTCGAGCCCCTGACGGGTGGGATCTGTTCACGGACGCCCCGGAGTGCTAGAACCGGCGTTCATGGAGTTCCGCATCCTCGGGTCGCTCGAGGTTCGGGACCGAGGGCGCTCGATCGAGCTACGCCGCAAGAAGCCACGGGCGCTGCTCGCGTTCCTCGTGCTCCATGCAGGCGAAGCGGTCTCGAGCGACGCTCTGATCGATGCGCTCTGGGGCGAGGCGCCGCCGCGGACTGCTCGAGCGGCGCTCCACAACTACGTCGTGCAGCTCCGGCAGGCCCTCGGCCCGGGGCTCGTTGCGTCACGCTCGGAGGGCTACGTGCTGGAGGCCCGGCCGGAGCAGATCGACCTCGGGCGGTTCGAGCAGCTCGTCGCGGAGGGCCGCGACGCCGCCGCGGATGAGCGCATCGAGAAGCTTCGCGAAGGACTCGCGCTCTGGCGCGGGCCGCCGCTCGGCGACCTGCTCTTCGAGCCCTTCGCCGCGCACGAGGCGGATCGACTCGAGGAGCTGAGGACGGCGGCACTCGAAGACCTCGTCGACGCCGAGCTCGCCGCAGCCAACGCCACCGGCCCGGATCTCGTCGCCCGGGTCGAGCAGTTGGTTGCGCAACATCCTTTTCGGGAGCGTCTGCGCGGCCAGCTGATGCTCGCGCTCTATCGCAGCGGCCGCCAGGCGGAGGCGCTGGAGGCGTACCAAGAGACGCGGCGCTTCCTCGTCGAGGAGCTCGGGATCGAGCCCAGCCCGCCGCTGCGAGAGCTTCAGCAAGCCATCTTGCGCCAGGACCCAGCGCTAGCGGCGCCTGTGCGGAGCCTGGACGAGCAGGCGCAGTCCCAAAAGCGCCGGAAGACCGTCACAGTCCTCGTCGCAGATCTTTCCGCGCCCGGAGACGCCGACCTGGAGCGCCTGCACGGCACCACCACGCGCGGCCTTGCTCGAGTGCGCACGGTGCTCCAGGAGCATGGCGCGACGGTCGAGCAGCGCGCCGGGGACGAGGTGATGGCCGTGTTCGGGATCCCGACGGCTCACGAGGATGATGCGCTGCGCGCGGCCCGCGCAGCGCTCGAGCTGGCACCGGAGATCGAAGCGCTCGGGGGGATCGAGCTCCGCGTCGCGATCGAAACGGGAGAGGTTCTGGCCGGCGTTGACGAGACCGGTCACGGCTTTGCGGCCGGGCCGGCCGTCACGCTCGCAAAGCGCATGCTCCGGCGAGTGGGGCCGAACGAGATCGTGGCCGGAGCAACGACGCTTAGGCTGCTCGCCGACTCCGTCGTAGCCGAGACGGGCACGGAGGGCGAGGCGCGGCTCCTCGAACTCGCCGACGGAGGCCCTGCGCCTCGGCGCCAACTCGAAACCCCCCTGGTCGACCGTGAGCGCGAGCTGACGGCAATCCGGTCAGCGTTCACGGAATCGGTCGACGAGCGCGCCTGCCGCCTGTTCCTCGTCCTCGGGGAGGCCGGGATCGGCAAGACGCGCCTCGCGATCGAGGCGGCGGCCCAGCTCGGCGACGACGCCCTCGTGCTTGTCGGGCGCTGCGTGTCATACGGGCGGGGTGCGACGTTCCTCCCGCTGGCCGAGATCCTGCGCGGGTTACAGGAGCACCACGTGCTGCTCGAGCTCCTCGCCGACGAGGAGCACGCCGATCTGATCGGGGCCAGGATCCGTCAGCTCACGGACGCTGACGAGGCGTCAGGCTCGGGCGGTGAGACATTTTGGGCGATCCGGCGCGTGTTCGAGTCGCTCGCAGCGGAGCGACCGCTCGTGCTCGTGTTCGAAGACCTTCACTGGGCCGAGCCCACGCTGCTCGACCTGTTCGACTACCTCGCGGACCAGGCCTCAGGGCCAATCCTGCTAATCGCTTTGGCCCGCTCAGAGGTGCTCGAGACGCGGCCTGCCTGGCGGAATGTCGGCAGTGCGACTCTCACGCAGCTCTCGAACGCCGAGGGCAGGCTTCTGCTGGAGAACCTCGGTGACGTCCCGGACGAGCTGCGCACCGAGATCCTCAGCAGAGCCGCGGGCAACCCGCTCTTCATCGAACAGCTCCGGGCGCATGCCCGCGAGGGAGGTCAGTCCGCCGAGTTGCCGCCATCACTCGACGCACTTCTGGTCAGCCGCCTCGACAACCTGAAACCAGACGAGCTCGCGGTCCTCCAGCACGCCGCGGTGGTCGGCCGCGAGTTCGAACGCGAAGCGCTCGCGCACCTCGTCGAGCCGGGCGCCCCGGACCTCGAGCCGGCCGTTCGCAAGGGCTTCGTCCACGAGAGCCGGCCTGGGCGATTCCGCTTCCACCACGTGCTGATCCGCGACGCCGCCTATCGCACGCTGCCAAAAGCTCAGCGGGCAGAGCTGCACGGGCGCTTCGGCCGCTGGCTCGAGAGCCGGGCGGACGGTTCGGACGAGCTGATCGGTTTCCACCTCGAGCAGGCGCACGCGTACTTGACCGAGCTTGAGGCAGACGACACCGACGTTCAATCCCTCGCCAGGGCGGCGGGAGAGCGGCTTGCGTCGGCTGGCGTCCGCGCGGCGAAGATCGGCGACTCCCACGCGGCCTCGAACCTGCTGACACGCGCGGCGTCGCTGCTGGAACCGCCCGAGGTTGCACGCCGCGACCTCCTGACGGAGCTGGCGCTCGTCCATTGGAGATCGGGCGATCTCCACGCCGTCGAGCAGTCGCTGACCGAGGCGCGAGAGCTTGCGATCGCCGTCCGCGACGCGCGCGCCGAGCTGCGGGCGCGCGTCGAGCTCGCCTATCTCACACTCTTCCGCGAGCCCGAAGGGGGTACGCGGGAGCTCCTCTCGCTCACCGCCGAGGCGATCCCAACGCTGGAGCGGCTCGGAGACGACCGCACGCTTGGACTGATCTGGTACATGCGCGCCCACGTCCACGGCGGCTTCCAGTGCCGCTACGGCGAGTCCGCCGACGCTGCCGAGCGCGCGGTCGAGCACTACGCCCGCGCTGGCTGGCCGGTCACGCCCTGCCTGCAGGAGCTGGCGGTCAGCCTCTATTTCGGTCCGCTCCCGGTCGTGGACGGGCTGCGCCACTGCGCGGCGCTTATCGAGCGAGCCGATCGGGGAGGCCAGGCACATGTGCTCGTCTTCCGAGGCGGGCTCGAGGCGATGGCCGGCCGCTTCGACGAAGCGCGGGAGTTCGCCACCCGTGGCCGGGCGAGGTACGAGGAGCTCGACTGGAACGACAAGGTCTGGGAGAACTACGCCGCGATCGCGGCCGAGATCGAGCTTCTCGCCGGCGAGGACGCATCGGCCGAGAAGCTCCTCGCCGAGAGCTGCCGGCGGCTCGACGCGTGGGGAGAGCAGGCCCGGCTCGCGACGCAGGCCGCTCAGCTCGGCGAAGCGCTCTACCGCCAGAGCCAGTTCGAGGAGGCGGCGCGATGGGCTTCCGTCGCGGAGGGAGCCGCCGCGAGCGACGACGCGAGCGCGCAGTTCTCGTGGCGTGCTCTGAGGGCCAAAGTCTTTGCGCGCGCTGGCGAATTCGAGGAGGCGCAGGAGCTCGCCGACGAGGCGGTGGCGATCGCCGAGGGGACAGACGCCAGTACCCAGCACGCACATGTCCTGCTCGACGCGGCCGAGGTGGCGGCGCTCTCGGGACGTCGCGACCCGGCCGTGAAGGCGGCAGGAGCGGCGATTCGCCTCCTCGATGCGAAAGGCAACGTGGCCTCTGGCAGTCGAGCACGCTCGCTGCTGACGGAGCTGAGAAGCAGCTGAGCGCAGCACGAAGAACCCTCTCGGGCTCTTCGTGCGTGCTCGGAAGCGCATCGTCATCGGCTCTTGCCGATGGGCGCGCCGCCACCGCCGCCAGGGTTCGACGCGAGGCCAGCCGCGGGTGCAACGGCCGCCAGCGCTCCAAGCGTGAGGCCGACTGCGATCAGCCGGCGCAGGCTCGCCTTGGAGATCATGTTCGCCACCTCCTTCCGCTCGTCGATCACCCGATCGACGCTAGAAAGGAGCGGCCTCGGAGATAACCGGGCGATCCTTGGACTCGGCTGGCGGCCGGCCCCGGTCTTGCGGCCGCTCCGAGCCGGGGTTCTCCCTAGAAGCGGAGGAAGGCGAGGACCGCGAGCACGCGACGGTGGTCGTCCGGCGCCGGCGCGAGGCGGAGCTTCAGGAAGATCGAGTTGATGTGCGTCTCGACCGTCTTCGGACTGAGGAAGAGCCGGTCGCAGATGCCGCGATTGGAGAGGCCTTCGGCCATCAGCCCGAGCACCTCGCGCTCACGAGGGCTCAGCTCCTCGAGCGGACCGCGGTCGCGGCGACGCCCCATCAACTGGCCCACGACCTCCGGATCGACCGCCGTGCCGCCAGCGGCGACCCGGCGGAGGGCGTCGAGAAAGTCGTCAACTGCCGCCACACGGTCCTTGAGCAGGTAGCCGAATCCCTCCGGCCACTCGCTGAAGAGGTCGAGCGCATGCTTGGTCTCGACCACCTGGGAAAGCACGAGGACGCCGAGGTCGGGCTGCTTCGCCTTCAGTTCCTTCGCCGCCCGGGTGCCCTCGTCCGTCTGCGTCGGCGGCATCCGAACGTCCACGATCGCGACGTCGGGCCGCTCTCGCTCGACGAACGTCCGCAGCTCGTGTGCGTTCCGCGCCTCTCCGACCACCTCGATCTCGGCGTCGGCGAGCACGCGGACGAGCCCCTCGCGGAAGAGCGTCGAGTCCTCGGCGACCACTACTCGCATGGGATCTCCGCCAGCAGGCGCGTGCCCGCGCCGATGGGGCTGACCACGTGCAGCCGGCCGCCGAGTGCCTCGACCCGGTCTGAGAGGCCGCTGAGACCAGAGTTCTCGAGCGGCACTGCGCCTCCGACACCGTCGTCGGCGATCTCGACCGCGAGCTCTCCGTTCTGGCGCCCGATGTGGACAGACGCCTTTGTCGCGTGCGCATGCTTGACCACGTTCGCGAGCCCCTCGCAGGTGACGAAGTAGGCCGTCGCCTCGATCCGCGCCGGCAAGCGGCACTCGAGCACGTCGAGCTCGATCGGGAACGGGTTGCGCAGGGCGAGGGACTCGAGTGCGGCCGCAAGGCCCTCCTCGGTCAGGATCGCCGGGTAGACGCCGCGGACGAGTTCACGCAGCTCCTCATTGGCGGCTTGCAGCTCGAGCACGGCCGCCTCGAGGAGCTCCTCCACGGCCGGGTCGGCCTCCCCGGAGCCGAGCCGGCGCTGCGCCGTCCGGAGCTGAAGAGCGAGTGCAGCAAGCCGCTGCTGCGCGCCGTCATGGAGATCGCGCTCGATCCGCTTTCGCTCCTCGTCTGCAGCCGCGACGATCCGAACGCGCGACTCCTTCACCTGCACGAGCTGGGCGCGGGTCTCGGCTTGCAGCTGCGCGTTTTCCAGTGCGAGTCGTGCGGCCGCGCCTGCTGCGCGGACGAGCTTCGGCTCCTCGAGCAGCGAGGAGTCGTGCACGATCGCGGCCAGCGGCTCGCCGTCGTTGTCGAGGTAGGTGACCGCCCGCCCTCCATCGCCGGGCAGCTCGACGGGGCGACCCCTCGCGTCGGCGTAAGTCTCGCGCTCAGGGAGCCAGAACGCGACCTCGAGCGTCGGGTCACCGAGCGTCCGTGCGAGCGCGTCCCGCAGTTCCTGGGGTCCGGCGTGCTCGACCTCGACGACGAGGTCGCCGACCCCGGCGCGGGCGAGACGGGCCTGCAGGAGCCCAGCCAAGAGCGCGAGCGGCAGCGCGAAGAGCGCCACGAATTGCCACCAGAAGAGGTAGTCCGCGGCGAACGGAGCATCGACGAAGGTGAAGACGCATTCGAAGATCGCGCGCAACCCGGCCGCAACCGCAGCGACCAGGAGCGGCGCCAGGATCTGACGCATCCTCGGCGTGGCCAGCCACAGCCGCCGGGCGATCAGCACGATGAAGAGGGTTGCCAGCACGCCGAAGAAGACGACGACCTCTGCCTTCTGGAGCAACTCGACGACGTGGCCGTCGTCGGTGACGTTGATCAGGCTGTTTCTCGAGAGTCGGCCGAAGTAGAGCAACGGGCTCGTGCCGCCATAGAAGAGCGCCGCGAGCACGGGGAAGACGAGCACCGCCGTGTACCCGGCAACGACGAGCGCCCGCTCGGCGCGGTCCTTGACCCGGCCTGTCGGGTACGCAAGGGCTGAGTGGCCGACGAGCGCGTAGCCGAGGTCGCCGAGGATGAAGCACACCGTGAACAGGAAGGCGTTGTCGCTGTAGCGCAGCTGCCGCGCCAGCAACGCGAAGCCGGTGACCACCATCAGGCGTCCCATGCGGTTGGCCGGGCGCCGGTCCCAGGCGATGATCCCCGCGACGAGGTACGCCCAGCCGACAGCGACCTGAGCGACGGCGTGCGGCGAGTTCAGCGCATTGATCTGTGCGTAGTAGGCGGCAATGCCGAGCGCGACTCCTGCGGCGCCGAGAACGACCGCGAGCCACCGGCTCATCGCCCCTCCTCGAGCAATGCCGTGAGCTCCTGGCCGGACAGACGGTCCTTCGGAACGAACCCGAGCGCGCCGCTGGACCGGACCCGGCGCCCGAGGTCGCGCTGTGCGCGGCTCGACGTGAGGATCACCTTCGACGGCCCTCCTGCCAGCCGCTCGGCGACCTCGAAGCCGTTCATGTCGGGCAGCGCGATGTCCAGAAGCACGAGCTCCGGCTCCAGCTCCTGGGCCAGCTCGACGGCTCGCGCGCCGTCCGATGCCTCCCCGACGACGTCGAAGCCTTCGAGCTCCAGCAGCGTGCGCGCCGAAGTCCGGAAAGCCTGGTGGTCGTCAACGATCACGACCGTGACAGCCATGTGGAAATCGTCACACATGCAGGCGGTTTTGCATACCGGGCGCGCCCGGGGCTCGCTT
>Ga0070710_10001342_pt1 | contig 11621 bp, 13 predicted proteins | sample LARL52metaG_FD_65454 | JGI IMG/M metagenome (GOLD analysis project Ga0070710, IMG submission 65454) | Corn, switchgrass and miscanthus rhizosphere microbial communities from Kellogg Biological Station, Michigan, USA - LAR L5-2 metaG | ecosystem: Host-associated > Plants > Roots > Rhizosphere ... | reverse complement strand
CGTCCTGTGCCTCGGTCTGCTCACGGCGCTGGCCACCACCGGTGCGGCCGGGTTCCTGGGCGACCCGCCCCCGCAGGAGCACGGGAACGTGGCACACGACACGGCCGTGCGCCGGGGCGACTCGTTCGAGGTGACCGTCCACACGGTGTCCGATGTGGACCTGTTCGACGGTGTGGACACGGCCGGCGGGCTGGTGTTCCACGCCCGGGTCGCGGGCGTGGGCCGGATCGCGGACTGCTGGCTGCCGCGGTCCCTCGCCACCGCGCAGACCCTGTTGCGCGACAAGACCGTGCGGCTCACCGTCAGGAAGGACGTCGACTCCGACAGCGACCGGATCGTGGTCGACGTGCGGCTGCCGGACGGTGCGGACTACGCGCAGACCCTCGTGCACGACGGCATGGCACCGGCGGACCCCGCGTCGCGCGACGACCTCGGGCCGGTCGAGTACGCGGCCCGGCAGGAGCAGCGCGGTCTGTGGGCGGCCGCCTGCACCCGGATCGAAGCGGCGGGCACGACCGCCAGCTCGCCGTCGTCCTCCAGCGAGGCTCCGGCCACCACGACGACCACGGCGCCCCCGGCGTCGTCCGGACCTCCGCGGCAGCCGGAGCCGCCGGAGGTGACCACGACGACGCCCGACGACTCGTGGACCGACCTCTGGCTGGGCAAGATGTGCTTGAAGGAGGGCGCGCGGAAGACCGGCCCGAACGGTCAGGAACTGGTCTGCGCCCGCAACGCCAAGGGACAGCTGAGGTGGCGCCGTGCGGACTGAGGACGGCATCGACCTGTTCGGCAGGCCGACGGTGCCCGATCCGGAGCCCGGCCCACAGGAGGGCACGCGGCCGCGTGGCCTGACCGAGGGCGGCTGGGTCCGCACGACGGGCTGGCTCCAGGTCGGCGACCACCCGGTGAACTCGATCCATCTCGCCGCGCTGGTCGGCCTGCTGTGGGCGCTGGTCGGCGCGGCCGTGCTGGTCGGCACGCACCCGGTCGCCGCGGGCGTGCTGGTGCTCGCGGTTCCGGTGCTGTGCGGCGGGTTCTGGTGGTTGCTGGTCACGCGGCTCAGGCCCGCCTCCGCGGCGCGCAACGTCGCCGTGAAACGCGCCGGCGAGCTGGTGCCCGGTGACCTGGTGCGGCTGTACGGCTCGATCGGGCCGGTCGCTCAGGTGGCCGACGTGACGTCCGGTGTGGAGTTCCACGGCGGCCTGCGGCAGTCGTGGCCGGGGGACCGGCTGGTGCACGTCGTGGAGCTGCTCAGCTGACGGGTGCGCCGGTCACAGCCAGCCGCTGTCCTCGGCGACCTTGACCGCCTCGGCCCTGGTCCGCGCACCGGTCTTGCCGATCGCGGCGCTGAGGTGGTTGCGCACCGTGCCCTCGGACAGGTGCAGTGCCTTGGCGAGGTCGGACACCGTGCCGCCGTTCCTGGCGACGGCCAGCACGTCGCGTTCCCGGTCGGTCAGCGGGCTCTGTCCCGTCGCGAGCGACTCGGCCGCCAGCGCGGGATCCACCACCCGCAACCCGGCGTGCACCCGCCGCACCGCGTCGACCAGCTGCTCCGGTGTGGCGTCCTTGACCACGAACCCGGCCGCCCCCGCCGCCATCGCCCGCGCCAGGTAGCCGGGCCGCCCGAACGTCGTGCACACGATCACCCGGCAGCTCGGCAGCACCTCACGTAGCTCGGCGGCGGCGCTCAGGCCGTCCTTGCCGGGCATCTGCACGTCGAGCAACGCGACGTCCGGGGTGGTGCGCCGGGCCGCGGCGACGACCTCGTCACCCGCGCTGACCTCGGCCACCACCTCGATGTCTGGTTCCAGTCCCAGCATCGCGGCGAACGCGCCCCGCACGAGCGCCTGGTCGTCCGCCAGCAACACCTTGATCACGCCGCCTCCTGCTCACCGGCCCCCTGACACACCACGTTCCCATCACGTCACCTCGGCCCGCAGCCGGTACCCGCCGTCGTCGAGCGGCCCCGCCAGCACCGTGCCGCCGTGCGGGGCCAGCCGTTCGGCCAGCCCCCTCAACCCGGTCCCGGGCTCGCCGACGCCGGCGCCGCGCCCGTTGTCGCGCACCTCCAGCCAGGTGTCCCCGAGCCGGACGGAACACCGGGTCGCGGCCGCGTGCCGCAGCACGTTGGTGATCCCCTCGCGCAACACGTACCCGAACACCCCCTGCAGCTCGGGTCGCACGTTGTCCACCGCGTGCGGCAGGTCCGCCTCCACCCCGGCGGCGCGCAGTGCCGCCCGTGCGCCGACCACCTCGGCCGACAGCGACACCTCGCGGTAGCCGGAGACGGTGGTGCGGACGTCGCTGAGCGCCTGCCGGGTGAGGTGCTCGACCTCGCGGATCTCCTCCAGGGCCCGGTCGGGCGACGCGCTCTCCAGCAGCCGCCGCGCCACGCCGGTCTTCAGGGCGATCGTGGTGAGGCTGTGTCCCAGGATGTCGTGCAGGTCCCGCGCCAGCCGGTTGCGCTCCTCGGTGCGGGCCAGCGCGGCGATCTCCTCCTGCGCCGCGGCCAGCGCCCGGTTCGCCCGGATCATCTTGCCCAGGAAGAGCATGCCCAGCGAGATCGACAGCAACGTGACCAGCTGGCCGCCGTCGCGGGGCAGGTCGTCGGTCAGGAACATGGTGAGCGTCAGGACCGCGAGGACCGTCACGTTGATCGCGACGGCCCTCTGCGACGTCAGCACCACACCGATCGTGGACATGACGTAGACCAGCAGGCCCGCGGACGGCATCCCCAGCCAGTACACGACGACCAGACCGACCCCCAGCAGCGCCAGGCAGATCGCCGTGTTGACGTTCTCGCTGCCGCTCGTCCACAGCCAGCGCGGTGCCACGAGCCAGCCCACCGCGTAGACGAGGATCAACGTCACCAGCACCGCCCGCGCCGCGGCGCTCCCGTCGCTCGTGATCACGTTGTAGATCAGCTCGGGGATGTAGAACAGGACGAACAGACAGGAGAACAAGTACCACTTGACGTCGTTGTCCTCTTTGGGGCGGCGCACGATGACGAACCTAGCTCTGCGCGCGGTAGCGGCGCACGGCGATCAGCGACAAACCCACCACCCACAGCCCGACGACCAGCAGTGCCTGCTTGACGTCCGCACCGGACACCAACGGTGCCTGCGCCAGCTCCTTGATCCAGTACACCGGCAGCACCTTCATGAGCGTCGCCAGCCAGTCCGGCGCCACGTCCGCCGGGATCCAGATGCCGCCCAGCAGACCGAGCAGCATGGAGGCGAGACCGGTGATGGCCTGCATGCCGTCCGGGCTCGCGACCAGCCCGATCACGATGCCCATCAGCACGAACGGGATCGCGCCCAGCCACAGCGTCACCAGCACGCCGACCCAGTGCAGCGCGTCCAGCTGAACGCCCTTCACCGCACCGAGCGCGCACACCAGCACTACGGCCGGCAACCCCACGAGCATGCCCAGCGCGCCCTTGGTGAACAGGTACCCCGAGCCGGTCAACGGCGTCAGCCGCAGCTGTCGCTGCCAGCCGATGGCCCGCTCGACCGCGATCCGGGCGCCGATCGACAACGGCCCGGCCATCACCCCGAACAACGCCATGTTCATCATCAGCGACGTCGGGATCGGCAGTCCGTTGGGGAACGTGCCACCGCCGCCGCCGTAGAGGCTCACGAACAGCAGGTACATCACCGCCGGCACCACCACGGTGAAGATCAGGTAGCGGCCGTTGCGCACCGCGCGCCGCAGCTCCAGTGCCAGGAAACGGGTGTTCATCAGTCGTCCTCCCCGGTGAGGGCGAGGAACGCGTCCTCAAGCCCCAGTGCGGTGATCTCGATGTCGTGGGCGCCGGGGTGCTGGGCCAGCAGGGCGCGCACCGCGGCGTCGGAGTCGGTGCAGGTCAGCGTGAACTGGTCACCCCGCCGCTCGACGGCTCGCACGCCGGGCAGGTCGAGGTCGCCCGCCCCCGGCACCACGGCCCGCAGCGTCCGCCCGGACACCGCGGCCCGCACCTGCGCCACCGACCCGTCCGCCACGATCCGCCCGGACCGCATCAGCACGACGCGGTCCGCGTACTCCTCGGCCTCCTCCAGGTAGTGCGTCGCGAACAGCACCGTCCGCCCGGTGTCGGTGTAGGCGCGCATCTGCTGCCAGAACGTCCGCCGCGTCTCCACGTCCATCGCGACCGTCGGCTCGTCCAGCACCAGCAGGTCCGGCTCGCACACCAGTGCCAGCGCGAACCGCACCCGCTGCCGCTGCCCGCCGGAGAGCTTGGTGCACTTGCGGTTCGCGAGGTCGGCGATGCCCGCCTGCTCCAGCGCCCGCGCCACCGGCATCGGCTTGCGGTGCAGTGCCGCGATGAGCCCCACCGCCTCGGCGACCGTCGCGTCCTCCAGCAACGCCCCGCTCTGCAGCATCGCCGAGATCTGGCCCGCCACCACCGCCTCGCGCGGCGGCTTGCCGAACACGCTGATCGTCCCGGCGTCCGGAGTGGACAGACCGAGCATCATGTCGACCGTCGTGGACTTCCCGGCGCCGTTCGGGCCGAGCAGCGCCACCACTTCTCCGGGCGAGATCACCAGGTCGATGCCGTCGACCGCGCGGACCTCCCCGAACCGCTTCCGCAGACCGCTCAGCGCCACCGCGGCGCCGGCTCGCACAGCTGTTTCCGTCATGTCCGCAATGCTGGCGGTCCGAACCCGGCGGCGCCGGTCTCAGCTGTCACGACTGCGCCATGACAGATGTCACGGGCGCAGGTGCTCGATCGGGACGCCGTACTCGTCGGCCAGGCGCCGCGCGATCAACGAGCGGTGGCACGCCAGGGGATCGGCCTCCACGCAGAACAGCGCCGCGACGCCGTCCCCGGACGCGATCGGCGCGAGGTCGGCGGCGTCGAGGATCTCCGCGGTGTAGCGGCGGGCGTACTCGGCGGCGAGCTTGTGCCGCGACCGCTTCCCGACCCCCTGGCGATCGTCCTCGGCGTACTGGACCTGCCGCATCTCGGTGGTGGGCGCGAGCTCGGTGTGGTGCTCGTAGCCGATGCCCGCCTCGGCGAGCGCCGCCTGCAACCGCTGCGAGTTCGCCCAGGCGTACTCGTGCCCGCGCACGCCACGGCGTTGCCGCACGTCGAGCAGCACGCGCACGTCCGCCTGCCGCAGGCGCCGCAGGAACGTGTCCGCGTCGAAGCCGTAGACGCCGATCGTCACCACGCTGATCATGCGACGGCGATCCCTTCCCGCTCGACCAGCTGACCGGGGACCACGAGCATCGTGGTCGCGGGCGTGTAGACGTTGAGCCGCACCAGGTTCGCGAGTGACATGCCGGCCTCCCGCCCACAGCTTCGAGGTTGTCGGGGCTCAGCGCCAACTGGGCGGCCATGTCGGCGTCGCGCCGCGGAACCACCCGGCCTGGCGATGACCGAGCTCCGTCGCGCCGTTCTCTCCGGACACCAGCTGTGCCTGCACCACGCGGCCGCGGACCAGGAGCCGCGGTGGTGTGCCCGCCGCGATCGCCGCCCGCTGCGCCGTCTCAACTGGTGATTTGACCGTTGACAGTCGCACCGGCGTGGATTACTCAGTCATCGGAGGTGGACGGGGCCACCTGACCGGCAGCATTGGCGACCGAGGTGGCGAATGACAGAGGAGTTACCGGAGATCCCCGGATTCCGGTACGTCCGACCGCTCGGCAGGAACGTTCACCTGTACCGCGACGGCGGCGGCGAAGCGGCGGTGAAGCTGCTCGTCGACCCACCGCGGGCGGCCGAGCTGAGGACGGTGCTCGCGCTCGGGCACCCCGGCATCGTCGCCGTGCACCGCGCCGGGCGGACCCGCGCCGGACTGCCGTACCTGGTGATGAAGCACTATTCCGGCGGTGATGCCGGAGCGCTGGCGCCGTTGCGGTTCGAGCGCGTGGTGGAGATCGGCCTCCAGGTCGCCGACGCGCTGCAGGCCGCGCACCGAACCGGTGTGGTGCACCGGGACGTGAAGCCGGCCAACGTCCTGCTCGACGAGGGTGGCGCCGCGTGCCTGACCGACTTCGGCGTGCTCGGCCGCGACCGGCTGCCGTGGACCGCGCCCGAGGTGATCACCAGCGGTGCTTTCAGCGCCCGTTCCGACGTCTTCTCCCTCGCGGCCACGCTGTGGCACCTGCTCGCCGGATATCCGCCGTTCGTCGTGCCGAAAGGCAACAACGCGCACGCCGCCCTGGAACAGCGCATCCTGCGCGGCAGCCCGCCGCCGACCGGACGGGCACCGCACGCGCTGGAAGTCCTGCTGCACCAGGCGATGTCGGCCGATCCGGCGCTGCGGCCCGCGTCCGCGGAGGACTTCGCGCGACGCCTGCGGGACGTCCGCCCCGCCGGTGCGGCGTCCGCTTCGGAGGCCGTTGCCGTCTCCGTGGCGCCGCCGCCTGCGCGCAAACGGGCGCGCTGGCCGATCTACGCCGGGGTCGTCGCGGTCGCCACTGGCGTGATCGGCACCAGCGCGGTCCTGTTCCTGGGCGACGACTCGCGGCCGCAGGCACCGCAGACCGCGCAGCCGCAGAACGCCGCCTCGGGACCGGGCGGTCCCACCGGCAAGACGACCGTCAGCGCCACCCGCGTGAACCCCACGACGCTGCGCTTCACCTGGACCTATCCGACGCAGCAGGCCGACGACTCGTTCGTCTGGCGCACCAACGACGACCTGAAGTCCGGCACGGTCCAGGCGCCGTCGATCGAGCTCTACGCGCCGGGTGCGCTGTGCGTCCAGGTGCGGGTCGTGCGCGCCGACGGCAGCAATGCGAGCGACACCGGCTGGTCACCGGAGGGCTGCGGCTTCTGAGGCGCGAGTGGCCTTCCGTAATAGGTTTGAACTGGGCCTGTGAAGAGGCCACTTCAGATCCGATGATCACCGATATGACCATCACCGAGCTGAACGACGAGAACACCGCGCTGGCGTACGAGGCGATGCGTGAGCTCCGCCCGCACCTGACGTCCGAGGACGCCTTCGTCGCGGCGGTGCGCACCCAGCGCAAGGAGGGCTACCGGCTCGTCGCCTCCCTCGACGCGGCCGGCCAGGTCGCCGCCGTGGCCGGGTTCCGCCACCTCACGAACCTCTACGCCGGATCGCACCTCTACGTCGACGACCTCAGCACGCTGCCGTCCGCGCGCCGCCAGGGCCACGCGAGCGCGCTGCTGAGCTGGGTCGACGACGAGGCCCGCCGCCTCTGCTGCACCGGCGTGCACCTCGACTCGGGCACGCAACGCCACCACGCCCACCGGCTCTACCTCGGTTCCGGTTACGTCATTCCGGCGCTGCACTTCAGCAAGGCGCTGTAAGAGACTGGCGCGCGTGCGGGTAGCGGTGGTCTCCGGCGGCGATCCGGGTCATGTCGTGCCGGCGATCGCGCTGTGCCTGAGGTTCGCGGAGGCGGGCGACATCCCGTTCCTGCTCACCGGCGGCCAGTGGGTCGACGCCGCCACCCGTGTCGGCATCACCGCGTCACGGGTGACCGGGCCGGCGCTGGACGACCTGCGGGACGCCGTGGACCTCGGTGGCGCGCTGCACTCCCAGGCCGCCACGCTCGCGTCGGCGCTGACTCCGCAGCTCGCCGCCCTGGCACCGAATCTGGTCGTGTGCGACATCCTCGCGCTGGGCGCGAGCATGGCCGCGGAGCTGCTCGGCGTGCCGTGGGCGCAGCTGTCACCCCACCCGCTCTACGAACCGTCACGAGGCCTGCCCCCGCTCGGCAGCGGACTGGCCGTCGGCACCGGAGTGCGCGGCAGGCTGCGCGACGCCCTGCTGCGCGCGATGACCGCGAGGTCGATCCGTCAGGGCGACCGCCAGCGTGCCGCCGTCCGCCAGGAGCTCGGCCTGAGCCCGCGGGAACCGGGCCCGGCGGTGCGGTTGGTCGCGACGCTGCCCGCCCTGGAGGTGCCGCGCCCGGACTGGCCGGACAACGCCCACGTCGTCGGCCCGCTGCTGTGGGAGGCGAGTGAGCAGCGGATGAGCCCGCCGCCGGGTGACGGCCCGCTGGTGATGGTCGCCCCGTCGACGGCGTGGACCGGCGCCACCGGCATGGCGTCGATGACGCTCTCGGCGTTGCGCGACCTGGGCGTGCGGGCGGTGATCTCGACGTTCTCACCACCACCGGCCGGCCTGCCGGACTGGGTGCGCGCGGGGCCGGGCCGCCAGGACGAGCTGCTGCGCCGGTCCGCGGTGCTGGTCTGCGGCGGCGGCCACGGCATGCTGGCCAAGGCGTTGCTGGCCGGCGTGCCCGTCGTGGTGGTGCCGGGCGGCGGCGACCAGTGGGAGATGGCGAACCGCGTCGCCCGGCAGGGCAGCGGCCTGATCGTCCGCCCGTCCACTGTGGATGGTCTGCGGCACGCGGTGGCGCGTGTGCTGGGCGATCCGGGCTTCGCCGCCGCGGCCGCTCGCGCGGGGGCGACGATCGCCGACGTCCGCGACCCGGTGGAGGTGTGCCGCGCCGCGCTGGCGCCCCAGCTGTGGTAGAGGTGGATCATGCTGGGGCGCGGATGCTGAACTACGGCCTGGACATGTCCGAAGTGGACGGTGACGTCGTCGCCGACCTGGTGGCGGAAGGCGACGAGCTCGACGCTCTGGTGGCGGAGCACGCCGACTGGACGAGGGCGACACCGGCGGCAGGGTGGACGATCGCCCACCAGGTGGCCCATCTGGCGGCGGCGGATGCCGGCGTGGTCGCCGCCATCCGGACGCCCGGCACCTTCGACGCCGTGCCACGCGACGCCGACCTCGACGCCGCCGAGGGCGCGGCCGGACCGAGGTCCGCACTGCTGCAGACCTGGCGAGCGGGCCGGGCCGAGGTGGCCGCGGCCCTGCGTGCCCTTCCCGCGGACAAGAGCTTCCCGTGGTTCGGCGCGGACGTGACGGTCCAGCTCATGGCTCCACTGCGGTTGATGGAAACGTGGGCACACGGCCAGGACGTCTTCGACGCACTGGACGTGCGGCGTCCGCCTACCGCCCGGCTGAGGCACGTGGCGTTCCTCGGCGTGCAGGGCCTGACGCTGTCCTTCCACGCCGCGCAGCTGCCGGTCCCGGCGGGGCCGATCCGGGTCGAGCTGACCGGTCCGGACGGCGAGGTGTGGGCGTGGGGACCGCAGGACGCGCCGCAACGGATCGACGGCACGGCGCTCGACTTCTGCCTGCGGGTCACCCACCGGCGGTCGCGCGCGGAGACCGGTCTCACGGCGGTCGGCGCCGACGCGGACACGTGGCTCGATGTCGCCCGCGTCTTCCTCTGACGGCCCGCGCGGCCGGATCATCCTGCTCAACGGCCCGTCGAGCTCGGGCAAGTCGAGCATCGGCCGGGCGATGCTGCCGTTGCTGCGCGATCCGTGGTTCCTCGTCCCGGTCGACGGCATCAGCGGCATGCGGTCCACTCAGCACCGCCGCGCGCTCGGCGAGCCGGAAGTACGAGCGATGCTGCGCCGGACCAGACTCGGCTACCACCGCGTCGTGGCCGCGCTCGCCGCCACGGGCAACGACGTGATCATGGACTACCCGCTCAGCGAACCGTGGCGGCTGGCCGACCTGCTCGACGTCCTCGCCGGCTTCGACGTCACCCTGGTCGACGTCCGGTGCTCCGCGGAGGAGCTGACTCGGCGCGAGCTGCTGCGCGGCGACCGGCCCCGCGGCCTCGCCGTGTCCCAGACCGAGGTCTACGCCCACGGCGACAACGACCTCGCCGTCGACACGACTCGCCGCACTGCCGAGGACTGCGCCCGCGAGATCGTGGACCGGTTCGAGACGCTCGCTGCGCCCAAGGCGTTCACGCGTCTGCGCAACGGTCGTGCTCAGCGCGGCACCGACTGAGCGAACGCGAACACCCGGTCGGGGTCGTACCTGGCGGCCACCTCCCGCAACCGCGGCAGGTTCGTCCCGTAGTACGCCTCGGCCCACTTCGGCAGCTGCGGGTCGATGTAGTTGACGTACCCGGTGTCGCCGGTCAGCGCGCCGAGCCCGTCCCGCACCCGCCCCATCGCTTCGGCGGTGCCGACCGCGTTGTCCGGCGGGGTCTTGAAGTAGATCTGCGCGCTGGCGAGGGCCGTGCGGTGCGGGAACGCGGTGCCGTCGGGTGCGACGGCCGCCACCGCGCCGCCGAGGCTGTCGAAGATCAGGTACGACTCGTCGGACTGGCCGATCATGAGGTCCACGGCCTTGCCGGGGTCGTTCAGCGGCGAGCGCAGGATGCGGGACGACGCCACGAACGACTCGTGCTCGATGCCGTTTCCGGCGAAGTACTTCGTGGCCTCGGCGTAGGTCTGCGGCTGGATGAACCGCGAGGCGGCCGCGGGCAGGCCGGACAGCAGCGACGCGAGTTCGCCGACGGATCCGACGAAACAACCGCCGACCCGGCAGGTGGGCTGGGCACCCCCGCGCACGACGACGTTGGACCACAGCTCGTCCGGCGCCTGCGCGACCCAGCCCTGCCACGCGCCGAGCACGTCCGCGGTGGTGTTGTACTGCAAGGAGAACACGGTGACGTCGGGCGCGGGCACGGTACCGAACACGAACTCGGTGACGATGGCGAAGTTGCCGCCACCGCCGCCGCGCAACGCCCAGAACAGGTCCGGTTCCTGCTGCGCGGACGTGGTGACGAGCCGTCCGTCCGCCGTGACCGCGGTGGCCGAGACCAGGTGGTCGCAGGTCAGCCCGTACTTGCGGGCGAGCACGCCGATGCCGCCGCCGAGCGTGAGGCCCGCGACACCCACGGTCGGGCACGTGCCGGTCGGCAGGCACCGGCCCGCCGCCGCGAGCACCCGGGACACCTCACCGAGCGCGGCCCCGGCACCGACCCGCACCTGGTCACCGGGCAGCACCTCGACGCCGGCCAGACGACGCAGGTCGACCTGCAGGCCACCTTCCGGCGTGGAATAGCCGGCATAGCTGTGGCCGCCGCCGCGGGCCGCGATCGGCACGCGCAGCCGGGCCGCCTCGACACACGCCTGCACGTCGGCGGGGGAGGCGCAGCGGGCGACTGCGGCGGGTTTGCGGCTGTCCCACACCGGGTTGAAGCCCTGGTAGGTGAAGCCGTCCTCGCCGGGCAGCACGAGTTGGCCCGAGAGCCGCGAGCGCAGGGCCTGCCAGTCCGGCGGTCCACTCGGAACGGACGAACTGGACGGCGGGGACGGTGGAGGTGGTTTCGGCGTGGTGCACGCGGTGAGCACGGCACCCGCGCCCGCCAGCCCGGCGACTTGGAGAAACCTGCGTCGATCCACGGGCCATGCTGGCACACCGTGACCAACGGGTGACGCTCAACGCGCCGCCCCAGCCCAGGTTCGGTGCCTTCGAGTGCCGCTTCGGTTGTGCCGTAACGCCTGTGGCAGCACGCCCGCAGTGAGCTGAACGCCCTGATGCAGGCACCGCTGGCCCTCGTCAACACGAACCTGCCGCGTGACGAGGAACTGCTCGCCATCTCCAGTGCCGCTCCGAGCTGGAGCGGACGTCCCAAGCCGAACAGCGTTCTGGCGCCCACGTCGGCTAGGCGCGACCGCGCAACGCCGGTCCGAGCCACCGGTCGACCAACGCCCGCAGCTGATCATCCGTGAGCGCGGGCGTGGACGGAAACCGCAGGAACGACAGGAAGAGCCGCATCAGCACCTCGGCCAGCCCGGCGAAGTCGGCCTCCGTGCACAC
>Ga0070710_10001341_pt1 | contig 11622 bp, 5 predicted proteins | sample LARL52metaG_FD_65454 | JGI IMG/M metagenome (GOLD analysis project Ga0070710, IMG submission 65454) | Corn, switchgrass and miscanthus rhizosphere microbial communities from Kellogg Biological Station, Michigan, USA - LAR L5-2 metaG | ecosystem: Host-associated > Plants > Roots > Rhizosphere ... | reverse complement strand
CCTCGAACCTGGCGAGCAGGTAGCCCAGATACGTGGGCATGTGCACCAGCGGTGCGGAGTAACGCCAGCCACTGGCGAAGCCGGGGGGCAGGTCCCCGGCGGAGCATGGGGAGGCGCCGAGGCCGGCCATCCAGTGCGATGGCGCCGCGGGGGCACCGCCGGCCTGGCCCGGGACGCCACGGATCGCCTGCACACCGCTCAGGGGCCGCACCGCGGCCGCCGGGTCGCCGGCCAGTTCCTGAAGGACCGCCAGGGTCTCCCGGCCCCACCGGTCCACCCGGTCGCTCTCCTCGACCAGGTGCGGCCCCCAGATCGCCCCGGCGACCGAGGAGGTGGTCTGTCCCGGGGGAGTGGCCGCGCGGATGACCACCCGCCCCCCGGCCTCGGCAAGGCAGATCGCCGTGGTGAGCCCGCTCACCCCGGCGCCCACGACGAGGACGTCGCAATCGCTGTTCGGCACGCCACGACGCTAGCGCGTCCCCGCGCGGAGCCGGCCAGCGGCGTCACCGGCGGCGTGGTTCGCAGCCGGATCGGTGGCCAGGGCTTACGGGTAGCTGGCTGGCCGGCCGAACGCCGCGCCGACCGTGAGCGGGTCGGTCACGGTGACGTTCGGCATGGCCGCGATGGCGTTGACGATCTGCTGCCAGTCGGAGTAGCAGTACCGCTCGTTGTCGTTGGTCCAGTGCAGTGCCGGGTTCGGCGAGGTGCAGTCCCAGCGGGTCGCGTTGTGCGCGTAGCCCGGGTTGGTGCCGGTGACCAGGATGTAGGCCTGGAGCGTGAACCATTGTCCCGGCTGCAGCGCCTGGATCTTGGCGATGATCGTGCTCGGCTCGTCATAGCGCAGATGACCGTTCGCCCCCGAGCTGACCGTGTAGCACGGTGCGGTCTGGACGTGGCAGGCGCCGCCGTTGACGGCTTCCGTCTCCTGCCAATACGGCGGAGTCGTGCCGTTCGCGGCGGGGGTCATCCCCGACTTGTTGTAGGTCCGGCCCCAGGCGAAGCAGTTTGCCCCGTAGTCAGCCTGCAGCGCGACCGGGGGATTCTGCGTCCCCGGGTAGGCGATGAGCCCGTGCCCGCCGGGCAGCCCGTAACCGTCGAGAACGGCCGCGGAACCGCAGGTTTCCGCGTACGACTGCGTCGGCGTCAGCTTGCCTAGCTGGCCCGGGTACGTCGCCGTGTGGGACACGAACGACCAGCCGAAGTTCGCCGCGAGGTTGGCCGCATCGGCCCAGGACGAGCTGAGTGAGTCACCGAAGTGGGTGCAGTTCGGAGCCGTCGCCTGGGCCACTCCGGTGACGAGGGTGCCGGTACCGGTCATCCCCAGCGAGCGGAGGTACGGCGCGACCGCCGTGTCCAGGGGCGCGATCCCGCTGTTGTCGGGCACGCAGTTGTCGGCCGCGCCGGTCTCGGTGCGGGAGAACAGTAGCGTCACGTAGGGCCCTGCGGTGGCCGGGTCACCGGCCCGGGCCGCCTGCCCGCGCGCGGGCGCCCCGGCGGCGCGTGCCCGTGGGCCTGCCCGTGCGGCCGTGGCCGCTGGGTGGCCGGTCCTGGCCGCCACATTCGAGCCCGTGATCATCCGGAGCCGGTTATTCCCGGAGTCGGTCACCAGCACGTCCCCGCTGCCGTCTACCGTCACGCCCTGCGGGTAGTGCAGCGTGGCGCCGGTGGCAGGGCCGCCGTCGCCGGACATGCCCTGGGTACCGGTCCCGGCGATCGTGTAGATGTCGCCGCCGGTCATCGAAACGCCGTAGTAGCTGCCATCGCTGGCCGCCACGACCCGCACCCGGTTGTCGCCGTAGTCCGCGATGACCAGGTTCCCCGCGGCGTCGAGCGCTACGCCGGCCGGGACGGTCAGCCCGGCGCCGACGGCAGGGCCGCCGTCGCCGGAGAATCCCTGGGCGCCGGTCCCGGCGATCGTGTAGATGTCGCCGGCGGTCATCTGCTGGCCGTAGAACGTGCCATCCTGGCCGGCGACCACCCGGATCACGCTGTTGCCGGTGTCGGCGATGACCAGGTTCCCGGCGCTGTCCGCCGTCACGCCCTGCGGGTAGTAGAGCGTGGCGCTGGCGGCCGGGCCGCCGTCGCCGGTGTACCCGGCGGTGCCGGTCCCGGCGATCGTGTAGATGTCGCCGCCGGTCATCTGCTGGCCGTAGAACGTGCCGTCCTGGCCGGCGACCACCCGGATCACGCTGTTGCCGCTGTCGGCGATGACCAGGTTTCCGTTGGCGTCCGCCGTGACGCTGACCGGGGCGCTCAGCCGGGCGCTGGCGGCCGGGCCGCCGTCGCCGGTGTACCCGGCGGTGCCGGTCCCCGCCACGGTGTAGATGTCCCCGGCGGTCATGTTCTTGCCGTAAAACCTGCCGGTGGCGGCTGCGACGACCCGGACCCTGTTGTTGCCCGTGTCGGCGAGCACGAGGTTGCCGGCCGCGTCCACCGCGACCCCGTCCGCGCTCTTGAGCTTGGCCGTGGTCGCGGGGTGGCCTTCACCGGAGAAGCCCGAGATGCCGGTGCCCGCGACGGTATAGACGTGGCCGCCGGTCATCGCCTGGCCGTAGAACGTGCCGGTGCTTGACGCGATCACCCGGATCCGGTTGTCGCCGGTGTCGGCGACGATCAGGTTGCCGGCGGCATCGACCGCGGCCCCGTAGGGAAGGCTGAGCCGGGCCGCGGTGCCCGGCCCGCCGTCGCCGATAAGCCCCGCAGGGTTTCCGCCGGCCACGGTGTAGATGTCCCCAGCGGTCATCTGCTTGCCGTACGACGCGCCCGCGCCGCCCGCGATCACCCGTACCCGGTCGTTGCCGGTGTCGGCGACCACCACATTGCCGCTCCCGTCGACGGTGAGCCCCTGCGGGCCGTTGAGTTCGGCGCGGGCGGCCGGGTTCCCGTCGCCGGTGTACCCGGCGGTGCCGGTGCCAGCGATCGTGTAGATGTCGCCTGTAGTCATCTGCGTGCCGTAGAACGTGCCGTCGCGCCCGGCGAGCACCCGGATCACGCTGTTACCGGTATCGGCGATGACCAGATTGCCTGCGCTGTCCGCCGCCACCCCGGCCGGGGCGCTGACCTGGGCGCTGGCGGCCGGGCCGCCGTCGCCGGAGTAGCCCTGGGCGCCGGTGCCGGCGATCGTGTAGATGTCTCCGGTGGTCATCTGCTGGCCGTAGAACGTGCCGTCCTGGCCGGCGACTACCCGGATCACGCTGTTGCCGGTGTCGGCGATGACCAGGTTCCCGGCGGTGTCCACGGTCACGCCCTGCGGCCCGTCCAGCGCGGCGCTGGCGGCCGGGCCGCCGTCGCCCGTGTACCCGGCGGTGCCGTCCCCGGCGATCGTGTAGATGTCGCCGCCGGTCATCTGCTGGCCGTAGTCGCTGCCGTCGCGGTCCGCGATCACCTGGACCCGGTTGGCGGAGTTGCTCGCGATCACCAGGTTGCCCGCGGCGTCGACCGTCACGCTGGCCGGGTCGGCGAGCTGGGCACTGGTCGCGGGCCCGCCGTCGCCGGAGGAGCCGTAGACCCCGGTGCCGGCGATCGTGTAGATGTCGCCGCCGGTCATCTGCTGGCCGTAGAACGTGCCGGAGGCGGCCGCCACCACCCGGATCCGGTCGTTGGCCGCGTCGGCGATCACCAGATTGCCCGCGGTGTCCACGGCCACCGCGCAGGTGTCCACCGAGGTGCCGGCCGCCGGGCCGCCGTCGCGGAACGGCCCGCTGGCCGCGGTGCCGACCGGGGTGGCCAGCCTGCCGGATGCGGGGTCGATGCTGCGCACGGTCCAGTTGTCGGCGACGAGAAGCTGCCCGCTGCCGAACGCGACGCCGCAGGGCGCACTGGTGGTGCCCGCGATCGGCGTGGACACGCCCAGGTTCACGCTCGTGCCCGCGGCCGGGCCGCCCACGCCCCCGGCGACCGTGGAGATCCTCCCGTCCGGGGCGGCGCTCTGCGCCGGCCGACCGCTACCGGAGGCCCCGGCGGTGAGACCGTGGGGCGCTTCGCCCGGGCGGGGCGCCGCGGCGCTGGGCCCGGCTCCGGCCAGCACCGCCATGCTCATCGCAAGGGCGGCCGGTGCCAGGATCGCGGCGCTGGCTGGTCCGCCGGCGCGCACGCGGGCATGCCATTCAAGGCCCATGGGATGAGACCCCCCCAGGTCGTCCGGTCCGGCGGCGACCGCGCCGCCGGGAGCGTGAATGCTTCCCCGCCTGAACGACGCTCGAGCGGGGGCCCTGGATGACATCTTCGCTGCTAGAAGGCGTCTATTAGCAAGCTTTCTGATGAATCACGAATGTCTTTATCCCGCTATGACCTGGTTTCTCCTGGCTTGCCGGCCGGGCGGTCACCAGACGGCCGGGAGGAGTGGTGCAACTGGATCCTGCGCCGCGAGCCCGGTGGAGAGGCCGTCGGTTACGTCCAGGCGACGATCAGCGGCGAGGGGCGGCGCGCCGAGATCGCCTGGGTTGTCGGGCTGCCGTGGCAGGGGCGGGGATACGCCACCGAGGCCGCCCGGGCGCTCGTCGGCTGGCTGGACTCACGCGGGATTCAGGTCATCCAGGCACACATCCACCCGGAACACGCCGCCTCCACAGCGGTGGCCAGGCGGGCGCCGGCGCTCTCCAGCTACCTAGCAGCCCGCCGGGAGCCTTCCCGTCTCAGTAGCCGATCAGATTCTTCAGATCGTGCGCGACCTGGCTGTAGCCAGCGTTGTTGGGATGGAACGAGTCGTTGCCTGCACTGAGGCCGTTGAGGATCAGGACGTTCGCATCCGGGCCTGGGTTCGGGACGTAGGCGCAGATGTCATGGCCGCCGTTGAGGAACGCATTCTCCTCGTTGAGGATCCTGACCCCGACGTTGGCGTTCGCGGCCGCCTGCTTGATCATGCTGTCGAGGTGGTTCTCGGCGGCGTAGATCAGGTCCAGCTGCTGCTGGCTCGTCAGGTACTCCCCGCCTAGGAGAGTCCCAAAGCAGTTGCCGGTGTTGGCCGAGGACGGGTCGCCGTTGAAGGTCCGCGGATAGATCAGCGGGTACGCCACAACTACGATCTGCGCGTTCGGCGCGTAGTACCGGATCTTCTGGTACAGCGCCGTGAGCGTGGACTGCTGCGCGTCGATGTCCGCGCTGAGGGTCTGGTCGCCGAAGATGGACTTGGCGTTGGTCAGATAGTCGATGAAGCACGAGTTGATCTGGTCGATGTGCAGGGGGAAGCCTATGTTGTCGCCGTAGCACGCGTGGAGGAGGTCGGCGAAGTCAACATTGTTGATGCCAACGGTAATCGTTACCAGGTCGGTCGCCTGGCTGAGCGCAAGATACTGCGCGCTCTCGTTCTGAGATGGCACGTGCTGCGAGTTCATGTTGCCCGGCGCGGTGTAGAAGTCATTGCTCACGGCCCCGGAGCAGGCGACGTTGTCGACGCTGTGGTAGATGCTGGAAATGCCGTTGATGTACTGGCCCGAGTACGAGGTGTTTGAGCGGTGGCACTGGTTTGTCGGGCTGTTAGTGCTGCTTGTGTAGTTCTGAGTCCCCTCGCCGGCAGACATCGAGTCGCCAAGGTTGACATAGTCATTGACCGGGGCGCTGGGAGTTGTGACGCACGAATACGGCGACCAGGCACCGTAACCGGACGCGTTCTTGGCGCTCACAGCGAAGCACATGTACTTGCTCGCCGGGATCCCGCGCCACAGGTAACTCGTGGGCGATGAACTGAGCAGCGCAGAGTTGGTGTTGCCGTTGCTCACGAGATACTGGGCCGCCCCGCCCGGTGGCGCCGACCAGGTGACCCGCACCGTGTGCGCGGTCAACGCGGTAGCCGTCACGTTGCCAGGGACTCCGGGCAGGCTGGTGGTGCACCCGTAGGGCGACCATGGCGACTGGATGCCACCTTGCTTGCCCGCGACGGTGAAGCACATGTACGTGTTCGGTCCCAGGCCGCCCCAGTTGTAACTGGTGGTCCCCGCGGCGAGGTCGGGCGATGACCCGTTGCCGTTATTGACCACATACGCTGCGTATCCACTGTTTGTATCGGTCCACGTCACATGGATGTTGCTCGTGCTCGTTGCGGTTGCGGTCACGTTCGTAGGCGTGGTCACCGGAGGTGGCGCGCAGTTGCCTTCGTGTACCTCATCGACCTGCTGGTAGATGTTGCCGCCGGTGTACAGGTACGGGTCGTACACCCAGCCAGATTGGCCGATCCGCGAGTCGTAGATCCAGTCCCAGTAACTTCCGTCGGATGCCTGAACGTAACAGTCGACGCTATTTGAATAGCCATTCGGCAGGTTGTCGGTGACCGTGCCCCAGGGCGCGGCGCGGACGTTAAGGTTGGCCGAGGTGACGGTACCGGTGACGTGCAGGTAGCAGTCGCCGTCCGCGTCGGCGATGCAGGCGCTCGCGGTGCCCATGCCGGCCACCGTTACCGAGCCGGCCGCCAGCATCACGGTGCTCGCTGCGAGGATGAGCCGCTTCCAGAACATGTGCTGCCTCCCACGGCCATGGCCGGCCAACGGCCAGGGACGATCGCCACCGGCCAGGCGGTGGCATGCGCAACGTAGGCACCGGCACACAGCGCGGGCCAGCAACGCGACCAAACGCCGACCAAACGCCGACCAAACCTGGGCGACCGACGGCGCACCGGCCCGTTCCGGCCAGGACTGCGGCCCTTCCGGCTCCGGGCTTTGCGGCCTTTCCAGTAATGGCATGGCCGCCTAAGATTCCCTTCACAGAGCACTACCGGAGGGCCTGGTGGGTGAGGACGGCCGGTCACCGCCGCCCGGCGGCGTGGCCGCGCAGCTCGCCCTGACCCTGCGCCGCCTGCGCCGGGCCCGGGGACTCAGCCAGCGGGCCCTGACCCGCCCGCTGTACCTGAACGCGCACAGCGCGATCGCGGACTACGAGACCGGGCGCCGGATCCCGCCGGCCGACGTGATCAGGGATTACGAGAAGTTCTTCGGCCTGGCCGCTGGCACGCTCACCCGGCAGCGCAACCAGGCCATCGCCGAGCGCGCGGCGCTGGAGGATCCACCCGCCCGTCCTAGGATGGGGCCACCGGGACCGGCCGCGCCGCCGGGCCCGGCCACCCATCCGGTGCCCCGGCAGTTGCCCGCGGTGACGGCCTGTTTCTTAGGACGCGACCAGGCTCTCGCCGCGCTCGACGCGCTGCTCCCGGCCGGGCGGGACGGGGGACCCGCGCCTGGGGTGTTCGCTGTCAGTGGCATGGGCGGCGTCGGCAAGACCGCCCTCGCTGTGTGCTGGGCGCACCGGGCGCAGCACGCCTTTCCCGCGGGCACGCTCTATGTCAACCTCCAAGGTTACGATCCGCAGGCGCAGCCGCTGGCGTCGGCGATCGCTCTGGAGGGCTTCCTGCGCGCGCTGGGCGTGACGACCGAGCGCATTCCCTTCCACGCCGCCGAGCGCGCCGCCCTGTTCCGTACCCTGACGGCCGGGCAGCCCATCCTGATCGTGCTCGACAACGCCAGGGACGCCGAGCAGGTCAGGCCGCTGCTGCCCGGCACCGGGGCCGCACGGGCGATCGTGACCAGCAGAGACAGGCTCGCCGGTCTCGTGGTCAGGGAAGGTGCGGTGCCGCTCGCGCTGGACGTGCTGGATCCGCCGGCGGCCGCCGCGTTGATCCAGCAGGTGGCCGGCCTGCCGGTGGCTGAGGAGGGTGCGCGCGAGGTCGCCCGGCTATGCGGCAGGCTGCCACTGGCGCTGCGGCTGGCCGCCGAGCGGATCGCCCGCGATCCCGCGGCGGGCCTGGACCGGACCCTGGCCGAGCTGTCGGATCCCGGCGCCCGGCTGGCCAGCCTCGGCATCGACGAGGACCAGTCGAGCACAGTGCAGCGGGTGCTGGCCTGGTCCTACGACGCCCTGCCAGGGCAGGCCCAACTCGTCCTGCGCCGCCTGGGCCTGGTGAGCGTCCCCGAGGTGGCCGGGCCGGCCGCCGCCGCGCTGGCCGGGCTGGGCCTGAACGCCACCAGGCGCCAGCTGCACGTCCTGGCCAACGGCAACCTGCTGATCGCCAGCGGCGGCCGCTACAGCCTGCACGACCTGGTCCGGTGCTTCGCCCGCGAGCGGGCCGCGCGGCAGGACCCGGCCGCCGAGCGGGACGCGTCCGTCGCCCGGCTGACCGCGTGGTACCTGCACAGTGCCTGTGCCGCCCGGGCGGCGCTGTCGCCCCAGCTTCCAGCGCTGCGCCCGCAGGTGCCGGCACCGCCGGTCGAACCGGCCTCGTTCGGCACCGCCGACCAGGCGCTGGCCTGGTTCGAGACCGAGCGGCGCGGCCTGGTCGCGGCGACCCAGGCGGCGTTCGACCACAGCCTGTTCACCGCCGCATGGCAACTGGCCACGGCTCTGTACGGGTTCTTCGAGCTGCGCAAGTACTGGAACGACTGGGTGGAGACCCATCAGATCGCGCTGCAGGCGGCGCAGCAGGTCGGCGACGGGGAAGCCGAGGGGCGGATCTGGTGCAACCTCGGCAACGCCTACCGGCCGCGGCACCAGTTCGACGAGGCGATCGGCTGCTACCGCCGCGCGCAGGCTCTGTTCCGCCAGGTCGGCTACCGGCAGGGCCAGGGCAAAGTGCTCGGCAATCTGGGCACCACCGTGTTCGCCATGGGCAGGCACGCCGAGGCGATCGGCTACCAGCAGCAGGCCCTGGCCTGCTTCCGGGAGATCGGCGACGGCTACGGCATGGCGCTGACGCTGACCAACCTCGGCGAGGCGTTCTGCGCGGCCGGACGGATGGACGAGGGCATGGCCGCGCACGGCGAGGCGCTGGAGAAGTTCCGGCAGGTGCACGATCTGGAGGGCGAGGCACGTGCGCTGTCGGGCGCGGGCAAGGCGCTGGCCGCCGCCGGGCAGCACGCGGCCGCGCTGGACCGGCATGAACGGGCCGCGCTGCTCTTCGACGCGGTGGGCAACCGGCTGGAGCAGGCCTACGCGCTCGCCGACATGATGGCCGCCAGGTTCGCGCTCGGCGAGCAGGGCCCCGCGGCCGCGCATGGGCGGCGGGCCGCGGACCTGTTCGGCGAGCTTGGCCTGGACGCGGCCACCGGCCAGGTGCTCGCCGATCTCGCGGTTGTGCTCGATGCGGTGGGGGAGCACGCCCAGGCGATGGCTTGCCGTCGGGATTCGGCCCGGGCGCTGCACCGCGTCAGCGCCACCGAGCGCGAGGCCGCGCAGCGCCTGGCCGCCCGCCTGGTCAGCCCGCGCCACTGAGCCTGCCGTACCTGTGGCATGGGCTGAAAATCTCCAGCCTTCTGGCTGGGGAGCACGTCAAAGGTGGATACGGCGGGTTCCGGTACGGTGCCGGGCGGCCAGGCCGAGGTAGGTCTGCACGGCGTCGGCGATCCGGCCGGCCTGGCGCAACCCGGCCTCGGCCCGGATGCTGGCGGGCACGCCCACGGCCAGCGCGCCCGCCGGGACCACCATGTCCTCGCGGATCAGCGCCGCCGCGGCGACCACGGCCCCTGCCTCCACCCTGGCCCGGTTCAGCACCAGGGAGCCGGAGCCGATGAGGCAGCCGTCCTCGACCACGCACCCTTCGAGGTGCGCCCGGTGGCCCACCACGCAGCCCGCGCCGATCACGGTCGGCCATTGCCTGGTGGTGTGGATGATCGTGCCGTCCTGGATGGAGGTCGCCTCGCCGACCCGGATCAGCCCGTGGTCACCGCGCAGCACCGCGCCCGGCCACACCGACGAACCCGCGCCGAGCTGCACGTTCCCGATGATCACCGCGTCCGGGTGTACGAAGGCCTCCGGGTCGATGGCGGGAACCTGGTCGTCGAGCGCGTAGATGGGCACGGGTCACTCCCCGGGCTTGCCGAACTGCCGCGCGACCACCTCACGCACCACGACGCGCTGGATCTTGCCGGTAGCGGTCTTGGGCAGCGCGTCCAGCGCCAGCACCTGGCGGGGCCGCTTGAACGCGGCGAGCCCTTCCCGGCAGAACTCGATCAGCGCGTCGGCATCCACCGACTGCCCCGGCGCGGGCACCACGCACGCGACGACCTCCTCCAGCCCGGCGTCGTTCCGGTGGCCGACCACTGCGCACTCCGCCACCGCCGGGTGCTCGAGCAGGCGTCCCTCCACCTCCATCGGGGATACCCAGATGCCGCCCGCCTTGATCATGTCGTTCGACCGGCCCAGGCAGGTGTAGAAGCCGTCCGCAGAACGGGTGTAGGTGTCGCCGGTGCGCAGCCACTCGCCCTGGAACACCTCACGGGTGGTGGCGGTGCGGCACCAGTAGCCGGTGGCGATCGAGTCGCCGCGGACCAGCAGGTGGCCTGGCTCCCCGTCGGCGACCGGCGCGCCGGTCTCGTCCACCAGGGCGGCCTGGTAGCCGGGCACCACGGTCCCCGACGTGCCCGGGCGCACCTCGCCGGGCCGGTTGGAGATGAAGATGTGCAGCGCCTCGGTGGAGCCCAGGCCGTCGATGATGTCCACGCCGTACCGGCCGGTGAACCGCCGGTAGATCTCGGCGGGCAGGGCCTCGCCGGCCGAGGTGGCCAGCCGGACCGTGGCGAACGCCTCCGCCGGGGCGCCGGCGTTCAGCAGCGCGGCGAAGAACGCCGGGCCCGCGAAGAACAGGGTGGGCCGGTCGGCGGCCAGCCGCTCGGCTGCGCCGGCGGGCGTGGCGCGCGCCGGGTCCAGCACGGCGGTGGCGCCGACGGAGAACGGGAACAGCAGCGAGTTCCCCAGGCCGTAGGCGAAGAACAGCTTGGCGACCGAGTAGCACCGGTCGTCCTGCCTGATGCCGAGCACCTGCTGGGCGTAGCTCTCGCAGACCCGGGCCACGCTGCCGTGGCGGTGCATGGCCGCCTTCGGCCTGCCGGTGGTGCCCGAGGTGTACAGCCAGAACGCCGGCGAATCGAACCAGGTGCGATACGGCGCGGCGGGGCCGGTCGCCTGCCCGGCAGCGAGCACATCCGACCATGGCCGCTCCGCTACCTCCGGATCGCCAGGACCGCTGTTATCCGCCGGCTCGCCGATGAGCACCAGCGTGGCCGCCTCGGGCGCCAGGTGCATGGCCGCCCGGGCCACGGCCGCGCACTCCGGGGTGGCCACCACCACGCGGGCCCGGCTGTCGGCCACCAGCTCGCCCAGCTCCTCCGCCCGGTACATGGTGGACACCGGCACCGGGATGGCGCCCATCCGCAGCAGCGCGCAGAACGTGACCACGGTCTCCGGGCGGTCGGTGGCCACCAGGAGCACCCGCTCCTCCGGCCGCACCCCCACCGCCTGGAACCCGGCCGCCAGCTCCGCGGCCCGCGCCGCCAGCTCGGCGTAGGTCAGCGAGCCCGCCGGGCCGGTCACGGCCGGATGCCCGCCCAGGCCGGCCTGGACCTGGCGGTCGACGAGATAGACACAGGCGTTGAACGACTCCACCGACATGGCCCGATCCGATCAGCCGCGAACACGACGGGACATATCCTCCACACGCCGCCGGCGCATCGTCAATGACTGTGCTGGCCCGGGGGAGCGACCCCCCGGAACCCCCCGGGGCGCCGATGGCGCCTGGCCGGCAAGCCGGCAGGCCCCATCGCGCGTGCTGGCCCGGGGGAGCGACCCCCCGGAACCCCCCGGGGCGCCGATGGCGCCTGGCCGGCAAGCCGGCAGGCCCCATCGCGCGTGCTGGCCCGGGGGAGC
>Ga0070710_10001340_pt1 | contig 11623 bp, 11 predicted proteins | sample LARL52metaG_FD_65454 | JGI IMG/M metagenome (GOLD analysis project Ga0070710, IMG submission 65454) | Corn, switchgrass and miscanthus rhizosphere microbial communities from Kellogg Biological Station, Michigan, USA - LAR L5-2 metaG | ecosystem: Host-associated > Plants > Roots > Rhizosphere ... | reverse complement strand
TGCGACCGCGCGGGCTACTACGAGCAGGACGACTTCGCGCAGCGGTTCGGCTCGCCCAAGTGCCTGGTCAAGCTCGGCTGCTGGGGCCAGGTGGTGCGCTGCAACGTGCCCAAGCGCGGCTGGATCAACGGCATCGGCGGCTGCCCGAACGTCGGCGGCATCTGCATCGCCTGCACCATGCCCGGCTTTCCCGACAAGTTCATGCCGTTCATGGAGCACCCGCTCGGCGGCACCACCCCCGCACCGGCCAGAACCCTGACCGGCACCGCCATCCGCGTCCTGCGGGACGTCAGAACGAAGGCAGCGAACCCGGTAGCACCATGACCGCCAAGAACACCGATCTCGTCGAGATGACCTGGGACCCGATCACCAGGATCGTGGGCAGTCTCGGCATCCACACCAGGATCGACTGGGCCCGGCGGCGCGTCGTCGAGTGCTACAGCACCTCGTCGATCTTCCGCGGCTACAGCGTCTTCATGAAGGGCAAGGACCCGCGCGACGCGCACTTCATCACCAGCCGGATCTGCGGGATCTGCGGCGACAACCACGCGACCTGCTCGGTCTACGCGCAGAACATGGCCTACGGCGTCCGCCCGCCCCATCTCGCCGAGTGGATCATCAACCTCGGTGAGGCCGCCGAGTTCCTGTTCGACCACAACATCTTCCAGGAGAACCTGGTCGGCGTGGACTACTGCGAGAAGATGGTCCGCGAGACGAACCCCGGCGTGCTCGACCTGGCCAACCGCACCGAGTCACCGCACGCCGACGTGCACGGCTACCGCACGATCGGCGACATCATGCGGTCGCTCAACCCGCTGGAGGGCGAGTTCTACCGCGAGGCGCTGCAGGTCTCCCGGCAGGCCAGGGAGATGTTCTGCCTGATGGAGGGCAGGCACGTGCATCCGTCCACGTTGTACCCCGGCGGGGTCGGCACGGTGGCCACGCTGCAGCTGTTCACCGACTACCTGACCCGGTTGATGCGGTACGTCGAGTTCATGAAGAAGGTCGTGCCGATGCACGACGACCTCTTCGACTTCGTCTACGCGGCGCTGCCCGGCTACGAGGAGGTCGGCCGGCGCCGGATCCTGCTGGCGTGCTGGGGCGGCCTCAACGACCCGGAGCACTGCGACTTCACCTACCGCAACATGACGTCGTGGGGCCGCCGGATGTTCATCACGCCCGGCATCGTGGTCGACGGAAAGCTCGTGACCACCGACCTGGTCGACATCAACCTGGGCATGCGGATCCTGCTCGGCTCGTCGTTCTACGACGACTGGGAGGGCATGGACAGGTTCGTCACGCACGACGAGCTCGGCAACCCGGTCGACGCCCGCCACCCGTGGAACCAGCACACCATCCCGAGGCCCGGCAAGCGCGACTTCGGCGACAAGTACTCGTGGACCATGTCGCCGCGCTGGTTCGACGGCGAGAACCACCTGCCGCTCGACACCGGCGGCGGGCCGCTGGCCCGGTTGTGGACCACCGCGCTGGCCGGTCTGGTGCGCACCGACCACGTCGAGGCCACCGGGCACAGCGTGCGGATCACGTTGCCGCGCACCATGACCAAGCCCGAGGCGACCTTCGAGTGGCGGATCCCGCGGTGGAGCAACGCGATCGAGCGCAATCGCGCCCGCACCTACTTCCAGGCCTACACCGCCGCGCTCGCACTGCACTTCTGCGACCGCGCGCTGGCCGAGGTCCGCGGCGGCCGCACCGAGACGTGGTCGGAGTTCACCGTGCCGGACGACGTGTTCAGCTGCGGGTTCACCGAGGCGGTGCGCGGCGGGCTCTCGCACCACATGGTCATCCGCGACGGCCGGATCGCGAACTACCAGCCGTACCCGCCGACGCCGTGGAACGCGAGCGTGCGCGACACCTTCGGCACGCCGGGCCCGTTCGAGGACGCGGTGCAGAACACGCCGATCTTCGAGGAGAACACCAAGGAGAACTTCAAGGGCATCGACATCATGCGCACGATCCGCAGCTTCGACCCGTGCATGCCCTGCGGCGTCCACATGACCATCGGCGCGGGCACGACGCTCACCAAGATCCACACGCCGCACGCCTTCGCCGGTGCGTCGTGACCGGCGTCGAGGCCACCGGCGACCGGGTCGAGCAACTGCTCGCCACCCTGCGGTCCGGCGAGGACCGGGAGACCGCGGAGGAGCTCGTGCGCGAGCTGATGGACCTGTACGGCACCGGGCTCGCCCGCGTCGTCGCGATCGTCCGCGACCACGACGCGCAGCTGCTCGGCCGGATCGCCGCGGACGACCACGTGAGGAGTCTTCTTCTGCTGCACGACCTGCATCCCGACGACACGGACACCCGGATCCGCCGAGCCCTGGACGGACTGCCCGACGTCGAGTTCCTCGGCACGGGTGACGGCGTGGCGCGGTTGCGGCTCACCGCGGGCGGATGCGGTTCGGCGGCACTCGCGCGCATCGCCGAACAGGCGGTGCTCGCCGCCGCCCCGGAGGTCACGCGCGTGGAGATCACCACGGCCGGCGCACTGCTGCAGATCGGCGTCGGCCCGCCATCCGGCTGGGGTGCGGCGTCGTGAACCGCCAGGGCCTGCACCGCTTCACCGGCACCCCGAGCACCCCGCAGGAGCAGCTGGAACGGTGCGAGATGTGCGCGACCCCGGTCGCGTCCCGGCACGGGCACGTCGTGGACGTCCACCGCCGCGCGCTGCTGTGCGCCTGCCGCGCGTGCTTCCTGCTGTTCACCCGGCACCGGGCGCACCGGGCGAGGTACCGGGCCGTGCCGGAGCGCTACCTCGCGGATCCGGGACGGCCGATCTCCGGTCAGGAGTGGGAGGCGCTCGGCATCCCGGTCGGCGTGGCGTTCCTGCTGCGCACGGACACCGGTGTCACGGTGTTCCACCCGAGTCCGGCCGGGGCGACCGAACGCGTGCTCGACCACCGCGTGTGGTTCGAGCTGGCCGCGGCCCATCCCCTGCTGACGATCGCCGAGCCCGACGTCGAGGCGATCCTGTTCCGCCGCACCGAGAACGGCGCCGACTGCTTCCTCGTGCCGATCGACGCCTGCTACCGGCTCGTGGGCACCGTCCGGCGGTACTGGACCGGGCTCGACGGCGGCGGCCACCTGCACGACCACGTCGACGAGCTGTTCGCCGAGATCAAGGACAGGGCACGGACTGTGTCATGAAGCTGCTGGACTTCGAATGCGTTGGCGCACAGGCCAACCCGTACGCCGCGGCACCGGCGGTCACGCTGCGGCTGCGCATCACCCAGGGCTCCGGCGATCCGGTCGACGCGATGGCGCTGCGCTGCCAGATCCGCATCGAGCCGCACCGCCGCCGTTACTCGCCGGAGGAGGCACGGCGGCTGGTGGACCTGTTCGGTGACACCGGCCGTTGGACGCACACGCTCAAACCCGTGTCGTTCGTGACACTGTCCACAATGGTGCCCGGCTTCACCGGCAGCACCGTCGTCGATCTGGACGTGCCGTGCAGCTACGACCTGGAGATCGCGTCGGCCAAGTACTTCAACGCGCTCGACGCGGGCTCGATCCCGTTGCTGTTGTTGTTCAGCGGCACGGTCTTCTGCTCCCACGACGGCAGGTTGCGGGTCCAGCAGGTGCCGTGGAGCAACGAGGAGTCCTTCTCGCTGCCGGTGAGCGTCTGGCGCGAGGCCGTCAACCTGCACTTCCCCGGCAGCGCGTGGTTGCGGGTGCGGCAGGAGACGATGGACTCGTTGCAGCGCTTCAGGTCCGAGCACGCGTTCACGAGCTGGGACGACGCCGTGGCCGCGTTGCTCGCGGCGGCCGGGACGTGAGCGCGCCGGTGGGCAGAGACCTCCGGGTCGCCGGTGTCGTGCAGGGGGTCGGTTTCCGGCCCTACGTGCACCGGCTGGCGACCCGGTTGCGGTTGTCCGGCCGCGTGGGCAACGACGTCACCGGGGTGTTCATCGAGGTCGAGGGCACGCCGGAGAACGTGGCGGAGTTCCTCGCGGCACTGCCCCGCGACCTGCCGCCGCGGGCACGCGTCGACCGCGTCCAGGTGACCGACTGCCCGGTGCGCGGCCTGACCGGGTTCGAGATCACCACCAGCCGGGCGGGCAAACCGCGTGCCACGCTGGTGCCGGCGGACATCGGCACGTGCGCGGACTGCCTGCGCGAGCTGTTCGACCCGGCCGACCGCCGCTACCGGTACCCGTTCGTCAACTGCGCCCACTGCGGCCCGCGGTACACGATCGTGCGCGCGATGCCGTACGACCGGGCGCGGACGACCATGCTGCGCTTCCCGATGTGCCCGGCCTGCCGGTCCGAGTACACCGATCCGGCGAACCGGCGCTTCCACGCCGAACCGACGTGCTGCCACGACTGCGGACCGCGCCTGGCGCTCGGCGAGAGCACCGACCCGTTGGCCGAGGCGGTGTCCCGGCTCGCCGACGGGCAGGTGGTGGCCGTCAAGGGCCTCGGCGGCTTCCACCTCGCCGCCCTCGCCGGGCATCCCACCGCGACGGCCGTGCTGCGCGCCCGCAAACGCCGTCCGGACAAGCCGTTCGCGGTGATGGTCGCCGATCTGCGGCAGGCGGCCGCGCTGTGCGAGCTGGACGACGTCGGGCTGACGTCGCTGATCGATCCCCGCCACCCGATCGTGCTGCTGCCCCGCCGCGCGGACGCACCCGTGGCGGACGCGGTCGCGCCGGGGACGAACGAGCTCGGGCTGCTCCTGCCCTACACCCCGTTGCACCACCTGCTGATGCGGGAGCTGGCCGAACCGATCGTGCTGACCAGCGGCAACGTCACCGACGAGCCGATCGCCTACCGCCACGCCCGGTCGCTGTCCGGTGTGGCCGACGCGGTGCTCACCCACGACCGCCCGATCCGCGCTCCCGCCGAGGACTCGGTGCTGCGCGGCGGCCGGGTGCTGCGCCGTGCCAGGGGATACGCCCCCGAACCGATCGCGCTGCCCGTGCGCAGCCCGCGGCCGGTGCTCGCCTGCGGCGCCGACCTGAAGAACACCTTCTGCCTGGTCCGCGACGAGCACGCGTTCCTGTCACCGCACCTGGGCGATCTCGCCGGCCACGACACCTTCGCCGCGTTCACCAGGGGTGTCGAGCACTTCCGGCGGTTGTTCGGCATCACGCCGCGGGTGGTGGCGCACGACCTGCACCCCGACTACCGCTCCACGAGGTACGCCACCGACCTCACCGGCGTCCGCCTGATCGCCGTGCAGCACCACCACGCGCACATCGCATCCTGTCTGGCCGAGAACGGGGAGACCGGCCCGGTCATCGGGGTCGCGTTCGACGGCACCGGCTACGGACCGGACGGCACGATCTGGGGCGGCGAGTTCCTGCTCGCCGATCTCGTGTCCTACCAGCGGATCGGGCACCTCGCACCGGTGCCGATGCCCGGTGGCGCGGCGGCGATCCGGCAACCGTGGCGGATGGCCGCGGCGTACCTGCCCGACGTCGCGCTGCCGGTGGCGCACCGCAACGAGGCGCAATGGGGGCCGGTCGTGGCGATGGCGCGCAACGGCGTGAACGCGCCGCTGACCTCCAGCGCCGGCAGGCTGTTCGACGCGGCGGCCGCGTTGCTCGACGTGCGGGACGCGATCACCTACGAGGGGCAGGCTGCCGTCGAGCTGGAGCAGTGCGCCGATCCGTCCGTTGTGGACGGTTATCCGGCGCGGGTCGACGGCATGGTCGTGCACGGCGAGGACCTGCTCCGGGCGCTGGTCGCCGACCGTCTCGCCGGGGTGGCGCCGGACGTGATCGCGGCCAGGTTCCACAACGGGGTGGCGGCGGCGGTCGTGGCGTGCTGCGAGGCCGCGCGGGACGAGACCGGGCTGGGGTCGGTGGCGTTGTCCGGTGGCGTGTTCCAGAACTCGCTGCTGCTGAGCCGGGTGGTGGACGGCTTGCGGCGCAGCGGGTTCCGGGTGCTGACGCATCGGCTGGTGCCGCCCAACGACGGCGGTATCAGCCTCGGGCAGGCGGCGGTGGCGGCGAGCCTGCTCGGCCTCACGTCCTGAGCAGGCCGTGCACAACCGCAGTCGCACGGCATCGGTGCGCGCGCTCGGTGATCCACGGGCGCCGAGTCAGGCCACCAGGCCGTGCCGGAACGCGTAGACGACGGCCTGGACGCGATCGCGCAGGTCCAGCTTGGTGAGGATGCGCGACACGTACGTCTTGACCGTCTCATGGCTGAGCACCAGCACGCCCGCGATCTCGCTGTTGGACAGGCCTTCCGCGATCAGCCGCAACACCTCCAGCTCCCGCGCGGTCAGCGGCACGTCCCGCGGTCCGCCCACCGGCCGGATGCGTTCGGCGTAGCGGCCGACGAGCTGCCGGGTCACCTCGGGTGCCAGCAGCGCCGCACCGGCCGCGACCGTGCGGATGCCGTGCAGCAGCTGGGCGGGCGGCGCGTCCTTCAGCAGGAACCCGCTGGCGCCCGCGCGCAACGCCTCGTACACGTACTCGTCGAGGTTGAACGTCGTCACCACGAGCACCCTGGCGGGACTGGCGACACCGGCGCCCGCGAGCAGCCGGGTGGCCTCGATGCCGTCGAGCACCGGCATCCGGACGTCCATCACCACCACGTCCGGCCGCAGCCGCGCGGCCAGGTCCACCGCGGCCCGCCCGTCGCCGCACTCGCCGACCACTTCGAGGTCCGGCTGCGCGTCGATGATCGTCGCGAACCCGGTGCGGATCAACGCCTGGTCGTCGCAGACCAGCACCCTCGTCGTCACGACGGAATCCTCGCCCGCACCACGAACCCACCGTCCTGCGGGCCCGCGTGGAACTCGCCGCCGAGCAGGGCGACCCGCTCGCGCAGGCCGAGGAGTCCTCGCCCGCTGCCACCCGGTGACGCGGCGGACGGGCCCGCGCCGTCGGTCGCGACCTCCACCACGATCTCGCCTTCTCCGTTCCGGACGTGCACGGTCGTCAGTCTGCCGTGCGCGTGTTTGAGGGCGTTCGTCAACGCCTCCTGCACGACCCGGTACGCCACCACCTTCGCGCTGCCCGGCACCGGCGCGCCCTCCTCGACGAACTCGACGGGTTGCCCGGCCTGCCTGGTCTGCTCGACCAACGCGGCCAGGTCACCGATCGGCTCGGTGCCGTGGTCCGGGTTCAGCAGGTCCAGCAGGTGCCGCAGGTCCGCGATGGACCTGCGGCCGGTGTCGGTGATCGCGGTCAGCGTCCGGTCGAGACGCTCGGGCGCCGACGTCAGGTACCGCGCCGCCTCCGCCTGCACCACCATCGCCGTCACGTGGTGGGTGACGACGTCGTGCAGCTCACGCGCGATGCGGGTGCGTTCCGCGAGACGCGTCGCCTCGGCCACGTGCCGGCGGCGCTCCTCCTCGGTGGCCCTGGACAGCCGCAGCCACGCCCCGATCACCCACGCCGCGGCCAGCGCCAGGTAGAACGTCACGAACCCGGCCACGCCCTCACCCGAGCCCTGCCGGTCGAGCGCGAGGGCCAGCGGCACGTAGGCGGCGGAGGCCAGCACCGCGGTGGTGCGGCGGTGGTGGCCGAGGTGCAGTCCGGTGCTCAGCAACGCGATCGGCAGCGCGGTGCCCGCGACCGCGTGGTAACCGAGGAGCTGGTCGGCCGCGAACCCGGCGGACACCAGGACGAGGCTGACGAGCGGCCACCGCCGGCGCACGATCAGCGGCAGGCATTCCAGCGCGATCACGGCCACGGCCAGCGCGTCCATCGGGCGGCTCGGCAGGTCGCCCAGCTGCGTGCCGCGGTGCTGCAGCGCGGGCACCAGCGAGGCGAGCGCCAGTGCGAGCGCGATGGGGACGTCCCGGACCACGACGTCCGATCGTCGCCACAGCTCCGCGATCTGCCGGATCACGCGGTGAGCGTAGTCGTGGAGGCGGAACGGCCGCGGAAGGGCACGATCGTGCCGCGCCGCCGGGCCAGCCGCAGGAACGCGGCCGTCACCACCACACCCGCCAGCACCGAGAACACGCTCGCCTCCGGACCGAACTCGCCGCCGCCGACCAGCAACGGCCCGGACGTCACGCCGTCCAGCACGCCGCGAGGACCGTCCGTGCCCGAGACGCTGGCGCCGAAAACCCCGCCCTGCACGAAGTTCCAGCCGAAGTGCACGCCGATCGGCACCCACAGGTTGCGGGTGGCGGTGTAGGCGGCGGCGAGCATGAAACCGCCCGCGATCGCGATGGCGAGAGCGCTCCACACCGTGGCGTGCGGGTTGAACAGGTGCGCCGCGCCGAACAACAGGCCGGTGAGCGCGAGCGACGCCCACGTGCCGAGCCGGCGTTCGGCCAGGCGGAACAGGACACCGCGGAACATCAGCTCCTCCGCGACGACGGCGGCGGCCGTGAACCCGAGCAACGCCACCGCTCCTGCCGCGGAACCCCAGCCACGAACCTCGTATCCGCCGAACAGCGCGATGGTCGCGATGACGGCGGTGAACATCCCGCCACCGACCAGCACCCCACGTCCGAACGCGCCGCCCGCTCCCCGCACGGCCACTTCGGCCGGTGCGCGCCGTTCGGTCCGCCGCACCACCCACGCGTACACGTACAGCAACGCCACTGCCACCGCCAGACCCGCCACCAGGGTGAGCGGGGCGTTCCACTGCATCAGGCCGACGAGCGCGCTACCGGCGAAGGCCACCAGCGCGACCGCTCCGAACTGCCACAACAAGCGCATGATCATTCCTCCGGAAGATGTTGCGCTGAAAGCTATGGAGTTCGCGGCGGGAAATCGTCACCGCACGGTGGACATCTGCGGGTAGCTCGCTCGGGGGACAACCACGCTGACCGGACGTATCCGCCTGGTCCGTCCGAAGGATCTTCGTCGCACCTGGTTTGACGAGGGGACGCCAACGGGCACTGGACCGCTCATGATGGCGTCGTACTGGGACTCCGCGCGGACCGGATTCCTGGCGTTCGTGAGCATCGGGTCGTTGGTGCTCATCCCGCTGGTGTTGTTGCACTACCTGCGGTTCGGCCGAGTGGAGCCGCGCCGGGCGTTCGTGCTGTACGGGCTGCTGGCCTACGGGCTCGTCGCGCTGGCCCTGATCTTCCTGCCGTTCCCCGACGACCCGGCCCGGACGTGCCAGGGCCAGCAGATGCTGTCCACGGTCCCGTTCCAGTGGGTGACCGACATGAACAACAACCTGGCGGCGAACGGGCGTTACGGCATCGCCGCGATGGTGCGGTCGCAGGTGTTCCTGCAGCAGCTGTTCAACGTCGCCTTGTTCGTCCCTCTCGGCGTGGTGCTGCGCAAGGCGTTCGGCAAGGGGCCGCTCGCCGTGGTCGCCATCGGGCTCGGTTTGTCGCTGGCCGTCGAAGTCGTGCAGTACACCGGAAATCTCGGCTTCTACCCGTGCCCGTACCGGATCGCCGACGTCGACGACCTGATCACGAACACCGTCGGCGCGTTGGTGGGGTGGATGCTCGCGCCCGCCGCGCTGGTGGTGCCCAGGGTGCCGCCGTCCGACGACGCGACCGCGCCGGACGGGACCGTGACGGTGCCGCGCCGGCTGCTCGGGCTGGCCGCCGAGCTCGTGCTCGTGCTGTCGCTCACGAAACTGGTGCTGCACTCGGATCCGCGCTGGGCGGTAGCCGTCCTGGTGGCGTTGCGGGTGGTGCTGCCGGCCGTGGCGGGCGGGTGGACGATCGGCGGATGGCTGATGCGCTACCGGGTCCGCGCCGAGGACGGGTCCCGCGCCAACCCCGCCCGGCTGGCGTTGCGCGAGGTGCTCGGCGCGACCGGTCTGCTCACCTACGCGGCCGTCGTGTCACCGCTGGTCAACCTCGGGCGGCTGGACCTGGTCGTGGTGGCGTTCTTCGCGCTCGGGGCGTTCGTCGACCCGGTGTTCCGGCGGGACCAGCGCGGGTGGCACGAACGCGCGGCCCGCACGCGTGACGTCCTGCAGTTCGCCGCGGCCGACGATCGGGTACCCCGCGTGCCATGACGACCTACACGCACACGGCCGAGGCCGACATCGCGGCCGACACGCTGTTCGGTTTCCTGGCCGAGCCCAGGAACCTCCCCCGCTACTTCCCGCAGATGACCGCCGCCGAGCCGGAGGGCGGCGAGCAGGTGCACGTGGAGGCCGAGGTGCACGGCCACCACGTCGACGGCGAGGCGTGGGTGCGGCAGGACCCGCGGCAGCGGCGCCTCGAATGGGGTGCCGAGGGCCCGGACGACTACCACGGCGAGCTGCAGATCGAGGAGCTGGCGCCGGATCGGTCGCGCATCACGGTGAGCCTGCACAGCGTGCGCGAGGCGCAGGGCGACGAGGTGCAGCGAGGGCTGGAGGAGACCGTCGCCGCGCTCACCCGGACCGCGACCGCCGACGATCAGCACTTCACCCAGTAGTTCGGTGAGGTCTGCCGGATGCTGCTGGTGGTGAACGTGTTCCACAGGCCGAGCGGCTGGTTCGAGCCCAGCGCATAGGTCTGGCCCAGCGAGGTGTAGGCGCGACCGGCGGTGGTGTGGGCGTAGTTGCTCGCGGTCACGCACTCCGGAACCGGCGGTGTGGTCGGCTGTCCGGTGCTCAGCGCTTTGACCATGGCCACGATGGCGGTCATCTGCGGACCGGACTTGAGCGGGTACTGGGCGGACTGGTAGCCCCACCAGTCCCAGCAGCCGCGCGGGTTGCCCGTCATCGTGGTGGCCTGCGGGTAGAGCACGATCATGTTGTTGGTGTCGGCGTATTCGTTGAGATAGCTCTTGTCCAGCAACGCGTTCCCGACCAGGCCGTAGTACTGGTAGCACCCGTGCAGCGTCACCATGAGCCGGCACGGCCCGGTGTCGCACGCCTTTGGCACGTAAGCGAAACCCTCGCGCCCCACGCTCACCGCCGCCGGGTTCCCGCCGGGCACGTACTGCCCCTGGTCGAACTGGACGAGCTTGCCCGACACCGCGGACGCGGCCGGGTTCACCTGACCGAACAGGTGCGCGAGCATCTCCTTCACCGGGTCGGCCGTCCCGCAGTTGTTGATGTACGGCGAAGAAGTGGCGCCGCAGCTGTTCGGGCCGATCGGGCTGACCCACGCGTGCCCGGCCGCGCTGGTGTTGTCGTAGACCACGCGCGCGCCGAAGTCGCGGTAGTAGGTGGCGAGGTCGTCGTTCACCGCCCGGTCGACGGTCTGGTCGGCGGTGCCGTGGAACAACCACACCGGGTCACCGGACAGGTTCCGCGGCGGGTCGACCGTGCCCGCCGCCGCGCGGTCGCGGGTCAGCTGCTCCAGTTCGGACGGTGTCCTGCGCGCCTGGAAGGTGTCCATGCACGCGTACAGGGCGGTGTTGACGTTGTTCTGGGCGCAGTCGTAGGGGCCGGCGGAGAAGATGCCCGCTCCCTGGAAGACGCTGGAGTACGCGACGTGGAGCTGGTTGGCCAGGTAGCCGCCGGACGACACACCGCTCACGTAGGTGCCGGTGATGTCGTACCTGCCGAGCGTGCCGGGCTGCGGCGGCGGAACCGCCGCGCTCGACACCGACAGGGACGCCGCGGCCAGGCCGGTGGCCGCGGCGAGTGCCAGGAACGCGTTGCTCAACCGCATGTGCTCGCCTCCGTCGTCGCAGGCAGGACGGCACCGAGGTTAGGAGCCGGTCGACGGACCGCACCACGTGTGCGGCCACCACCTCTCCCGGCGATCGGACGTCGA
>Ga0070710_10001336_pt1 | contig 11633 bp, 8 predicted proteins | sample LARL52metaG_FD_65454 | JGI IMG/M metagenome (GOLD analysis project Ga0070710, IMG submission 65454) | Corn, switchgrass and miscanthus rhizosphere microbial communities from Kellogg Biological Station, Michigan, USA - LAR L5-2 metaG | ecosystem: Host-associated > Plants > Roots > Rhizosphere ... | reverse complement strand
CCGCCGGGGATCAGCGAGAAGTCACCGGTCACCGACGCGCCGTCGCGGCTCGCGACGAGGAACGACCAGTAGAACGGGAAGGCCGACCCGAGCACGAACGCGGCGAGCAGGCCGTAGACCACAAAGGACGGACGTTTCATCGGACGGCCTTCCTGGTGAGCCAGAAGTTGAATCCGGCGACCCCGATGATGATCAGGAACAGCGTCCACGCGAGGGCGGAGGCGTAGCCGAGGTCGAACTGCTGGAACGCCGTCTGGTACAGGTAGAGCACGACGGTCTGGAACTGGTGCTGCGAGCCGCCGCCGTTGCCGCCGGCGGAGTCGAACATCTTCGGCTCGGTGAAGATCTGCAGACCGCCGATGGAGGTCGTGACGATGACGAAGATCAGCGTGGGCTTGAGCATCGGCAGGGTGATGCTGAAGAACTGCCGCACGGCACCGGCGCCGTCGACCCGCGCGGCCTCGTACAGGTCGCGGGGGATCGCGAGCATCGCGGCGAGCACGATCAGCGCGTTGTAACCGGTCCACCGCCAGTTCACCATCGACGCGATGGCGATGTGGCTGCCGAACGTGTTGGCCTGCCAGTCGATCGGGCTCAGGCCGAACGTGGTGAGGACGCTGTTCACCAGGCCGTACTGGGACCCGAACAGGTTGCCGAAGATGATCGTCAACGCGACCAGCGACGCGACGTAGGGCAGCAGCACGCCCATCCGCCACACCGTCCTGGCGCGGAGGTTGCCCGCGAGCAGGGCGGCGAGCACCACGGCGACGATCACCTGCGGCACGCTCGACAGCAGGAAGATGCTGACGGTGTTGAAGAGGGCGTTCCAGAACTGCCCGTCGGCGACCAGCGTCCGGTAGTTCTCGACACCGATGAACTTCGGGTCGTCCGCGCCCAGCTCCCAGTCGAACAACGACACGTAGGCCGTGTACAGCAACGGGAAGAGCCCGACCGCGCCGAACAACACGAAGAACGGCGCGACGAACAGGTACGGCGACACCTTGGAGTCCAGTTTGGACCAGCGATGACGGCGTGGAGGCTGCGAGCGAGCCGTGTCGGCCCGCTCGCGCTCCACCTCTTCGGCGAGGAGGACGGTCACTTGGCCGCCTTCTGCGCCTCGGCGACCGCGGACATGGCGGCACACGCCAGCACGCTGATCAAACGGCGGGGACGCACTGGAGAACTCCTCTGGTCTCGGCGGCTGTTTCTGGGAGCGCTCCCAGACCTGGGAAGTGTGATCGAGCGTGCTTCGAGGTGTCAAGGAATCTTGATCCGCCCGTAACCAAGGTTCCCTGCCGGGTGTGCTCGCCGTATCGCGATTACCTCGCTGACGTGCTGCTATAGGAAGGGCGTGAGGTATGCGCGCACTGGATGGCGGATGACGTGAAGCATCCTCGTCCACGTTTTGGCAACACGGATAAAAGAGTGAAATCTGGGAGCGCTCCCATAGGGCGGGCTCCTCCCGATGGCCGACCGCTGGAGTTCAGCCGGCCTCTCCGCCGATGATCACGGCCTTCGTCCACGCCCGTGCCGGGCTGACCCGGACGGCACAGCCGCATCCCGGCTCTGCCTTCCGCGACCGACTGGAAGTGGAACTCCCCGTTGCCCGCGCACCGGACGCCGAAGGTGTGCTCGTCGTTCCAGTCGTAGCAGGAGAACTCGCGCCGAGCTGAGATCTCCCGAGAAGTGCGCAGGGGACTGCCAGAAGTGGCGGATTGTCCACAGTGGAGCTGGGTGGTGTGCCGGTGCCGGCCCGCCGCTCGGCACCGGCACACCTGCCTCAGGCGCCCACCGGACGGCCCGCCCAGGCCTCCTGCGGGGTGAGCGGCCGCATCGTGAGCGTGTACTCGTAGGTGCTGTCCGGCCGGACCTGGTAGCGCTGCCGCACCGGGTTCGGCGTGTCACCGACACCGGTCACGGCGTTGTCGGCGTGCAACGTGAAGTAGCCCTTGTTGCGCTGCAACATGAACGGGTACGCGGCGCGTTCGATGTCGTCGTACTGCGTGACGCTGACGTCGCGGGCGCCCGACACCAGCAGGCCCGAGGTGCGGCCGTCGGTGAGCAGCGCCCACCGGGTGTCGGTGTGGTTGCCGTGGTCCTGCGGGCGGTGGTACTCGACGTACTGGTCGGCCACCTTCGAGGAGTGCACGCCGATCGGGGTGCCGTCCTTGCGGTCGGCGTAGCTCTCCGCCTTGCGGCCGTACCACGAGAACGTCGAGTAACGGTCGGGCACGGACAGCTGGACGCCGATGCGCGGCAGGTACGGCAGCGTGCGCATGGCACCCTGCGGGGTCACCTTGTGCCCGAGGTTCAGCACACCGGCGGAGTCGATCGCGTAGACCATGGTCTGGTCGAACCAGGCCCCGGTCACGCCGGGCGCGGCGACCCTGCTGTCCACGACGATCCGGACGGTCCTGCGGTCTTTCTCCACGCGGACACCGGTGACGGTGGTCTCCAGCCGATCGAGGCCGGCGCGCCGCCAGTCCTCACCCTCGGCGCGGCCCCACGTGTACGTCTCGTTGCTGATCGGCGCTCGCCACGCGTCGAGCTTGGGGCCGCTGGTGAGCAGCTCCCGGCCCCACGACCTGATCGACGTCAGCGCGCCGGACTTCTTGTCCACGGTGTAGGTCGTGCCGGCGGCGGTCGCGGTGACCCTGTCCGCGTCGTCGTGGGTGAACACGACCGCCCAGTCGAGCGGGGTGCGGTCCAGGCCCGGGATGCGGGTGCCGCCGAGCGGGAACTGGTCGTGCGCGAGCACGTGCCGGTCCCGCGTGACCGCTTCGACGGTGAGGAACCGTTCGCGGTCCGATGCCTTGGCGGGCAACGGGATCGTGCCGGTCGTGGCCGCCGCCACCCGCAGCGGCTGCGAGCCGTCCGCGACCGTGCGGGACCCCTCGGTGACCCGCCAGCGCAGCGTGAGGTCGTCGGTGCCGGTGAACTGGCGTTCGTTCGTCACCGACAGCACGCCGCCGGAGTAGGCGAACCGCAGCGGCTGGTGCACCCAGGCCAGCTGCGCGGTCTCCGGCTGCGGCGTGCGGTCGGAGCCGATCAGACCGTCCACACCGGACAGCGTCGACCCGTACGCCAGGTGGGTGCCGCGTTCCTGGACGCGGTCGAAGTCCAGCGCCAGCACGGCTCCGGCAGCAGGAGCGGCCGCCTTGAGCTCGTCGGCGGACAACGCCCGGTCGTAGATGCGCACGTCGTCGACGTCACCGCAGGCCAGCCTGCCGACGTTCGACGGGTCGGTCCACGACATCTCGAAGTCGCGGCCGATGTTCACGTCGGCCGCGGAGTAGTCGATCGCGCCGGTGAACGGCAGGCTGGCGACCTCCGCGCCGTCGATGTACAGGCGCACCGCGGTGCCGTCGTAGGTGCCGCTGACCCGGTGCCAGTTGCCGTAGAAGCCGTCGGGCACCTTGGCCTGCACGGCTCGCCACGTGCCGCTGTGGATGAAGAACTCCAACGTGGTCTCGTTCTTCATCTTGAGCGTCCACTGGTGGTCGCCCTTGGCGATGATCGGGAACTGGCCGGTCCACCTGCCGGGTTTCACCCACGCGTCCAGGGTGAGCGCGGTGCCGGTGATGTCGAGCTTGCGGTCGCGGTAGACCTCGACGAAGTCGTCGAGGCCCGACAACGACAACGCCTTGCCGCGGTGGCCGTCGACGAGCTTCGGCGCGCCGGACAGCAGCGCGGTGATGTCGTTGCCGGACGTGTCGGGCGTGGTGCGGGTCTGCTGCCGGATGTTCTGCTCGGCCCAGTCCCAGATGAACCCGCCCTGGGTCTGCGGGTTGGCGCGGATGACGTCCCAGAACTCGCGGAAGTTGCCGAGGCTGTTGCCCATCGCGTGCGCGTACTCGCCGAGGATCAGCGGCTTGGTCGTGCTCTTCGCCTGCTCGGCGAGCCGTTCCGGTGAAGGGTAGCGCGGGCCCCACACGTCGGCGAACGGCGCGTCGCCGTCCGGGTTGTTGGACTGGTGGTACACCGGCCGTGACGGGTCGTCGGCCTTGACCCACTTCGCCATGTCGTAGTGGTGCGCGCCGAGGCCGGCCTCGTTGCCGGTGTCCCACATGAAGACGCTCGGGTGGTTCTTGTCGCGCTCGACCATCGCGATCATGCGATCCATGAACGCGTCGCGCCACTCCGGCTGGTTCGCCTCACACCACCGCGCGCAGTTCTCGTGGTCGTGCGTCTCGATGTCGACCTCGTCGTCGATCCAGATGCCGTGCCGGTCGGCGAGCTCGTAGAAGTACGGGTCGCTCGGGTAGTGCGAGGTGCGGACCGCGTTGACGTTGAGCTGTTGCATCAGCTCGACGTCGCGTTCCTGCGCCGGGCGCGGCACGTACCGGCCGTGGTCGGCGTTGGTCTCCGCGCGGTTGACGCCCTTGAACAGCACGCGCTTGCCGTTGACCAGCAACGTCCGGTCGCGGATCTCGATCTTGCGGAAACCGGTGGTCTCACTGGTGATGTGCTGCTGCCCGTCCGGTCCGTTGAGCGTGAGTACGACCGTGTAGAGGTTCGGCGTCTCGTCCGTCCACTTGGCGGGGTCGCGGACCGGGATGGTCAGCCGTGCCGTGCTGCCGGACACCTCCTGGCTCGCGGAACCGACCTCCTTCCCGCGCGGGTCGCGCAGGCTGGCGGTGACGCGGTGCTTGTCAACGCTGCCACCGAGTTCGACGTCCGCGGTGAGCGTCGCGTCGGTGTAGGTGGCGTCGAGATCGGTCCTGAGCGTGACGTCCTGGATGAACGTGGCGGGCGTCGAGTACAGCGACACCGAGCGGAAGATGCCGCTGTAGCGCCACTGGTCGTAGTCCTCCAGGTAGGAACCGGCGCCCCAGCGGTGCACCTGCACGGCGATCCGGTTGCGGCCCGGACGCAGCACCGGGGAGATGTCGAACTCGGCCGGGGTGTAGCCGCCCTGGTCGTAGCCGACGTACTTGCCGTTGACCCACACGAAGTAACCCGACGTCACGCCCTCGAAACGCAGGAACGTCTCGCGTTTCGCCCAGTTCGCGGGCAGGTCGAAGTCACGGGCGTAGGCGCCGGTCGGGTTGATGTCGCGCGGCACGTGAGGTGGGTCGTCCGGCTGCACCTCGGTGGCGATGTTGCGGAAGATCGGGTGGTCCAGGCCGTCGGTCTGCCAGGTGTGCGGCACCGTCACCGTGCGCCAGCCGGACGTGTCGTAGCCGTCGGCGTAGAACCGCGCGGGCACGTCGGCGGGCCGGTCCGCCATGGCGATGCGCCACTTCCCGTCCAGCGACAGCGTGAACGGCGTGCGTTCGTCACGGCGTGCGGCGGACCTGACGTCGGCGTACGGGCGCAGGAACGCGTGGTGCGGCTGCTGCCCCTCGGCGACCATGCGCGGGTTTTCGAGGTAGGTGTGCACGTCCGGGGGAGGCTCGGCAGCGGCGGCGACCGGTGTCGCCGCACCTGTGACAATCGACAGCACTGCCGCAAGAACCGTCACGCTCCGCACGCTGAACCTCCATGTTCAGACAGAACTGAACACAAGTGAACAGTCGGTGCTGGGGTGCGACAAGGGGCCGGGAGGTCCGCATCGATCACAGACTCGCGGGTGTTATCGAACCGAATGCCCCTTGCGTTCGATTTTGTTCGAAACCACGCTGCCGTCCATGGTCACGTCCTCCGCTCGCCTGGTGACGGCTGCCGCCGTCCTCGCCGCGTTCGGCATGCCGGGCGTCGCGCAGGCGCAACCGGGCGTCAGCCTGGTGTCCGACACGCTGCTCGACGCCTCGGCGTTGTACTTCGTGTCCTACGACGGCGTGGTGAACAACAACTCGTTCCAGCAGGACGCGATCCTGACCTACGAAGGACGCCAGTACGCCACCTGGTACACGGCCAGCCGCAACGCCGTGATCGCCCGGCGCACGGTGGGCGGCACCCAGGGTGAAACACCGTGGGAGATCGTGGTTCTGCCGCACCGGCTCAGCGTCGACGACTCGCACAACGTGATCTCGCTCGGCATCTCGCCGCAGGACGGCACGATCCACGTCGCCATGGACACGCACAACACCCGGTTGTACTACCTGCGTTCCACCGCCGGGCTCGCGGACGGGGCGGGGGAGTGGAACGCGTCCGCGTTCGGCGAGGTGCGGCGCACGCTGGGCGAGGTCGAGCTCGGCGCGATGACGTACCCGCAGTTCCTCGTCACGCCGGAGGGCAGGCTGCAGTTCAGCTACCGCACCGGCGGTTCCGGCAACGGCGTCAACGAGCTGGCCGAGTACGAGGGTGGGGTGTGGCGCAAGCTCGGCGCGTGGACGTCCGCGACCGGCTCCTACACCGGCCCGAACGGGGTGGTGTCGACCACGCGCAACATGTACCTGCACGGCCTGACCTATGACCACAGTGGACGGTTGCACGCGGCTTTCACCTGGCGTGAGGGCAACTCCGCCGTGCTCTGCAACTCCGGCGGGCTCACGAACCACGACACCGGTTACGTCTACAGCGACGACCGCGGCCGCACCTGGCGCAACGGCGCGGGCACCGCGGTGGGCACGACGGGCGGCAGCCCGGTGGGCATCGGCTCACCCGGCCTCCTCGCCGACCCGCTCGACCCGAACCACGGCCTGATGAACCAGGAGAGCCAGGCCGTGGACGCGCAGGGCCGCCCGCACGTGGTGATCAGCTATGTGCCGGGCCGGTTCACCCAATGCGTCACGGACTACTCCCAGCAACGCGCTCAGTACGGCCGCGCGTTCCACGTCTTCCGCGGCGCGGACGGGAAGTGGACCAAAATGGAGGTTCCCGTCCCGCCGGAGCACACGCAGCGCACGAAGATCGTCTTCGATCGCGCGGACAACGCGTACCTGGTGATGCCGCGCGGGAAGATCGTGTCGGCGAGCCGGGCGAGCGGGTGGACGGACTGGACGACGGTGTTCGACCGCCCGTCGCTGCGGGCGTTCGGAGAGGTCAACGTGGACACGTCCCGCGTTGCCTCCCAGGGGATTCTCTCCGTGCAGTACCAGCAGACCTCCAGCGGTACGACACCGTCGCCGATCCGGGTGGCGGACTTCCGGCTGGGATGACGTGGCCGCGCGGCTGACCGGGAGTGGCGGCTCTCCAGGTCAGCCGGTTCGCGCGGTCCGGCTGGGCGACCGGTGCGGAGCTCGTCAGTGGATCACGAGCTCCGCCCGGTCGCGACAGCGTTCTGCAGCAACGACAACGCCTGCTTCGCGACGACGTTGAACATGCCCATCGTGGTGTCCCGCGAGCCGAACACCACCAGCAACGCGTCGGCGTCCACGGGGAACACGCCGACCTGACCGTCGTCGCCCTCGAAGAACACCGCTCGCGTGCCACCGATTCCCGCCTGCGCGGTGAACTGGTTCGCCAGACCGGCGGCGGCCGCCGCCATCGCCGCCACACCGTCGGTCTCGACGTCACGCGTGACGCCGCACAGCACCAGGCCGTCCCGCGTCGCGACGAGCACGCCGTTGATCGCGACGGCATCGATGTCGGAGTGGATCTCCAGCAGCGCCTTGGTCATCGTCTTCGCGTCGGCGCCGGACGAAGGCCGGGCCGCCGGTTCGTGCGGCGCCAGGGTCAGTCCGCGCTTGCGCGTGGGCAGCGCACCGGACATCCCCGTCACACCGTCAGGTCGGCTTCGATGGACTTGAGGCTGTGCCTCGCCAGCGCCAGGTTGGACCGTTCCCGGTCCAGCACCAGGTAGAGGAAGAGCCTCGAACTGCCGCGCTGGGACGGTGAGAGCAGGCGGATCAGGTGGTACTGCCGCTGCAGGGTGATCAGGATGTCCTCGATCTCGTCGTTCAGCTTGAGCGCGGAGATCACCCGCTGCTTGGACCGGACCACGTCGGTGTTGCCGGCCGCCGCCACCTCCAGGTTCAGCCAGTCGCCACCACCGATCGAGCCGAGGGACATCCCGCTGTCGTAGTCCACGAGCGCGGCACCCAGAGCCCCGCTGATGGTCATTGCTTCTTTCAACGCCGTTTCGATGTTCATTCGACGATTCCCCTCGTACGTGACCGGATCACCCTACGTCGCAAGGAATCGAGCAAACATTACCCGTTCGGAGCAAGGTCCGTTCGGGAGCGTTATTCGACGGTCGTTCGACTCGAACGCGGTTCGACTTGCGCCGATCGGCCGTGTCGCACGCGGCATGCGCCTCTACAAAGGACGTTCCCCGGCGGTCGAGATCGTCGTCCTGTTCGGATGATCGCCCGTCCGGCCCGTGAGGACGGTGGTCAGCCGCACTCACCGCGCTTGCGGCATGCTGTGTCGCGTGGTCCACGTCTTGGGTTCGGATGTGCACGTCGTGACGGACGGACCGGCGGACGCGCCGCCGGTAGTGCTGACGTGCGGGCTCGCCGGCGCGATCACCGACTGGGACGCCGTGACGGAGCTGCTGTCGCCCACGACGCGGGTGCTGCGGTTCGACCGTCCCGGAACCGGCGCGAGCACCCCGTCGTCGCAGCCGCCCTCGGCGCGGCGTGAGGTGGCGGTGCTGGACGCCGTGCTCGGTGCCTGCGGACCCGCGGTCGTCGTGGGGCATTCACTCGCCGGGCTGCACGTGGAGGCGTTCGCGCGGCTGCGGCCCGAGCGCGTGCGGGGCGCCGTGCTCGTCGATCCGAGCCTCGCGCCACCGGGCGTCGGCCGGCCGTTCGACGCCGGCGCGGTGCTCGCCACCGCCCTCGTGCGGCTGGGCGCGGCCTCTGCGGCGGCGCGGTGCGCCAGCGCGTTGCTCGCCGTGCTCGGCAGGCCGTCGGCGCGCGCCGGTGCCGTGGCGGAACTCGCCGGATACGCGGACCTGGTCGCCGAGGTGGATGCGCTGCGCCGCGCGCATCCGTTGCCCGACGTGCCGTGGTGGGTGCTCACCGCGGGTGCGCGGCGAAGCGTCGTGGCCGTCCACGAGTCGATGGCCGGCCTCGCCCCGCACGGCGTGCATCGCCTCGTGCCGGAGGCGTCGCACATGATGCAGCTCGACGACCCTGCCGCCGTGGCGGACGCCGTGCTGCGATGCCTGCCCGAGATCAGAACAGGTCGGTGAAACCGAAGCCCTCGTCCTCGCCGTGGGCTTCCTGGGCGTGACTCGCCTGGTCGTCGCTGAACAGCTCGCTCACACCCGCGACCAGCAGTGCGCCACCCGCGACACCCGCGGCGGCCGCGGCCGCCGTCTTCAGGAAGCCACCGCCCTGCCGGGGCTGCTGCCCGTACGCCGGGTTCTGCCCGTAGCCGTCCTGCTGACCGTAGCCCGCTTGCTGGCCGAACGCGGGGTTGTGGGCCGGCTGGCCGAACGCGGGGTTGTGGGCCGGCTGGCCGAACGCGGGGTTGTAGCCGGGCTGCGGCGAGAAGGCCGGGTTGTAGCCGGGGTTCGGGGTGAAGGCGGGCTGGGGAGCGGCGGCGGTCCGGGCCTGGGCCTGCTTCAGCGCCTCCTCCTGCAGCAGAACGGCCTGCACGAGCAGGTAGACGGCGTTCGGCTGCGACGCGATCTGCTGCGCGATCAACTCGGCGGCCTGCGGGTCCTGCGCCACCGGAGGCGCCTGACGCAGACGGTTGGCGAGGCCGAGGATGAGGTCGCGGTCGTGCTGGTCCATGGTGATCTCCTTTGCTCACCGTCGATGTTCGTCGCAGGGGACCACCCGCGGACATCGGTGACCCGGCCCCAACGCCCCGCCGATCGGCTGGTGGCACTCAGCCGGTCGGCGGGCGGGGCCGGAACCATTGGAGCCACGCCCCGATTTCCACGGCAGTTCGCCCAATCGTCGATCACGAAGCACGCCGGTGGTGGCAGCATCGCCCGTGCCCTGGCGAGCCGAGAAAGGGAATCAGATGAAGCGATCGGCGCTGTCCGCTCTCCTGGTGCTGATCGGGACCGTTGCCGCCGGAGCGTCCCCGCCCGCGGTCGCCGCGGCGGCACCCGTGCAGCCGCTCGAACGCGCGCACGCGCACAACGACTACGAACACGCTCGCCCGCTGGCCGACGCCCTCGACAACGGGTTCGGGTCGGTGGAGGCCGACGTGTGGCTGGTGGACGGCGAGCTCCGCGTGGCGCACGACCTGGCCGGCACGCGACCGGGCCGCACCCTGCGCAGCCTCTACCTCCAGCCGCTCGCCGAGCGGGTGCGCGCCAACAGGGGCGCTGTCTACCCGCACTGGCGCGGTTCCCTGCAGCTGCTCGTCGATGTGAAGAGCGACGGGCCCTCCACCTACCGCGCGGTGGACGAGGCGTTGCGCGAGTTCCGTCCCATGCTCACCCAGTGGACCGACGGTCACGAACGGCGTGGCGCGGTCGAGGTGGTCATCAGCGGGAACCGGCCGCGTGAGGACATGCTCGCCCAGTGCCGCCGCCTCGCCGGGTACGACGGGCGGCTGAGCGATCTCGGCACCGGCACGCCGGCCACGTTCATGCCGTTGGTCAGCGACAACTGGACGAACAACTTCACGTGGCAGGGCGCAGGCCCGATTCCGGCGCAGGAACGGGAGAAGCTGCGCCGCATCGTCTCGCAGGCGCATGCCGCCGGGTACCGGGTGCGGTTCTGGGCCACGCCGGACGTGGCCGGAGCACCGCGGGAGGCGGTGTGGCGCGAGCTGATCGCCGCCGGCGTCGACCAGATCAACACCGACGACCTGGTGGGACTGCGTGAGTTCCTCCTGGCGAACGACCCGGCGGAGCACCACGCGGCCTGAGCGGGTGGCGACGAGCCCAGGCCTGCCTGGGCTCGTCGCACTCCGGTCAGAGGATCGACGCCGCCGGGGTCGCCGCCCAGGTCGGGAAGTCCGCCACGCCTGCGTTGGTGATGCCGAACGTGCCGTTGCCGTTGGAGAATGCCACCGGGATCGAGCCCCAGCCGGCGACACCGGTCAACGCCAGGTCCGTCCTGCCGTCGCCGTTGAAGTCACGCGCCACGAGTTCGACACCCGGCGAGTTCGCCCAGGTCGGGAAGTCCGCGACGCCCGCGTTGGTGACGTTGAACGAGCCGTCTCCGTTGGCGAACGCGACGGGGATCGAACCCCAGCCGAGGCCACCGGTCAGCGCGATGTCCGTGCGGCCGTCGCCGTTGAAGTCCTTGGCCACGATCCGGACGCCCGCGGTCGTCGCCCACGTCGGGAAGTCCGCGACGCCCGCGTTGGTGACGTTGAACGAGCCGTCACCGCCTGAGAACGCCACCGGGATCGAGCCCCAGCCCTGCACGCCGGTCAGCGCGAAGTCCATCCGCCGGTCGTTGTTGAAGTCGCCGGTGAGCACCTTGACGTTCGGCGTCGCCGCCCAGCCGGGGAAGTTTGCGACACCGCTGTTGGTGATGCTGAACGAGCCGTCTCCGTTGGCGAACGCGACGGGGATCGAGCCCCAGCCCGGCACACCGGTCAGTGCGATGTCGGTGCGGCCGTCGCCGTTCACGTCGCCGGCCACCAGCTTCACGCTCGGCGTGTTCGCCCAGGTCGCGAAGTCGCCGACGCCCGCGTTGGTGACGCTGAACGTCCCGTTGCCGTTGGAGAACGCGACGGGCACGGAGCCCCAGCCGGCACCGCCCGCCAGTGCGATGTCGGCGCGCCCGTCGGCGTTGAAGTCACCGGTGACGATCTTGACGCCCGGTGTGGTCGCCCAGACCGGGAAGTCGGGCACCGCGGCGTTCGTGATGGTGTACGTGCCGTTGCCG
>Ga0070710_10001334_pt1 | contig 11637 bp, 10 predicted proteins | sample LARL52metaG_FD_65454 | JGI IMG/M metagenome (GOLD analysis project Ga0070710, IMG submission 65454) | Corn, switchgrass and miscanthus rhizosphere microbial communities from Kellogg Biological Station, Michigan, USA - LAR L5-2 metaG | ecosystem: Host-associated > Plants > Roots > Rhizosphere ... | reverse complement strand
CATGACCACACCCTCGGGACGTTGCCAACGACTCAGTGTCTCGAACCCCACAATCTGGCCGTTGGCCAAAGACACAATGGGTTGGTAGTAAACACGGAACTGGTTCAACTCGAGAGCTTTGCGCAAGTCTGTTTCGAGCTGCAAGCGCTTGATCGCGCCCGCATGCATAGCATGGTCGAACACCTCGCAACGAGCCTTACCTGTGCTCTTGACACGATACATGGCAATCTCGGCGTCGCGCAATACGTCCTGCGCGTTCACAGCACCGTTACTATTGAAAGCAATGCCAATGCTCACTGACAGAACGATCTCTTGACCATTGAGATCGAAAGGAGTGGCTAGCCTCTGTTGAATGCGTTCAGCAATACGAATGGCGTCAGCGGGATCATGCAGCTCCTCTAGAAGCACCGTGAACTCATCGCCTCCGGGGCGAGCCAGAGTGCTCTCTCCCATGAAGAGGTTCGCGTCTTCATCCACGCGCGGAGGTGAAATAGTGTCGACGCCCCGGAGACTGGCGGTTAGACGCTGCGCGATCTGGATTAGAAGACTGTCACCAGTATCATGGCCCAGACTGTCGTTGAAGATTTTGAACTTGTCAACATCGACGAACAACACGGCGAACTTGAAGTCAATGTGACGATGCGAGACAGTGATAGCCCGTTGCAGGCGGTCGAGAAAAAGAGCGCGGTTAGGGAGGTCGGTTAAGCCATCATGAAAGGACTGGTGGGTCAATTTTTCCTCGGCCCGTTTCCTGTCAGTGATGTCGCGGCTCACAACAACGAATCCCGAAGTCTCACCTTCTAAGCTCCGAATGGTGCTCGCGGTGGACTCAAGAAAGCGCCAGGAACCGTCTCTGTGCCGGATTCGATATTCAAGCCGTTCCCCCCTGCCGGTCATGCGAGCCTTTACCGAAGCCTCCAGTACACGCGGGCGATCATCAGGATGAACCTGATCGAGGGAAGCAGTTGTGGCTAGGTCTTGTGGGTCATATCCGAGGACTTTCTGATATGCGGGACTGTTATAGAGACGTTGTCCGTTCTGATCCATCACGGCGATCATGTCAGCGGCATTTTCCGTAATGAGTTGAAAAAGTTGTTCGCGCTCGGCCAGTTGGCGGCGAATTCGCTGCAGTTGCCATTGTTGGTAGATCGTGTAAATGTCAAATAACAAAACCAGAGCAGCGAGTCCACGAACCCACTCTCTGAGGTTCAGCGACGAAGTGTTGTCATTGGGCTGGTGAAAACCAGGAAGCGTTAGAGAAAGGATACCTAATGTCAGCACCAAAGTGACCGCCACAGCGGAGCCCCAAAGCCACCACTCTCGCCCCTCGACTTGGCGCAGGTGGAGCTGAGGGATCGGTCTTTTCCCGGAAACAGAGTATCTATTCACAGCAGGGCCGCCTGTTCACTCTTCGCGGTTCGATATTCTGGGGATAATGGAAGTTTAGACGAGGAACAATGAAGAAAAAGTTACGAAAGTTCGAATTAACTAGAGCAACCGCTGATATTACAGGATCAAAGCTCTCATCCTCGAAAGGCAAGCACTCACCGGCACCTCGCAGATAAGCTCGGTCTGAAAATCGCACCTTGGCAATCGCTACACCGTACATCCTTGCGTGCTCTGAGGCTGCCATTTCTTACGCCATTCAAGCACACAAGAATACAGAGAAGGCCCCAGTTAACGAGGCCCATTGCGGCGTGATGCGAGATTTCTCAATGAGCGCTATCGCCTGTTAACAACAGTTCAGGTTAGGGCGTGTTTGAATTGTGCGGTTGCGGCGGATATAGAAAAGTTCCCCAGAGAGCAACAAGCAGAGCAATTATGGATGCTCCCGTCCAGCCCATCTTGTGGTAGCCAAGAAGCTGAACATTGACGTAGTTGACACCGAAATTCACCGGCAAAAACAGTGCGAACAAAAAGACAAAACGACACATCTTGTTCGCCATGCGTGGCACGGTCATGCTGAGGGTGAAGGCTAGTGCCACTCCTATTGCGACGCGAGCGACAATTCCGAGGACGGTTACCATACTTTTCTGGATAAAGGCTAGAAGGTACGGCCTTTTTCGTCTAGATTACGTTCGCCCAAGGTAATTGGAGTGGACTCGTTGGCGTTATATCCCTGATAGCACTCAGAATGGTCCGGCCAGGGATTCTGACCGCTATGGCCTGATTTCGTCAGTTGTGGCCAACCACTCGCTGTGAAGCGCATAATCCTTTAGATAGCTATGCTTCGCCGCATGAAGATCGCGCCTGTTGCAGTGGTGATCTCTGCCGCACTAATGGTTGCCGGAGGGTACTTCTGGGTTTATTCCATCAGCGGCCCTACGGCTGAGGAATTCCGGGTATATTCTGCCTTCCTGAGTCGCAAGGCAGCCGATGACCATCTGCAGCCAAACGACTTTGCGATTGCGCGCACGACTCTTGAACTATTCGATCCTTATTTTGACAGTTCGATTCCAACCGAGCTGCGGCACGACAAAACTTACCCATCAGCGGAGTTTGCGGCATTCTGCGGCTTTTGTGCCCGTAGCTTCGTCAGGAAGAACCTGACTGCGTGGCACTTCGAACCCGGTCCGCACGACGCTTTTGGTATTTCTGTCGTACAGGCGTCCGAACCCTCACTGATACCGCCGAAACAAAACGTCGCCGTCTCAGTGACTCGTGTAGGTTTTAATTTATGGCACACACGTGCAGTTCTTGGTTACAGCGCAAACTGTAGCGATTACTCGCCCGATAATCCTAGCGTGTGCATCGAACTGGGCGAGGTCTATTTGCAGAAAAGACACGGAGTCTGGAAAGTAGAAAAATACACAGATTTCCTCCTCTGAAAGGCCTTGCGATGTGTGGCTGTTGATAAATCCCCATACACTCATCATGTCCTTGCGCTGGGCGCTTTGAGTGTAATGGCCTGTTATCGTCAGTAATCTAGAAACGTCCTTATCTTAGGCTTAAAGTACTGACCATGAATCGCACTATTCTGCTCGCTGTTGTCTCCGCTCTCTTCTGGGCCTGTGCAGCCTGCGATAGGCACGAGTCGCAGGCCGTCGTATCGAAGAACCCGCTTTTTGTTTCCAGCGAATGGGTTTCGATTTCATTGCCAAACGCGCTTGCGACGCACGAAGGATGGGTCAACGAAATACTTCTGAGTGTGCCGCCCAGCTACCAGCGGAGCGTCCAACCCTGGGGCTTACGTTCGCCCGATGGGAACTTCTGCGAGTTGCAGGCCCAACTAGTCACAACCGGAGGTGCATTGGAAAACAGGAAGATGTCGGGATTTTGGGGAGAGCAGCCGTTTTTCGACGAACGGGGTCGTGGACAGGCATATTCCGAAATTCGACTCCGGAGCACTTGCGCGGTTAAGGTTAGCGAAGTAACGTTTCATGACTATGACCCACGAGAAGTGAAGCGGTAGCGTGTGAGTGTACCGGAACGGTTAAGTGGTGAAAACTCCAGATTACGCTCAAAACTCCAGAGTGCAGCGATTGCAACGTTAGGAGGTTGCAAACAGCGAACTACTTGTGAAGTAGGATGGCCAAGAACCCACCGAGCAGGGCTGCCAGCAATACAAGCCACAACCGGATGGGCATGTTCGCTAACCGCAGTCCGCGCCACGATGGATGCGCCTGAGCGGCCTCCACATGATCCTTGTTTCGATGTTTGCTCACTGTCCAATTATCCACGAACGGTTCGGGTTGGCGGAATGATTGTTGAAAAATCTCGATTACGCTCATTGACCGAGAAGCGTCAACGTAGGAACCAGCCAACTGCCACCGCAACGATCGTGAGCTTGATTAACCAGCCGACCGCGTAGGACGCCACGAAAACCCGGTGCAGCTTCATAAACGCGGCGTTAGTGAGGATCAGGGGCAAGGGGCCGATCACCCACACCGCAACCGCCAATTTGAGCGCGCTCGATACAGAATGGAGACCCAGCCGGGCGGCGACAAAGGCAAATACTCCGCATGTCACAAATGGCAGCGGGCTGGTCAGAGCAATCGCTCTACTTTCTTCACCCTGACGCCAGATTTCCGGGTAGGTGTAGCGTCGGTGAATCCAATCGCCTGCGAAGAACCAGTCAGTGAGCGATGAGACGATTCCGGCGCCAACAACGATGGCAGCGAGTCGCGCCCAGTTCATAGTCAGCCTCCAAATACGCAGGCATTGTAGTCGCGCAAGGTCCTTCGCGTATCGCTGCGTTGACAGAATAGAAGGCCGCATTACCGCAACTGCTGCAAAATCGCCATAGCGCTCATCGAGGCGGAAAAAGGCGAAGCAAAAGCGCAAGCTTGTGACAAGGCCTGGTAACAACAGGAACCATGGAGAACGCTTTTGGCAGGTACAATCGCTTTTTGAGCGGTTATCTGGAGGCACTAATGCATCGAGCGCTTTCTGTGGTCCTCGCATGCCTCGTTCTTGAGGCCTGCAGTATCGCTCAGCAAAACAACAACGGGGGTGTGCTGACTGGATCGCCTCTTATTCAGATTGAACACCTAGCTGGCGATCAATACGCTGGTTTCACGCAGTCGTGTCTGCTTGTGTACAGCGATGGAAAGTATCATCGAGAAACCAGGCGACAAGAAAATGTTGATGGCCGCGCCAGACCGTATTGGCAACTACCTGAGACATTCGAGAGTACGATCAGCGCAGGCGATCTCGAACAACTTAGGGCGATCGTGGAATCCGAGAATTTTCGCGCCATCGTTGGAACGCTCGGAGATGCCGGTGTTCTGCGATCAAGTCTCGCTTTTTGGCCTAGCGGTGTGACTCCCCATTCCGACATAGACATCTTTGAAGCATCAGTGGCGCATTCAAATAGCTCTCAAGTGTTTGAAGTTCTCGGGCCGATCGGTCGAGAGCCGGCGAACTCGCTCAGGTCTTTTAAGAAGTGGATTGCAGGAGTCGAAAAACGAAAGGAAGGACGGATTGACACTGCGGCGGCAGATTCTTGCAGCGTCCGTACTCCTCTCACAAATGGCTCCTCGCCATGGCATCCCTCCACGCGCCTGATACCGGGACCGTTCTACACACCCGGCCCGAAATATCCGGTTGAGGAGCGGAATGCGGGATATTCGGGAAAAGTAACGGTGCAGGCCATGATTAACTCGGACGGAAGCGTAGGGCCGGTTTCGGTGCGACGCGGCTTAAATCCGATGCTCGACCAATGTGTCTTGGATGCAGTAAGACACTGGAAGTTCGTGCCTGCTCGACTCAATGGCATCGCTATCGCCACGACAATAGAGGTGGAGGTACACTTCCCGCCGATTTGAGACTCTGCCGCACAAGTGATCCGGCTCGTCGCTGGCAATTGTCTGGATTGTTGTTGAAAAATCCCCTATAACGCTCACTGACCCCCGCGGAGGGGGTTTTGAGCGCTACCGCCCCGAGCAAAATCTGTTAACTCATCGTTTTTCCAAACAATTCGGTGTAGTGTTTCCAGTAGCCCTCTACTTCTGACATGATGCGTTGAAATTCAGGGTCGGCGCGCAGCTTGTCCCAGTTCTTGTCGCGCTGGAACCAGGGAAAGTTGTGGTTGCCCCGCCGAACGGCTTGTCGCAAAAAAGCAAGTGCGAGATCTTTCTCCCCCAAGAGCGCATGCACGGCGCCGAGCCACTCTGCCAGGTCACCATCCACGATGTCTTCCGGCTTGTACTGAAAAATGCGAGGATCAATCTTGCCGCGCTCGCCGCGCGAGGCATGCACGAAGCCGCCAATGACCATGGGTTCTTCGTCATCTCCGCGGGAAGTCACTTGCTCGGCATGATCGAGCGACTGGATGGCCTCTTCAGTTCTGCCCTGGTAGTAGAGCGAGGCGCCGAGGAAGGTCAGGAGCTTGAACTGGTTCGGAAAGAGCTCCAGGCCGCGGCGAATTTCCTCTTCCGCCTCACGCGCCTTGCCCTGATAGATCAGCATTCGTCCGTGCATCCAGTAGACCTGGGGAGCGGCGGGATCGAGATCGCGGCCGCGGCCCCAAGCAGCCTCGGCGAGGTCGGTGAGTCCGGCGTAGTGGTAGATGTAACCCAAGTGCTTCCAGATAAGAGGCGCATTGGGAGCCAGGGTTGCGGCCTGGCGAAGCAGGCGCAGGGAATCCGCGAGATTTCCCTCTTCGCCGTAAATCGCGCCGAGCGCCATGGTCGCGTCGAACGAGTGCGGATCGAGTTCCATCGCCTTGCGGGCGGACTGCTCGGCGAGAGCGAGGTTTTGGGCGCCGTTTTCCTGGAAGTTTGTGGCTTCGAGCGAGTAAGACTGCGCCAGAAGCGCGTAGGCATCCACGAACTTGGGGTCCTTCCCGATGGCACGCAGGCACGCCTGCTGTGTGTTGTGCAGAGTCTCCCGTCGGGAGTTCAGGAGATAGGCCGCCCAGTAAGCCCGCCCCTGCAACAGCAGGTTGTAGGCGTCGGGGGATTTTGTGGAGGAAGTCTTCAAGGATTCCTGCTCCGCGCCGGAGAGCTGTACGCTCAGGCCCTCCACGACTTTCTGTGCGACGTCATCTTCGAAACGCAGAAGGTCGTGGCCCTGCAGGTCGAAGCGGCCTCCCCAGCGTGCGGCGCCGTGATCAATCAACTGCACCGAGACGCGCATGGCTCCGCCTACTCGTTGGTAAGTGCCGGCTAGCACGGAATTGACTTCAAGCTCGCGCGCGGCTTGCGCGGGATCGTCGGTGCCCTTGGCGTACTTGAGAACGGCACTTGTGGGACGCACGGTGAGATTCTGCAACGTGGCCAGGCGGCTGATGATGGCGTCGGCAACTCCGATGCCCCACGTTTCGCTGTCGGCCTGGCCGGAGAGATCACGGAACGGCAACACCGCAAGCGTGCGCACCGAGGGCTGAACTGGCGACGCCGCCGGTGACGTGGCGATCGACGGCGGCGCAGAGCGGTAGTGCGCGTAAACGGCCACCGCTCCGGCAATCGCCGCCACGGCCGCTGCTACGCCTGCAACCCTCTTCCATCTCGCTGGCGTCTGCTTGTCTGGTGGACGCACGGAGTGCGCAGATTCTGTCTCCCGCTTCAACCGCTTCAAATCCGCCCTGATGTCGCCAGCGTGCTGATAGCGCAACTCGCGGTCTTTCTCCAGCGCCTTATTGATAATCTCTTCCAGCTTCACCGGCAAATCGGGATTCACCCGCACTGGCGAAACCGGCGCGCGCTCGAGAATCGCATTGAAAATCAGGCCTGACGTGTCGCCGCGAAACGGCAGCACCCCTGTCGCCATCTCATACAAAACGACCCCGAACGAAAACAGATCGCTGCGTGCGTCCAGCTCCTGTCCCTTCACTTGCTCCGGCGACATATACGCAACCGTGCCCAGTGTGCTGCCCGGACTGGTCAAGTGCTCGTCGCTTAAAGCGGTAGGCGCAGCCGCCGCTACAGAGCCTCTGTCGGCCTGTCTGGGGAGAACTTTCGCCAATCCAAAGTCGAGAATCTTAGCCTGTCCCCGCTCGGTGACGAAGATGTTCGCAGGCTTGATGTCGCGGTGCACGATGCCCTTGGTATGCGCGGCCTCGAGCGCATCCGCAATTTGAACCCCCAGATCAAGAAGAGTCTCGCTGTTCATCGGCCGCCCCATGATGCGATGCTTCAGCGTCGCGCCGTCCAGGAACTCCATCGCGATGAAGGGTTGACCTTGGTGTTGTCCGATCTCGTGAATGGTGCAGATGTTGGAATGATTCAGACCGGAAGCAGCCCGGGCCTCGCGGCGAAATCTTTCCAGCGCTTGCGGTTCGCGCGCCAGATCATCGGGCAGGAATTTCAGAGCGACGAAGCGACCAAGCTCGGTGTCTTCCGCCTTATAGACGACGCCCATCCCTCCACCGCCCAGCTTTTCGACAATGCGGTAGTGCGAGATGATCTGGTCGATCATTACGCTGAAATCTTAGGTCTAGAGATAGAGCAAGTCAATGAAGGCTGGGCAGTTGGCGGCGTACCGACAGGTCAATTGGTGTAACATCGCCAGAGCACTCGTTGAGAATTGATCCTGCCGCGCCTGGCCGGCGCCCCAAATTTCTGCCGACCGGGAAAAATCTTAAAATTAAAAACGAAAAAAATATTTCACGGTTCGTCTGTTGATTGGCCAGAAACGGGCTTTGCGGAAGTATGGGCTGGGTCCGCATTTCCACCGCACTCCATTTCCCCGAAGCCGACTTATGGCCCGCGTTGCTCGTCTTCGTTCAACTTCCGGTTAGCCCGTTATCCGCCCACGATCAGCAAGCACTCTGCAACATATCTTCACTAATCTGGCGGTTCATATCTGCGTTCGCCTCCTTCGGCGTTCGCCCTAGTTGATGACTAGAACCAGCGTGGCCGAGTTCCCGCCGATTGGACATCCAAAATTATCGGCCGATCCCTGAGACCTCACTGAAATCTGCACATCGTTCCCCACTGAGCCACCAAAGGAGCCGAAAGTCTGCTGAGTAACCGTGGTCTGGAGGTGATGTGAGTCCGTGAACGTCGTCTGCAATGCGTTTCCGTTCCACATAATCTGCGATTGAGTAGTGAAACCGCTCCCGTCCACTCTCAGCAGAACTGATTCCGCCTCGCTTGAAATGATGTCCGGCGAGAGTACAGCAATTTGGGGCTGCGACCCCACGCCTTGGCAGCTAACGAACAGCGCGCTACAGGTCCAGCCAGATAACAGCAGGGCCAGGGCTGCAATGAGGGCAACGTGAATCAAAGTAAAAGGCCTCCAGAGGTCAGCAAGGGAAGAACTCATACTAGCCTCCTTATTTACGGCCATGAGTGGGGCGCAAAGATTGCGCTTGGCCAGACTAGAAACCATTTGATGTATCGGAAACTGTTTGGAGTGACAGAAGCAGCTGGTACTTTGACAGATCGGGTGCCGAGTGGCCCTGTAGTCCGCCTCCATGTCGCCCACCCGACATATTTCGGATTTTCCAGTATTTCCCGCACGTGACCACCGTTCCACGGCAGACCGGGGTGCGCAATGCCTTTCCGGTTCAGGTACGCCGCAATCGCGTCCGCACTTTTACGTTTTGACACCCTCAACCGGTATATTTCTCGGACAATCATGACTTCGTGAGGTGGTCCCGGCACCAAGATGATCCGGCCTGTTCGGATGTCTTTAACTTCTCCATGAACTAGTAATCGCCTCCGCGACCCCTCGGGAGAGAGCAACATCCTACGCAATCCGTACCCAACGGAACCGCCTACTCGGAATCTACTTTCTGTTAGTATCTTTTTCGTCCGTGTCAGCCGTTCCGAAAGCTCTCGGCTGTATTCCGCAGCCATAACACGTTTCAAAGTCTTCATCACAACGGTTGGGCTTGAAGTATTGTTCTTGAAACACTCCGCGCAATAGTGAACTGGAACTCCGGCGCTCTTGCAGAGGAATTCGTAGTGTGCGGATTCATCCGCATCCTGGAACCTCCCCCAGCGACTGACATCATAAACGAGCACCGCCTTGAAGCTGCTACGACCACTGACCACATCTTGCAACAATTGCGTCAGACCCTTTCGTCTCTTCAGAGTTAAGCCACTCCTGCCGCTGTCTTCATAAGTATTCGCTACGATAAACCCGCGCTTTTGCGCGTACCGTTGAATTGCAGCTGCTTGATAGGTAAGGGAAAGTTTCTGCTCGTCGGTTGACATTCGCAGGTATTGTGCGGCTGGAATCAGAGGCGTGGCGGTCATGGCGAATAAGTTCTCCTTTCTACAAGGCGTGTTTTCCACAGGTGCTTTCCACGTTTCTGTGACATCCGTCACAAACTCTCACGTACGATTAAGAATAAGATTTCCCCAATGGATACCGAAACCGAGATTTGTGCGCGGTATGAGCTGGAACTTGCGCTTATAGGCTCATTGGATCGGGAATATTATTCCAAGCCTGCCCCCACCTCTGCGGAGCGTGCTAAATATCAGAAAAGACAGGAACAACTGGAAACACTGCGTGCACAATTCTACACAGAACGTGACAGGTTGAGCCGGAAATAGCCCCCGCTCCCCACTCCAAACTCCACGGCTGCAAAAAATAAATTCAATTTGGGACTAAAGTATTTCGGTTTACCGCCGATCGGACCTCTAAGGAGGTTCCTATGGCAGCCAATATTACCGCTTTGCAAGCTCGAAAATCCCGAGAACGCAAGGGAGGGACTCCGCGCATTGTGCCTGAGCGGACATCTCGACAAAAATCATTCAAACAGTTGAACCTAGAAATGGCTGAACGATTCCGGGCATGGCTCGCTGCTCAAAAATATTCTCTTTCCACCCTAGAGCGCTATCACCGTATTGCATGCAAGCTGTGCCACTTCATTGGCGGAAAGGCACTTTCCGTGGTCACCCCGATGGATATCGGAGATTTCTTGACGAAGACTCTCCCGGATCGCTGGGCAGACAGTTACATCTCCGACCACCTTGGCCCGCTCAGATCTTTTTTTGACTTTCTGTATCTCGGCGGAATTGTGGACAGCGTGGCTCCGAGATTCCTGAAGGCGCGTGCGCGATCCAAGCCACTACCGCGTGCCCTTACGCAGCCTCAAATCAGGAAACTAATTAGAACCGCATCTCATCCACGAGACCGCGCACTCATTGAGCTGTTGTACGCAACAGGATGTCGACTTGGGGAGATTCGCCTCGCAAGGGTTGAGGATATTGACTTCAGGAAACGAACGTTTCGAGTGCGCGGCAAACGGAAGGAACGGATTGTTTACTTCGGAGCACAAGCAGCAAAAAGTCTTCGCTTGTATCTTGACGGCAGAAAAATGGGCTACGTATTCCAAGACAAAATCGAATCGCAGAAGGGATATATAACCTATTACAAAAAAGCATGGATAGGAAATTGGAAAGACTATCGCACTGGAAAGAAAGGCGGAGAGAAACACAGCAAATGGTTGGGCAACCCATCGCAGGTCTCACGTGCCGAGGCCCATCGGCGATTCAAACGGTATCTTGAGAACCAGAGAGTAGACTTAATTCGGTATAAACCGGATCGTCCCCTCCATCGAAGTGCCCTGACTTTCGTGGTGAGGGAGATTGGCAGGCGAGCGAGAATTGGAAACGTTAGCCCTCACGTGCTTCGCCACAGTTTCGCAACGCACCTCTTAGAACGAGGAGCGGACATCAGGGCAATCCAGGAGTTGCTTGGGCACGCCTATTTGACCTCAACGCAGGTGTACACGCGGATCAGCAACAACGCTGTGAAATCAACTTTCAAGAAGTTTCACCCGAGGGCATAGCCTATGAATAGAGACGATAAGAGCCTTCTTGACGACATTTTTCTTCAGCCTTGGTTCCTTCCTCGGGATAAGGCATTTGCGATGCAGCGAATTTTGCCACCTGAACATCGTCACAAAATGAAGTTTTATTTTGACGATTATGGCTGCATAAGGTGCAAGAAGAAAGATGTGACTTACGGCTCCAATGCACTCTGTAAACCTTGCGTGCAGGAGGTCAAGCTGAAAGTGTTTTTCGCTATCAAGAGACGGTGGATCGCAGCAAGTCCTGACGACTTTCCGCGAACGTTCAAAAGGATGGCTGACGCACAACGCCTGCTCAAGGATTTACGTTGTTTTATACCCAATCATCCCAAACGGAGAAAGGGAAAAACTCGTAAGTAAGCTTGTAGCTGATGGGGTGGAGACCTTTGAATCATGCGAGGGCGTACAAGGCCACGCATTCCCGGAGC
>Ga0070710_10001330_pt1 | contig 11647 bp, 9 predicted proteins | sample LARL52metaG_FD_65454 | JGI IMG/M metagenome (GOLD analysis project Ga0070710, IMG submission 65454) | Corn, switchgrass and miscanthus rhizosphere microbial communities from Kellogg Biological Station, Michigan, USA - LAR L5-2 metaG | ecosystem: Host-associated > Plants > Roots > Rhizosphere ... | reverse complement strand
GGCCCGGCAAGATCAACCAGGATGTACCCGCCTGGCTGCTTAATCCATTTGTTCCCGTACAGGACGACAACGCCGGGGAAGAGATAGCCCTTCATTGTGTAGCTTCCCGTGGCAACCCCGGGGTTGCTCGGCAGCGGGTGGAACTCGAACTTCGCTGCGAGCTGGTTGCCAGTCTGGCCTGCAGGCTTGACGATCAGCGTCAACCCGGTCGGGCCCTGCGTGCAACCGAGGTACGAACCCTTCCAGGTACCGGTGACAACGGACCGGGCCGGATGGCCCGTCTGCTTCTGGACCGAGAAAGTAGAGCAGCCGACGACGGTCCCGCTGAACTTGCCCCCAGACAAGGCCCCGACCAGGTCGACCGGTTCAAATGATCCTGGTTGGTGTATCCAGCGACTGAAGTTAAGCACTATCCGGGAAGCCGAATGGTATGTTCCGGTCATGTCGTAAACTCCGACCGGGCGCGTATTACCCAGTAGCGGATAAAAGGTGAATGTCGCTTTTAGCGCATTCGTGGTGCTGGAGCTTTGAATCGTGAGGTCGAGGCCCGTCGCGGCCGACCCGCAGGTATAGCTGCCCTCCCAGTCGCCGCTGATCGCCGTGGCCGCAGTAGCCGCAGCCTTACGGGCCGCCGTGGCCCCCGGGCTGGCCGCGGCGGCCGACGTCATAGCCAACACGCCTCCGCCGACCACAAACGCTACTGCTGACGCGGTAACGGCGCGCTTGATCCCGGACATGCTTCGGTGCATCGCGTTCATCCCCCCAGCGGCCTGCCTGGCAAGCCGCGATAGCCGACCCCTGAGCCGGTCTGGGCGAACATGGACTTCACCGAGCAGCCGGACCGAGGCACTCTCTACGTGGTTAGACGTCCCAGCGGACGCTCTGTATGACAACACGCCCAGATGACGGAAGCCGGACAACCGGCACAGCCGCTCGCCCGGCCGCAGCCGCAAGCGCCGGTCGATCCGTGCATGACGGTCGGGACACGTATCATCGCCGTTCCCGGCGGCGACTTTGCTGACAAAGTTGGCCGACGGAGTCTGGCTTTGGCCTACGTTTCGGGGGTCGGCAGCCGCGCCGATCGACTCGGCGCGTTTCGCTGACAATCTCAGGACGTCGCCGGAGGCTCAGCCCATGGAAGGGTTCCGGGTGCGGCGTTCCTCAATCATTGCCCGCAGCACTTGCCAGACGAGCGCGTCGAGCGGTGACTCACCATCCCGGTCCTCGCTGGCCGCGCTGAGCACCGTATCGAACGTCGGCATCCCGCCGTCGGGCACGCCGGTCAGGACCGCCCTGCCCATCGCGGTGATCGCGCGGCCGAGCTGAGGCGATGGTTCAGGCAGGCCGAAACCGCTTCGCCAGGGCGCACCTGGGCGAGCCTCCGCCAGGATCGTCTCGGCGTCCCCTGGTGCGTACGCCAGCACCTCGGCTATGGCCTCCGCCCAGCCGGTGAGGATCGTCAGCTCGTCGATCTCGAGCGGACCCGGCGTTGCTGGCGGCGGGGGAAGTGAGTCGGGAACGCCTGAGCCCGCGGCGACCGGCCGGATCTGATGTACTGCGGCGTCGTAGCCCAGGGTCGCGTTGTCAACCGGCCATCGGCCATCCGCGCTGCGCCGCGTCGCACGATTCATGCAGATAGTCACCACGACGCCGTACGCGCCGGCCTCCAGCGGGATCTCGCGGACGCCCCGCCTGGGATCCTTCCACAAGGCGATGATCGAGGACGCGTCGTCCCCGTGCGGCCGGGATCGCTGCGCCATGCCGAACGACGTCAGCGTGAGCACGGTCGATCCGGGATCGTCGGCTAGCACGCTCGCGTAACGTGCCGCCCAGCGCGACGTCAGCTGCGGTCCGTCGAGCAGGACGGTAATGAGGACCGTCGGAGCGACCGACCGGATGAGCGATGCCAGCTCGTCGCTGGATGCGAGGTCCTGGCAGACCAGCGTCACCAGCGTGAGCTCGGCGACCTCGATGAACTCCACCGCCAGGCGGGGAACTTCCATTGCTTCCCACCACTGGACATCCGGATGCAGGACTCCGCCCAGGTGATACTGGAGGACCTGACTCTGGTCGAGCGCCCACCGATGATGCTTGTTCTGCCGGATGTGGAACCACTGCCCCGGTGCGGACGGCACAGTAGCACCCTTCTCAAGGCGTGGATTGATCCCCCCGTGCAGCCAGTTGCCCGGCAGCCGGCCGGGCTCCGGGCAGCGCTGGCGGACGCCCGCATAAAGGAACCCCACCCCATGGCGATCGAGCAGTCGCTCCAGCGGGCCGATCTCGTTCTCGCTGATCGCGCTCTCGGGCAGCACGACCACATCGACGCTGTTAACCTCCTCGCGAGCGGCGATCAGAACCCGGTCCAGCAGGTCCAGATCCAAAGCCTCCGCGGGTGCGAACTCGAAGAAGCCATGGGGTTCCTTGGCTAGCCGCTGCACCGACCCGGCCACCGGCCGGAAGTCCGACTCTCGGACCCGCATCGGCCACGGCAGCAGCAACAGGTTCGCGAACTCCGAGGTGACATCGGTACCGCGGTGGCGGGCGGGCACCTTGTTCCAGCGGGCCGCGATCCCAGGTCCTTGCACGCACGCGTAGCGAGTGAATGCGACCATACCCGTTGGTGGCGTAACCACCTTGGGCAGCACCCGCAGGAAGCGAGGGCTGACCCGCGCCAGCGATCCGGTCCTGGCGAGCAGTTCCCGGCCACGGGCCCGGTAGGCGCACCCGTCGCCGTCGGAGCTATCCAGGGCGATGCCAAGCCCGGCGCACGCTTCATCGGCGATGGCATGAAGCGTCAACAGAGCCTCGCACAGCTCTCGCTCCTTCCCGGTGGCTATCTGCTCTACCGGCACGTCTGCTCGCTCCCTGAGGACACTCCATTCCGCCAGCACCGGGCCGGGAATCGTGTCACCCCGGCTATCGACCCACGCGCTCCACTGCCGACCCGCTTCCGCAACCTCCCGAGCCCAGTCCCGGTAACGGGCCGGAGGCCAGCCCGCCGCGGCGAGGGTGAAGCGGAAGGCCTCAGCCCGCGTGAGCACAATGTTGGTAAGCGCTAGCACGTCCGGAGGCCAATCGAGTAGCTCGTCGGTGATCGGACATCCGGCAAGGGAATGCCACACATGCGCCAGCGTCGGCTCGTCCAGCCTCGCATTGCCCTCTAGCGGATCGGGCGTTACACGCACCCTCTCCTCCTGATGTGTGCTCGCACGACGTTACGCGTGTTCACGGCATGCCCGAGGCAAGCACGTCTTACTCCCAGCACCTGCAACAATGCTCGCACGTCGGTGCCAGGGCAGGTCACATCGTGATGTGCGCAAGCGCCCGGACCCGGCAATCTAGCGGAGCGATCTGAACGCGGCCCGCAGTTCCGTGGCGAACAGGCCGGGCTCCTCCCAGGCGGCGAAGTGCCCGCCCCGATCGGCCTGGTGGAAGTAGATGAGGTTGGGGTAGACCTTTTCCGCCCAATTGCGCGGGGCCTGGAAGATCTCGCCCGGGAACACCGTGAAGGCAACCGGGAGCGAGACCGCAGGTGGCGGCTGCCCGGCCGCCGCGGCGGTGCTTCGCGCGCCCTCCCAGTACATCCGGGCGGCTGGGGTCGCGGTGTTCGTCAGCCAGTACAGCGAGATGTTGTCGAGGATCGCGTCCCGGGTCAGGCCGCCAGAGGGTTGGCCGCCGGTAAAGGCGCGAGAGATCTACTCGTAGCTGTCGGCGTCGTGGTCGAGCATCCAGGCCGCCAGGCCGATCGGTGATGCGCCGAGGCGGCTTGTCACGAATCCTGATGGCCGAGGGCTAGGCGTGCGGCGCTGATGTCGTCCCGGCCGTGGCCGGCCCGAACGGCCGCGCGCCACTGCCGGGACAGGGCTTCCAGCAGCGGCAGCTGGTCATTACCGGCGGCCGCGATCGCCAGGTCCACGTCTTTCAGCGCCCATTGCAGCGGGAACTCCGGCGCGAAGTCACCACTTTGCATCTTGTGCAGTTTCGCGTCGGCGATCGGCGCGTCCAGCGGTCCGCCCTCGATGGCCTCTGCCAGCCCGGCGGAGTCGATCCCCAGGCGGCTGGCCAGCTCCAGCGCTTCGGCCACACCCTCGATCAACGTCGACATGTAGGCGTTGACGACCAGTTTCATCCGGCTGCCCTGCCCGGCCGCGCCCAGCCAGACGGTCTTGCGGCCGATCGCCGCGAACGCCGGACCCGTGACCGGCTGCGCCGAGGCCGGGCCGGACGCGAGGATGAGCAGCTGGCCGGTCTCGGCGGGACCCTTGCTGCCCGACACCGGGGCATCGACGAATAGCACATCAGGCCGGTGCTGGCCCAGCCGCCCGGCGATCCCCAGCGTCGCCTCGACCCCGATCGTGCCCATCTGCGCCCACACCGCGCCCTCGGCCAGCGCTTCGGTCACGCCGCCGGCGAAGATCACCTGCTCCACGACCTCCGCGGTCGGCAGCATGGTGATCACCACGCCGGCATCGGCGACGGCGTCCCGCGGTGACACGGCTACGAGCGCGCCCGCAGCGGCGAGCGGCTCGGTCGCCTGCGGCGACCGGTCCCATACCGTCGTTCGCAGCCCGGCAGCGGCCAGCCTGCGAGCCATCGCCGAGCCCATGATGCCGGTCCCTAGCACCGCGACCGCATTCCGCGGCTCGGTCGCCCTGGCCTGGCGGGAGGAGGGGGTATCGGCCATTGTCTTCTCCTGTCCGGTGATCGGCTCTCACTGTGCCATCCCGCTAGCGTTCACCCGGCTCACCGGGACGGCCGGCACTGCTTGGGGCGACCTCGATGATGATGTGCTTGGTGGCGGGCTGCCCGCTTTGGGTGCTGTAATCGGCGAAGCCGGATAGCACGTTCAGACATCGTCGCTTCCTCGCTTCCTCCGCAGCACCGTCGTGCCCGGCCGCACCCGGTCTCAACCGCGCGCCCACTTCCGCGCCGGCCGTGCCCGCCCGGCAGCACCTAGATCACACTGATGTGGGTGACGCCGCGGTCGGTAGGCCTGTCTGCGGACAGGGGTCAATGAGACACAATCTGAGCCAATGTCCGCCTGGGCGCCAACCCGGATGCCCCAGGCCGGGATGCTGCGCGTCGCGCGCCGAAGTGATCTCCTGGGTCCGGCCGCGGTTAGACGAACAGCGGTTCGGCCGCGGTCCGCTCGGCTAGCGCGATCATCGTCGCGTCATCCGGCGCTCCGGCGAACCGGCTGGCCGCGTCGAGCACCATAGGAAGCAGGCCCACGTCCCCCACGCTGTCGAGGAACACCCCGAGGCGGCTCAGCGCCCACCACACCGCGAGATCGATGTCGCCCTGCTTCTCGAGCGGCTCATACCAGGTCGCCCGGGTATGCGGCCGGCCCGCCCAGGGACGCAGCGCGATCGCCTTGATCGTCTGCACCGCGACCCGCCGCTCGCGGCAGGTCTCGTAGAGGGCGTCGAAGTTGCCGGCGTAGTACGGATTCTGCATGGTGACGGAGTTGTACGGCAGCAGCACCGAGTCGAAGTCGAACCGCTCGAGGCTGCGCCGGTGTGTCGCGGCGATCTGGCTGCCGTGGCCGGTCACTCCGATCCAGCGGATGAGGCCCTGCTCCCGGGCTTCAACGGCGGCCTCGAGCGCCCCGCCCGGGCTCAGGGCGGTGTCCCACTCGATCGGATCGGCCAGGGAGTGCAGTTGCCACAGGTCGACGTGGTCGACGCCCATCCGGTCCAGGGACCGGTGCAATTCCTCGCGGGCCCCGGCCGCGGTGCGCTCATCGCCCTTGGTGGCCAGGAAGAACCGTCCGGGTTCGCGCTGCAGCCACGGCCGGATGCGCGCCTCCGCCTCGCCGTAGGACGAGGCCAGGTCCAGGTGGTTCACTCCGTGAGCGAGCAGGACATCCAGGGTCTCGTCCGCGACCCGCTGGGAGACCTGCGCGAGAGCCGCCCCGCCGAAGATCACCCGGCTGCTGTGGTGGCCGGTGCGGCCGAACTCCGCCTGTTCGATGGGCACGAGACCTCCCGAAGCGCCTGGAGCTAATCCTGAGGGTACAGCGGATCACCAGGGCCAGGACAAGATCATGCGACCACAACCGGCCGGCCGAACGCGCGTGATGACCGCAGTGACATCATGGGCAGCGGCCTTTCCCGGTCGCTGCGCCTAGGGTTGCGTGCATGACAGCAGCCGGTGCGGGCACGCACGCCTGGGTGGATGCGACGGCAGGTGTGGCCGGCGATATGTTGCTCGCGGCGCTCGTCGATGCCGGCGCACCCCTGGCCACTCTGCAGGGCGCCGTGGATGCCGTGATGCCGGATTCGATCCGCCTGGCGTCGACGCTGGTCTCTCGGGCCGGGATGCGCGCCGCCAAAGTGGACGTACAGCCGACGGCGCAGGATCAGGCGTATCGCAGCTGGCGCGGCATTCAGGCCTTGCTCGAGCGTGCGGATCTCGCGGCGCAGGTGCGGGAGCGGGCCCAGCGCGTGTTCGGCCGGCTGGCCGAGGCCGAGGCGCGAGTCCACGGGGTCGCGGCCGATGAGGTGCACTTCCACGAGGCCGGAAGCTGGGACTCGGTCGCGGACGTCGTCGGCGTGTGCGCCGCGCTGGACTGGCTGGGGGTGACCTCCATGTCCTGCAGCGCCGTGGCGCTGGGTTCTGGCCGGGTCGCGACCTCCCACGGCGACCTCCCGGTTCCCGTGCCGGCGGTGCTGCAGATGTCGGCGGGCTGGCGCGTGCTGTCCGGTGGCGACGGGGAGCTAGCCACCCCCACGGGCATGGCGCTGCTCACCGCCCTGTCGCAGGAGTCCTGCGACCTGCCCGCCATGTCGGTACGCACGGTCGGCGTGGGGGCCGGCACCGCAGACGTCCCCGGTCGTCCGAACGTCGTCCGCGTTGTCCTGGGGGACCGCGGTGACCGGCCCGCGGAACCGGGCGAACCGGTGATCATGTCGGTGCTGGAGACCAACGTCGATGACATGGACCCGCGGGTCTGGCCCACAGTCCTGGCGTCGTTGCTGAATGCTGGCGCGGCTGACGCATGGCTGGTCCCGATCGTGATGAAGAAGGGACGCCCTGCGCACACGCTCGCCGTGCTCGCGCCGGCGAACAAGCGTGATGCTCTACGGCGGATGATCTTCGAGCTGACCAGCACCATCGGGGTACGCGAAGTCGCTGTCACCAGGATCGCGCTTGACCGGTTCTGGGTGCCGTTGCCGGTTGCCGGTGGCCGGGTTCGCCTGAAGGTCGCGCATCGCGGCGGCGAGGTGCTCCATGCCACACCGGAGTTCGACGATGCCGCGGAGGTCGCCGCGGGACGATCCGTGCCGGTCCGGCGAGTGCTCGAGGAGGCCGTGGCAGCCGCAGAGCGCGAAGGTTTCGTGCCGGGCAGGCGAGTCCAGGCAGGCTTAGCCTAGGTCGGGGCCGCAATCTGGGCAGCCAGGTGCCCGGCACCGTAGCCGTTGTCGATGTTGACCACGGCCACCCCGGGGGCGCAGGAGTTGAGCATGGTCAGCAGGGCCGCCAGGCCCCGTAGCGACGCGCCGTAGCCGACGGACGTCGGCACGGCGATCACCGGCGCGGAGACGAGGCCGGCGACCAGGCCGGGCAGCGCGCCGTCCATCCCGGCGACCACGATGATGACGCGGGCCGCCCTCAGCTGGTCGAGCCGGCCCAGTATGCGATGCAACCCGGCAATGCCGACGTCGGTGACGAGATCGGCGGCGCGGCCGAGATAAAGAGCGGTCAGCTGTGCCTCTCGCGCGACCCCGAAGTCGGCGGTACCGGCCGCGACCACCAGAACCCGCCCGCCGCGCGGCGCCGGAGGCACGGGCGGCCAGGCCAGGATGCGCGCGTCTTCGTGGTAGCGAGCATCCGGCAGGACGCTCAGCACCGCCTTGGCGTGCGCGGGACCCGCGCGGGTGAACAACGTCGTGCCGGATGCTTCGATCGCCCGGGCAACGGCACTGACCTGGCCGGGAGTCTTGCCCTCGCAGTACACCGCCTCGGGATAGCCGCGGCGACGCGCCCGGTCATGGTCCAGTTCGATGAACGCCGCCATAGCCTCATCAGGCTGCCAGGGCTCAGTCACCGGCGACCGGCAGCAATGACATCGTGAAGGCACCAGACTGAATGCCGAGCAGATCGACGGCGACGAACTGGAAGCCCGCGGCGGTAATGGCGGCGTGGATCTGCTCACGCGCCGGGGCGGAGACGGCTCGCACAAGCTCACCGGCGGGAAGCTCGATACGGGCCACCGGGCCGTGATGTCGCACTCTGGACTCGGCGAAACCCAGGATCCGCAAAGACTTCTCGGCCGCCTCGATCTGAGCGAGCTTGGCCTCCGAAACCTCCTGATAGTGAGGAATACGGGACGCCAGGCAGGGCGCGGCGGGCTTGTCGGCACTCGGAAGCTGCAGCGCCCTGGCGATGGCGCGCACGGTGGCTTTACCGAGTCCTGCATCGGCCAGGGGCCGCAGGACCTGATGGTTAGTGGCCGCGCGGGACCCGGGCCGATCCGGGCGCATCATGTCATCGGCATTCTCGCCGTAGGCCACGGCCGCCAGGCCATAGGCGCCGGCTACTTCATCTTCTACGCGGGTAAACAGTTCGTCTTTGCAGTGAAAGCAGCGATCAGGACCATTGGCCCGGTAGGCCGGGTTGTCGGCTTCCCTGGTCTGGATCTCGACGATGCGAGCGCCGACGACCGCGGCGACCTGATGGGCGGCCAGACGTTCATCCGCCCCCAGGCTGGGCGAGACGCCGAGGATGGCGACAACCTGGTCGGCGCCGAGCGTCCTCACGGCCAGGGCGAGCAAGACTGAAGAGTCGACGCCACCGGAGAACGCGACGCCCAGCGGAACCGCTCCCAGGAGCCGGGAGCCCACCGCCCGGGCGGCCGCCGAGAGCTCACCGCTCAGAGGCTGATCTACCGAACTGGTCATCTCCCTCACCTCAACTGCCCCTAGCCGCAGGCCGCCATTCTGTCATTGTGCCGGCCTACGGTTAACGGCTCGCGGAGCCGGCCGTCGCTACCTGCTCGGGGCTGCACCAGCTGTCTGATGGCGTGCACGGCGGCCTGGGCGTGGGAACCGCTCCGAAAGCGCGCATTACGACGAAGAAGGCCAGCACGACGACGACCGCCACCAGGGCGGAGGTGTAGACGCTGGCGTCGACCGGCCCGATCGCGACGGAGATCAGGCCGGTCAGGACCGCGGGCAGGCCAAGGCCGAGATAGGCGGCGGCGAAGAACGTGGACACGACCGCCGCCCGGTTCCGGGCAGGGGCGATCCGGTTCAGCTCGCTGAGCCCGCCGCGGAAGATGGAACCGACGGCTACTCCGCCGGCGATCGTGCCCACCAGGAAGAGCCAGAGCGCCTGGGCGAACAGCGCTGCTTCCAAGGTACCCAGGCAGACCAGCAGCAGCGGCACGCCCGCGCTGACGCTGCGGCGCGCGGGCAGTCCCGCGGAGACGGCCTGGCTGATCGCGGCGGTGACGAAGATCAGGAACGATCCTCCCCCGATCAGCGCCAGGTTGTGCACGCCGAGCACGCCATGCAGGAACGTCGGCACGAGGCTGCTGAACAGTCCGAGCACGCTGAAGGCGGCGAAGACGCCGAGGCATGCGCCGAGCATCGCGGCCCGCATGCCCGGCGGGCGCGAGCACCTTCCGGCGGCCGAGGTGGTCGCTGAGGTCGCCCAAGGCCACCAGCACCAGCAGCGTGCCCAGCACGTACGCGACGAAGACGACCGTCACCCCGAGCGGGCCGAAGCCCATCTGCTTCTCGTACAGCACATACAGCGGGACCGGCAACGTTCCGCCCAGCATCATGACCACCAGCACGCCGGCGGCCAGCACATAGCCGCGGCGTCTGCCCGGGCCTGGCACGCCGCCCGTGGACGAATCAGATACCACGCGGTTCCTCGGGTACCCAACCCGGCACGTGCCCGCTGCGTCCGATCACAACTGCCCAGTCCTGCCCCTAGCAGTCGGCTGCGCCGGCGGCGACAGGCGCCAGGCGCAGGTTTGCGAGTTCGACGCGCGAGGACACGCCGAGCTTCTGGAACACCTTGCGCAGGTGGTACTCGACCGTCTTCGGGCTCAGGAACAGCTGGCTGGCGACATCGCGGTTGGTTGTGCCGCCCGCGACCAGCTTGGCGATCCGCATCTCCTGGGGAGTCAGCGTGTCCAGCGTCGAGGGATCCCGTTTGCGCGCGGTGATCCCGGTGGCCTCGAGTTCGGCGCGGGCCCGCTCGGCCCACAGCGGCGTGTTCAGGCCCTCGAACGTCGTGAGCGCGTCGCGCAGCTGGACGCGCGCCTCCCTTCTCCGCTGCGCGCGGCGCAGGAACTGCCCGTAGGCGAGCGCGGTCCTGGCTCGCTCGAAGGGCTGCATGCGCTCGGTCTGATAGCGCAGCGCCTCGAGGAACAGCGACTCGGCCGAGTCGCCGGACCCGGCGAGCAGCGCGCGCGAACGCGCGACCAGGCCAAGCAGTGCGCGGTCCTGTGCCCGTTCGGCGAGGTAGGCGAGCCTGTCGACGCCCGTGCGCGGCGGGTCGGGGTCACCGTTGAGGAGCGCCGCCTCGACCAGGTAAGGCGCCGCGGTCAGGCTGTGCAGCGGATGCGAGATCGCCTCGATCAGGTCGCGGGCGGCGGCGCCATGGGCTAGCGACAGTTCGAGCTCGGCCAGCCCGAGGCGAGCATCGGCCGCGGCGACGGTGATCCCGTGGGCCAGCGCGCGCCGGAGTGTCGCCTCACCCAGCACGCGGCACTCCTCGACCTGGCCGCGCGCGGCGAGGCAGCGCACGAGGATCGCCTGCAGCACGGTCTCCTGGTTCTCCTGGGCGAACTGCCGTGTGAGCTCGATCCCCTCCCTGGCGCACTCCTCGGCCTGGTCGAAGTCCCGCAAGCCCACGGCGATCCAGCCCAGTCCGATCAGGGCTTGCGGCAGGCTGTTGAAGGATCCCGCTGCCCGTGCCGACGCCATCACGCGAACGGCGAGCTCGCGGGCACTGCCCAGGTCTCCGAGATAGACGCTGGCCAGGCCCGCCCAGGCCGCGAACCGGAAAACGCCTGTGGCGGTACCGGCTCCGAGCGCTTCGACGAGCAGCTTGCGCACGGCGTCGTTGTCCCCGCGTCCCCCGGCCGTGGCCTCGAGAAAGGCCCGGAGGAACTCCTCGTAGGGGGTACCCGTCGGCGGCAGGCCCGCGACGAACTCACGGGCCTCGGCGAAGGCTCGCTCCGGCCAGCCGGCGGCGAACGACGCGACGATCGCCTGAGCCTGGAAGTCGAACGCGCGGGCCGGATCCTCGCCGGAGACAGCGCGAGCGGCGGCGCACAGCAGGTCGTATGCCGCTCCCGGGGTCCCCCGCATGAGCTCCAGCGCGCCCTTCACGGCGGTGATCGCGGCCTGATCCGCGACCGTTCTGGCGCCCGCGAGCGCCCCCTCGGCCGTCCTTGACGACGCATCGGCGTCCCCGGCGTCCAGGTACGCCTGCGCCGCGGCGATGAGGCGGCGGGTGCGACCGTGCGGATCGGTAGAAAGATCCGCCGCGCGCACGAAGACGGCGGCGGCGTCAACCAGCCACGGCCCATTCGGGCCGAGTATCGCCGAGCAGGTGTTCACCCGCAGGAGGATCCATGTTTGCCGGTGTTCGAGAGCGCTTTACCCATTCCCGAAGGCGGATAGCT
>Ga0070710_10001329_pt1 | contig 11660 bp, 11 predicted proteins | sample LARL52metaG_FD_65454 | JGI IMG/M metagenome (GOLD analysis project Ga0070710, IMG submission 65454) | Corn, switchgrass and miscanthus rhizosphere microbial communities from Kellogg Biological Station, Michigan, USA - LAR L5-2 metaG | ecosystem: Host-associated > Plants > Roots > Rhizosphere ... | reverse complement strand
AGGTCGCGCCACCGGCGCGTGTTGTTGAAGAAGAAGTGCCATTCCTGCAGCGTGCGCTGCTCAGCGCCAACCCGGCTGCCTCCGTACTGGCCGTACGTGGGATGCTGCCCGGGCCCGGGCTGCCGCTCGTCGCGGTGCTCGCGCGACCCGAGATCATGCCCGGCGGAGAACATCGGCCCGGCCCCGCCGAGGATCACCACCCGAACCTGGTCGTCGGCCTCGGCCGCCAGCATCGCCTCGCCGAGTTCGACCAGCAGCCCGCGGTTCTGTGCGTTACGGGAAGCGGGACGGTTCAGCATGATCCGCGCGATCGTCCCCTCGTCGAGCAGCTCATAGGTCAGGTATGTGTAGCTGGTCATCCGCTCCTCCTAGCACCGGCCGGCTTGCCAGGGTAAAGATATCTACCCTATTTATATCATTTTATTGTTCCTGGCGGCCGTCACGACGGCTCGCCACCGTTCCTGCCCGCTGGCGGAGCCGAGATCGGCGCCGTAGGGAGCGATGCGGTCGACGAGCCCGCCGTAACGACGGGCGAGCACCCCGGGCAACTCCTCCCAGGTGGCGGCCACGCTGTAGGAGTCGAGCATCTCCCCGGTGATCAGCGCCGCCATGGCGGCGGTGTCGCCGCGGGCGAGCAGCTCGTGCAGCCGGTCGCAGACGTCGCCCCAGCCATGCGCATCGAAGACGGGGCGGTATGTGCGGGTGGAACCGTAGAACGCGATCTGCCTCGCGATGCCGGCCCGCTGACGGTCGATCTCGGCCTGCGTTTCGCCGACGGCCACGAACACCGGACAGCACACGGTGACCGCCTCGCGCTCGCGCCCGGCGGCCCGGGCCCCGGCCGCCACCGCCGGCAGCGCCGTCGCGCGCAGGTACTCGGCCGAATGCAGCGGGTGCAAGAAGACGCCGTCGCAGCATTCCCCGGCCAGCCGCAGCATGGCCGGGCCCACGGCGGCGACCCAGACCGGCACGTCCGGGTGGCTGATCGGGCCGGGGTTGAAGAAGTCGGTCAGCAGCGAGAACTGGTAGAAGTCGCCGGCGAACCGCAGGCGCCCGCCGCCCTGGAACGCGGCGAAGATCGCGCGCAGCGCGTGCACGTATTCACGCATCCGCGCGACCGGCCGGTCGAAGGGCACCGCGAACCTGCGCTCGATGTGGGCCTTGACCTGGGTGCCCAGGCCGAGGACGAACCGGCCCCCCGACATGTCCGCGAGGTCCCAGGCCGCCTGGGCGGTGACCATCGGGCTGCGCGGGAACGCGACCGCGATCCCCGGGCCCGCCTCGATCCGCCCCGCCGCGGCCAGTGCGGCGCCGCAGGTCAGGTAGGGGTTGTGTCTGGTCTCCGTGACCCACATCCCCGCGAAGCCGGCCTCCGCCACCGCCCGCCCCGCGGCAGCCGCCTCGCCGAGCGGCAGGCCGTCAGGAAAGTAGCAGTCGATCTCCATCGTCCCTCCTCACCGACAGCCGGAGCCTACCCGCAATACAGATAAATATGTAAACTATTTTCCGGACGAGTCGGGAGGACGCCGATGGCGCACGACATCACCGTTGGGCTGCGGGCACCGTACGACGCGCCCGGCGGCGCGGAAGCGCTCGCGCGGTTCGCGGCCCTGGTGGATGCCACCAGTATCGACAGGGTATGCGTGGGCGACCATGTCACGTTCAAGGGCGGCCGCGGTTTCGACGGGCTCGTGAACGCCACGGCGCTCGCGGTGCTGTCCCGGCGGGCCACCGTGCAGACCGCGGTCTACCTGCTGCCGCTGCGGCATCCGGTCCTGGTGGCGCGGCAGGTCGCCTCGCTCGCCGCGCTGGCGCCAGGACGACTGGAGTTCGGCGTGGGGATCGGCGGCGAGGACCCCGCGGAGACGCGCGCCTGCGGCATCGACCCGGCCACCCGGGGGCGCCGGATGGACGAGGCGCTGACCGTCTTGCGCCCGCTGCTCGCCGGCGGCGAGGTCACGATGTCCGGCGACTTCTTCAGCCTGGACCGAGTCCGCGTCCGTCCGGCGCCGGCGCCCGCGGTGCCGATCGTGATCGGCGGGCGGTCGGACGCGGCCTTGCGCCGGGTTGCCCTGCATGGTGACGGCTGGCTGGGGTTGTGGGTCTCGGCGCGGCGTTACGCGGAGGCCACCGAGCAGATCAGCCGGTACGCGTCCGACGCGGGCCGGGAGGTCGCCCGCTGGCGGCACGGCATGCACGTGTGGTGCGCGTTCGGCACCGCCGCCGCGCGGGCCCGGCTCGCCGCGGCGATGGAGGACTTCTACCAGACCCCGTTCGGCAAGTTCGAGCGGTACTGCCCGTGCGGGACGCCAGACGAGATCGCCGCGGGCTTGCTTCCGTACGTGGAGGCTGGCTGCCGGTCGTTCAACCTGATCCCGCTGGCGGACAGCCAGGAGGAGGCGATCGAGGGAACGGAGGCGGTACGCGCCATGCTGCGCGGAGCGGCTCGCGCGGCGGAACGTGACACGAACGACGTCGAAGAGCTTTCCTGAAGGAGCCCGCATGCCGCGACCACCGCGAAGCCATCGCGGCCTTCAAGGAGGGCCGGCCACCGGTCTTCCACGGGATCGTGATCGGGCAAGCCGAGATGAGCCGGCACCGTACGTTCGGGAAAATCAGCCAACATTGAGGAGAGCCACCGGTGACCGAAGAGCAGAACCCAGTCATCCGCGTCGAGTCTGACGGCCCGCTCCGGATCGTCACCCTCAACCGGCCGGAGACCATGAACGCGTTCGACCGCGAAATGCAGGCCGAACTGCCCCGGGTGCTGACCACGATCAGCCAGGACCGCGAGGCACGCGCGGTCGTGCTGACCGGGGCGGGGCGCGCGTTCAGCGCCGGCGGGGACATCGCCAACTTCCCGCTGAACCGGGCCGACCTCTACCATCGCAGGGCGGGCCTGCGGGAAGGGCGGCGGCTCTTCGACGAGCTGATCAGCCTGCACCTGCCCGTGGTGGCGGCCGTCAACGGTCCCGCGGTCGGCCTCGGCTGCACGGTGGCGACCGCGTGCGACATCGTGTTCATGGCGGAAGACACGTTCCTCGCTGACCCGCACGTGACGGTCGCGCTGGTGGCCGGCGACGGCGGCGCGGTCACCTGGCCGTCGCTCACCAGCCTGCTCAAGGCCAAGCAGTATCTGCTCACTGGCGACCGGATGCCGGCCCGCGAGGCGCTGGCCATCGGCATGGCCAACTTCGTGGTGCCCGCCGCGGAGCTGATGGACGCCGCGACCGCGTTCGCGCGGCGGCTGGCCAGCCTGCCGCCCCAGGCCGTCCAGGACACGAAGCTGGTGCTCAACCAGATACTGCGGGAACGTGCGGCGACGGTGCTGCCCTTCGGGCTGGCGGCGGAGAGCCAGTCCAGCGACACGGTGGAGTACGCCGAGGCGCCGGCCAAGTTCGAGGCGGAGCGGGCGGCGCGGCGCGCCCGCGCGGCAATGACGCCGGATCCTGAGCGGGAGTAGATCTCTAGGGATTGGCGGGTAGCGGGCAGGTGCGCTACGGGCGCCTAGCCCCGGTCCCGGTCCGGGATCTGCCGTCTACGGGGTTGCTGTTTTGTTCGAGTCCGGTCCCGGGGCGGCGGCGGACGGCCTGGCCCTGTTCGCTGGGGTCCTCGCGATTCCCGGTGCCGTGCAGGAACGCCGTGGTGATGAGCGCGGCGGCTTTCTCGACGCCGGCCTGCTGCTCGGCGGCCATGCGGGCCGCGGCCTGGAGCAGGCTGCCGAGCAGGAACCTCAGTTCGTCGGCAGTGATGTCGCCGCGGAACGTCCCGTCGTCGATGCCGCGGCGCAGCAGCCCGTCGATCATCGTCGTGATCTGTTCTTGCTCGCGGCCGACGTTGGCCGGGCCGAGCTGGCTGACCAGAGCGGCGTACTTGCTGCCGCCCGCGGCGACCACGCGCGCGACGCGGGCGATGCCCTCGGGCACGGGCACGGCGTCCAGGTCAGCCTCGGCGAGCCTGGTGGCGATCGCGCCGGTGGCGGCCGCGGTCAGGGCCTGCAGCAGCTGCTCGCGGGTCGGGAAGTGCCGGTACAGGGTCGCCCGGGCCACGCCGGCCGCCGCGGCGACCTCGTTCATGCTGGGCGGCTCGCCGCCCCGGGCGAGCAGGTCGGCAGCCGCGTCGAGGATGGCCCCGGCGACCCGGTCCTGGATGGCTGCGCTTCTGGTCATGAACACACTTTACATCATTGACCCAATACTGTACGGTGACATCCATTAACGAGACATTGATGTCTCACTACAAAACTTCTCTGTACCTGAAAGACAGGAGACTGACATGGCTGCTCTAGCTCGCTGGTGCTTCCGGCGACGGGCGTGGGTGCTGGTCGGGTGGCTAGCGCTGCTGGTGATGCTGGGGGCGGGAGGCCGGGCCGCGGGGTCCGCGTACTCCGACACCCTGACCCTGCCGGGTACCGGGTCCACGGCCGCGCTGCACCTGGAGGAACAGGCGTTCCCCGGGCACGCCGGGGACCAGGACACGATCGTGTGGCGGGCCAGCGGCGGCGGCGTGCGCGCCCCGGCGGTGCAGGCCAGGATCAGCGCGATGCTGGCCAGGGTCGCTGACGCGCCCGGGGTGGCCTCGGTGATCAGCCCGTACTCCGCCCGCGGGGCCGCCCAGGTCAGCCGCGACGGGCAGATCGCCTACGCCACCGTGGTCTTCGACGCGCAGGCGAACAGCCTGCCCGCACCCGAGGTCACCCGCATCGTCCACCTCGCTGAAGCGGCCCGGGCCCCCGGCCTGCAGGTCGACCTGGGCGGGCAGGCGGTGGAGAACGCGCTGCGGCCCTCGGTCGGCATCAGCGCGGCCGTCGGGGTGATCACCGCGGCGGTGGTGCTGTTCATCGCATTCGGGTCGCTGCTGGCCATGCTGCTGCCGCTGGCGGTCGCGATCGCCGGGCTGGCCTCCGGCCTGATGACGGTCGGCCTGGCCTCGCACGCTGTCAGCATTGCCTCGATCGGCCCGACGCTGGGCGTCCTGATCGGACTGGGCGTGGGCATCGACTACGCACTGTTCATCGTCACCCGGCACCGCAACAACATCAAAGCCGGGATGACCCCCCAGGACGCGGCGGCCAGCGCGCTGAACTCCGCGGGACGCGCGGTCCTGTTCGCCGGCACCACAGTGTGCATCGCCCTGCTCGGGATGCTCGTGCTGCGCGTCGGCTACGTCTCCGGCCTGGGCATCGCCGCGGCGATCACGGTGCTGTTCACGGTGGCCGCCGCGGTCACCTTGCTGCCCGCGCTGCTGGGCTTCCTCGGGATGCGGGTGCTGTCCCGCCGGGAACGCCGCCGGCTGGCCGCCGACGGCCCCGTCCGCGACGGCTCGTCCACCTGGTGGGCGCGGCTGGCCGGGTTCATCCAGGGCCACCCGCTCAAGCTGGCCGCCGCCGCCACCGCCGCGATGGTCGTGCTGGCCATCCCGGTGCTGTCGCTGCGGCTCGGCTCCTCCGACGCGGGCAACGACCCGGCCGCCACCACCACCCACCAGGCCTACGAGCTGCTCGCCGACGGATTCGGTCCCGGCTTCAACGGCCCCCTGCAACTGGCCGGCACCACCAGCACCCCGGCCGCCACGGCTGCGTTCACCCGGCTGGCCGATACCCTGAAGACCGAGCCCGGGATCGCCGCGGTCTCCGCGCCCGTCCCCGGCCACGGCGCCTCGGTGATCAGCGTGATCCCCGCGACGTCTCCCGAAGCCGCGGCGACCAGCACCCTGATCAGCCACCTGCGGGACAGCGTGATCCCCGCCGCCGAGCACGGCACCGCGCTGCGCGTCTACGTCGGCGGCGTCACCGCCACCAACGGCGACTTCGCTGACGTGATCGGCGGCAAGCTGCTGCTGTTCATCGGGGTCATCCTCGGGTTCGGGTTCCTGCTGCTGATGGTGGCGTTCCGCAGCCTGCTCATCCCTGCGGCCGCGGCGGTGATGAACCTGCTCGCCGCCGGCGCGGCCTTCGGCGTGCTAGTCGCCGTGTTCCAGTACGGCTGGGGACTGCACCTGCTCAACCTCGGCCAGGCCGGACCAGTCGAATCGTTCCTGCCCGTCCTGATGCTCGCCGTCTTGTTCGGCCTGTCCATGGACTATGAAGTGTTCCTGGTCTCCCGGATCCGCGAGGAATGGGCCGCCCACGGCGACAACCGCCAGGCAATCCGCACCGGCCAGGCCACCACCGGGCGGGTCATCATCGCCGCCGCCACCATCATGATCTGCGTGTTCAGCGCGTTCATCCTGTCTGGCCAGCAGATCACCGGCGAGTTCGGCCTCGGCCTGGCCGGCGCGGTGCTGCTCGACGCGTTCCTCCTGCGCACCCTGGCCGTCCCCGCGCTGATGCACCTGGCCGGCCGCGCCAACTGGTGGCTGCCCGGCTGGCTGGACCGCATCCTCCCGCACCTGTCCATCGAACCCGCCGCCGGACCACCCGCCCAGCCTCGCTACCGCCAGCGGCCCCAGCCACAGCACGCAGTCCGGTAACAGCCGGCGCCGCCGAGAAGGTGGTCGTGACCTTCGACGACCGTCCCCGTCGCGACCACCTTCACAAGGAGAACCCCTCCGCTGCCAGCACCGGAATCCGGCGCGGCCGCGCCGCAGGCACCTACCAGGTCTGGAACCGGCCGAAAGGACTAGATGATGAACCACCACCGCACCGCGGCGCTGGCCGCCGGGGCCTGCGCGGCCGCGATATCGCTGGCGGCATGCACCGTGACCACCACCGCCAGCCCGGCGTCAAGCTCAGCGCCGACCGGCAGCACGGTCAGCGTGAGCGGCCCGATCGGCCGGTTTCCCGTGCCGCCGGGCGCGCGGCTGATTAACGACGGCACAGACAGCCAGCGTTACGACATCCTCTTCGGCTCGGTCAGCCCGTCAGAGGCCGCCAGGTTCTACACCACGGCGCTGCCGCGGGCCGGCTACACGATCACCAGCAATTCCTCGACAGCCGGGGACTCCTTCAGCGGCACCGGGATCTGGTTCACCGGTCACGGATACAACGGCCAGATCGGGGCGCTGTCCAGCTTCCACATTCCCGGTATCAGCCTCGGCGGGAACACCGTCGAGATCACGCTCACCCCGCAGTAAGACCACGGCCGGACCGCCCGGTACCAGCATGAGCTCCTGCTCATCCCGGCGGACCTCATCCGGTGCGTTCGCGCCCGGGCGCGCGGATGTCGAGGCGGAGCGGGCGGCACGGCGCGCCAGCCGCGGCAACGGGGCTGGATCCTGACCGTGCCCCGCGTCACCGGCCGGGCGGAGTCAGTAGTCGCCGCGCCTCCGGCGTCCCGTCGAGCAGACGGTTCGTCCGCCGGATGACCCGCCACGTCCCGTCGATGCGCTCCAGTTCCCACCGGTTGGCGCTGACTCGCTCCAGCCGCCAGTACGGGCCGTCCTTGAGGTAGACGCAGGAGTGATTCACCGCGACCGCGACGTCACCCTCGACCGAGACCTGGGGCGCGCTCAGCACATGAGCGCAGCCGGCCTCGAGATAGGCCTGGTGCCGTTCGCCGTGCACGAGGCCGCCCACGGCGGCGCGGCCGACGTAGGGACTGACTCCGCCGGGGTCGTACACGCCGTCCGCCGACCAGAGCTCGCCGACCGCCTCGGCACTCTCGCTGTCCACCGCGGGACCGTACGTCGCGATCAGCTGGCAGATGGCCAGCTGGTCTTCGAGAGCCCTGACGCGTCGTTCCAGGGCAGCGATCCGGTCGTCAGTCATCATGATCGCGGCGTGGAGACCCTGGTCTTCGGGCTGAGGGAGAGACGCCGCTTCACCTCCTTACGAATGTCGGCGGTTATCGCTAGTGTGTTCGCATGTCCAGGTATCGGCTCTACCCCACGCCCGCCCAGGAGGCGGTACTGCGGGACCACTGTGCCCACGCCCGGTACGTGTGGAACCTGGCCGTTGAGCAGCACACCCACTGGCGGCCGGGCCGGAAGTCCGCGCCGGGCTACCTGGACCAGTGCCGGCAGCTCACCGCCGCGCGGGCAGCGCATCCGTGGCTGGCCGCCGGCTCCCAGACCGTCCAGCAGCAGGCGCTGCGGGACTTCGCCCAAGCCATGTCTGCGTCCTTTGACCCGGACAACCCGGCCCGGCAGCCGCGCTGGCGCAAGGCCGGGCGCAATGAGGGATTCCGGATCACGGGACGTCGCGGCAGGCAGTGGGAGGTGCGCCGGGTGTCGGGCCATACCGGCCAGGTGCGGGTGCCGAAGGCCGGGTGGGTGCGGTTCCGCTGGTCGCGCCCGGCGCCGCCAGGCGTGAAGTCCTACCGGGTGACCCAGGACCGGGCCGGCCGCTGGCACGTGGCCTTCGCCGCCGTTCCCGAACCGGTGCCCGCGCCGGGTAACGGCCAGACCGTGGGCATCGACCGGGGCGTGGCGGTCGCCGCCGCGCTGTCGACAGGAGAGCTGCTGCAGGTCCCCGGCCTGACCGTACGCGAGCGCATTCGCCTGCGGCGGCTGCAGCGGAAGCTGGCCCGTGCCAGGCGCGGATCGAACCGCCGGACGCGGGTCAGGCATGCCATCGCCCGGCTGCGCGCCCGGGAGACGGACCGGCGTAAGGACTGGGCCGAGAAAGCCAGCACCGATATCGCCCGCCGGTTCGACGTGATCAGGGTGGAGGACCTGCGGGTCGGGGCGATGACCCGGTCCGCGAAGGGCACCCGGGACAGCCCGGGCCGAGGTGTCCGTGCTAAGGCTGGGCTGAACCGGGGCATCTTGCGGTCGGGGTGGGGGCTGCTGGTGCGCCGCCTGGAGCAGAAGGCGCCCGGCCGGGTGGAAAAGGTCAGTCCTGCGTTCACGAGCCAGCGGTGCTCGGCGTGCGGGCAGGTGGACGGGAAGTCGCGCGAGAGCCAAGCCGTCTTCCGGTGCACTGCCTGCGGGTTCGCCTGCAACGCTGACGTGAACGCGGCCAGGAACATCGCGGCGGGGCACGCCGTGACTGCGCGGGGAGGCTGCCGGGAAGCCGGGCCGGTGAACCGTGAACCTCAACTGCTTGCCTCCTTAACCGGAGGTGAGTGGCTGGAATCTCCTGCCTTCAGGCTGGAGAGGATGTCAAAGCGCGTCAGCCGCGAACGTCGCGAGCAGTTCTACCCGGTGGCGGTGCCACGCGACATCGGCCTCCGCCTCCCCCATCTCACCGCGGGCGAAGCGCTGATGGATGCCCTCGGCGATGATCGCCCATCGCCAGGCGCTCAGCGCGACGAACACCGCCAGGTCGGCGATTGGCGCGCCGGTGCGCTGGTGGAAGCGGTCAGCGAGCTCACCGTAGGAGGGAAAGCCGTCCACCGCGGACGGGTCGGGGCCGGGCTTGAGGACTCCGTCAGGCGCCTGCATCCTCGCGCCGAGAAAACCGAGGTCGGCCAGCGGGTGGCCGGTGGTGGCCAGCTCCCAGTCCAGCAGCGCGGAGATGCCCGGCGCCGGCCCGCCGGTCACCATGACGTTGCCGAAGCGGAAGTCGCCGTGCACCAGGCAATCGGGCTGAGGCGTCACGGCGGGCAGGATCTTCTGGAGCCGGAACGAGACATGGTCGATGGCGGGGACGACGCGGCTGGCGGTCGCCGTCCACTGGGCGTTCCAGCGGCGGATCTGCCGCTCCAGGTAGGGGGTGCCGCGGCGCATCGCGGCCAGGCCGGCCGCATCGAGGTCGACCGCCTGCAGGTCCGCCAGAACGTCGATCAGCTCGAAACCCAGCCGGCGCCGCTGTGGCAGGGTGAACCCACGGGCCGATTCCGGCGACTCAAGCACCGCTCCGGCCGCGTGTTCCATGACGTAGAACGGCGCTCCCGCCACCTCCGGGTCCGGGCACGACGCCAGCACCGCGGGGACGGGCACGGCGGTTGGCTGTAGCGCCGCCAGGATGCGCGCCTCGCGCAGCACGTCATGCGCGCCGCCGGTGAGCTCCCCGTGCGGGGGGCGGCGGACCACCACCCGTCGGCCGGTTTCATCGGTGACCACGTGGGTGATGTTGGACAGGCCGCCGGCCACCTGCCGCCAGTGCAGGGGGGCCTGCAAGCCGGCTGATGACTCGAGCCAGCGGTTTGTACTACCATTCATCTTAATAGTTTAGATAAATTGCTCGACTAGGGAAGAGGTCGCCGTGTCCGACCGACGGCTCAGTCCGGCCGACGACTACATGCATCCGGTAGGCCCGGATGGCACCTGGAATGAGAGCCGATACATCGACTTCTACGACCCGCGTTCGGGCACCGGCGGGTGGTTCCGCATCGGCATGCGGCCCAACGAGGGGCATGCCGAGATGTCGGCCTGCGTGAACCTGCCCGACGGGCGATCGGGCTTCTACTTTACCCGCGCCCCTATCGACGGTAACCACCTGGCCGCCGGCGGCCAGGAGTGGCTGGTGGGCGACCCGTATCGCGCCACCACGGTCAGCTACCGTGGCCCGCTGCTGCTGCTTGACGACCCGTGGGTGCTGACGGACCCCAAGCGGGCGTTCGGCACCGCGCCGCGGCAGCCGGCGGAGATCGACCTGCACGTGACCACGATGGGCTTGGACGCGGTGATGGGTTCCGACCAGGATCACATCGACCGGATCTTCCTGCCCGGCCAGGCCGACTGGCACTACCAGCACCTGTGCTGGGTCACCGGGACGATACGCGTGGGAGACGAGGAATTCGCCGTCTCAGGCCGGGGCGGCAAGGACCACTCATGGGGACCGCGCAACTGGCTGGCCAAGATCTACCTGCGCTGGCTGATCGCCGTCAGCGACGACGACGAGCTTGGCTTCATGCTGGTGCGCGCGGTCGGTCCGACCAAGCGGACCCGAAGCGGACACGTCTGGGAAAAGGGCCAGTTCTACCTGGTGGACGACTTCGGCATGGTCAACACCTACGCCCCGCGGCCGCCGCATGAGCTGCTGCGCACCGAGCTGGTGATACGGGCCGGCGACCGGGGATGGACGGCGACGGGAGAGCCGCGGGCGTGGGTTCCGCTCCGGCACCGTTCCGCGGACGAGAACGGCGAACCGGCCCTGCTGCGCATCGTCAAGTCGCCCGTTCGCTGGACGTTCGGTGACGGGAGGCTGGGGGCCGGCATGAGCGAGATTCACGACCGGATGGGCTCCGGCGGGATCCCCTCCGGGATTCAGGACTGACCGAGGGGCCACGACGTGGGCGAGATCGAAATCGGTGAGCGCACCAGCGAACTTCACGGGCCGCTGACCAGGCCGGTCAGGACCCGCGGTCAGGCCATGAGGTCGTAGACGGTGAGCGTCCAGTCTCCCTGGAGGAGGTAGTCGTCCGCCGCGAGCAGGTGCTTACGCCACAGGCGCTCCGCGCGTTCCACGTCCTTGGCCGCGATCAGCTCGACGATTCGCTCATGCGCGGCGAAGCCCTTCTGCAGCGCCTCCTGCCCGCTGGGCGTCCCGGCGTCGGACTCCACGTGGGCGATGTGCGCGACGTCGATGATGTGCCGCAGCATTCCGGACAGCACTGAGAGCGTCTGGTTGCCGGCCATGTCCACGATCAGGGCGTGAAAGGCGGTCTGCTCCGCCATCTGCTTGACCGGCGCCCGTTCGGCGGCGCGCGACCGCTCGAGCGCCGTCCGCAGCTCGCTGAGGTTCTCCTCGGTCCTGTTCTTCGCCAGCGTCGCGACGCACCCCGGCTCGATGACGCCCCGCGCCTCGTAGACGTCCTGCATCGACACTCCGAGGT
>Ga0070710_10001327_pt1 | contig 11669 bp, 10 predicted proteins | sample LARL52metaG_FD_65454 | JGI IMG/M metagenome (GOLD analysis project Ga0070710, IMG submission 65454) | Corn, switchgrass and miscanthus rhizosphere microbial communities from Kellogg Biological Station, Michigan, USA - LAR L5-2 metaG | ecosystem: Host-associated > Plants > Roots > Rhizosphere ... | reverse complement strand
TCGGGCCAGGCGGCGCCCGGCGGGTCGGGCAGCGCGCCGACCTTGGTGGCCAGCACGACCCGGTCGCGCGCCTTGCGGGACGCGAGCCAGCGGCCCAGCAGTTCCTCGCTCTCGACCCCGGTTCCGCCGGGCACCCAGAACGAGTAGGTGTTCGCCGTGTCGATGAACGTGCCACCGGCGTCGAGGAACCGGTCGAGGACGGCGAACGCGCGTTCCTCGTCGACCGTCGTGCCGAAGTACATGGTGCCCAGGCACAGCGCGCTCACGCCGAGCCCGGAGCCGCCGTCGGACAGCTTCCGCGTTTCCACGTTTCCCCCAGAAAACGAACTCGGACCGTCCGGATCGGACGGTCCGAGGTGGACGAACTACTTCTTCTTGCCGGAGAACAGCTCCCTGATCTGCGTGCCGCGCCGGCGCAGGCCCCACTTCGTCACGCGGATCAGCGCCTCGCGGACGATGTTGCCGCTCATCTTCGACTCGCCGAACTCGCGCTCCTGGAACGTGATCGGCACCTCGCGCACGCGGAACCCGAGCTCCAGCGTCCGCCACAGCAGGTCGATCTGGAAGCAGTAGCCGGCCGAGGCGACCGAGGCGAGGTTCAGCTTGCGCAGCGTGTCCGCGCGGAACGCCCGGTAGCCGCCCGTCATGTCGCGGATGTTCGCGCCCAGCGCCAGTCGCGAGTAGAGCGAGCCGCCCAGCGACAGCAGCTTGCGCTGCGTCGGCCAGTTCACGACCTCACCGCCCGGCACCCAGCGCGAGCCCAGCACGAGGTCCGCGCCCGGCAGCGCGTCGAGCAGCCGGTGCAGCTGCTCCGGCGCGTGCGAGCCGTCGGCGTCCATTTCGCACACAACGCCGTAATCGCGTTCGAGCGCCCACTGGAAGCCCGCGACGTACGCGGCGCCCAGACCGGCCTTCTCGGTGCGGTGCATCACGTGGACGCGCTCGTCGGCGGCGGCCATCTCGTCGGCCAGCTGGCCGGTGCCATCGGGGCTGCCGTCGTCGACCACCAGCACGTGCACGTCGGGCAGTGCCGTGTGCAGTCTCTTGACGATCTTTCCGATGTTGTCCCGCTCGTTGTAGGTCGGGATCACCACCAGCACCTGCCCGAGATCCTGGTCAGGCTGCTGCGCCATTCGAGTCCTTCCGTCGTCGGATGAGGCCGAGCGCCAACGCGGCCAGGCCCGCAGCGGTCAGCACCCACTCGGGCCAGGCACCCAGCCAGGTGGCCAGCGTAGTCTGTGACCGCAGCGGCAGTGTCGCGACCAGGGCTCCCGGCTCGAAAAGCCCAGTCTTCTGAGTGACGGAACCGTCGGGTTGCACGATCGCGCTGACCCCCGAAGTGGCCGCCACGACCACCGCCCGGCCGTGCTCCACGGCACGTACACGTGACATGGAAAGCTGCTGGTAGGTCATCTCCGTATAGCCGAACGTGGCGTTGTTCGTCGGGATCGCGATGATCGTCGCGCCGGCCTTCACGGAGTCGCGGACGACTGAGTCGAACGCCACTTCGTAACACGTGTCAAGCGCGACCTTGGCGGGCCCCATGACGAAACCGTCCGGGTCCGAACCGGGCTGGAACACGCCCGCACGGTCCACGGTGGACGTGAACAGCCGGAAGAACGACCGCATCGGCATCGTCTCGCCGAACGGCTGGAGCTTGCGCTTGGTGTAGGTGTCGGTCGGCCCCTTCTCGGGGTCCCAGAGCACCATCTGGTTGCGCGGCAGCCCGTCGCCCCGGTCGATCACCACGGCGCCCACCGCGATCGGCGCCTTGATCGCCTTCGCGGCCGTGTCGATCACCGCGGCGGCGTCGGCGTTGCGGAACGGGTCGATGTCGGACGAGTTCTCCGGCCAGATCACGACGTCCGGCTGCTTCACCTTGCCCGCGGCGACGTCCGCGGCCAGCTCGATCGTCCGCTTGGCGTGGTTGTCGAGCACCGCGCGGCGCTGGGAGTTGAAGTCGAGCCCGGCGCGCGGCACGTTGCCCTGGATGGCGGCGACCGTGACGGTCCCGGCGGAGGCGTCGGCCCCGACCGGCACCGCGAACCCGACCAGCAGCGGCACCACGACCAGCGGCAGGCCCAGCTTCCAGTTCCGGACCGACCAGAAGAGGCCGAACCCGGTCAGCACCACCGCGAACGACACCAGCGGCGCGCCGCCCAGCGACGCGAGCGGCAGGTACCAGCCCTCCGGCTGCCCGAACGCGATCTTGCCCCAGGTGAAGCCGCCGAACGGGAACACCCCGCGCAACGCCTCGTCCGCCACCCACAGGCACGCCGCCCACAACGGCCACCCCGGCACCCGCGAGACCGCCGCCATCGCCGTCGTGCCGATGGAGATCATCAGCGCGCACGCCAGCGCCAGCGGCAGCCACGCGATCAGCCCGACGAACTCCCCGGTCCACCGCAGCAACGGCACCATGAACCCGAGCCCGAACAGCAGCCCGTACCCGAACCCGGCGCGCGCCTTGCGGCCGTGGATCGCCCACGCCAGCAACGCGAACCCGACCGGCGCCAGGAACCACAGCGGCCGCGGCGGGAAGCTCAGGTAGATCAACGCGCCGCCGACGACGGCGAGTGAGGCACGCAACAGCACCGGACGGCTCAACCGTCGTCGGCGAGCGGGCAATTCCGGCGATTCCGGCGCGATGGGGGGTGCTACCACCCGATCAGCCTACGAGGCCAGGAGTACACAGGACGTATGACCTACGTGGATCTTGTCCTGAAGAAGCTTTCCACGGATGGCGATCGCGAGGCGGTGATCGGCGGCGACACCCGCCTCACCCGTTCCCAGGCCCGCGACCTGCTGTTTCGACTCGCCGACGGGCTCGTCCGGCGCGGTGTGAAGCCCGGCGACGGCGTGGCCGTGTACGTCGGCAACACCCCAGAGGCCGTCCTGCTGAACCTCGCCGTCCACCTGCTCGGCGGACGGCTGGTGTACGTGCCGCCGGAGCCCGGTCCCGCCGAGCTCAAGGCTCTCATCGAGCGCGCGGAAGTCGCCGGAGTGGTGGTCGACCCGTCGTTCGGCACGCAGATCGACGGCTGGCACCTCCAGGACCTTCCCGGCAACCTGATCGAACGCGACCCGGCGCCCGAGTTCGCCACCGTCATGTACACCGGCGGCACGACCGGGCTGCCGAAGCTCGCCGTGCACCCCTCCCGCAAGACCGGGCTCTGGGAGACGCGCGCGGGCCTGCCCGAGATGAACCTGCTCTCCAACACCCTCATCACGCACGGCAGCGGCGCGGGCGCGACGATGACCGCGTTGCTCACCGGGTCGAAGCTCGTGCTGGGCCCGTCGACGTTCGACGCGGACACGTTCGTGCGCCTGGCGCGCGACGAGCAGATCAACATGACCATGTTCGTGCCGCCGATGATGTACGAGGTCCTCGACCACCCGGACTGCCCCGGCCCGCAGTTCCACGTGATGGTCGGCGGGTCGCCGCTCGCCCCGAAGCGCCTGCGGCAGGCGATCGAGAAATGGGGCCCGGTCGTCAACCAGGGCTATGGCATGACCGAGGCCCACGCCATCACGATGATGCCGGCCACCGAGGTCGACCTCGACCGGCCGGACACCCTGCGCACGGTCGGCAAGCGCAACCCCCTCACCGAGGTCGAGATCCGCGACGGCGACGTGTGGGTGCGCGGCCCGTTCGTGATGGAGGGCTACTGGGGTGAGCCGCCGTTGAGCGAGACCAGCGACGGCTGGTTCAACACCGGCGACATGGGCTACTTCGACGACGAGGGCTACCTGTACCTCAACGACCGCAGCAAGGACGTCATCGTCACGGGCCGGACGTCGGACAACGTCTACTCGCGGCTGCTCGACGACTTCGCGGTCACGCTTCCCGGTGTCCGCCAGGCGGCGGCGGTCGCGCAGCCGGACGAGGCCCTCGGCGAGGTGGTCCACCTGTTCCTGGTCACCGACGGCTCGGATGTCGATGTCGACAGGATTCGCGCTTCGGTGGTCGCCGAACTGGGCGAGCTTTACCAGCCCAGGGGCGTCACGATCGTCGATCAGCTGCCCCTGACGAAGGTGGGAAAGGTCGACAAGCGCAAGCTTCGTTCCCAGTTTCGGTAAGGTTCAGGGCAAACCAGGAGGTGACGGATGCCCCGTCCAAGCGTGGAAGCCGAACGCAAGGCGCAGATCCTCGCGTCCACCTGCAAGGTGATCGCGGCCACCGGCTTCCGTCATCTCCGGGTGTCCGACGTCGCCAAGGACGCGGGCGTCTCCGGCGGCACGGTGCACTACTACTTCGAGACCAAGCGCGAGCTGACCGACGCGGCGTTCGAGCACTGCTTCGAGCAGTCGGTCAGCCGCCGCCGCTGGATCCTGGAGTCCGACGAACCGCCGTTGTCGCGCCTGCGCATGGTGGTCGAGTCGTACCTGCCGGAGGGCGCGGAAACGGTCGAGGCGTGGAAGGTCTGGGCCGAGCTGTGGGTCGAGGCCATCCGCAACCCCGAGCTGCAGGAGCTCAACGAGCGCTTCTACGGCGAGTGGCGCGACATCGTGGCGAGCATCTTCCGCGACGGCCAGGCTTCCGGCGACATCCACGACTCCGGTGACCCGGTCGAGCTGGCGAACATGATGGTCAGCATGCTCGACGGCCTGGCTCTTCAGGTCCTGGCGGGCTCGAAGGCCATGACGGTGGACGCCATGCGCACCACCTGCCTGAGGTTCGTCGACCAGCTCTCGACGGCGCCGGTCGGGTAGCCGAGCCCGCTCGTCAGCAGGCACAGCACGATCAGCAGCGCCACCGGCGTGCGCGTGAAACCGAGGAACAGCAAGCCTTTCGGCACCGGCACGGTCTCCGCGAACCGCTGCGCCTCGCTCAGCAGCAGCCCGGCGAACATCAGGAACACCACCGCGAGCGGCAACGTCCGGCCGATCGCGCCCACCACGACGAGCGACCCGGCCGCCACGAGCACGACCGCCGCCGTGAACCACCAGTGGTGCGGCGAGTGCCACGGCCCCTTGGCCGACCGCGCCATCAGCCAGTCGCCGAACAGGATCGCGATGGTCGTGAGCACCAGCACCCGCATCGCCGTCAGCACGCCCGGTCCGTCGGGCTCGTAGGCCATCGGCAGGTAGGCGAGTCCGAGCGCGACCAGCGGCGCGACGGCGAGCCCGCGCGCCACCCGCAGCACCGCCGGCCGGTGCCGCGCGTCGGGCCGCATCGCGACCCTGGTCCTGGCCCGTTCGGCCTCCCCGATCTTGGACCGCGCGGCCTCGGTGTCCCCCTGCTCCCACACGACCCACACCAGCCCGAGCGCCACGACCACGCCGAGCACCACTGCGTACCCGGTCAGCTGCCGCGGCCCGTACACCCAGCCGACGGCCCCGACCAGCACGCACAAGCCGAGCCGGATCAACGACCCCAGCTCCGGCCGCGCGCTGCGCCAGGTCTTCTGCGGCCACGACGTGAGCACCAGCCGCCGCATGACGAACCAGACGCTCGCGCCCAGCGCCGCGGCCGCCGTCCACATCGCGAGCCCGACCCCGGGCTGCCGCAACGACCTCGTGTCCCCGAACAGCAGCACGGCCGCGACGATCGCGACGACGGTGGCCGGAATCCTGAGGCGCCCCAACGCCCACAGGTGCTCGCGCACCCACCGGTCGCGGTTGCGCCAGGCGGACTCGGCGGCGATCAGCGCCAGCAGCCCGAGCGCCCCGTAGCCCACCGGGCTGCCCGCGAGGTGCGCGATCGCGAGCACGGCGATCGGCACCGCCCGCGGCACCGGGCTGTCCGCGAGCGTGAGGCTGCGCAACGGTGACGGCTGCGCTGTTCGTTCCTTCGTCCGGAGCCACTGCCAGGCACGCCAGAGCAGTGGCACGTACACCGCCATGAAGACCACGTCGACGAGGAGATTGACGTTCATCTCGGCTCCCCAAGGTTCGGGACAACCGTGACGTCGCAGGTCAGGACCTCGGGGTTACCTGCAGTAACACGTCCGGGTGAAATCAGGGTTCGTCCCCGATGCACCATGTGGACCAACGGGCGCATTGTGGGTATATGACCACGACAGTCACATTGAGCAGGCCCAGGACCAACCGGATGATCGCGGGTGTGTGTGCGGGGCTCGCCCAGCGCTGGGGCATGAGCGCGGGCACCGTGCGCCTGCTGTTCCTGCTGTCCTGCCTGCTGCCGGGACCGCAGTTCGTCGTCTACCTCGTGCTGTGGGTGATGATCCCCGACCGCGGCTACTGACCGATCACGACCACCCGCGCCCAGTCGGGCGGTGCGTCCGGGACGTAGTCGGGATCGTCCTCGTTCACCCGGACTTCTCGCGGGAACAGCCCCACGACCGTCCGGCACGACGGTTTCGTTTCAGGCCAAGGGGTTTGCCCGTCGGTCAGGGCGACGACGACGTCCGGTCCCGTGCGCAGCGCCTTGGCGAAACCGGCGCGCAGATCCGTGCCGCCACCGCCCACCAGCGGGATCCCTTCCGCCCGGCACAACGGTCCGGTGATGTGGGCGGCGGCGTCGCACGACAGCACCGAGACGAGGTCGCGCCGTCCGCCGACCGCGCGGACGATCGCGGCGATCTCCAGGAGCGCACTGCCCAGCTCGGCGTCGCTCACCGACCCGGAGGTGTCGACGATGACGACGACACGGGGTGGCCGCCGCCGCAGGCTCGGCAGCACGACTCCGGGCAGGGCGGCGGACCGGCGTGAGGGCCGGCGGTAGGTGTAGTCCTCCCCCGCGCCGGGAGCGGAGACGGCGGACCGGACCGCGGCGCCCAGCAGGTCCCGCCACGGTTGCGGCGGGTGGAACGCCTCCTCGGCCCACCGCTTCCAGCCCGCGGGGACGCTGCCGGGAAAGGCGGTGATCCCCTGCGCGACCCGGAACCGGACGGCGTCGCGCTCGGAGTCGCTGAGCCCGTGCACGTCGTCCGGTCCCAGGTCCCAGTCCCGTTCGAGCCCGTCGGCGCCGCTGCCGCAGTCCAGCCACGTGAACGCGTTGGTGTGCGGCCCGAGCCGGAACTGGCGCAGGTAGTCCTCCATCAGCTCACCGGGCGACAACCTGAGCAGGTGCGGCAGGACGGCGTCCTGCGGGCAGACCAGCCCGTCGCCGAACACGTCGTCGTTGATCTCGCAGTCGGCGGCGATGTTCATCCGCAGCCGCTCCCCCGGCCCGCTCAGCTCGTGCGCGACGGCGAACCGGTCGCCGCGCCCGTGGTGGTCGCGCAGCAGGTGGGAGACCTCGTGCACCCACACCCCGGCGAGCTCCTCCACCGGCGTGCGGTCCACGAACCCCGGCGAGACGTAGCAGCGCCAGTGCCGGTCGACCGCCATCGTCGGCACCCGCCGCGACTCCACCACGCGCAGCGCGAACAACGCCGTCGCCAGGTAGGGACGGCATCGGACCGCGTGCAGCCGCGCGGCGAACAGCTTCTCGGTGTCCATGATCACGCGGCCACCACGCGGCCGGCCCGCTGCCCCACCGAGATCGCCCCGGCCAGCCGCTCGATCTGCTCGGGCACCTGCCAGTCGTCGCGGCGCAGCGCGGCGAGCGTGGCCGCGGGAACGACCACGAGGTCGGGTGCCCCGGTCTCCAGTGCCAGCACCAGCAGTGACCACGCCGCGTTCCAGCGCGCCTCCTCCGGCCGCTTCCGCACCGCCTCCACGACCCCGTCGAGCACCACCTGACGCAGGTCGCCGCGTTCGGGCAGCACGGCGTCCGCCGGGTTCGCCAGCAGCACCTCGGGGTCCGGCAGGTCCATCCGGTCGAGGCTCGCCAGCAGCTCCAGGCCGGGACCGTCCCCCACCGCACCGCGCACCAGCACCGACAGCACCTCGCGCTCGGTGCCCGCCGCGGTCGCGAACGCGATCAGCCGCAGCGCCATGTCCCAGCTGCGCGGCGAAGGCCAGGCGCCACCCCGGCGCACCTCGTTCTTCGGCAGCTGGTGCACGAGTCCCGGCCGCGCGGCCAGCAGCCCGCACACCGCCCGCCGGGCGAACGCCACGGCGTCGCGCAGCCGTTCCGGATCCAACCGCGGCAGCTCCGCCTTCGGCCACGTGCCACCGAGTCCGCGCACCACCACGTCGTGGTCGTGCTTCCACTGCAGATGCACGAACCGGTTGGCCAGCGGCGGGCTCAGCTCCCAGCCGTCGGCGGCGGACGACCGCGGGTTGGCGGCGGCCACGATCCGGACACCGGGCGGGAGTTTCAGGGCACCGATCCGGCGTTCCAGCACCACGCGCAGCAACGCGGCCTGCACGGCGGGCGGCGCGGTCGACAGCTCGTCCAGGAACAGCAGCCCGTGGCCCGCTTCGACCAGGCGCACGGCCCAGTCGGGCGGGGCCATCGCCACGCCCTGCGTCGCGGGGTCGTCGCCGACCACGGGCAGGCCCGCGAAGTCGGAGGGTTCGTGCACGCTGGCGATCACCGTCGTCAGCGGGAGTTCGAGCGCCTCGGCGAGCTGGGTGAGGGCCGCGGTCTTGCCGATGCCCGGTTCGCCCCACAGCAGGACGGGCAGGTCGGCGGACACGGCCAGGGTCAGGGCTTCGAGCTGGGTGTCGGTGCGCGGCTCGGTGGTGGTGTCGCCGAGCAGGGCGAGGAGGTCGGCGGCGGTGGAAAGTGGGCGCGCGAAAGTCATGTGTGGGATCACCTTGGGGTTTGAGGTGGGACGTCAGTAGAAGAGCGGTTGAGTGCGGCGAGTGCGGCGACTCGGACGGCGAGAGTCCTTAGTGGACGAAGGAGTGCAGGCGCCTGCCAGCCCCGCGCGGTACAACCCGTGCGCCACCTGGCGTTCCGCCGCCGTCCGCAGCTCGTCGCGCAACGCTCCCTCACGCAGGAGCGCGGCCGGGCCGAGCAGGTCTTCGACGACGGCCAGGGCACCGGCGGTGTCGCCGTGGTCGAGCCGGGCCCGCACGTCGACGAGGTTCTCCGGCTGCCGGTGTGCCAGGTCGATCGCCTGAAGGCAGGGCAACGGCGTACCGCCCAGCGCGGCCAGCAGCTCCTCGCGCCGGATCTCGGCGGGGTCGTGGTCCAGCGGGACGAGCACCCCGTCCACGATGCCGATCCGGTGCGTGGCGCCACGGCAGTCGACGAGACGCGAATCCGTTGCGGTGCCGGGACTTCGGGACGCTGCGGCCCCGAGCGCCGACGCGACCAGCGGGTGCAGCCGGTCGCCGTCGATCAACCCGGCGTGCAGCAGCTCGACGTCCGGCGGCAGCCAGGTCGACGCGTCCGGCAGCTCGACCGGGGCCTCGGGGGCGTCCGGGTTGAGGACCAGCCGGCGCCGGGCACCGAGCCGCACGACGACGGGTGCGTCGGCACGCAGCAGCGCCGCCTCGGCCAGCCAGCGGATGGTGGGGTCGTCGTCCGGACTGCCGGACCGTTCGCGCAGCTCAGCGGTCCTACGGGCGTCCCACAGGTGGCGGTGCAGGTCGAGGCGGAAACGCCGGCTGGGATGCGGATGGGGATGCCCGCGCGCGCCCGCCAGAGGGTTTGCCGGATCCCACAGCGCGAGGCTGATCCGCTGACCGGCGTCCGCCCATCCGGGCGGTGTGCGCGCCACGAGGTGCACAGAGCCGTACCGGGCCAGGGAGACGGTGAGGCCGGGACGCAGCAGGCCGTCAGGGCTGATTCTCGGGAAGTGCCAGCGCAGCAGGTCGGGAACGAGCTGACGCAGATCGGCGCGGAGCATCGCCGCGCACTCGCTGCCGTGGGTGCGCCGCACGGCACGCAGGTTCAGCTCCACGTCGACCCGCGCGGCAGCGCAGGCCCCGGACCAGTCGCCCACCGCACGGCGGGCGGTCGCGGACTCGATCATCGACGTCGGCACGGCGAACGCGCGCACGTGCGACCAGAAAGTGAGGCGGGAGTGGTCGTTCGCGGTCCGGTGGTGCATCAGCACTCACCTTCGGCGAACGAGACCCCCAATCCGTTCCAGGAGGTGATCATCGCCGCAACCGTAGCACCACGCGCAAGTGCCTTTCAGGCGTTCACCAGACGCAGGAACGCCTCCCACGCCGCCGGGCTCACCGGCACGTGGGCGACGGGCGCCTTGGAGTCCCGGATGCCACGATGCCGGTGATCAGCTCCCGCGATTCTTCCCTGCCCAGCGCGACGCTGTCCATCATGTCGAACACCTGCTGGTAAAGCCCGGTCGATGCCTTGTCATCGAGAAACAGAGCGGAGTTCATGCTTCCCCGGTAGATGATCGGTTCGTACTTCTCGAACTTCAGCATGATGAAGTCACCGGTGAGTGCTCGCCCGACAGGCAGAACCCTCAGGTTGATGTACGGCCGCACCGACATGCGCAGCAGCTCGTGCAACTGCTCGGACAGCACGTCGGCGCCGCCCACCACCGAGTGCAGAACGGGTTCGTAAACGTAGAAGGTGAACTTCTTGTCGCGTGCCACGATGCGTCGCCGATCCATCCGCTCAGCAACCCACTCCGGAACGTCCTCGGCCTTGATGAACGGCGAGCCCTCGGCCAGGGCACGTGCGTACGACTCGATCTGCAGCACGCCAGGCACGTACAACGAACTCCAAGACACGATCTCTTTCGCGATCCGCTCGTGCTGGATCAGGGTCCTGACATGCGGTGTCAGCACGGACTCGTACAGCTGGAGCCAGCCCCTCTCCCGCGACTCCAGGAAGAGTCCCTTCAGGTACTGGAACTCGTCCGGCCCCACCCCACACACGCCCAGCAGGTACGTGAACTCCTCCAGCGAAGTCCCGCCCTTCCCGTTGACCAGATCCGACAGCTTGGCGTGCTCCCAGCCGAGCCGCCGGGCCAGCTCAGCCTCCTTCAGACCGGTCCGGGCGATCATGGCGCGGAGGCACTCGCCGAACTCGCGTCCCAGCACAGTGGACACTCTCTTTGGCATGCCAGAAAAGTAGACCCGCCGCTCCCCCTGCCTCCATCATTTCGGACCCAAAATGACCCGAAGGAAGCAGACGTAGAAGGCTTCTACGGAATTCCGCCCAGCTCCTCCGTGACCTTCGTGAACGAGTCCGGCTCCACCCGCAAGGCCCCGCGGAACGGTTGCTGCATCCCGACGCACACCACACACACGAACGCCAGCACCGCCGCTGTCACGCTCATCTGCAACACGTGCCGCGTTCGCCCGGAAAACCCGATGAGCAACGGGAACACGATCATCCCGATGGCTCCGGCGATCGTCCCGAACAGCATCAGCTTGCCGGTGTTGTCGAGGCCGTCGGCCTGGTCCAGCCGCTGCCGCCGCAGGTCGGTGATCTCCCGCAGCCGCTCCAGAACCCGTTCGCGCGCGCTCTTCACCGAGTCCGGCGTGGAGGGCAGCGCCAGGATCTCGGTGTGCAGCGAGGTCAGCGCCGAAGCCGTGCCGGGGTCGGACTCGCCTGCCGCCAGCCGCGGCCACTCGTCGTCCGCCACCTGTTTCGGGTACGACGTCAGCAGCTGGCGGACGTGGTCGCGTTGCGGTTGCGGCAGCACGCCGGTCTGCCAGTAGGCGTCCGCGACGGCGGCGGCCTCGCGGGCGGCGTTGTCCTCGGCGGTGCCGCTCGCCTCCCAGACGATCACCATGTAGAACGCCAGCGCGACGATGAACAAACCGCTGATCACCGCGCCCAGGAAGCCGCGCGAGTCCGCGTCGCGGTCGTCGGACTCTTCGTGCGCACGGGAGCGTCCGAGCAGAAGGCTGGCCACGGCGGTGACGACCACCGACGCGATGAC
>Ga0070710_10001326_pt1 | contig 11677 bp, 13 predicted proteins | sample LARL52metaG_FD_65454 | JGI IMG/M metagenome (GOLD analysis project Ga0070710, IMG submission 65454) | Corn, switchgrass and miscanthus rhizosphere microbial communities from Kellogg Biological Station, Michigan, USA - LAR L5-2 metaG | ecosystem: Host-associated > Plants > Roots > Rhizosphere ... | reverse complement strand
CATCACCGCTTGCGTGTGCGGAGAACTGCTCGACTTCGTAGCCGATGGGGCCCGGGTAGCTGCCGAACCACGCTTTCGTCTGCTCGATCACCTCGGCCGGGCCGTGCAACTGCAGCGGCGGTAAGACGTTGAAGGCGACCACGTCGTCGGCGAGTTGTGCCGCGAGTGGGGCCAGATCCTTCGAGTGGACAGCTCTGACGCGCTCGTCGACCAGGTCACGGAGTTCCTGCGCTGCGTTCGTCATGACCCGAGGTATAGCCGGTGGCGAAACGAGGCGCCGATTACCGCACCGTTCCCCGAAGAGCTGGGCCTGATCGGCTCGCTGCTGCCGGACGGCGCGGTCGGCGACCGCCACCCCGCGGCGATGATGCCCGCCTGATGACGCCGCGTCCCAGGCAACGGGTTGAGTGGACGCTTTCCGGCGACGAGCAGCCGCACAGGCGGACGTTGCGGCCGAACAATCGTGCTGAGCGTAACCAGGCGTTTCTGAATTGGAATCGCTCCAAGCACCGTTCACCGCGTCGAAGCGACCGTTCACCGCCTGTGGATAACCGTTTAGCGCACCCTGCTGCAGTTAGACGGTTCAGGCTCACGTTCACGAACGCGCGACCGTTCTGCTACCCACCGTGCAACTCCGGCCGTCCGGCGACCGGAGAGCGCCTACGGCTTACTCAAGCCCCCACGGCTCCATACGCTGGCCTCCTTCCCGGTGGCATCGCCTGAAAAGAAGGGAACGGCTCCCTGGTCAGAGGGAGCCGTTCGGTCACCTTCGCCGGGTTTCCACCAGTGCAGCGGTGTCCGGAGCGAAGGAGCTTGCAGGAGATGACGTTAATCAGTCCGCTGGTCAACCCCAACCGGGCGGGCGGCGAGCGGTCGGTCTTGCCTGCCGACCCGCACGTCTGCGAACGCCCAGGTGAACGGTCCGCCGAAAACGTGTGGTCGACGATCCGTCATCACACGTCCAGCTGGTCGCTGTTGTGGCGCCTGTTGGTGCTGGTGGTGGGCGTTGTCGTCGCGGCCGCTGCCCTCAGGTGGCTTCGAGTGCCCAGCGCACGTAGCGCATCCGCGCGGTGAAGCCTGCCTTCTCGAAGAGCGCGCTCTCCGTGTCCACCTGCGCGCTGGCCTGGTCGTAGCCGAGCGAGGACGCCGCATGGAGTGCGTGTGCGATCAACGCGCTGGCAATGCCCTGCCGTCGCCACGAAGGGCGCGTTCCGACGAGCATGAAGTGCGCGTCTCGGATGCCGGTGGCCTCCGTGTCGGCCTCCCAGCTCATGGTCACCAGCAGCCCCACCGCCACACCGTCGGCATCCCGCATCATGAAGCTGAGGTCGCGCTGGAACGTCTGGTTGGTGATCTTGTTCTGCCACTGGTCCGCGGGCATCGGGGTCGTGCCCCAGTGGTCGGCGTACGACTCGTTCCGCACGAACCGGAAGTCCTCGTCGTTCTGCTGCGACCAGGCCTCGATCCGCGGGTTCCGCGAAACCGGAGGCAGGTCGGTGAGCGGGTGCTCCATGCGCTGGTAGTGGCGGACGGGTGCGAAGCCCTGGGAGCGCATCAGTTCGGGCACACCGGCGATCTGCGCGGCCTTGTGGACGTCCACCACGAGCCTCAGGGTCGGGTGGTGCAGCGCGTGCACCGCCTTCGCCGCCTCGACGCCGGCCTTCACGAGTGCGGTGCCGAGGCCGCGGCGGCGGTGGTCGGGGTGCACGCCGCCGTCCATGGTGACGCGGTGGACGTGCTCCGCCGACGGCTTGTGGCGGACCTTCATGTAGCCGACCATCGCGTCGCCGTCGAAGGCCGCGAGGCTCGCGCGTTCCAGGTCGGCGTAGGGGTCGATCAGTTCCGTGAGCGTGTCCTCTGCGGTGTAGTGCTCGCCGATCTGGTCGACGGCCTCGATGGCGTTGAGCAGGTCGGCCGACGTCTGGGCGTCCGCGCTGGTGAGCGGCCGCCACGAAAGCATGCGCATTTGGCGGACGGTATCCATGCGCGCGCGGTCTGTCGTTCGGGTTTGTGGAAGGCCTAGCCTCGGCGGAGTGCCCAACGTTCTCGTGATCGGCTTCGACCCGCACACCATCCCCGGCTTCGACCCGGCGCCCGTCGCCGCGGGCATCGAGGAGGGCAGCAGGGCGTTCGCCGAGCTCGGTCTCGCCGAGGACCTCTTCCTCATCGACTTCGCCGAGCTGGACGGCCGCGCCCAGGCCAAGCTCGTCGAGAAGCTCAAGAGCAGGCGGTACGACGTGGTGGTGGTCGGCGGCGGCATCCGCAAGGGGCCCGGACTGCTCGAGCTCTTCCAGTTCGTCGTCAACCTGGTCCACTGGCACCAGCCGGACGCGGCGCTCGCGTTCAACGACAGGCCCGGCGACAGCCCCGACTGGGTGCTCAAGGCACTGGAGCAGCGACGCTCGTGATCACCCACAACATTGGGTGAACCGCGACGGCCCTCGCTCCGTACCCCTCTTCAGACCGCAGAAAACGCTGTCCAGCGATCAAGAACGCGCAGGTCAGCCCTACACAACCAAATATGACTACAAAGCGTGACGGCATCACTCGATCGCGTGGTCGTGGAACTGACCCATAACGAGAGGCGGGCATACGCCGAACTAACAGACAGCTCCGCCAGTTCGTCAGGAGGCAACGATGAACTTACGCAGGATGCAAGTGGCGCACTGACTGTCTGTCAGCAAGGCATAGCCCAACTCATCGAAAACGTGACGAGAGTCACCCAACGGGCGCTCAAGCTTGCCTGCGCTCGTGACGCGAGGTTACGTTCTCGCCCGCCGATAACGGTTTGGTCACCGGCAGGACACAGGAACCGCTGCACGCGCAACCGGACGTCCGCCTGGAATCCCCCGCCGGGTTAGCCGGAGACCAAGCTCCCCGACGCAGGAGGCTCCCCCTTGGCCCGGCACAGCAAGGCCGCCGGCCGAACCGTGTACACGGTCGTGCCCAAAGCAGAAGTGAAGGCCGGTGCGCATCGCGCCGAGGACGACAAGGTTCCGCTCGCTCACCGCGTGAGCGCCATCGTCGTCGCAGCAGGTGTCGCCGCCGGCACCGCCGCCATCGCCAACGCCGCCACCAGCGGTTCCTCCAGCGAACTCGCTGCGGGTGCCGAGCTCGGGGCGATCCCGGACACGCAGACCAAGACGGTCCAGACCATCCACGACGTCAACCCCGGTGGTGAGGTCGGCCGCCTGCTGCAGTTCCAGCAGATGTACGCGCAGCAGGCCTTCGAGCAGGCCACCAAGGTCGCCGCGGACGCGCACGCCCAGCGCGAGGCGGCGGCGAAGGCCGAGGCCGAGCGCCAGGCCGAGCTGCGCAAGCCGGCCAAGCAGCGCGAGGTCGAGGGTTGGATCAAGGACGCCATCAAGGTCCTGCAGGCCAACGGCACGAACATCGACAACAGCAGCGTCACCGCGATCTACACGATCATCATGCAGGAGTCGAACGGCAACCCCAACGCCGTCAACAACTGGGACTCCAACGCGATGCGCGGCACGCCGTCGAAGGGCCTCATGCAGGTCATCGACCCGACGTTCCGCGCGTACAAGCTCCCCGGATACGACAACATCCTGGCGCCGGTCGACAACATCATCGCGGGCGTGCGCTACACCTACGCCCGCTACGGCGGCTTCAACAACCACCCAGGGTTGGTCAGCATCAGCCTGGGTGGCGGGTACCGGGGGTACTAAAGAGGCCAGTTTCGCCGTGTCGGGGTGCGTGGAACCCATCGGCGGGCGATGCTGTCAAACAGGTTCACCCACAAGCATGGCGGCCCTAGCGGGCACACGCCCGGTAGTGCTCCCATCGAAGCGATTTCCCGAACGCAGGGAGTGGCCGATGAACGAGCAACAGGCACGCGACGACGAGCTGGCGAAGATCCGCTCCGAGGCGACGAGCTGGCTGGCCAAGATGGCCAAAGCCCAGCAACGTCCCAAAGTCGAACAGCGGAGGCCTGAGCACGACGCCATGACACCCGCGAAGAAGTGAAGGACGGAGAACGCCCCGGCTGCAGAGCCGGGGCGTTCTCGTTTCAGCCGACCTCGACGGTGGGGAAGGCCCCGCCCAGCAGCTCTTCCCGGTACGTCGCGGAGATCGTCACCGTTTCGCCTGGCCAGAGCGTCACGTAGTTGTCGGTCCACAGCGCGGGCGCGATCTCCGGGCCGCCTTGCCCCTTGTGGATGCTCACCCTGGTGAAGAACGCCACGGACGTGCCGTTGTTCGTGAGGGTGACGTCTGCGCGTGTGCCCAAGGCCCTGGACGACACGGACAGCTTCTCGTGCGGCAGCGACATCAGGCCGGTGAAATCCGCGAAGGCGGTCTGCGGCAGGTGGTCCCAGTCCTCAGGGGTAGGGGTCTTGGTCACGTCCGGAGCGGTGGAGAGCCAGTAGACGTTGCGGTCGACGACGTTCCCCGACGTGTCACGCAGCAGCAGGCGGACCAGGTAGGCGCGGGACGTGCCCAGCTCGACCCTGTCGACCGCGCCGGGCCCCGACGGCGTCACGGCCGAGTCCGAGCGCACGGTGCCGTCCAGTTCGAACACGGTGGTCTGCACGTTCATGCCTTCCACCGCGCCGAGCGCCCACACCGTGTTGTCGTCGTAGGAGTACTGCACGTGCTGAGGACGCATGCCCTCACGTGCGCCGAAGTACCCGCCGTTGGGCGTCATCGAGTAGTCGAACAGGTGCCAGTAGAGCTCCGGCCACGCGTTGTCCAGCATCCAGTAGATGTCGCCGGTCGAGGGATTCGTCGGACGCAGCGCGTTGCGTCCGTGCGCCTCGAACTGGGCGCGGTTGACCTCGTAGTTCATCAACTGCGCCTTGCGGACGAAGTCCTCCAACGACGACGGCTTGCCGTAACGGTTGGCGAGGGCGTGCCAGAAGTCCCCGAGGTGGCTGAACGTCTCCGAAACCGACAGGTGGTACTGCACGGAGTCGGGGTCGCGCCACAGCGCCTCCAGCTCGGCGTCACTCAGGAACGACTTCAGCGCCGCCAGCTCGGGGATCGCCGGGCCGGGGCCGTTCTCGCCCTCGAACCCGAACGCGCCACCGCCCACGTCGCCGTAGAAGTAGTTCGGCGGCACGAACCAGTACGGCCCGGCTCCCTTGTTGCCGGACGGCCCGAGCCGCTCGCCGGCTTTCGGCGCGATCGCCGGAAGCAGTGGCAGCGACCAGTCGGTCGACGCGAACGCCTCCAGGTACGTCCGTTCGACCTCCGGCCGCGGCGCCTCGTCGCTGCCGACGTAGAAGCTGAGCACCGACGGGTGGTTCTGCAGCCGGAAGCCTTCGGTGACCGCCGACGCACGCGCCACCGCGAACTCCTCCTGGGTCCACGTGTCGTTGTTCTGCCACTTCGTGCAGCATTCCCAGCCCGGCATCAGCACGATGCCCAGGCGGTCGGCCAGCTCGTAGAACTCGTTCTGCTCGCCCTTGCCTTCCAGCCGCAGCGCGTTCAGGCCGAGGTCGCGCACGTACGAGAGCTGGTCGCGCATGCGTTGCCGGTCGTCGCGCAGGAACAGGTCCGGCACCCAGCCGGCGCCGCGCACGTGGAACGGTCTGCCGTTGACCTCGAACGCCAGCGCGCCGTCCGAGTTCAGGGACGACTGGACGTGCTTGATGCCGAAGTCGGTCGCCGCCCGGTCCGACGAACGGCCGTCGACGACGGCGTCCAGCTCCAGCCGGTACAGCGGCTGATCACCCATCGCGTACGGCCACCACACGCGCGGGTGTTCCATGTGCTGCTTGGTCTCCACGGTGGCGGTGCCCATCGCCGGAACCTTCACGGTCTCCTCGAACGGCCCGTCAGCGGAGCCCTTCACCAGCACGTCGACATCCGAAGAGGTGTGGTTGGTCAGCTCTGCCTTGATCGTCAGGTCCGCCGTCTCCAGCGACGGCACAGCCAGCGAAGTGACCACCCGCGCGTTGTGCAACGAGACCGGACCGGTGCGCACCAGCTGCACGTCACGCCACAGGCCCATGCTGTGGTCCGGCGGCGGCTGGGTCCAGTCGAGGAAGTCGATCGAGAGCTGCTTCTTGCCGTCCGCGGGGAAGACCTTGATGGCCAGCGCGTTCGTCCCGGGGCGCAGCTGCACCTCGAAGTCGTGCGCCGGGTACGCGCCCGCGACGACGTCCGGACCGGCGATCTTGGCGCCGTTGAGCCAGATCTCCGCGCTCGGGATGATGCCGCCCGGCAGCCGCAGGAACGTGTGCGAGCCGGCGCGCGGCTCGGCGAGGAACGTCCTGCGGTACCACCACGGCACCGCGAACCGCGTCGCGTCGACCTTGTCGCGCATGTTCGTCGAGTAGTGGATGTCCGGGTACTGCCCGGCGGCCAGCAGCCCGCCCAGCACCGTGGACCTGCGGGGGACCGTCGTCCAGCCGCGGTCGTCGTAGCCTGGTCGCGACACGACGTCTCCGCCCACCGGCACCTCCGACGAGGACCGCAGCTGCCAGTCGGGGAACGTCGTCACCTCGCCCGTGCCGGTCGGTGTCCTGAACGGCGGTTGCGCCGATCGGTGCACCGTCGCGGGCACGCAGCTCGCCAGGACCAGCAGCACGACCAGCGCCAGGCGTTTCACGATGCTGATCACGGTGCCGGGGCTTCCGACCGGAAGGCCGACCACAGCAGGTTCAGGGGGTGGTCGGCGGGGTGCTTCGACAGCTCGTCCGTTCGAGCGAAGACGCCCACGAGCCGCTCCAGCGAGTCGTCCGAGAGCTCGACGACGCGGAGGCCGCCGCCTTCCCTCAGTTCGTTGTTGGACGCGACCACGCCCAGCCCAGACGTCACGATCATGGCCCCCTGTACGAGATTCGAGCGCAGCAGCGAGATGCCGTACTGGATCTCGTCGATCTCGGCCGCGATGTCGAGCCCCTGACGGTAGTCCGGCCCGAACCACCCGCGCAGGAACTCCGCGATCAATCCCGCGCCCGGCACCACCAGCGGCACCGAACGCAGCTGAGGCACCCGCACGCGGTCACCGACGACCGTCTCCGGCAGGTTCGTCAGCAGCGCGAGGCCACCGCGCCGCCACTCGATCACGTCGAACTCGGGGCGTTCCCACCCGGCACCCGCCCGCGTCACGACGCTGCCGCACACCACGTCGACCTCGCGCGTCTCCAGCTTCGTCCAGATGTCCTTGGTGCGGATGTGCACGACCTTGAGGTCCACGTCGCGCTCGCGGAACTCGTCGGCGACGTGGTGCCACGCCTTCGCGAGCGTGTCCAGCATGTATCGCGTGGTGCCGACGGTCACGGTCGTGCCGAGCCTGCGGCGGCACTCGTGAATTCCGTCGAGCCACTCCGCGAGCGTGTCCCGCGCCAATTCGACGAGCGACTCACCGGTCGGCGTGAACAGCACGTCTTTTCCGCGCCCCTGCTTCACCACGAGCGCTTCGCCGCACAGCTGCTGGAAGTTCCTGTTCAACGTGTCCAGCTGCTTCTGCACGCTCGACTGCTCGCGTCCCAGCGCCCGTGCCGCCCGCAGCGCCGATCGGGTCTCGTGCACCGTCAACAGGGTCCTGAGCTGGTCCAGCGTGGTGTCCAGCAGAGCGCCCGGCATGTTCAGCAGACGGTGCAGTGAGGTGCTGGTGGGGAGCACCAGCTGGGACGAGCCGGACATCGGGACCCTCTCTGATGTTCTACCGATCAGTTGGACTGAACTTGACCGCATTTCGCAGGCAAATTATCTGCAGATCCTGTTCGCAAATCACTGGACACATATCGCGCGGTGTACAAAGCTATCCGCGGCGACCACGCGTGGGAGCCGATTCCGGGGGGAATCATTGGGGGGTGGGGGTCCGCCAGGCGCAAGCTGGTGGGCCCCCAAGTATTACCCTCGCTGGTTGTGACCGTTTCCGCTCGCCCGGACGGTGTCGTCCTGAACTGGGGCACCACCTACCGGGTCACCGTCCTCGAACTCGGGCTCGCCTGCTGCGGAGTCGAAGTGATGGCTGCTCTCGACCGCCTTCCCGACCTCGGCGTCATTCCGGTCGCCGGCGCGGGCGAGGCACACGTGCTCGTCGTCTCCGGCACCGTCACGGACGTCATGTTGCCCGCTGTGATCCGCAGTTTCGAGGCCATGCCCGAACCTCGTTACGTGATCTCCGTGGGCGCCTGCAGCAACACCGGCGGCCCGTACTGGGACTCCTACTGCGTCACCAAGGGCATCGACCAGGCGCTGCCGGTCCACGTCGCCGTTCCCGGCTGCCCGCCGCGGCCGGAGGCGTTGTTCGAAGGGCTCAGGGCCCTGCACGGCCTGGTGAACGCATGACCACCACGCAGAAGACCGCTTTCGGCCAGACCGTCCACCACGTCGAGCTCGCCGACTGGCTGGACGTCGCCACGCGGCACCACGACGACGGCTTCGTCATGTTCGACTGGCTCGGCGTCGAGGACGCGGGCCGCCCCGGCGCGGTCGGGCAGCGGCACGCGGTCTTCCTGCACGTCATCGACCCGCGGACGCGCGAAGGCGTGATGTTGCGCACCGAGCTCGCCGAGTCCGATCGCCTGCCCGGCGTCGCCCACCTGTGGAAGGGCGCGCGGTGGCACGAGCGCGAGGCGGCCGAGATGTTCGGCATCGCCGTCGACGACGAGCCCGAGCACCTGCTGCTGCCCGACAGCTTCCAGGGCCATCCGCTGCGCAAGGACTTCGTGCTGGCCTCGCGCGTCGTGCGGCCCTGGCCGGGCAGGCTGGAACCGGGTGAGGACAACACCAGCGCCCCGAGCCGCCGCCGCACCGCACCGCCCGGAGTGCCGGACCCGTCCTGGGGCCCGCGCCGTGAGGAGGAGACCCAGTGACCAGCCTGCCGCCGCGCACCAGAGGCGTCATCGCGCTGTTGGAGGCCAACTGCACGGTCTGCATGATCTGCGCGCGCGAGTGCCCCGACTGGTGCATCCACATCACGTCGCACACCGAGGTCGAACAGCAGCCCGGCAGCGCGAGGCCGCGCAGCCGCAACGTGCTCGACCGGTTCGCGATCGACTACGGCCAATGTCTGTACTGCGGCATCTGCGTCGAGGTCTGCCCGTTCGACGCCCTGCACTGGGCACCGGAGTTCGGCTATCCGGGAACGGGCTCGATCGAGGGCGACGGCGCCGTGGCGGAGCTGGTCCACGAACGGGACGTGCTGGCCACGTGGGTCGAGAAGGTGCCGCCGCCACCACCGCTCGACTCGGCCGCGGAGGCCGCACCGGAAACGGTGACAGGAACCGGACGCAGGCCTGGTTCGTTGAGAGGTAGGACGTAAACCCGGAGGCGGAACCGTGCACAAGCACTTCAACGGGTTGAAGACGGCCGCGCTGCTCGGCGGGATGAGCGCGCTGATCGTGGTGATCAGCGGGCTGTTCGGCCGGACGGCACTGGTCATCGGCCTGGTGTTGGCCTTGGGCGTGAACGCCTACGCGTACTTCAACTCCGACAAGCTCGCCCTGCGCGCGATGCGGGCGGTCCCCGTGTCGCAGGTCGAACAGCCCGTGCTCTACGCGATCGTGCGGGAGCTGTCGCAGAAGGCGCGCCAGCCGATGCCGAGGCTCTACCTGAGCCCGACCGTCGCGCCGAACGCGTTCGCGACCGGCCGCAACCCGCGCAACGCCGCCGTGTGCTGCACCACGGGCATCCTGGACCTGCTCGACGAACGCGAGCTGCGCGCCGTGCTCGGCCACGAGCTCGCCCACGTCTACAACCGCGACATCCTGATCAGCTGCGTGGCCGGCGCGCTGGCCGCCGTGATCACGATGCTCGCGAACCTGGCGCTGCTCGCCGGGATCTTCGGCGGCGATGACGACGACGGCCCCGGCCCGCTGGGCCTGCTGCTGATCGCGCTGCTCGGCCCGATCGCGGCCACCGTCGTGCGCCTGGCCGTGAGCCGTTCGCGCGAGTTCCAAGCCGACCAGTCCGGTGCCGAGCTCACCGGCGACCCGCTGGCGCTGGCCAACGCGCTGCGCAAGATCGAGCTGGGGACGCGGGCGGCACCGCTCGCGCCGGAGCCGGAGGTGGTGTCGCAGAGCCACCTGATGATCGCGAACCCGTTCCGCTCGGGGGAGCAGTTCGCGAGGTGGTTCTCGACCCACCCGCCGATCGCCGACCGCATCCGCAGGCTCGAGGAGATGGCCAGGCGCTAACGCCCGGCCCGTGCCACGGCCATGAGGTACTCGCCGTACCCGGACTTGCCGAGCTTCTCGCCGAGCGCGTAGCACTCGTCGGCGGAGATGAAGCCCATGCGCAGTGCGATCTCCTCAGGACACGCGATGCGCACGCCGGTCCGGTGCTCCAGCACCTGCACGAACTGCCCCGCTTCGAGCAACGAGTCGTGCGTGCCGGTGTCGAGCCACGCGAACCCGCGGCTCAGGTCCACCAGCTGCGCGCGTCCCTCGCGCAGGTAGGCGAGGTTGACGTCGGTGATCTCCAGCTCCCCGCGCGGTGACGGCTTGAGGTTGCGGGAGATGTCCAGCACGCCGTTGTCGTAGAAGTAGAGCCCGGTGATCGCCCGGTTCGACCGGGGCTGCTTCGGCTTCTCCTCGATCGACAGCAGCCTGCCGGTCGAGTCGACCTCACCCACGCCGTACCGCTGGGGGTCCTTGACCTGGTACCCGAACAGCACGCAACCGTCCAAAGAGGACGCGTGGTGCTGCAGCGTCGACGAGAATCCCTGGCCGTAGAAGATGTTGTCGCCCAGCACCAGCGCCACGTCGTCGTCCCCGACGAAGTCCGCGCCGATGACGAACGCCTCCGCGAGCCCGTTCGGCGCGGCCTGCTCGGCGTAGGAGAAGCTCATGCCCCACTGCGACCCGTCGCCCAGCAGCCGGCGGAACAGCGGTAAGTCCGTCGGCGTGGAGATGATCAGGACCTCCCGGATGCCGGCCAGCATCAGCACCGACAGCGGGTAGTAGATCATCGGTTTGTCGTAGACCGGCAGCAGCTGCTTGGAGACCGCCTGCGTGATCGGGTGCAGGCGGGTCCCGCTGCCACCGGCGAGGACGATGCCCTTCACCGGTAGTTGGTGAACTGCAGGGCGATACCGAAGTCCGAACCCTTCAGCAGGGCGATGACCTCCTGCAGGTGGTCCTTCTTCTTGCCGGACACCCGCAGCTGGTCACCCTGGATCTGCGCCTGCACGCCCTTGGGCGCCTCGTCGCGGATCTTCTTGGCGATCTCCTTGGCCTTCTCCGACGAGATGCCCTGCACGAGGTTTCCCGTGACCTTGAACACCTTCCCGGACACCGCGGGTTCGCCCACCTCGAACGCCTTCATCGAGATGTTGCGCTTGACCAGCTTCTCCTGGAAGACGTCGATCGCCGCCTTGCAGCGCTCCTCGGTCTCGGAGGTGAAGGTGATCGCCTCCTCGCCGGCCCAGGCCACTGTGGTGTTCGTCCCGCGGAAGTCGAAGCGCGTGCTCAGCTCCTTGGCCGCCTGGTTGAGCGCGTTGTCGACCTCCTGCCGGTCCACCTTGCTCACCACGTCGAACGACGGGTCCGCCACGACTTCACTCCTCATCGAACTCGGGGTCACAGCCTGCGTCGATGCTACTGGGGGACCCCGATTTGGGGGCGCCCGAAGGTGTTATGTATTGTTCTGCCCGCACCGTTACGACGGTGTGGGGCGGGTTGCCCGAGCGGCCAATGGGAGCGGACTGTAAATCCGTCGCGAAAGCTACAGAGGTTCGAATCCTCTACCCGCCACAGCA
>Ga0070710_10001325_pt1 | contig 11687 bp, 10 predicted proteins | sample LARL52metaG_FD_65454 | JGI IMG/M metagenome (GOLD analysis project Ga0070710, IMG submission 65454) | Corn, switchgrass and miscanthus rhizosphere microbial communities from Kellogg Biological Station, Michigan, USA - LAR L5-2 metaG | ecosystem: Host-associated > Plants > Roots > Rhizosphere ... | reverse complement strand
TCGACATCTGGGGGATCAGCCGATGCTGTTCGTAGGTGTGACTGGCTTCGCGCTCTTTTTTTCAGCGTTAGCGGTCTTTGCTCACCTTCGGCGCTGGAAGCGCCGCACCGACGAGCCATCGGCTGTGTCGGCGGCCAAGAAGTCACTGCTGGCGGCCGCTGTGGTAGCCACGTTGTCGTACATCGTGGTCATCCCTCCTTTCACGACACTGCTGGTCATCGACGGTATGCACGTCTACTGGCTGATTGCGATGTCGCTGGGCAACAGCACCGTGATCTTCGTTTACATGTTCTACCTGTTCTCCGTGCAGCGGGAGACAGCTGTCCGGACTGCCCGCCGAGTGTGGTTGATCTACAGCGTGCTCACACTCGCGATGATCGTCGTGTTCGCGATGAACCCGACCGCGCGTGATTTCGACATCGGCCAGGAGGGCAGGTACCAGGCCGGCGGGCCCGGCGAATCCTTCGCTCCCCTCGCGCCCATGCTCTCCATGTCCTTCGCGGCAGTCATGAACATCGTGGTATGCCGCCTGGGGTGGCGCTGGGTCAAGAAATCCCGGGCAACGCGCTGGCTGTCGATGGGGCTCAACACCAACGCGCTAGGGCAGCTCGGCGGCCTGTCCATGGCCTCCCATCAGGTGCTGTACAACGGGGCGCTGCTGTTCGGCGTCGTTCCACCATGGACGCAGAACATCGCCGAGACACCGATCAAGGGGATTGCTGGCCTGCTGACCATGCTCGGACTCAGCGCGACCGCGGTCATCCTATGGATCAAGGACGCCAAGATCGTGTTGTGGGCTCATGCCAACAGGGCCCGGCGCAGGCTCTACCCCTTGTGGAGCGAACTGCACCGGCTCTCTCCCAGATTCGCAGTTGACCCGCCAGAATCCAACATCCGGGACATGCTCAGATTCCGCGATGCCTACAAAGGGCTGATCAATCGAACGATCGAAATGGGAGACGGCCGCCTTCACCTCCGCGTCCCTCCCGGCACGAGTGAATTCGCGCGACAGCTCGGATACGAGGCAGGCCTTCACGATGGTCCGGAACTTGACGCCGTCATCGAGGCAGCAAGACTCGAGACCGGATTCGCGGTGGCTCGCGCGGGCGCGTCGATCCGCGTTGAGGTCGTTCCGGTAGCCGAGGCCTCGCGAGTCGTGCAGGACGCGGACGATCTCGCCGCTGAGATTCGCTGGTGGACCGAAGTACACGCCGCCCGCTCACACCCGGTGGTGGCACGCGTCCTCACTCACGCCCCCGAACTCATCGCGAACTCGACCATCCACAGCACCACAGCATCGCGCTGACCCGCGCGCCACTGGGGAGGAACCAGCTTGAAGACGATCGTCGTCGGAGGAACCGGCTACATCGGACGCCACGTCGTCAACGCACTACAGCACGACGGCCACGAGGTCAGCATCCTTGGACGAAACCAGCCCGACGATCTGCCGGTCGGAGTCACCTTCCACCAAGGCGACGCGAGCATCATGCTCCGCTCACACTGGGCCCCAGTCCTCGACGGACACAAAGCGCTCGTGTTCGCAGCCGGTGTGGACAGTCGCGCTCAGGCGCCGCGACCAAGCGGCCCCTTCTTCCATCGCCACAACGTCGAAGCCGTCAGCCGCATGATGGACGCCGCGCGGCACGTCGGCATCACGAGCGCCGTCATCCACGGCTCCTACAACGTCACCCTCAATCGCGAGCAACCCGCACTGAAACTCCCCGAACGCCACCCCTACATCGCCAGCCGCGTCAACCAGGCGATCGAGGCACGTGACGCAGCCGGACCAGACTGCTCCGTCGCGGTCCTTGAGATTCCCTACGTCTTCGGTGCCACACCCAACAGGCCGAGCCAGTTCGCCTACATGAGGCCCTGGCTCAGTGGCAACAGTCGCCTGCCGCTGATGGCACCTCCTGGCGGCACCGCGGTGGTCTCTGCGGCCACGATCGGTGTCGCGACCCGCAACGCTCTCACCGCCCGACTCGCAGGCAACTTCCCCGTGGCACAAGCGAACTTCACCTGGTTCGAGCTCGTGTCGCGTCTGGCACGAGCAGCTGGCCACCCGGAACCGGACCACATCCGCCGCCTGCCCGCCACCGCGATGCACGCCCTGATGCGCTTCACCGGGTTCTCCGACGCACTACGCGGTGTTGACAGCGGGTTGAACTACGCGCACTACGCGCACCTGTACACCAGCGAGATGTTCGTTCCTCTGTGCCTGCCCGAGCTCAACATCGATGACGCGGACCTCGACAGTGCCCTGAGCGAGACCATGATGGAAACAGCGTAAATGCCCTGGGTGAATGCGCAGCTGCTGGCACCACGGGTCGAAGCCCGCTTCGGCTCGGCGCGGATCTGCCGGGCGCGACGCCAGCGTGACCGACGCTCGCGCTGCCGTCACACGGGCACTGCTAGCGCTGGAGGGCGACGACACCCGGTCCGGCACCTGGAACGTCGGCCTGGTAGACCGCGTTCGCGGACAACGCCTTTGCCGACGCGTGGTGCTCGGCGACGAGATCGACCTCGCGGCGTTCGACTCGGCGGCCGAGCAGCCCGTGCTTGAGGTCGACAGCGCGTCCACGGCCAGCAGCGGTACGGACTAGAAGGCGTTTAGTTGCTTGAACAGATCGAGCACACCTTCAGATCGGTACAGGCAACGGTTCTCGCTGGGCAGAGCATGGGGCACCCCGTGGTGGCCGGGGCTGCCCCATGCGGCTTGTCTAGCGCTCGTAGCTGAGCACCAGCGTGCTGTGCGTCTTGCGAATGACGGCGCACGCACCAGTGGCTTCAACCGGCACGTCAGCCGGATAGATGGTCACGGACGGAATCTGCGCATCGCGTTCGACGCTCCACGCCCGGAGCTCACCGCAGAAGTGCTCGGCAAGCGCGTATGCAAGGGAACCGTGCCCGATGGCGCCGAGTTCCCAGCGCGCACCCCCGTCGGTTTCCTGGCGTCGCATCGTGAGGTAGGCCAGCGAGTCGCCCTCGACAAGTGCCGGCGTGCGGTAGGCCTGGACGGGCTGGCAGACGTCTCGTGGAACGTCATGACGGGCGTCGAGGCGACAGACGCGCGGGTCGGTGACGGTGAGCCGGACCCAGATGCCGTCGTACGGCTCATCGCCGGCGATCGTGACGCCGGACCATGCTTCAGTACGAGGCTGTTCGAGCACGCCGCCCAGGGCGTCGGGGTTGACGTTCTGGTCGCGGTCCCAGTGCAGCTTCACCGAGTGCTCCTCGGCGATGACGGCGTTGAGTTCGCCGTGCTCCTCGTTGACCAGGTGGACGAATCCACAAAGTTCGTTGGAGTCGGCGACGAGTCGACCATCGGTGTAGGCGAGTCCCAAGCCGCGGGCCTGGCCGCGCCACCGCAAGGGGACAACCACGCGTGCTCCGTGGGCGAGCTGCTCCCACCATTGAGCGGAGATGTCCCAGGGGGACACGGTGGCGATAAGCCGGTCGTACGGTGCGTTCTCGGCATAGCCGAGGCCGCCGTCGCCGGTGATCACCTGTACGTCGGTGTGGCTGGTGGCGGCGAGGTTGCGAACGGCCTGTGCGGTGACGTCGGCGTCGATGTCGACGGTGGTGACGAGGCTGCCGTCACCCGTGAGTTGGGCCAGCATGGCTGCGTTGTAGCCGGTGCCGGCGCCGAGTTCGAGGATGCGGTGGCCGGGGCGTACCTCGAGCTGGTCGAGCTGCATGGCGACGACGTACGGCGCCGAGGCGCAGGACAGGGAGCGGCCGTCGCCGAAGCGGTGCGTGATCACGGACTGCACCGGGTTGTACGCGGCTGCGAGCTCGGCATCGGGGACGAATGCGTGCCGCGGGGTCTCCCGCAGTACCTGCTGGACCTCGCGGCTCCGGGCGTGGCCCATCTCGCGGACCTTGCCGAGCATCTGCTCGCGGAGCTCTTCGGGCGAGGTGGTGGTGGTGTCGGTGGTCATCGCGTCCTTCGGTGTCGTGGTCAGTCGTCGAGCAGTAGGCAGGCGTCCCACTGGGTCGCAGGTGCGGTGTCGGTGCTCGCGGCGCGCAGCGCCAGTTGGACACCTGCGTCCCCGTTCAGCAGCCCGTCCTGTGCTGCAGGCTGGTCATGCCGCCAGGCGGTGAGCTGGTCGAGGAGCCAGGGAATGTGAGCGCGCACGGTGTCGTCGTGTTTGCCCATACGCCACGCAGTGTGCAGGACTCCGGCCCACCCGTGGCAGATCGACACGTCGCCCAAGAGTGCCATTTGATCTTGATCGTCGAGGCATGAGGCCATGGTCCGCTGGGCGGTGCGCTGCCGTTCGGGATCGCCGAGAGTGAGGCCGGCGAGTTGCTGCGCACGTGCGATGCCGGGGGTGCCGTAGCACCAGCTGGGGCGAGTCGGTGTGTGGCTGTGAGAGCGACCGGCGTCGTGTTCGGCGCGGGTCACAGTCTCCGGCCACCACGTGCGGTAGCCGTCATCGCAGCGCCACCGGTCGAGCCAACGGCAGATCCGATCGATCGCCTCGTCATGTCCAGCGACGGTGATGCCGCGCTTGGCGGTGAGGGCGAGCAGCGTCAATGGACCGCAGATTCCGTGCGCCATACCGAGATTTCCGTGCCCGCGCGTCCACTGCGGTCCAGGACCAGTCGGCCCGTCGGCAGCCCACCAGCCTGGCAGGCCGTCGTGGCGCGGCAGCGTAAGGCGAACGACGTAAGTGAGCACGTCGCGGAGAAGGTCGCCGCCGTTGTATCGACGGAGCAGGTAGGCGCCCAGGCCGGTGAGACCGGTGATGAGGTCGTACTCGCGCTTCTCTGGCAGGGCCCCGGAGTTCATTCGCTGGTGTGCTGCGGACAACCGGTCGCCCACGATCGCGTCGATCTCGGCGTCGAGCACCGCCAGAGGGGCGTGCAAGTCGGTCGCCGCGAGAACGAACGCGACAGCTGGTGCGCCTTGGAACAGTGACGTGTCGTGCGGATGCGCCCAGACCTCATGGCGGAGCATCAGGCGCAGCCAGTCTTCGCCGTCTTCGCCGCTCTCGAGGTGCAGCAGTGCTGTCCCAGCGGCGCCGTCGGCGAGTGACTGTTCCCACTCTGCGTGTCGTGTGGCCTCGTCGAGTTGTGGCGTCACGGCTGGCCCTCGATTGCACGCCACGTCGCGGCGGCTTGGCGTGCAAGGCGGAGACATCGCGCCTCGCGTTCGCGATCAGCGCCGAATGCCCGATTGTGGTGCATGTGCAGGAGGGAACGCAGAACACGGTCATGATCGGCGTCGTCGGGCAACGCATCCCTGTACCTGCTCAGCGCTCGCTCGAGTCGCGAGTGAGCGTCGGCGACCGGAGCCCAGCCTGGGATCGCACCCTGGCCGGCTCGGGTGAACGTCACGATCTTCGTGACATCCGCACGGTCCGGCACCGCGGTTGGGGCCTGAGCATTCAGCCATCGGGCGGCGATATGGCGGCAACCGTGGAATGCCGCGGCGATGTCGAACATCGTGAGCCCGGTCAGCACTGTCGGCGCGCACGCCTCAGCGGACACATTAGTGAGCTGGTCGAGCACGAGGCGAGAGTCCGCAACGAAGACCTCTTCGGCCTCGGCGATCGCGACATAGCGGCCATTCTCGGGGAAGTAGGTGTCGAACGTGAGCCGGGCGAGAGCGCCACGGCCGCGAAGCTGGTCGGCCCACGCCGTGATGGCCGCGACGACTGTGCCGGCATCGCCGTCGACTCGGATACGCAGGCGGAGATGGTCTCGCTCCTGTTCATCGGTGAGCTGGGGGTAGCGGACGAACCACGAGGGCCGGTCACCGATGCAGTGGCGTAGTGCAGGGAGCTCGTCGGCGATGAAGCGGTTCATCCGCTCGGCTGGCACGAAGAGCTTCGCGTACAACCAGGACGATCCGGCGCCGCCGGGCAGCTGACCATGATCGCGGCCCAGGACGGGCATGGCGCTGATCGCAGGCGATGGCAGTGGCTGCGCCCGGCGAGTCATCGGCAGGACCACGGTGTGCGCGTGGCCGTCGAGCCAGTCGTCAGCGTTGACGTCGGGCGTTTCGACGAGGAGAGCCGACTCATTCTTGCGCAGGTGCCGGAACAGGATCTCGCGGTGCGCTGCTTTGCCGAGATGCAGCGGCAGGGACTGGTCGAAGTCGCGCAGTTCTACGCGCGCCGGGCATCGCCAATCCGTGCGCCACGAGCGAAGGTCACTGTGCCAAGTGGAGACGTCCGTGGGCAGATCGGCCAGTGTCAGCCGCCAGCGCGCCGAGCTCAGAATCGCTTTGCCGTACCGCAAGCGGGGCCGGAACGGCAGGAACTCGGCGGCGCCCCAGTTGAACCCGATCGAGCCGACGTCCAAGGCCCGGGGCAGCTCGCCGATCAGGCGTGCAAGAGGCGGCTGTTGTTTCGGCGCCAGTGCGTGCAGAACCTGCGGTTCGACGATCCGGCGGTCGTGCAGGGTCACCAGGTGCAGGCGACGTGTGGTCGCCACGACGGCCAGGTCATCGACACGGATCGCGTCGGCGCGGGGGTGCTCGCCGACCGAGACGATGGCGGTCAGATACGCGGGTACGCGAGAGACGTTCTCGCCGTAGGGATAGATCGCGGGGAACGACAGCTGCGCGAGCGTGGCACCTGCGGTCGTCGTGGGCAGTGCGGCGATCACGTCGGCGAGCGCTGCTTCGGGCGCCATGGTGGTCAGCCGGGAAGTCAGCGTCCCGGCCGCACGACTGGGGGCGACGGTGAAGCTGTACTCGCCACGGTCGAGGGCGTCGCGGCTGGTTGCATGGATACGTGCACCAAGGTCGATGTGCGGCGGGATCGACTCGGCATGGCCCGTGGTCGCCGCGATGCGGTTGATCATGTTGTCGTCGAGTTCGATCTCCCGATGCCCGCATACCGCTGCCCTGTTGGCCAGCCCGAGCAGCAAGTCGTCTCGCGTCGTGAGCACGTGGCGTGGGCCGGGCGTCGGGTTGTCGGGATAGCCACGAGGGAAGCCGATGCCGGTGTGAGGATCGATAACGTCGCGCAGCGGCACGAGCGTGCCGGTGCCGAAGCGTTCACGAAACGCGCCGAAGTACTCGCGCCATGCCCGTGAGCCCGCAGTCTCACCGACCAGTCGAGTGAGGACCCCAGCAGCCCGTTGCATCTCGCGGGCAACGTCGCGAGGCAGCTGCACATCGGCCTGAAGCCGGAGGTCTATCGACAGTGGCTCGCGCGCCAGATCAACGATCGCGCGCATCCGTTTGGCCAACTCCGCGCGTGCCTGCATGCTCGGCGCTTGGTTGTGAGTCTCGATTCCGAGGTGGATCTCGACCAGTGCGTGTGCCAAGGGGGCAATCGGCGTCGCGGTCGCACCGATCTCCCAGAGCCGGTTCACCACCTCGCCCAGCGGGTCGGTGATCGTGCTCGGCGGGCGCAGGGACGTCAGCAGGAAACCGTGCGACACCAGCGACATCAGCATCGGAGCTGGGTCGCCGGCATGCGGGAAGGCGTGCTGGAGTTTCTCCGCCAGAATCCGAAACTGCACCGGTGCTGCGGCTGCCTCACGGACAGCGACGACGGCGGGCGAGAGCTCGACGTCGACTGGCTGCGGCCTGGGAAGTTCCCACCGTCCCGCACGTGTCGACGCTTCGTCGTTGATCACGATATCCAGCCGCGCCAGCACCTCGGGGCACTGCTCGATGCGGTCGAGTACGGCGTGCAGCCACCGTGTTTCCGCTCGTGCGACCGCCTTGTGGCCAGCTCCCCAGGTGACGCGGGCGGTGGGGCCGATCGAGACCGTGCCGACTCCGCTGAACGTGCCGAAGGGTGTGGGCCGCCCGCGCATCCGCTGCAGGTAGCGAATGATCGACAGGGCCGCGCGGCACACGTCGGCGGCCGCAATGGGCTGGTCAGAGATGATCTCGTCGACGCGGCCGGCGAGCCCAGGTGTGGCGTGCCGGATTGCTTCGGCGACACCGGGGAGCACCCACGCCTCGGCCAGCCAGGAGCGGCAGTCTTTCGCGTCGCCGGGGTCAGGCCAACGCGACACTGCGAAGCTCTCGGCTGTCGCCCGCAGCAGACCGGTCTCGTGATGCTGGTAGTGGTCATTGACCGGCATGCCGCCGCCTTCCCAGATAGGCGAGGGGGCCGGATAGTGTCCGGCCCCCTCGCCAGTCACTCCGATATGCAGGCCGAGAGCTCGCAGGTGGTGCCACAGTTGTCGTCGGAGATGCAAGCGTCGAACTGCGGTCGAATCTGGCGCCGCTGAACGGTGATCGTGAGATCGAACGCCTTCGCCGGGCTCGCCTGCTTGAGGGCGAGGTCGCCCGTCCGAAGGTCGTCGACCGCAGGTGCGGACATCGTCGGTCCCCTTCATGCTGGATCTTTCAACATCACTTGGCCGGAATTCCTTGGTGCGTAGGCGAATTCACGGCCAAGGCCTTGTTCGTCGGCTGGACCATCAGGCGGGCTGCGCAGGAAGGGACGAAGTGGTGTCAACTGCTCGACAGCGACTGCGCGCTCAGGCCTCTGGTGCACGTGTATCTGACGCGTCCGACACACGCGCTCAGTGTGCCGAAAGTGCGACTCATGGTGGTGGCGCCACGGCCGGAGTTGTCGGGGGCGCTTCGACCGTGGCGCCACAGCTTGTGAACCAGGGCCGACGCCACGACACCATGATGTGACAGTAGTTTGGCTACCAACGATCGCACGGTGCGGGTCACCTCCTGTGTTCAGAAGGTGACCCTAGGTGTAAACTTTCTACGGGTCCAGTAACTTTTCTACGTTCACCCGTTTGCGTCAGAAGTTGAGTCTGTCCTTGAGTGAGAGAAACGCCGGGTCGTCTGCGGCGGCGGTCTCGTCGAGTTCAGCGATGAGACCGGCGACGATCGGATGGTTCCGGGCCTGTTCTGGTGCGAGCGCTTCTGCGGCGACCAGCGCATCAAGGACTTTGGCGTGATTGCGGCGTTGTGCGTGAGCGCGGGCGAGGTCGATCCGAAGGCGTGCTCGTCGTTCGATCGACATACCTGAGGCGTCGATCTTCTCTCCGACGCGCACGGCGTGGCCGGCGTCGCCAAGTTCGAGCGCGACGGCGACCTCGTGCACCTGAACGTTGGTCGGACCGAACTCAGTGTCGTAGTCGTTGCGGTCCTCCCCCTTGAGTTCCGCGGCGAGCTCACGAGCGATGTCCAGGTGTGCGTGAGCCTGGTCGTGGTCCTCGGCGCGGGCGGCAATGATCGCGAGTTGAAGGTTGAGCGCGCCGCGCACCGATGTGGCGCCTGGCAACGCCGATGAGTCGATGGTGGACAGGGCCTCATCGCCCGCCGTCGCTACAGCCTTTGCGTGGTCGGCCCAGCGGGCGCTCTGGAAGACCAGCGTGAGACGGAACATTCCCGCGCCGACCAGAAGGGGATCTCCGGATTGCTGCGCAGCGCGGATCGCCCGATCGGCAGCTACCCACGCCGCAGCATGCTCGCCGAGTTTCGAGAGCACGGCCGCCGCGGCGTGGTACGCCTTCGCCAGCGTGGTGTGCAGGTGCCGATTGCGCTTGGCACCGACGGTCCTGGCGGCTTGCTCAAGGGCGGGCAGCACGTCCTGCAGCAAGCCAGCGAGCTTGGAGTACTCGGAGTTGTGCACGTGTTCCCAGGCTTGTGCGGCTTCAGCGGCCAAGGTGTTCACGTCGAGGGTCGGCTGGCCGACCGGCTGCGCGCCGCCGAGTGATACGCCGAGAACGCCGCATTGCATCAGCGCTGTGGTCAGGTCACTGACGATCTGATCACGCTCTGCGGGTTCACTGACGGCGCCCCTGTCCGGCATCAGTTCGGCGAGGGGGATGTCGAGGACCTCGGCGAGCCGTTTGATCATCGGGACGCGTTCGACCTTGAGAACCCCCCGTTCGACCTGGCTGACCCAGGCTTCCGATCGCTTCTGGAGCCGAGCGCCCAGCTCCCGCTGTGTCCACCCGAGTCGTTCACGTGCGCGCGCGATCTTGCGGCCGAATGCGTTGCCATCGTCGCTCAATTGTCGGCCAGCCCCTTGCCGGAGGCGGAAGCAAAGAACTCGACGCGGTGCGACTTGAGGAACTGTTCGCGTGCTGCGAGAAACCGCTTCACGTGCGGCTGCTGCTCGTGATCTTCGAACGCGGCTCGGTCGCGGTACAACTCGTAGAACACACGTGAGAGCGGAGCACCATCCACCGAGTGCACGATGTACTTCAACGTGCCGGGCTCTTCGGACTCGATCTTCGGCGCAGTGTCGGCCACCAGAGCATCAAAGCCTGCCGCAGCGGCGTCGTCCTTCAGCTCGAACCGAACAACAAGACCAAACACGTGAGCCTCCCGCGTGACACACCCGTAGCTTTCTTACGGGATGGTACCCAGGCGGGTCCATAGGGGCGCCAGCAAGGCGCATCTGGTGAGGTCGAGGACGAGCCGAGCGGCAGGACAAGCGCAAGCGTCCGGCCTAGCCGCATCATGTGGTGATGAAGGAGCAGCTCACGGCAGCGCTGATCAGGGCCGAGGCGCCGTTTCGCACGCTGGTTGATGACTCTCTCTGGGCGCACGCGAGTCTGGAGGGCCTGGTGCTCGATCTCGGCCGGTGGTGGGCGCCTGACTCGGAGACCCGGCTCGTCGAGCAGGTCATGTTCAGCGTCGCCGCGAGTGAGGCAGCCAGAACCACGGACGGGCTCTACGTAGAGGGCTTCGTCTGGACGCAAGGGCAGGTGGTGGCCGCGGCGTGGTGTGGTGCAGGAGGGAAGGTCGTGTACGGGCCGCACGCCGATGCCTACCTCGGTGTAGCGCTCGCGCCGCGCTTCTGTCGGCGGATCCAGCAGAGCAACGGCACGGCGGCGGTGCTCATGAGCAAGCATTCGAAGTTGCTGCCGTTGCTCAGGGACGGGCTTCCGCCAGGGACGGTCCTGGACGGCGGCTCCCCTGGGCCGCGGCACTCGAGTACGGCACCGGATGACACTTCGCGCTGACGCGCACCTCGGCGTTCGCACACGTCGTCGGAGAGCAGAAGAGGTCTGGCGCGACTGGGGGTGCGGGCCGGACCTGCTTCGAGTAGGGCTGCTCAGGACGCTCTGAGCACCTGCAGCTTCGGCGCACCCTTCACAGGACGACGTCGACGCCTTGCCCGCTCGTGCCGCTGGCCTCGCACGCGGGCACGGCCACGGACCCCGAGTCTCGTCCGGGTGGCCGTTGGTCACGCGCGGTAGCGCCTGTGCGAGTTCGGCCGATCAGCCCAGCACACCGTGTGCTGGGGAGACCGTATGCGTCGTCGCTCCTCACCTCCGTCGCGGTGGCTGCGTCGCAAGATCACCGCAAACGGCGCTAGATCAGCGGTGCCAGTACACGGGCTACAGCGGCAGCAGCAGTCCTGCCGGAGAGTGGTTGAGGGAGCCGCTGCCGGACCGTCAGTGTTCGGAAGGCTGAGCATCCCGCACCTGCTCGACGAGTTCCTGCATCTCCTGAACCGTGAGCACGCCCACGCCTGTTCGCAGCATCCAGGTGAGCGTTCGCCGCGCTGTGCCCTCTCGCCGATCGCTGTCCTCCGGCGACAGCACCACACGGTTATTGTCGTCGAGCTCGAACCGCCCACCTAGGATCTTGCGGACGATGATCGGCCGGTATGGCGTCAGGATGAGGCGCTCGGCGACCATCACATTGGCGTTGCAGTCAAGAGCGTTGAAGTCCCTGCGCACCAACACGGGCAGCTTCTCTGCCGGAAAGACCAGTACCACCGCGTGCTTTG
>Ga0070710_10001317_pt1 | contig 11721 bp, 15 predicted proteins | sample LARL52metaG_FD_65454 | JGI IMG/M metagenome (GOLD analysis project Ga0070710, IMG submission 65454) | Corn, switchgrass and miscanthus rhizosphere microbial communities from Kellogg Biological Station, Michigan, USA - LAR L5-2 metaG | ecosystem: Host-associated > Plants > Roots > Rhizosphere ... | reverse complement strand
CCGAACAGCACCGGCACACCCTCGGGGGTGTTCTCCCCGACCTGGGTCACGATCCGGTCAAACGCTTCCTTCTCCGCACGATCCGGGCGGGTTAGCTGGTAGCCGAGGGACAAACACTCGCGGGTGACGTCGTAGCGGAGCCGGGCGACCAGCTCGACCGGGGCGGCACCGACGAACGGCGACAGCCGGATCTTGAACGACTTCGGTACCTCGATCTTCCCGGCCTTCCCCGCGGCCTCGGCCTTCGTGACCTCCCGGTACTCGAACGCGAGGTCGGACGACTCCCACTTCACCGAGGACTCGAACGACACGTTCCGCTTCCCGACCAGCGTCTTCGCGATCATCACCAGGTCGGCGGCGGGTGGGTCGACGATCGTGTGCAACTGGTTCTCGAGGAACTCCCCGAACTGCACTTGCGGGATCAGCTTCCCGTTGCGGGCGACCCACGCCGACCAGTCGTCGTCGACCCGGACGGTCAGGGTCGCGGTGTGGTCGCGCCACCCGGCGTGGACGACCGAGGTGTGGTCGTTGAACACGGCGGTGATGGTGCGGAACTTGTCGTCGCACCACAACGACGCGGCGTCGTAGCCGGCCTTCGGGATCAGCCTGGTCACGTAGGCGGCGAACGACACGGGGTCGTGCATCGCGGCGTGGCCTCGGGCCCGGCGGGGGTAGGTGAGCCACTTCTCGGGGTCGAAATGCTCGAGGTGCTCGTCCTCGCGGAGCGGGACCACGAACGGCGCGTGCCCGTCCTGGTCGATCTCGACCCGGCGGTCCTGCGCGGCGTCGGCCAGCCGGCGGCCGAGGTCGGCGGCGGCGTTGACGCCGGTGTCATCGAGCTGGTCGTCGCTCATCGGGTCTGCTCTCCCTGGATGCTGAACATCGTCTGCTGGTCGGGGTGGTCCTTGCTGAGCTGGCCGGTCTTCGACGCGTAGAACATCGACGCCGGCCGGTCGTGCTGCGGCTTCGTCATCGTCACGTCGTCGGTCACCACGACCATGTCTTCGACGTTCGGCGACGGCGTGACCTTGAGTTTCAAGGTCAACGTTCCGGCCTTCTTCGTGTCGAGCACTGCGGCGGTGAGCTCGGCGAGCGACTTCGACAGCTCCTCGTGTGTCCGGCCTTTGTTGTGGTCGGCGACCAGGAACGTCGCGAAGTCACGCGGCGGCGGGGTCGCCTCCTTCTTCGCTTTCTCGCGTTGCCACTGCTCGAACTCGGCGACCTCGTCGATGTCGGGTTTGATCGGTTCGTCGGACATGGGTGGGGCTCCTATTCCTCGGTGGGCGGTGCTGTCGTCTCGGGTTCGTGGTCGGGGCACGCGGGCCACCAGGCGCGGACGTCGGTGCCGGGACCGGCCGACAGGCGCGGGTACTCGGTGGTCTGGTAGTCCTCACCCGTTCGGAACTGAACTCGGCGGGTCACAGTGCGAGCCCCGAACGTGCACTTCGGGTACGTGCGGGTGCGGTGGTTGAACAGCTCGCGGAACCGGCAGTCGCCGCACCTCGGGCCGGGTGCGTCGTCCCTGCCCCGGGGGGCGTCCGGGTGCAACCCGAGGTGCCCGTCGAGGGCCAGCGCGAGCGGGTGCACACCGGCCCCGATCGCGTGGGCCTGCCGCTGCGTGCGGCGGCGGTCGGCCGACAACTTCTCGGCGGGTTCTTCCGGGGTGGGCTCGGGGACGTCGAACAGGGTGTCGCTCATCGGGCCATCTCGTCCCGGTAGCGGGCCAGCCACCCGGCGGCCCGGTCGGCGAGGTCCCCCGAGTCGTGTAGCCGGCCGAGGTAGTCGACGACCTCGAGGGCCTCGACGGCGGTCAGGTCGTTCGACGTGGCCAGGTGGCGGCCGACGATCTGCCCGGTCAACGCGAGCCGATCCGCGCGGTCGGTGATCCCGGCGAGGTGCCAGAACCGGTGCATCGCCCGGTGGTGGGCCTGGGACGGGCCGGTCATGCGGCGGCCTGCTCGTCGGTGAACAGCGCGAACTGGCCGTCGACGTCGGGGAACTCGACGGCTGCGGGTGGGTCGTCGTCGCGGGGATCAAACAGGCCTATCTGGCCGGCCACCGACTCACCGTCGACCAGAGCCCGGGCGACGAGGTCGTGCGTGGCCCGCTCGACCTCGGAGCGGCGCGCTCGGGCCGCCCCGACCAGCTCCCGCTCTGCCGACGTCACGTCTTTCGGCCGGTACGTCATCCGATGGGATAGGTCCGGGTCTCCGTACTCGGCGTGCAGCTCCTCGGAGCGGGCCTGCCGCAACCGCTCCAACTCCACCCACGTGGCAGGGTCAATACGCTCGAGAGCCCAGGCCAACAGCTCACGTAGCGGAACGACAACCGGGTCGGCGTCGAATGCACCAACGCGGAACTGGATGCGCTGCCCTTCGAAATCCCAGCGCCGGAACGTTCGGTCCTCATCGTGGCCGCACCCGCCGGTGCAGTGACTGCTTGCGAAGTACGCGCGAACAGCCGCCGCAAGGCCTCCGTCGCGGGCAATGAAAAGGATGTCGGAGCGGCCCGGCACGATCGCCCCGGCGAGCCGAGCCATCACGTCGTTGGATGCAGCCGTCATCGGCAGCGTGGCTGACGTGCGGGGGGTCACCAGATACCGCACATGACGGCGGCGGCCCACAACGCGACGACCACCCACGCGGCCCCGAGGACTTCCCAGAAGACGGTCATCACCCGTCCCCTGCGATTGGGGTTGCCCGCGCGAACACCGCGAATGACCAGCCCTCCACACCGGATTCGCCTGTCTTGAGGACGTAGCCCCGGTCCATGGCGATCAGGTCGGCCTGGGCGATGCAGTCGGTTCGGATCGTGGTCTCGTACAGGGTCGGCCGGCCCATGAGGAGCAGCATGCTGATGCCGCCGAGCTGCCAACCGGCAGTGAACGAGGCGTCGTCGTGTGGGCCGCCCTTGCTGGTGACCGTGACGAACGGCATCACCAGCTCCAGCCCGTCCTCGTCGGTCACTGCGCTGTGGTTCGGTTGTTGGGTCGGGGCACGTTATGCTCCTTCTGCCGTTGGTGAGTGGCCTCACGGATGGCGTGACCGGCCCCGGTTGACTCGGGGCCGGTCTTTTTATGCGGCGCGCCGGCGCCGGGTCTGCTGCTCGCGGCGAGGGCCGAGGAGCGGTGCGAGGATCTGGATCTGCCAGTCCTGCAATGGGGGCGCCTCGTCGGCGAGCTGCGCGGCGCGGGCCCGGATCGCGGCCCGGACGTCGTCGGGGATCCGACGCTGCCGATCACTCATCGGGCTGTGGCGAGCTTCGCCGTGGGAGCCGGCGTGGTGAAGTCGGTGATCTTGCAGTCGAGACCGTTGGCGATCTTGTGGGCGATGATCCCGGTTGGCTGTCGGCCCTCGACTTCGATGTACTTGAGGTAGGAGTACGACACGCCGGACTTCGCCGCGAGATCCCTCAGGCTCATGAGGTTTTCCTCACGGATGGCCCGGATCCTGTCTCCGTGAACCGTGTGACCGTCCATTGGCCAATTATGGCCTCTTATGGCCTACATGGCAAGGCCACTCAAGGCCTCTATTGGCTATTGCGGCCCCCACCTGCGACGATGTGGCCTGTCGAGGTTGTCGCACGTTGGGGGTACGACGGTGGCGGTTGGTAGGAGATGGCCACAAATGGCCATAGAGTGTGGCCCTATGTCGGCCACAGGTGACGAGATCCGCCTCGCACGCCAAGCGCGAGGGCTCAGCCAGGCAGAGCTAGCGGCCCAGGCGGACGTCGGCCAGCGCACTGTCGGACGCCTCGAGCGGGGCGAGTCCGAGGAGCCGCGCAAACTCGGCGCAGTGCAGAAGGTCCTACAGATCGGGCCTTACGCCATCAAGCCCGGGCAACGGGAGAGCCACGACAACGACCCGCCGCTCTCGCAGGCCACGTTCTCCGAACTCATGCAGGCGCTCGCCGCTCGATACGGAGACGCCGTGCGCTCCGCGAACTCCGCACAGCGCGGCGCGGGCATCCGCATCAGCACCATGAGCGAGGAACCACCCGAGCTGGCAGCACTCTCAGACGACGAGATCATCGGCGAGTGGGATAACCCAGACGAGGGACGCTCGTCCGGTTAACCCCTCTCATCGACGTCACATCAGCTAGCGTTCCGCTCCACCAATTGCGCCCCGACTGACACGATCGGGCCGTGCACGACCCTTGCACGGCCTATCAGTCACCCATCGGAGCGTCGGCTGTATGGGGGACGTGCACGTTGACTCTCGCGGGGTTCACATCGAGCGACCTAGCCACACTGCTCAACCTAGTCAGCACCGTCGACCCCGATTACGAGGTCGTCGTGGTCCTCGCCATGCGCCCTGGACTGCGATGGTGCGTCCACGGTCACCGCATCTTCATCCGCGGTGAACTCCTCGTCGGTGAAGCCGGCCGGGCCATCATCGACGCCGCCAGCGAACTCCTCGAAGGCGTCCGCTCCGGCCGTCGCCCCCGACTCATACCCATCGAAGGCGGCCAGGCCGACGAACCCGGTGACGAGCTCCCCCGATTCAGAGCCACCGGATGTCAATGAGGTTCGGGTCGAACCCGCGCGTTCCGTGCTTCCGCTGAGACCTGTGGATCGTCACCTCGACCAGCGCCCGCACGATCCGCCGCCGCTCCTCCATCGTGTTCTCCGCCCACCGCCCCCGAGCACCCGGACCGGCGAGCTTCAGCACTTCCGGCGGGATCGACGTCTGAACGGCGCGGCGGCGAGCCTCTTCCAGCTGCGGGAGCAGCTTCGCCTCGACCCGGCCGGCGAGCGTCGCGGTCATCTGCTGTGCGTCGACAAGGTCCGCGAGCTCGGCGAGCCGCTGCTCGAGCGCAGCCAATTCACGGTTGGCCTCGGCGGCGGTGTCGTCACCCGCAGCCGCCGCCATCTGCGCGATGGCCTCCGGCCGCTCCATGCGGGCAAGGATCGCCTCTTCCACCAGCTCGTCGACCGGGTCCTGGATCCGGGCGACGCACCCGGTGCCCTTCCCGCCCCAGCACGAATAGGACGGGTACCCCCGGTTCTTCGTCAACCTGCACCGCGACCCACAGACGCCGCACTTCGCTATGCCGGTGAGGAGATGCTTCGTTGACGCATCCGTCCAGTTCCGGCGGCCGGGGGCGGACAGTCGGGCCACGGCGGCGCCGTGCTCTTCGAGGCTGACGATCGGGTCCCACGTGCCCGCGGTGACCGCACCCTTGTGGGAGCGAAGCCCGGCATAGGTCGGGTTTCTTGCAATGCGGTGGACCTGCTCAAGCGTCCAGGGTTGAGGAGCGGGGAGCTCCCGCCCGAGCCGCGCCGACCGGAACGCGTACGGCGAAGGCACCCCGCGCGCGGTGAGGTCGGCGGCGATGGCGTAACCGGGATCGCCGGCAGCGACTCTGCGGACGATCTCAGCGACGATCGGACCGGTCTCCTCGTCGGCGCGTTGGCGGACGAGCGCGCGGGTGTGCGGGTCGTACTCGCGTGCGTAGCCGTATGCGAGGCGCCCGTGCGGGAGCCCAGCGGCGGCGGCGGCCCGGACGTCGCGCTTGATCCGTTTGGACGTCACAGCGGATTCGCGGACGGCGAGCGCGGCACCCAGGTCGAGCATGAACCCGTCGTCGGGGTCAGCCGGGTCGTGGACACGACCAGCGATGGTGATCTTTACATCCTGGGCGATGCACGCGGTGACGAGCTTCGCCCACACCGGTCGGTCACGGGTGGCACGGCTGATCTCCCACACCCACAGCTCGGTGCACGACCCGTCGTTGATCGCAGTCATGGCCCCGATCCACCCGGCGCGAGATTTACCGCCCGCGTATCGGGATGCCGAGATGCCGTCGTCGCGGTGCTCGGCGACGATCTCGACCTGCTCTTTGCCCGCGATCGCCCTCAGCTCGCTGAGCTGCTGGTCTACGCTCTTGCCCTCGCCCGTGCCGACGAGCTTCGACACTCGGCCGTAGAGCACGGCCCGCCGCTGCGTCATAGCCTCGGACCTTACACACTTCTACCGCCCGCGTTGTCACCTGAGAAGGTCAGTGAGGAACATGTGTCGCGCGACGTCGGGGACTACCGGTGTGCGAACCCGACCACGGAGGCTTCCAGGGGTTGCCGGCCCCTGAAACGGGGACCGTTTCGAGCCTGGGGCCAACCGAGGTCAGAATTGGTCATAACTGGCCACGACAGCGCACTGCGGGGGCACCCAGGATCAGGTGCCCCCGCAGCGTCACGCGGTGGTGGCCGGACCGACCACGTAGCCCCTTAGGACGCCTCGCGGATCGAGTTCAGAGCCTGCGTCCAGACCCACTCCGGGTAGGAGTTGACCCAGCCGTACAGCTCGTGCTGGACCTTGTGCGCGTCGAGGTCGTTCAGCACGGCAACCGCGGTGGCCGCCTTGCCTAGCCGCTGCAGGTAGGGCTTCGAGGTGGGCAGGCCGTGGAGCCTGGCGTACGCGAGCCCGGCGAACCAGCCGTGCCGACCCTCGATCGCGTCGATCCGCGCCGAGTTCTCCTCACCGAGGACCTGGGCGCCTTCGGCGGCATCGTGAGCCGCGTCCGCCTTGCGGCCGACGTTCTCGATGTGGTCGAGCGCCGCGCGAAGGATACCGATCGGGATGAGCTTGCCACCCTGATCGGGGCCGGCGGCGAGCTCAGCCTCACGGGTCTTCACCGCGAAGTAAGTCTGAGCGGCGGCGATCTCGGGCTTTCGCGGGTCACCGTTCAGCGTCAGGAGGTAAGCCCCGTAGCGCGTCAGGCGGACATCAGCCCGCGGGACCCCAGTGGACGAAGATCGTCCGTCTTCCCGGATCCGGGAAAAGTGCTGCTCAGGGTCGTGTCCGGAGTTGCGGCTTGCGGTGATGGCCCGCTCGATCGCGTCTGAAAAGCGTTCCCACTTCTCGTAGCCGAGGTGCGGCATCAGAGCCCGCGCCGACCAGTACTCGCCGTGTTCATCAACACGGAGGAGGGATTCAAAGTGTCGCGATGAGTCGTCGTGGTGCATGATGTCCACTGAACAGCTCCTTAGCAAAGCTGATTCATGGTCCCGGTCTGGCATGTGGCGTGCCGCCGGGACCGTTCTATGTCCGGGTCGTTACCGGGACCTCACGAATTCTCCCACGTGGCCCCGACACTTCAACGGCCAACCACCCCTAATGGGGGAATAACGTCAGGCTGACGAAATCGTTGGTAATGCCGACTCCGGCTACCCTCCGTCGGAGGCCGCTACCCACAGCCGGTCCCAGAGCTTGCGGTAGGCGGCGACTCCGGCCGCGTCGTGGATTTGCTCGGTCCCGTGGATGAGCTCGGTGGTGACGTACTGGGCTCCGTCCATGCGGGTGTGGAGGACGAATCCGTGCCAGGCGGCGCCGGCGACCGTGCCCGTGGGCAGTATCCGGACGTCGACGGTGTCCAGCTCCCGTATCTGGCGGAGCCGGTCCCGTTGGCCGGCTGTGACGCTCGCGCCGCCGATCTCGTTGGCCAGGACGTGCTCGGCGATGACGAATTGGAAGCTGCGCTCGGGGTCGTAGAGCACCTGCTGGCGTTCGATCCGCCCGGCGATGGTGGCGTCGGCGTCGAGCTCCGCGAGGTCGAGCAGAGGCATGAGCGCCCGCATGTACCCCGGGGTCTGCAGCAGGCCAGGAATGAACGTGGGCTGGTAGTTGGCGATCTGTTTCGAGTCCAGCTCGCGTTCGCGGACCGCACTCTGCAGGCTGCCCTGCTCCCCCAGTAGATCCGACCACCGGGTCGATTCGGCGTAGGCGGCCTCGGCGAGCGCGAGGACCCTGTCGCGCACCTGGGCGTCGGCCTCGACGATGTCGAGCCACAGCTCAATCAGCGCCCGGTCTGGTGGGGCGGCAGCCTGGACGTTGTCGATGCGCGAGATCGTCGCCGGGCTGATGTCACGGCCGGCGGCGACCAGCGCCCCGGCCAGCTGGCGGGCGCTGAGTCCGGCCGCCGTTCGGGCGCGCATCAGTTCGGCCGCAAGCTGGCGCCGGACTCGGCTCGGTGGCGGGCGTTCAGACATGCCTGCGCCGCGCCAGGTAGTGATTCAGCGGGACCGCCGCGGCCTGAACCTGACGCTTCAGCTGCGCGAGTTCCTCGACTGCGGTCGGAGCGCTGATCGGCTCGCGGTCCAGGACCTTGCCGGACTTGGAGTAGTGCATCAGCACGGCGTGCGCCTGCTCGGTGCCCTCGTCGAACAGCCAGAAGTCTTCGGCGTGCTCGAACTCCGGGTGCTCGTCGAGGTCGACGAGCCCGATGCTCTCCCCCACCGCCTGCGACTCAACGTAGGAGACCAGTTCGTAGCGGATGTACTCGGACAGCGGGTGCCGGATGAGGTGGACGCGGCTCCACGACTTGCCTTGCGCCGTGGTCAGCGCGATGCGCTGCAGCCACGGGTCAGTGCGCACGCTGCGCACCGGCCGAGCGGTGTCCTCGCGGAACGCCCGCAGACGGGCGTCCTCAGCGGAAACCGCGTAGACCTGGTGTGCCTCCAGGCGGAAGACCTGGTGCGTGAACGAGTCGAACAGCGCGTCGAAGGACGCGGCGTCCATCAGAGTGGCAGCTGCCCCACGAGGATTCGGTAGTCCTCGGGTGACATCCACGAGATGTGCTCCTCCGTCGCCCCGGGCACAACGGTGCCCTGGACTCCGATCATGCCGGTCTCCGGATCGCGGAGGATCTTCGGACAGTCCCCGCCTTCGCAGTCGGGTAGCTGTGCCAGCACCTGGTAACCCATGGGCGTTGCACCATCTTTCAATCTGATTCGTGGTGTTTCGCATGGTGCCCCCTCGGCCGGGCCGGGTCAACGTATCCACAGTGTTGCACGTTGTTGCAATGTGTTGCACACTCAGCGAGTCCGATTCGTGGTGGACCGGATGAGCTCCCCGGCCGCTGGGGGATCCCAGCGGCCGGGCGACTGCACACCACCTGCTGGGAGGCCACGCGATGCTCGAACACCCCAGCTGGTGCGACCCGCGGTTGTGCGACACCGACCCCGGGGTCAGCATCGAGCACCGCGAAACCCCCATCACCTGGCAACTCGTCGGTGACGACGCCACCGTCACCCTCGGCCTCGCCCGAATCGACGGCATCGACATCCCGAACGTCGGCACCTTGCTTCTCAACTTGGGCCTCGAGACCATCACCGGACCGGCGGAAGTCGACCTGACCCCCGCCGATGCCCGCCTTCTCGGCGCCGCGCTCATCAGCCGCGCCGAACGCGCCGAGCAGTACCTGCTGGCCCGCCGTGCCGCCGGAACCGGGTGATGGGCGCCCGCCACCTCGTGTTCGCCGGCGCCGGTGTTGTCGGGGCCGCAACTGCGGCGACCTCGTCGGTAACACTCTTTGAACTCGCGCTGGTCTGCAAGATCGGGGCCACCTGGTCACCGCTCGCCGCGGCGTTGCCGATCGCCCTCGATGCCGGTGCCGCTGTCGGTGCGCTGGCCTGGATCACCGAACGCGGCCCTGTGCGCGAGTGGGGTCGCGGGATCGCGATCGGCGCCCTCGTCGGGTCCCTCGCGGGGAACGCGCTGGAGCACGCGATCACGGCCGGGCTGCTCGCGGTGACGTTGCCCGTCGTGCTCGCAGTCGGCGCGTCGATCCCCGCGATGTTGTGGGCGACGATGCACCTCGCCGCACTGATGAGGGCCCCGGCGCCCGCCGTCCGGGTGAACCGGGCTCCGAAGCGAGGGACGCAGCCCACGCGAGCACCTAAGACCCCCATGCCTGCCGCGCCGACGCCGCTCGCTGCCCGGCGGGGCGGTCGGGCCGCCATGGTGGGTTGGGCGACCTCCCAACCCGAACTGCCGTCCTTGCGCTCGATCCAGGAGAAGTGGCAGTGCTCGCTGGCCACGGCGAAGCGGGTCCGGGCCGAGGCGAAGGCGTCATGAGCGTCGTCCAGCTGTTCCCCGACCCCGACCCAGACGCCCGGCCGAGCCACTCGGCGCCCGGGCCCGCACGGGCGTGGCTCGAGCGCACCACTGCCCTGCCATCTCCTGCGCGTCTCGGCTCGACGATGCGTTGGTGGTGCACCGTCGGGCTCGGGAAGCTCGGGGTGCTCGTCGTGCGCGCGCCGCTGCTGCTGGTCCTCGAGCTGCGGCCCATCGGTGTCGGTCTCGGTCGGATGATGACGGCCTGGGCGGGGTGGGTGGCCGCGATTGCGCACGCCGAGGCGTTGCGGGCGGCGGAGTCGCACTCCGAGAAGTACGCGTCCGAGCTGCTCGCCACCCAGAAGGGTCGCCGCCGGCTGTCCCTCGGGGTGGCCGTGGTCCTGGCGGGTGCCACCTGGTGGGCGGTGGCCGTGTACCCGCTGGCGGTGATCCTCACCATCGGCCTGGTCGTGCTGGTCGCCGACGCGGTTGGGCGTCGCGTCGCACCGCAGGAGACGAAGCTGCCCGCCCCCGCCCGGGCGGTGCTGCAGGAAGGTGTGCCGCTCACCCAGGTCACCCGGGCGCTCGTCGACCGCGCCGGGGAGCGGTGGGGCATCGAGCTGGGGATCGCCCGGGCGATGACCTACTCCCCCGCCCGCCGTGAATACGAGGTGTGGGTGACCTCCTCGGAGGCGCTGACCGCGGACATCATGCGCGACTTCGAGCGGGCCATCGGCGCGACCGATCACGCGATGCGGTGCCTCGCACCACCGGACGGTCAGGCGTCGGTGCGGCGTCTCGTGATCCGCGAAGGTGACCCGCTCGCCGTGCCGGTACCTGCGCCGCAGGTGCGCATGGGCGGGACCGTGGCTGACTGGGTCGAGCTCGGGGTGTCGATGACCGACGTCCCCTTCGCGCTGCCGTACGCCGGTGTGCACCACCGCAAGGTGATGATGACCGGTGGAGGTAAGACGGCGTGGGCGATCCGGTCAACAATCCGTGGGCTGGCCCCGTTGCGGGACGTCGTGCTCGGCGGGATCGACATCACGAACGGCCCGGAGCTGACGCTGTGGCGCGACGTCATCCAGTACAAGGGCCTCGACGTCGCCGGCGCCGAGCGGGTCCTCGACAAGGCCCTCGCTGAGATCGACCGCCGGTCGCGGATCCTCACGGCGATCGCCGAGGACGACGACCCCGACAACGACGCCACCGAATGGCACTCCGGGCTGGGGCCGGCGTTCATCATCGTGATCGACGAATTCGCGCAGCTCGCCGCGTTCGACGGGAAGGGTGGCCGGCCGAACCTGCTTGCGAAGGCGGAGCAGATCGTCCGTACCGGGCGCAAGCACTGGGTGTCGCTGGACATGTACACGCAGCGGACCGGCAACGACGACTTCGGGTCGACGACCATGAGCTCGCAGTGCGCGGTCACCGTGGCCGGGCCGTGTGAGCCGGCGGACGCGGTGCGGATGTTCGGGGTCGACCAGCGCGACGCCGGGTACACCCCGCACCTGCTGCGGCCCGGTGTTCAGGGCGACGCCCGGGACGCGGGCAAGGTGATGATCTCCTCGCCGATGCACCGGACCCCGGACTACTACCGGTACTACGCGCCGGGGACCACCGCCGAGGTGAAGCGGCTCGCCCGCCAGCTGGTCGACGCCGGGTTGCCGTCGCTGGGTGACACCGGCCTGGACGAGGCGGTCGTGGTGGACCCGCTGCTCGCCGAGGCGGAGCGGGCGTTCAACACCGCCGGCGCAGACCGTCTCCCGAGCGCGGTACTGCTCGAGCACCTCCAGGTCGCCGACCCCGACACGTGGGGCCCGTGGACGCAGGTCCGGTTGGCCGAGGCGTTGCGTGACCACGGGATGCGGCCGCGCGGGCTGAACCT
>Ga0070710_10001316_pt1 | contig 11732 bp, 10 predicted proteins | sample LARL52metaG_FD_65454 | JGI IMG/M metagenome (GOLD analysis project Ga0070710, IMG submission 65454) | Corn, switchgrass and miscanthus rhizosphere microbial communities from Kellogg Biological Station, Michigan, USA - LAR L5-2 metaG | ecosystem: Host-associated > Plants > Roots > Rhizosphere ... | reverse complement strand
CTTCTGGCGAAATCATCGAGTCGCCCATCACGGCCAACTTCCGTGAAGGTCTCACGGTGCTGGAATACTTCGTCTCGACCCACGGCGCCCGTAAGGGATTGGCCGACACGGCGCTGAAGACAGCCGATTCCGGCTATCTGACCCGCCGACTGGTCGACGTGGCCCAGGACGTCATCATCAGCGAATACGATTGCGGCACCGTGGACGGCATTTACGTCCAGGGTATCGTCGAAGCCGGCGAGATTATCGAGCCGTTGCGCGACCGCATTGTGGGCCGCGTATCGCTGGAGAAGATCAAAGACTACGACGGCAACGTGATCGTCGACATCAACAACGAGATCACCGAAGACCTCGCCGGATCCATTCAGGCCGCCGGTATCGAGCGCGTCAAGATTCGTTCGGTGCTCACCTGCGAATCGAAGCGCGGCGTCTGCGTCATGTGCTACGGCCGCAACCTGGCTTCAGGCCGTCTCGTCGAACTCGGCGAAGCTACCGGAGTCATCGCCGCTCAGTCGATCGGCGAGCCCGGAACGCAGCTTACGATGCGTACCTTCCACATCGGCGGTACCGCATCGCGAGTTTCCGAACAGTCGCGTCTCGATGCCAAGAACAACGGCAACGTGCGCTTCATCGGATTGCAAACGGTCAAGTCGAAGTCCGGCGATCTGGTGGTGATGAACCGCCAGGGCTCGATCGCCGTGGTCGATGAGAAGAACCGCGAGCGCGAGCGCTACTCCGTAATTTACGGCGCCAAGCTCAAGGTCAATGACGGCGACGCAGTAACGCAAGGCAAGGTCATGGTCGAGTGGGATCCTTACACCTTCGCCATCCTTACCGAAATCGGCGGCACGGCGCAGTTCAAGGACTTGCAGGAAGGCGTGACTTTACATGAAGAGGTAGACGAAGTCACCGGACTGTCGCGTCACGTGGTCGGCGATTCTCCCGACGAGAAGCGCCAACCCGCGGTCGTGGTCAAAGGCAAGAGCAGCAAACGCTACCTCATGCCTTCCCGCGCTCACCTCATGGTTCAGGACGGCGACACGGTTCATCCCGGCGACGTGCTGGCCAAGATTCCGCGCGAGACAACGAAGACCAAGGACATCACCGGCGGTCTGCCGCGTGTGGTCGAATTGTTCGAAGCGCGCAAACCGCACGAAACCGCGGTCATCAGCGAAATCGATGGCACGGTGAAGTTCGGCGAAGTCTCGAAGGGTCAGCGCAAACTCTATGTGCAGGCCGACAACGGGACGGAGAAGGAATACTCGGTGCCGCGCGGCGTGCACATCAACGTGCAGGAAGGCGAGCGCGTGAAGGCCGGAGAACCCTTGATGGACGGCCCGCTCAACCCGCACGACATCCTGGCCGTACTCGGCGAAAAGGAGCTGCAGTCTTACCTGGTCAACGAAATCCAGGAAGTCTACCGCTTGCAGGGCGTCAACATCTCGGACAAGCACATTGAAGTGATTGTCCGCCAGATGATGCGCTGGGTGAAAGTCGAGGACGTGGGCGACACCACGTTCCTGCTGGAGCAGCAACTGGATAAGTTCCGCTTCCGCGAAGAGAACGAGCGCGTGATCAAGGAAGGCGGCAAGCCGGCTACCGGACGCCCGCTGCTCCTCGGTATCACGAAAGCATCGCTCTCGACCGACTCGTTCATTTCAGCGGCCTCCTTCCAGGAGACGACGCGTGTGCTCACCGAAGCCTCCATTCAGGGAGCGGTTGACCACCTGCGCGGCCTGAAAGAAAACGTCATCGTCGGACGCCTCATCCCTGCCGGTACCGGCATGGAATACTACCGCAACGTGCGTCTCTCGCCAGAAATGGAAGAGGCCGCGGCCAAGGTACAGGCGGAAGTCTCGGCGGCGTACGAAGAGGCCGAGCGCGCTCTCGAAATGATGCGCCACGAGGGCGAAACCGAGGAACTAGCTGCAGAGTAAGCCAAACTACAGTAAACTCCGGGGGCGAACTAAGTTTGAATAAACCCACTTCGCCCCCGGACCTGTTTTTGGCTACTAACTAGGTATGCACGCCAACCCCCAGCGATTGCCGAACGTGGAACCTGCCTCGGTTCCCTCGTTGCAACTCGCGCGTTCCCGACCTAAGCTAGGGCCAGCGATGCTTCGTTTTCTGCGCCTTTTGCGGTTGGCCGTCTGGCGTGCCTTTCAGCACGACGCATTTTCCATCGCCAAAGCTTCCGCGTATTCCTCCATTCTCACCTTCTTCCCGGCGCTTCTGGTTGTGGGTTCAGTATTGGCCACGTGGCGCAAAGGTGCGCCCTTCATGCGCGAGATCACTTACGCGCTGTCGCGCATTCTTCCCGCCGGTACCACCACCGCCATGAATTTTCTGAGCGGCGCCGCCCAACGCCCAGTGGGCTTGCTCATCACCGCCTCGCTGCTGACTTTGTGGACCGCCTCCGGCGTAATGATTTCCTGGATGGAGGGTTTCCGGCGTTGTTACGAGCTTCCGAAAATCTGGGGATTGGTCAAAGAACGACTAATCTCTTTCCTGCTTGTGATTTTTGCTCTGCTGCCCATGACCTTCGCGACCTTATTGGTTGCCTTCGGCAGCAAAATCGAAACTGACATCCTCTTCTACACCGCGCGCGAATTCAGCCCTTACATCCTCCTCATGTGGATGGTTATCCGCTGGATCATCGCCACCCTCACCAGCATTGCCGTAATTGCGCTCATCTATCACAACGCGGTGCCGCGCACCCAGCCCTGGCACAGCGTGATCCCGGGCGCAACCCTCGCCACCGGCCTTTGGTTCTCGGCTACACTGCTGTTCGGCTTTTATCTGAAACATTACGCGGACTACAGCATTATTTATGGCTCGCTGGGCGCCGGCATTGCCCTGCTGGTGTGGATGTATATGGTTTCGCTGGTCGTCCTGGTGGGAGCGGAATTTAACGCCATGCTGTTTCCGCGTGCCATGCTGGGAAAAGAACTGACCGCCGTCAGCGGCCCCAAGGCCGCAGATTAACGCGCCTGTCATAGAATTAAGGCAAGTTTAGACCTCCTGTCATCCCAAAGCGAAGCGAGGGACCTTGGTGTTTGAATGCAGCAATGCAGACGATGCCAGCAGAAACCAGGTTCCCTCACTTCGTTCGGGATGACATTGGAGAGATTCAAGAAAAAAGGTGAAGTCCATCAAGACACAACCCGCTCCATCCACTGACGTTCCCCCCGCCCGCCGCGCCAAGATCATTTGCACGATCGGCCCGGCCTGCCACTCCGAAACCGCCATGCGCGACCTGCTTCGACTGGGCATGGACGTCGGCCGCCTGAATTTCTCCCACGGCACCCACGAAGATCACGCTCTCAACATCGAGCGCCTGCGCCGCGCCGCCGAAAAAGAAAATCGCAGCGTGTGCATCCTGCAGGACCTGCAAGGCCCCAAGATCCGCACCGGACGCCTGGAGCGCCACGAACCGATCCTGCTCGAAAGCGGCTCCACCGTCATCATCACCCCGCGCGACATCGCCGGAACACCCACCCTCATTTCCACTACCTTCCCTGATCTCGCGCGTGAGGTCGGCCCGGGCGCACGCATTCTTCTGCGTGACGGTCTCATCGAACTGCGCGTGCGTACTGTCCGCGGCAAGGACGTAGTCTGCGACGTTCTGAACGGAGGCATGCTCGGCGAGCATCAGGGCATCAACCTGCCGGGCACGGCTTTGTCGATCCCAGCCATGACCGAAAAAGACCGCAAGGATCTTGAGTTCGGCATCAAGCAGGGTGTGGACGCGGTCGCGCTCTCGTTCGTGCGCACCGCCGCCGACGTCAACATGGTCAGAAAAATCGTGGCCGGGCATGGCATCAACATTCCGCTCATTGCGAAATTAGAGAAGCCACAGGCCATCGATCACCTCGAAGAGATTCTTGAGGCCGTTGACGGCATCATGGTGGCTCGCGGTGACCTTGGCGTCGAGATGGCTCCCGAGAAAGTTCCGGTCATTCAGAAGCATGTCATTCGCCGCTGTGCCGTCTGGCGCAAGCCCGTCATTACCGCCACGCAAATGCTGGAGTCGATGATCGAAAACCCGCGCCCCACGCGCGCTGAGGCAAGCGACGTCGCCAACGCCATTTTCGACGGCTCGGATTCCGTCATGCTCTCCGCCGAAACCGCCAGCGGACGCTATCCCCGCGAAGCCGTGGCCATGATGGCGCGCATTGTGGTCGAGGCGGAAAGCAATATGGAGGAGTTCACGCTGCCACGCCGCCGCCGCGACAACCACGGCCTTTCCGTCGCCGAAACCATTTGCGAATCCATTGCCCACGCCGCCGAGGACTTGCCCATGGGCGCGATTGCGGTTTTCACCGAAACCGGCAACACCGCCCGCATAATTTCGAAATTTCGCCCGCAGGCCCCCATCTATGCTTTTACCCACGTTGCGTCGGTCGTGCAGCGCGCAAACTTGTTCTGGGGAGTGCATCCCATTCGCTGCCGCCACGCTCCTTCCACCGACGAGATGGTTGAAGTAGCGGAAAAGGAGCTTCTGGCTCGCCGCGTGCTTAAGCCGGGAGATGTGCTGGGAGTGGTGGCGGGCACGCAGCAGGCCTCCGGTTCCACCAACTTCATGCGTCTGCACACGGTCACCACCATGGAAGCCAGCGCCGCGGTGCAATCCAAATCTAAACGCGTCGCCTCGCGGAAGCTATAATCGCGGAATGTCGCAGGAATATCTATCCGTCGCGATCTGGGAGCCATTGCCTGGCATGGAAGCCGCGTCGCTGGCCACTATCCGTGAGCTGAATGCGCTGGTCTCGCGCAAAGGATACGGCCGCGACCTTCTCTACCGCGGGGGCGACTCTCATTACCTGCTGCTGCGTTACTGGAACTCCGAACAGGCCCGCAGCACTGCCCAGGAAGATCCCGAAATCCTGCGCTGCTGGGCGCGCCTGGGCAACGAAATCAAAATCCTGAGAGTCTACGAGAAGCTGGAAGAAGTCGGCGTATAAACTTCGCTCGTATCTTTTACGCTGATGAAAAATCTGATTCTGAGTGACGCAACGCAGCGCTGCGATTGACGAGAGGAAGAAGGAAAGATTTTAAGTTGTATTATTTATGTCCACCGAGTCCAACCCGCACCCCTTCACTGATGTCTCGCTCGACCCATTCGTGCGTGGATTCCTGCACCGCCCCGTCAGCCCCAATGGCCATGCCCTTGTCCTTACGCACGGCGCAGGCTCCAATTGCCAGGCTCCGCTGTTAGTCGCGCTGGCCGAAACCTTCGCCGACGCCGGCTACACGGTGCTGCGTTGCGATTTGCCTTACCGCCAGGATCGCCCTTATGGCCCTCCCGGGCCGGGGGAAGCCGAGCGCAATCGCGCTGGGTTGAAGAATGCAATCACAGCCATCAAAGGTCTGGCTGCGGGTCGCGTCTTCCTCGGTGGCCACTCCTATGGCGGTCGCCAGGCCAGCATGCTCTGCGCCGAACACCCGGAGCAAGCCGCTGGGTTGCTCCTGCTTTCCTATCCGCTGCACCCACCCCGCAAGCCCGACCAGCCCCGCACCCAGCATTTTTTCAATCTGCGCACACCGGCGCTTTTCGTTCACGGCACCGGTGACCCTTTCGGCACCATCGCGGAGATGGAGAAGGCGCTGAAGCTGATTCCCGCGAAGACCAAACTCCTCACGGTCGACGATGCAGGCCACGATCTGGGTTTTAAAGGAAAATCCAGGCGGAAAGATTTGCCCGAAAAAGTGCTGGCAGAGCTTCAACGATTTCTGTAGAGACGTTGCTTGCAACGTCTCTGCCGGCAGCGAGAAAGACGTAGCAATCTACGTCTCTACAAATTGCCAGCATCAGCTTAAGAGCACCAGCCTGGGCGTGCCCTAGTTGACCCAGCCCGACTTCGATCCGCCATTCCCTTTACCGGCTTCATCATCCGGCGGAATGTAGTTCCCGTGCTCGTCGAAGTGAACGTCGCGGTCATGCTGGCGCATGTAAACCTCGAACTTCTTCGCCGCCCTTCGCCGCTTCCAGCGGTAGTAATCGTTGCGTAGTCCGAAATACCGTTCCGTTGCTCCGAACATCAATCCGCGGCCAGGAATGAACTTGACATAGAGAAATCCAAAAAGCAGCCCACCCAGGTGCGCGAAGTTTGCCACCCCTCCCTGCGAGGGTTGAAAGGTCGCGATGACCACGACAAAGATAATAATCGCCACCAGATATTTGGCTTTGATCGAGAAGGGAAATGGAAAAAGAAAAACTTCGCGATCGCCGTAAAGCATCCCGAAGGCGATCAGCAATCCGTAGATTCCGCCCGAGGCTCCGATCGTAGGAATCACCGGTGAAGCGCCGGGCAGCCCGGTGTAGGAAACCGCCACCGTAACCAGCGCCGCTCCCGCTACGCAGAAAAAGTAAAATTCAAGAAACTTGCGCGTGCCCCAGTCTTGCTCTTCTTGTGAGCCAAACATCCACAGCGTCAGCATGTTCAACAGCAAATGGCTGATGCTGGCGTGCAGGAAGGAATACGTCACGAGCTGCCAGACGAATCCATAGCGCAGCACGAAAAAGGGCACCAAGCCAAGGTAGATCTCAACGTCGCGGCCAAGTTGGGGAGCGACCGCGCCCAAGACTACCTGCAGAAAATAAACTGCCGCACAGATAATGATGAGCCGCTTCACCCATCGCGTGAATGGCGGAAAACTCAACGACATGGTCCGTCCGCGATTCATAGATGGTCAGTGATCGGTCGGCGAGGGAGAGTAGCGCGGCTTCGGCGCAGACCGCATTCTTGCACTCATCTTATCAGTTTCTGTCTCAGTTTATTCCGCCACCTAGCGCTCCGGCGTCGGCACCGCCGGCAGACTGCGGTGCCCCTGTGCATCTACCGCCCTTACTGCAAAGATGACATTATCCTTGGAAAGCTTCAAAGTTGTGCGCCGAACGTTGCCCACCTTTTGGACGTGCTCCCATTCTGGGCTGGTCGTTTCCCGCCACAGAACCTCATATCCCGCCGCCCGCGGCGAGGCCTCCCAGGTAAGGGTTGAGTCGTTCTCCAGATCCTTCGTCAACAAGTGAACCTTGGCCGGAGGCGGTGGTGCTGACGCCAACGAGGCCAGCGTGGCCGCATTCAGCCGTGCCACGTTCGCCACGTAGTCGAAGTCGACAAACTTGGGCAGATCGCCATATTCAACGCCGTTCTCGGTGCGGATATTCTGGTGCTGGTGATGAAAGTCTTCGCGCAATTCGGTGAAGCGCACGGCTGCAAAGCCCTGCTCGTTGAACGAATAATGGTCCCCGCCGCGCAGATAGCGGTCCAGGCGAAACACCAGCATCGGTTTCACCCCCACAGAGTAAGCGCGGCCGACATCGGTGATATAGCGCGCCAGTTGCCTTGAGGCGGAATCATTCTCACCGCCTAACCCCCGAATCCGCCGAATATCCTGCTCCGTGGCCGCGGTCGGCAAGCCCTCGGAAAAGACGCGCACCACTGAGTGGTCTTGTTCCGCGCTCTTGTCTCCTCCAACAATGTCGTTGTTCAACACGGCTTCGACATTCCAGCCTTGCTCTTTGGCCATGTTGGCGAAGTGATGGCTGCCGTTCAGCCCTTGCTCTTCGCCCGCCACCGTCAGAAAAATAATCGTGGCCGGAAATTTCAGCTTGCTCAAAACTCGTGCGCATTCCAGGCTCACAGCCGTTCCGCTGCCGTCGTCGTTCGCCCCGGGAGCGTCGCCCTTCACGTCGAGCGTGTCGCTGTTGCGCGAATCGTAGTGCCCGGTCACCAGCACAATGCGCTTCGCCTGCTCCGCGTCGGTACCTTTCAACACCGCATAAACATTGGTGATTTCTGTAGGCTGTGGAATCCGGTCGGCGGTCGGTTCGGTGAAACTGTCGGTCTTCACTTCCAGGCAGCCGCCGCAATCCTTGGAATAACGCTCGAATTCTGACTTGATCCACTCCCGCGCCGCGCCGATGCCTCGTCCGGCCTTGGTTGACTCGGGATCCTGCGCCGACAGCGTCAAGCGCGTTCCAAAGCTCACCAGCTTTTTGATGTTGGCCCGAATGTGCTCAGCCGAAACCTGCCGCAACGCCGCGGAAAGGTGCTCGTCCGCAGCCATCAGGCCCGTTGGCGCAGCTGCCGGGGTAGTTTGTGCCGAAGTTCCCACGCTCGGGGCCAGCAGCATGCAAAGTGCGATCGCCCACATTCTTTGCTCGATAAGGGAAAGCATCTATCCTCCGCGGTACCAAATGTCAAGGGCGGCGGCTACTCCCGCCGAGCTAAAAAAAATTCGCTCCCTACAGCCCCCACCCCTTGACCTGCGGCGTGGGAGAATCTAAATATTATCAAGGTATCTTAGAATGGCATCGAATGGGAGCGGAGGAATCATGGTTCTTTGTCCCGAGTGCGAAACCAATCTCGACGTGGAAGAAGAAGAGGTTGACGAGGGCGAGATCGTCTCCTGCCCCGAGTGCGGCACCGACTTCGAAGTGGTGACGACCAGTCCGCTGGAGTTGAAGGCAGTCGAGGCCGGGTACGTGGAAGAGGAAGAAGAAGTGGAAGCGGAAGACGGAGATGACTCGTAGAGCCCGTGGCGCGGTCCGGCGCGCCGGCCTGTCATTTTTCTGCCCCTTGCTTATCTGCTTTTTCACCGTTGCGGATTTGCCTGTCTCGTCTCCAGTCCTTGGCGCTCCCGCGCCGCAGAAACTGAAGCCCACGGATCGCTATGCTCTGATTTTCGGCACCGTGTGGGGGCCGGACGATCACCCCCTCTATGGAGTAAAGGTCAAGATCCGCCGTGCGCGTGACAAGAAGCCGAAGTGGGAACTGACTTCCAATCATGTCGGCGAATTTGCCCAGCGGGTTCCTGCCAGCAAAGCCGACTACTTCGTATGGGCTGATGTTAAAGGTGTGAAAACTAAGGATGGACACACCCTGCATCTGGCACAACAGGTCCCCGTCCACGTAGAGTATGACGAGCGTGTAGACATTGGTTTGCATCTAATCAGGTAATGAGATTTCAGGAAAAGGAATCAAGCCGCATGAATCCCAGACATGCTCTCAAAAATGCCGCTCTCATCGCCGCAGCGCTTTTTCTCGCGCTGTCCGTGGCGGCCCATGCTGCCCCTGACAAGAAAGACAAGCAGCAGGGCCGCCTGCTGTTCGGCAAGGTGCTCGACCAGCAGGATAATCCGGTGGTCAATGCGGTCGTTTACCTCACCAACTCCCGCACCCACGCGGTCAAGACTTACATTGTCGGTCAGGACGGCACCTACCGTTTTCCCGGCCTCTCCACCGTGGATTATGAGGTCTACGCTCAATTCAACAGCCACAAGAGCGACACCAAATCCGTCAGCCAGTTCGACGATCGCTCCCAGGTCTATGTCGATCTGAAGATCAATACGCAGTAAAGCAGACGCACGAAAGACGGTACGAGCAAGCAACTTTTTGTGCTCAATAGGGTTCGATACGTAAGACATTTTTGTGCGGGAGGAGAACCTTGAACGTATTGCGCTTGCGGCAAAGCAAAAATCGTTTCGCCTTGAAGGCGGGGGCGGTCACCATCCTGATGGTGTCGGCGGCCCTCTCGGGCTTTGCCCAGGGGAAAATGAGTCCTTATCAGGACGAACAAGATGGCGTCAGCGTCGGCGGCCAGTGGACGCAGTTCCGCTCGGAAGACAAAATGACTGGCGCCAAGAAAGTTCGCTTCGAACTTCTGTCCAATAACTACCTTCGCGAAGACCCTGATTCCAAGCCGCGCGTCGAACTGGTTTGCAGCAACGGCAAATATGAGCGTGCCGACTTCAGTCCCGGCGAAAGGCTGGGACGCCCCGATTATCCCGGCTTCTGGGGACAACCCAAGATGGAAGTCATGGTCCGCATCGATGGCAGCCATGACCACAAGGGATGGAACTGGGTGCGGGGACATTTCCTCGCCATGGACAAGGGCACAGTGCGCGGCCTGATCGGAGCCCAGATTTTCAATGTGGAAGTGAGAACCAGGAGTGGGCGCCAGATCGCCGAGTTCTCGCCCGCAGGGTTGGATCTCGGCGAGGTCAGGAAGTCCTGCGACCTGACTCCGCACAAGCCTTAAGCGAGTCGTCCGTCAGCAAGTAACGGCTGAGCCTTTCGGTTCAGCCCTTTCTCTTGCGGGTGTGCCTGTACAGGCGATCTCACCGTACACATCCTCCCGGCTCTCGTGTAGCCCGCAATCAAGAGATCGCAAAACCCGCCAGAGAGCCTTTCAAACGTGACCTTCGTAATCTCACGCTGGCAATTCATAGGAGGGCGCAGTCCTGCCGATGTAACAAGCGCGGGTCTATCCATGCCTCTAAGCCAACTCTTGGAAAGCTCTGACGGAAAACTGAAGGCTGAGCTGCAGCTAATCCTGAACGCTGTGGTTGAGGGGCTTTGCGGTCTGGATGCAGAAGGGAACGTGACCTTCTGCAATGACGCCCTTCTGAAAATTACAGGCTACAGCGCCGATGAGCTAATCGGAAGCGATTTCCACGATTTGCTCCATCACAGCCGGCCTGACGGAACGAAATATCCGGCGCAGGAGTGCGCCTTTCACCAAGCCGTTATCGCCCGACAGGCGATTCATGTGGTGGGCGAGTTTCATTGGCGCAAGAACGGCACCTGCTTCCCCACCGAAAGCTGGACGCATCCCCTTCCCCAGCCGTTGAGCCGAACTGCGTTTGTGGTTACTTTTCAGGATCTCACCGAGAGCCAGAAAGATAAGGACGCCCTCAGCGAAAGCGAGGAGAAGTTTCGCAGGATCCTGTCCGGCACTCCGGACGTAGCCTGGACGGCGGACTGTAAAGGTCGAACCGTCTACATTAGCCCGAAAGCGGAGGCCGTTTTCGGATACACGAAGCGGGAAATGTGTGCTGGCGACGCCACTCTTTGGCTTGATTGCATCCACCCCGAAGATTTTGGCCGAGTGAAGAAGGCCTACGACGATCTGTTTGAGAAACACAGCGCGTTCGAGCAGGAATACCGCTTACGTCATAAGGATGGACGGTGGATCTGGGTCTGCTCCCGCGCCGCCACCACGCACGAGGAAAACGGAATATTCTGTGCCGATGGCGTCCTCTCCGATATCACGCCCCGTAAGCGCGCGGAGGAGGAATTGCAGAGTTCCCGCCAAATGCTTCAGTCCATTCTCGATGCCATCCCGCAACGCGTTTTTTGGAAGGACCGTGACAGCAATTATCTGGGCTGCAACCGCGCGCTTGCAGCCGATGCCGGGCTGCCGGGTCCAGCGGCAATTATCGGCAAGAGTGATTTTGACCTTTCCTGGCAGGGGATGGCTGAAGCCTATCGCGCCGACGACCGGCTGGTAATGGAACGGGGATTGCCCAAACTCAACTTTCACGAACGGCTGAGCCGGCCCGACGGCAGCCTGCAGTGGATTCAAACGAATAAGGTGCCCCTGCAAGACCGCAACGGCAACGTGACCGGCGTCATCGGCACCTACGAGGACATTACTGAGCGCAAGCGCGCGGAAAAAGAACTGCACCTGGCGCAATTTGCCATGGAGCATATCTCCGACGCCATATTTCGCGTCGATGCCCAAGGCCAGATTGTGTATGTCAATCTCGAGGCCTGCCGCTCTTCCGGCCGATCCCGCGAGGAGATGCTGGCCCTGACCATCCCCGAGATAGATCCGCTTTACCCCCAGGAAGCCTGGACGGCGTTCTGGCAAGAGATCAAGACTCGCGGTTCAATGACTCTTGAGACCGTGCACGAAGCCAAAGACGGAAAGGTTTTTCCCGT
>Ga0070710_10001315_pt1 | contig 11737 bp, 10 predicted proteins | sample LARL52metaG_FD_65454 | JGI IMG/M metagenome (GOLD analysis project Ga0070710, IMG submission 65454) | Corn, switchgrass and miscanthus rhizosphere microbial communities from Kellogg Biological Station, Michigan, USA - LAR L5-2 metaG | ecosystem: Host-associated > Plants > Roots > Rhizosphere ... | reverse complement strand
CGGCGCCACTCATCCCGTGCTCGCCCGGACCTGGTACGAACATCTCCGCAAGGCCAAGGAGTTCATCAGCTGGTGCCCCTTGCTGATCCCCGGACTCCTTCAGCTTCCGGACTACATGCGGGCCGTCTTCGCGGCCACTGTTGGCGTTCCCGACGACGAGATCGAACAACGGGTCGCCGCGCGTCTAGGTGTGCAGGAGGTGTTCCGGCAGCGGCTCAAGTGCACGTTCTTCATCCACGAGCAGGTCCTTTTCGTGCCGGTGGGCGGAGCGGATGTGTTGCGAGCACAGCTGCACCACCTGCTCCAGATGTCGGTGCGCCCGTACATCGAGATCCGGATCGTGCCCATCGCGGCGGGTGCTCACGCTGGTTTCGCGGGTTCGTTCGAGCTGATGAAGTTCCACCGGATTGAGCCTGTGGTCTTCATCGAGTGTGAGAACTCCGACCTCATCATCGAGGGAAAGACGGCTGTCAACGGCTACACGAACGTGCTCACGTCGCTCGATCGGACTGCGTTGGATGTGGAACAATCCCGCAGGAGGATCCTTGAACTAGCGACCTGAGGGGGCGCCTCTCATGTGGCGCAAGAGTAGCTACAGCAGCAACGCGGGCAACTGCGTCGAGGTGGCGACCGGTGTTGGCGTCCGCGACAGCAAGGCTCCCTCAGCGCACCTCTCGCTCAGCCCTGACTCGTGGTCCGCGTTCCTCCGTGCCGTCAAGGCTCGCGAGCAGGCGTAACCCGTCGTCGGCCGGACTGCCGGGTGCCGCGGCCAGCACCAGCAGCTCCATCCCCGACTCGTCCGGCAGCGAGAAGTTCTCCTGGTGCAGCTCCAGCGCCCCGACGAGCGGGTGCCGGTACGTCTTGCGTCCGTGCCCACGGGCGCGCACGTCCGCACGAGCCCACAGTCGGCGGAACCGCTCACTCCCCATCGACAGCTCGCCGATGAGCGAGGCCAGCCGCGGGTCGTCCGGGTACTTGCCCGCGGCCAGCCGCAGGTGCCCGACCACGTCGAGGGTGCACTGCTCCCACTCCGCGTAGAGGTCGGTCTCCTCCAGGAAGATGTGCCGCGCGGTGTTCATGCCCCGCAACGGCCGTTGGTAGAGCAGCTCGGCGAGGCGGTTCCCGGCGAGCACGTCCATCCGGTGGTTCGTGATCATCGCGGGTGCGTCGGTGATCAGGCCGAGGACGCGCTGCAGTTCCGGCCGGACCCGGCTGCTCGGTGCCTTCGCGGTGCGGCAGCGCTGGCGGGCGAGGCGGTGGAGGTGTTCGCATTCGGTGTCGTCGAGGCGCAGGACGCGGGCGAGCGCGTTGAGGACCTGGTCGGAGGGCTGGGTCGCGCGGCCCTGTTCCAGGCGCACGTAGTAGTCGACGCTCACGCCGGACAGGTGCGCGACCTCTTCGCGGCGCAGCCCGGCGACGCGGCGGTGCCGGTCGACGGGAATGCCGACGGACTCCGGGGTGACTCGGGAGCGCCGGAGCCGCAGGAAGTCCGCAAGATCGTCCACCTCTCCAGTATGGCCCCGCCGGCGCGGGTGAGGGTGGTACTGCCGTTACCAGGAAGTCCAGTCTCTGAACGCCGGGGTGGTGAGGTCCCCATGATCGGTTGCACCTGATCCGAAGGAGTTCCCGTGAAGACGCTGATCGTCCACGCCCACCCGGAGCCGAAGTCGCTGAACGGCTCGTTGAAGGACCTCGCGGTGTCCACATTGGAGGGTGCCGGGCACGAGGTGCGGGTGAGCGACCTGTACGCGATGAACTGGAAGGCGGTCGTGGACGCCTCCGACTACGGGGCCGCGGCGTCAAGCCCGCTGAACGTGGGCCTGGACTCCGGCCGGGCCTTCGACACCGGGACGCTCACCCCGGACGTCCGCGCCGAGCAGGAGAAGCTGCTGTGGGCGGACACGATCATCTTCCAGTTCCCGCTGTGGTGGTACTCGATGCCCGCGATCCTGAAGGGCTGGGTCGAGCGGGTGTTCACCTACCACTTCGCCTACGGCGTCGGCGAGCACAGCGACACGAAGTACGGCGAGCGCTACGGCGAGGGCACGCTCGCGGGCAGGAAGGCCCTGTTGTCCGTGACCGCGGGTGGCCCGGAGTCGCACTACGCCGCTCGCGGGATCAACGGGCCGATCGAGGACCTGCTGTTCCCGATCCACCACGGCATCCTCTACTACCCCGGCATCGAGGTGCTGCCGCCGTTCGTGCTCTACGGCGTCGACCGCATGACCAGCGAGGACTATGCCGATGTCGCCAAGGCCTGGGAGCAGCGGCTGCTCACGCTGACCTCGACCGAGCCGATCCCGTTCCGGCGGCAGAACTTCGGTGACTACGAGATCCCCTCGCTGAACCTGAAGGAAGGGCTGGAACCCGCCGGCCGCACGGGTTTCGGGCTGCACGTGCGCTGACCTTCGCGAGATCAGCCGATTGCCCGCTCCGCACCCCAGGCCGCGATGTCCTCCCGGCTCTGCAGCCCCAGCTTCTCGCGCAGCCGCTGCAACCGGGAGGCCACCGTCCGCACCGACACGGCGAGCCGGTTCGCGATCTGCTGGTTCGTGAGACCGGTGGCCAGCAACGCGATCAGACGTCGTTCGTGGTCGTCCAACGAGTCGTGCGCCGCCTCAGTGCGGTCGAGCCACACCTCGTCCTGAATGACCGCCTCGATCTCGGTGGCGGTCAACGGCGTGGAGGCGGCCTCTGCGCGCGCGACGGACAGCATCAGCCGTGCGGTGCGCATGGCTCCGGCAACCTTCTCCGCCCAGAACGGATCCGGCACCACCCCGACCGAGCGACGCAGCGCTCGTCCGGTGGCCTCAAGCCGTAGCGCGCGCTCGGCCTGACCGCGCATCAACGCCACAATCGCCAACCCCTCCAAGGCGTCGGGCGCGGTCAGCGGGCTCACCCCGTCCATCCGCAGCGCCTCTTGGAAGGCGTGCGTCGCCTCCTCCAGATCGCCCTGCACCAACGCCACTGCGCCGCGTGTGTTCAGAGCGGAGGCGATGCGCGCGGGCGCACCCGACGTGCGGGAGATGTGCAACGCCTTCATGACGGCTTTCTCGGCCCGTTCGTGCTTACCGAGCGACAACGCCGTACGGGCCAAGTGCACCAAGCAGGTCGCACGGGCGAGAGGCTCACCCAAAAGCTCAGCGACGCGCAGGCACTCGGTGTTGTTCTCGTCCGATGCCTCCCACTCGCCAGAAGACTGCTGCACGGCGGCCAACGTGCTGCGAGAGCTCATCACCAGCGCCGGGTGCCCGATCGAGCGCACCAACCGGGAGGCCTCGCCCGACAGTTCGATCGCCTCGTCGTGATCGCCCTGCTCGGCCGCGAACCGGGCGGCGTGGTTCAGCGCCACGCAGCGGTAGTCGTCCCGAGTGGACGGTCGGCGCAACGCGTCCCGCAGCAGCACCCGAGCCTGTCCCAGCCGCCCGCGCCGGGCCGCGCAGTCCGCCAGCGCGGAAGTCAGCAGCAGCAACCGTTCGTCGGCGCGCTCGGCCGCCCACTCGACCGTTCCGAGCAGGCTGTCGACGTGGTTGTCGAGCTTGTCCTGCACCTCGAACGGCACCGACAGCGGTGAGGTGATCAGCACGTCCGACAGGTCGGTGAACCAGCGCGCCAGGGCCTCGTAGGCGATGTCCAGCTCGCCCGCCGCGACGAGCTTCTCCCGTGCGTGCAACCGAACCGACTCCAGCTGCCGGAACCGCGTCGTGCCGGGCACCGCCGTCACCAGCGACTTGGCCTGCAGCCGGGACAACACGTCCAGCACCGGCTCCGCCGACCGTTCGGACGAGCAGACCTCGGTGGCCGCGACCAGGTCGAAGCCGCCGTCGAAGACCGAGAGGCGCCGCAACGCGAACTGCTCGTCCGGTCGCAGCAACCGGTAGCTCCAGTCGATCGCCTCGCGCAGGGAGCGCTGACGCGACGGCGACTTGCGGCAGCCCAGCGTCAGCAGTTCGAGCGGCTCGTCCATCCGGTCGCAGAGGTCCGCGACGGGCAACAGCTGCACCCACCGCGCCGCCAGTTCGATCGCGAGCGGCATGCCCTCCAGCCGTGCGCACAACAAGGCGACCGCCGCGGTGTTCGACGGGGTCAGCCGGAAGTCGGGCTTGCGCTCGCGGGCCCGTTCCACGAACAGCTTCACGGCTTCGGAGCGCGGTGCCGCCGTCGTGACGAGGTCGCGGTCCGTCGACGGCACCGGCAGTCCCTCGACGTGGAAGCTGACCTCACCGGTGATCCACAACGCCTCGCGCGACGTCGCCAGCACCCGGACGCCGGGGCAGCGGTTGAGCAGCAGGTCGGTCAGCTCGGCGCACGTGTCGAGGAGGTGCTCGCAGTTGTCGAGGACCACGACCACTTTCATGTTCACGAGCGTTTCCAGGACGGTGTCGCGCAACGGTTCGTCCGGTTGCGCAACAACACCCAGTGCGTGCGCGACGGCGGGCATGACGTCCTGAGGACCGGTCACCTCGCCGAGCTCGACGAGCAGGACCCGGTCCGTCCGCCCGCGCCGCAACCGGCCCGCGGCCTCCAGCGCCAGCCGCGTCTTGCCCGCACCCGCACTGCCGACGAGCGTGACGAGACGGTGCCTGCGCATCAGCTGGTCGAGCTTCGACAGCTCGGACTGGCGGCCGACGAACGTGTCGCGCGCCGCGGGCAAATTCGACAGCACACGCAAGTTCCTGCTGCTCAACGCAGTCGGCGCGGCAACGGCCGCGCGGCGGCGGTAGGCCCTCTGGCGGCAGGCGTTGGAGCAGTAGGACCTGCGCTGCTCGGAGGTGGTGGGAGGCAGCGTGCCGTCGCACAGGGCGCAGCGTCCGGTGCTGGTCATGAGGTCCTCTCCTCCAGCCGTAACGGCAGGCCGTTCCCGTCTCGGTCCGGCAGAACCGCAGGTCGTACGTGACGACCTGCGGTGTGCAACCCGTTACACGTCTTCGTGTGCGAGACGGTTCGCGCTGTGCTCGTTATGCCTGCCTTCCCGAGATCCTCGTTCGGGAACAAACTGGCTACTGGTCCGGTCTGACAGGGAGTCCGCATGACGTTGACAACCAGCACCTCGTGGGCGGGTACAGGCCTGCAACTGGTGGACAAGCCGCGCACGATCACCGTCGGCATCGCCGACGACGAGGTTCTGATCCGCACCGGAGTCCGCGGCGTGCTGGAGCGTTCCGGCAACTTCGTGGTGGTCGGCGAGGCGGGGGACGGCAGCGGTGCCGTCGAGCTCGCGCGGCGCCACCGCCCGCAGGTGCTGCTGATGGACGCCGCGATGCCCGGCATGGAGGGCCTTGCGGCGGTGCGCCTGGTGCGCAGGCACGTGCCGGGCACCCAGGTGATCATGCTGTGCACCCCGCGGACCGAGGAGATGTTGTTCCCGGCCCTGCGCGCCGGCGCGGCGGGATTCCTGTTCAAGAACGGCGAACCCGACGCTCTGGTCAACGCCGTGCGCGTGGTCGCCGCGGGAGAGGCCGTCCTGTCGCCGTCCGCGACGCGCGCGCTCGTCGACCACTTCACCGGCGCCGACTCGGAACGTCGTGACGCCGCGCGCAGCCGCATCAGCCTGCTCACCCGGCGGGAGCAGGAAGTGCTGGTGTACCTCGCGCAGGGCATGGCGAACGCACGCATCGCAAGGCTCATGTACCTCTCGGAAGGGGCGATCAAGGCCCACGTGAGCCGACTGCTCACGAAACTGCGGTGCGACAACCGCGTCCAAGCCGCTCTCATCGCACGCGACGCCGCCCTTCCCTGCTGAACCGACTGCTACAACGGCGCTGCCGCCAGCCTAGCCAGGAGAGATCGCGTCGCGAAGCAGGTCACCCGGTTGGCCCCGTCCGGAATGATGTCGCTTTCCCGCCAGCGTCTTGGTCGGCAGCACGTCATGCTGGTGCGCATGCGCTTGAGCACGTTCACAAAACGCTTGCCCTTCAAGGCACCTCTTTGCCGTGACAACCTCTTCGGTCATCTGATCGCGACCGCGGTGCCCGGTGTGGAGGAGTGGCGCGACGGCGTGTACCGGCGCTCATTGCGTCTCCCTTTCGGTTGCGGGATCGCGTCTTTGCGGCCCTTGACCGATCACGTCGAGTGCACTGTGGAGCTGTCCGACGAACGTGATCTGCCCAAAGCTCTAGACCTTTGCCGCTTCCTGCTCGATCTCGACGTCGACCCGGTCGAGGTCGACGACGCGTTGTCTTCTGACCCGTTGTTGGCACAACTGATGTTGAGCGCGCCGGGTCGTCGAGTGCCGCGCACGGTCGACGGCGCGGAGTTCGCCATCCGGGCCGTGCTGGGCCAACAGGTTTCCACGAAGGCCGCGCGCACGCACGCCGCCCGTCTCGTGTCGCGTTACGGCACACCGGTCGGGGACCTGTTCCTGTTCCCGCTGGAGTTCGACGTCGCCGAGCTCGCGATGCCGCAGTCCCGGCGCCGCACGATGGCCGCGTTGCTGGACGCGCTCCAGTCCGGTTTGGATCTGTCTCCCACCGCTGATCGCGCGGTCGCGCGCGAGTGGTTGTCGACGTTGCCGGGCTTCGGCCCGTGGACCGTGGAATCGATTGCGATGCGGTCGCTGGGCGACCCGGACGCGTTCCTGCCGACCGACCTCGGCATTCGACTGGCCGCCAAGGCTTTGGGCCTGCCCTCGACGCCCGGTGCGCTGGTCAGGCGTTCGGAGGCGTGGCGGCCGTGGCGGGCGTACGCGGTGCAGCACCTGTGGGCGACCGGGGATCACGAGGTGAACCGGATTCCGGCCTGAGCTGGACGCTCGCGTACATCGCCGCTGCCGAGGGGTGATGGACGAAACCGGGCAACGGTGGCGGATCCTGCGCAAACCGCTGCAAATCAACGAAAACGTCGTGGGCGCTGGCCGGGCGTCCCCCGGGGTCCTTGGCCAGCAACCGCTGCACGACCGGGTCGAGCGGGCTGCGCAGCCGCCGCGGCGGTTCCTTCACGTGCTTGTCGAACACCGCGTACGCCGTCGGACCGGTGAACAGCTGTTCACCGGTCAGCATCTCGTGCAGCACGCACCCCAGCGCGTACAGGTCGCTGCGCGGTTCGGCGGTACCGCGCTGGATCTGTTCGGGCGCCATGTACGACGGCGTCCCGAGGATCTGACCGGCCCGGCTGAACGGCGCCACGTCGCTCTCCTTGAGCAGCGCGAGCCCGAAGTCGAGCACCTTCACCGCGCCGTCCGGGCACAGCATCAGGTTGGTGGGCTTGAGATCCCGGTGGCAGATGCCCTGGCCGTGCGCCTCCGTGAGCACCGCGGCCGCCTGCGCCGCGATGTTCGCCGCCCACGCCTGCGGCAACGGGCCGAACTCGCCGACCAGGTCCGCGACCGTGACGCCGTCGACGAACTGCATGACCTGGAACAGCCGCTGGTCGTACGTGCCGAAGTCGTACAGGACGGGCACTCCGGGGTGCTCCAGCCTGGCCACGATCCGCGCCTCCCGCGCGAACCGGTGCTGCACCTCGTCGTCGCTGCCCGGCAGCCGCAGCAGCTTGACCGCGACCCGCCGGTCCAGGCGCAGGTCCCGCCCCCGGTGCACGGCACCCATGCCGCCCCGCCCCAGCGGCAGGTCGTCGATCTCGTAGCGGTCGGCGATCAGCACTTGAGAAGCCTAACCGTCAGGCCGGACCTATCTGCCCGCCGAGCAACCCCGCGTACCCCAGCCGGACCAGCCCGGCGGCTTCCTGAAGGCCGGCTTCGAGTGCCTTGAGCTGCGCGAACACCTGCCCGTACCGGCGTTGCGCGTGGATCGGCAACGACGGCACCTGCGTCCGGCGCACGTCCAGCCGCGTGGATCCGGTCGGGGTGCGGGCGAACGCGGCGCGCAGCACGCCTTCGAGGAAGTCCGGGTCGACCCGCTCCGGGTCGATCTCGTAGGTGGCCCCGGTGGGGGAGGTGACGACGTGCGTGCCGGGAGCGCCGCGGACCAGCTCGCCGATCGTGGTCATCGGCGGCTGGACCTGTTCCCGCAGCTCCGGGAGGCCCGGGAGGGTGAAGTCCGGTTGGGCGGCGAGGTAGGACGAGGCGTCGGTGCGGCTGCGGCGGGAGGGGCTGAGGTCGACGTCGTCGTCCAGCAGGTCGATCACGCGCGTGTTCGGCTCGACCGGTCCCGGTGTCTCCAGCAGCGCGATCCGCTCGGGCACGCGGCCGACGGGGTTGCGCAGCAGCCAGAGGTCGCGGCCCGGCTGCACGGTGATGACCGCGCGGATCGCCCCGGCGCGCAACAGGTTGCCGCGGATCCGCTTGCCCGGCCGTCTCGACGCGGCGGCGGACGGCAGCAGCACGGCCACCTGACCGCCTGGCTTGGCGAGCGACAGGCAGTGCTGCAGCCAGGCCAGTTCCGGTTCGCCGCGCGGTGGCAGGCCGTAGGTCCACCTGGGGTCGCCGACCAGCTCCTCGTGCCCCCACGTCCGGTCGTGCCACGGCGGGTCGCAGAGCACCGCGTCCGCCTTCTGGGCGATCCCGTTGTGCCGCAAGGAGTCGCCGGTGATGATCTGCGCCTTGGGCAACCGCCGCCGCGCGATGACCGCCGACACCGGGTCCAGCTCCTGCCCGATCTTGTGGCGCGCCCTCGACGCCTTGAGCAGGTTTCCGGTCCCGCACGCCGGATCGATCACCGTGTCGCCGTCGGTCGTGGCCAGCACGACGTCGACCACCTCGGGCGGAGTGGGGTTCAGCAGCCGGGAGTGGGCCTCCAGGTAGCGCTCGTGCAGGAACTCGAAGGTCTGCGCGTCGGCGTCGACCGCCGCCAGCGCCTCGCCGAGCCGCAGGTCGTCGACGGTGCGCAGCTGGGTCCAGAGCCGCTCGGCCGGCGACACGCGGAACGGCTTGCCGTTGCGCCGCAACCACGTCTCGACGTCGCGCAGCAGGTACAACGGACTGGAGGCCGTCCCGCCGACGGGCGAGGGGAAGTCCTCGAACCGCCGCCGCCAGTTCGACACGGCCGCCCGCCCCACGTCGGCGAGGCGAGCGATGTCCCCGGCGTTGACCGTCTCATCCATGTTCACAACCGTATTGCTTGTGAAGTCACTTCACAACTGGTCTACTGATCACATGACACACGAGCTGCGCATCGCCGTGGCGACCGATCCCGGTCTTGTGCGCGAGCACAACGAGGACTCGGTCTACGCCCGGCCGGACCTGCAGGCCGTGGCCGACGGCATGGGCGGCCACGAGCACGGTGAGCTGGCCAGTGCCATCGCGGTGAACGTCCTCGCCTCCTGGCGGGGTGACCTGGGGCCCGCGGTGGCCGAGATCGCGCGCAGGCTCGACGCGGAAGCCCCGCAGGGCGCGGGCACCACGCTGACCGCGATGCGCTGGGAGGGCCTCGCGTTCCAGCTCGCGCACATCGGCGACTCCCGCGCGTACGTGCTGCGCGAGGGCGAGCTGCGGCAGCTCTCCCACGACCACACCATGGTGCAGGCCCTGGTCGACGCCGGCCGGATGACGCTGGAGGAGGCCGCGAACCACCCGCGGCGCGCGTACGTGCTGCGAGCCCTGCAGTCCGGCAACTCGCACGACCCGGACCTGTCGTGGCACCAGGCCAGGATCGAGGACCGCTACCTGCTGTGCAGCGACGGGCTCACGGACTACACGCACCTGGAGGACGTCCACGACATCCTGCTGTCCACCGAGGACGGTGCGGAGGCGGCCTGGCAGCTGGTCGCGCACGCCAACGGCAACGGCGGCCCGGACAACATCACGTGCGTGATCGTCGACGTGGTCAAGAAGAAGTGGTGGCAGCGCTGACCGCCGATGCACGCGGGGGCCTCCCGTACTCCAGGAGGGTACGAAAGCTCCCCGCGTGCCCTCGAATCAGAGGTTGGCCGGCAGGCCTGACTCGTCGGCCGCCGCCGTCGTGGAACCGCTGAGCAGGTCCCTGACGATCTTGTTGGCCTCCCTGACCGCCGGCGTGATCATCTTGATCTTGATCTTGCCGTTGGTCATCTTGCCGCCGACCTCGTAGGTCTTGTCCTCGTGCGGCAGCGGGACTCCCTGGCAGCCGGTGAACTGCTTGCGCGGGGTCGCCCCGGTCTGGAAGTAGAAGACGATCGGGTCGTCGACGCAGTCCGTGTTGTACGGGAAGATGCCGTGCGAGCCCTCGTTGTCGACGCTGATCAGCTTGGCGTTCGGCAGCGACTTCGCCGTCGCCAGGCCGCCCTCGTACGCGGTGGCCGCGTCGAGCTCGGCCTGCGCCATCATGATGCGCGGGAACGTCTTCTTGTCCGGCTTCGGCATGGAGTTCTTCGTCGGCCAGTACGCGCACAACGGCGTGCTCATGAACGGCGCGATGAACGGCGCGTTCACGGTCAGGTCGGCCAGCCAGTAGTTCCAGTAGTGCAGGTTCTGGTTCCACTGACCGTCCTGGCAGCGGATCGCCTCGAACGTGGCGTCCCAGGTCTCGACCTCGGCCGCGGCGGTCGTGGCCTTCACCGCGACACGCTCCTTCTTGGCGAGCGCGGCGAGCGCGTTCTGCTTGCCCTTGGCGATGAACTCCTTGTTCTCGGCGGTGAGATCAGGCGTCGTCAGCATCTTCGCGACGATCCGCTCGACCTTCTCCGAGTCGGTGGCGGTGCTCGGGGTCTTCGAGGCGTCGATCACCGACGCGACCGCGGACGCCGCCGCGTGGTACTGCGAGGTGTCGTACATCGCCGGGATCACGAACCACGCGGCGAACAGCTGCCCGACGAACTCGCGGGTGCCGCCGGCCTTCTCCCAGTTGCGGCGGATCTCCATCGGGTCGGTGCCCTGCCCGTACCGGGCGTTGTCGCGCGCCATGAACGGCAGCAGCGCCTCCTGGAACTGGCGGTCGCGGGTGCGCGGCTGCAGGTTCCAGGTGTTCTCGAGCGTCGACTGCGAGGCGTCGACGGCCGAGTCGAGCAGCATGCGGTGGACCTTGGCCGGGAACGTGGCGGCGTACCAGGTGCCGAGCCACGTGCCGTAGGAGTAGCCGATGTACGACGTCTTCTTCTCGCCGAGCAGGACGCGGATGAAGTCCATGTCGTAGGTGGTCTGCTCGGTGGTGATGAACTTGGTCAGCGGGTTCTGCAGGCAGCCGTCGACCTTCGCCTTGTTCAGCACGTTGACGTCGGTGCTGGTCGGAACGGTGTAGCTACACGTGAGCGGCGTGGAGAGGCCGACGCCGCGCGGGTCGAAGCCGATGAAGTCGTACTGGCCGGCGAGCACCGGGGCGCGCAGGGCCATCGCCGCGCCCCACGGCAGCCCGGAGCCGCCGGGGCCACCGGGGTTGACCAGCGCGATGCCCTGACGGCTGGTGCCCTTGTAGGCGGTCTCGGTCTTGGAGACCCGGATGCCGATCGTGTTGCCGTCCGCCGGGTCGTGCCAGTCGCGCGGCACCTGGACGGTGGCGCAGGCCAGGCCCTTGACGGTCTTGAACTTCGCGACCGTAGCCTCGGCGACGCCGGGGAACGCGCACTCCTCCCAGTTGATCTTCTGGGTGGTCAGCGCGCCCGCGAGCTTCGCGGTGTCCGGGTCCTGCTTCGGCGCCGCGCCCGCCGCCGGTGCGAGCACGAGGCCGGCGGCCAGCATCCCGGTCAGTGCGGCGATGCCGCCTCTGAAGTACTTCCTCAAGGTCGATCCCCTTCTGCCCCCGCACGGCCGGGTGAGGCCGCGCTTGCATCAGGGGAGGAAGGCGATTCGCCTCATTTGACACTCGTGGGCGGTGGCAGAAAGTCGCCATGTCCGAAAACTGTCACGAAAGATGTTCACAGAGTGATGAAG
>Ga0070710_10001314_pt1 | contig 11739 bp, 23 predicted proteins | sample LARL52metaG_FD_65454 | JGI IMG/M metagenome (GOLD analysis project Ga0070710, IMG submission 65454) | Corn, switchgrass and miscanthus rhizosphere microbial communities from Kellogg Biological Station, Michigan, USA - LAR L5-2 metaG | ecosystem: Host-associated > Plants > Roots > Rhizosphere ... | reverse complement strand
AATCAGAAGCCGAAGCCATTTGTAAGGCAATACAAGTATTTTTAAATCCAAGATAATGGCAAACACCATGCATCTTATCATAGAAAAGGACCTGCAATTTTCTGATTCGATTCCCGCAGGATCGACATCGCGCGTTCGTATTCGTTTTGAAAAAAGCGAAGACGGATCAATTTATTTAAATTGCAGCCACGCTCGTGAATGGATAAATCTTTCCCAAGAAGAATCTAACGTCTTGGCGGCTTTTGTTGGCAATAAAACCCCAAACGCATGCACCCCATAAAATTCCCAGGCGCTGTTCCAATACAAAAGCCCGACGACATGACCGACGAACAATGTTCGTCTATCTACGCCTTCGTAGCCGTCGACAAGCAAGGCTTTCCTTTTTATCTTACCGCTTGGCAACCGGCCAAAGAAGACCTTGACGCCTTTAACAACGGCGAACCGGTATACGTCAAGACGATTTGCCGGCAATTGCCGCCCATGGAATTATTTACGACGGACGTAGACAAAAAGTTGCACACCGAGTTGAATTTATCCATGGTCCAATTGGTTGGCGAATTGCAAAAGGCAATCGCCCATGCCAAGGAGTGTTCGGAAATTTGCGATAACAGCATGCGTAATTTTCAGGCCCAAGATAAATTCGTTTCCGCCGCCGAAATGCGCATGGGCTATCGTTGCTATACCCTTTTTGCCGAACAATTAACAACCTTGCTTAACGGCGGATCGTACGCCGCGGCCGAACCGTTTAAACCCGTGGAATGAAGACCGCCATTACTTCCGGAGGCGCAGGCGACATTCTTTTCTCCATCCCGGTCATGAAAGCCCTTGGCGTCGATACCTTGCTTATCAAGGAATCTTTCTATCCGCCCGGCTTCGGATCGTTGTATTCGTCTATGAAAGACCTTATGCAATTGCAGGGTTTCAAAGTCTTGCCTACAAAAGACGAAGGCTTTGGCTTCGATCGCTTCGAAGCCGGCGTCAAGTACGATATAAACATGGACGCTTGGCGTAGTTGCCGCATGAGAGGCCAATGGCATATCATGCAATCCATGTTGAACCATTGGCGGGTATCGCAATTGGGCCGACCTTGGCAACGGCCGTGGTTGAAGATAGACGACAAGCCGTCGGTCCATGACGTCCTGTATTCGTTAGAAGAATACGCCCCTTCGTTTTCCCTTTTTTCCCTAACACCGCGTTGGCGCGAATCCGATTGCGATTGGCGCCGGGTCATGGATAAGCACACGTACGGAATACCGGTTTTTGTAGGCTTTGACGAAGACCACGCGGACTTCCAAAGATTGATCGGTCATACGATCTACCACTACCCAACGCCGACGTTTTTGGACGTCGTACGTCTTGTAAGGGACGCGAAAGATATCTATTGCAACCAAGGCTTCGTATTGGCCGCGGCGCAAGCCTTGGGCAAGAATTACTGGTGCGCCTTCAAGAAGGGAAAAACAAATTGCTTGACGCGTACGTCGAATGAGCATTATCTTTAACTTTACGATACCATGAAATTCAAAAGCCACGAACGCGCATACGAAGTCGACCAATACGGGGTCGTGACCCAAACCGACGCCCGCCCATTCAAATACGACCCGAAGTATTCCGCTATCTACGATAAGCCGGAATACCGCGAAGGATCGAATATCTTGCAAGCGTTGCGGTTTGGGTTCGTACAAGCCGCCCATGGCCGGCCGATCAATACGTTGCTTGACGTCGGGTACGGCAACGGGGCGTTTATTGACTTTATCAAGAAGCACGTCCCGTACGTTTACGGCCACGATATTACCGGCGTTCCCCTTGACGGCGCCTATTCCTTGCCGGAAATGGTGAAGGCCGAAGTCTATACCTTTTGGGACGTCTTGGAGCACTTCCCTTCGTTGGACTTCTTGCGGACAATACCGGTAGAAACTATTTGCTTGTCATTGCCGTATTGTCATTTTATCACGGAAGGAATTGATTGGTTCAATAACGCGTACCACCACCGGAAGCCGGACGAACATATCAGACACTTTAACCCTACGGCTTTAGTTGCCTTCATGGCCGCGCACGGTTGGCGTTGTACGGCCTTTGGCAACCAAGAAGACATGATCCGCAGGCCAAAGAACGAAGGACTTCAGAATATTATATCGGCTGCGTTTAAACGAAACGGGTATTAATCCCACCAAGGATAGTCAGGCAATTTATCCGCAATTATACGCGTTGTCTTGCAACTACAGACGGGGCAAAGCGCATTGATTACCTTATCGCCTTCGGCGTCATAGGTTATCGACCAACCGTCGACTTGAAAAGTTGCAATCGCTTCGAATATTGTATCAAGGGAATCCCCGTCGTATACCGCTTGATGATTCGTCGAATTGGCGCAAAAGATCGTAAAAACGTTGCCGGCTTGGAATACAAATTGTTTCATTATTCATGCGGGTTAAATGGTTTGCCCTTGCGGCGTTCGATCTTTTTGATCTTGTCGGCTATTTCCAAGATTTGACGCTTCGAAAACGTAACCTTTCGAAAAGTCTTACCGTCTTCGTTAGGCAAATATATATCGACGTCCCCAACGGCCACTTCTGCCTTTACAAGACCCGCTTCTTTGTCATGCCAGACGAAACCCTTGGCGTCGCTAATAACCCGATCCCAAGACGATATTACAACTTCGGCGCTATAGCCTTCAAAGCCGTAAAGGGTGATTAAGTCTTTCATTTATTTATTTTTTAGCTGTTAATCGAGCAAAAGACAGGCTTGTCTTATCTTCTTTAAATCGTTCGTAAAATTCCCTTCCGGTTTGGGTAATTCGCCAATCTAACCAAAAAGTTCGTTTTGATTCAACCAATCCCAAAGCTTCAAGGGTTCGCAAACATTTCCTACAAAACACTTCGTCCTTCAGACTTGCAACGTTTGGCCTTAATCGAAAAGCAATCGTTAATTCCCAATCTTTAGCGTTGGCGGCTACTTGCAAAACGGAGAATAGCGTAAAGCGATAATAGACAAGATCGTCGTGCTTGTAAAAATATTTGCTACTCTTTTGCATACAAATCGGCTATTTTAGGACTACGTGCTTTCCCGGAGGAGTGCTAATTCCAAAATTTGCTTTTTGCCACGTTTTATCTTCGTCGTTGAAGTCTTGCAGCTTTACACTTCGTATTGCCACGACATAGTCTCCTGGATTATCCTCAAAGTAAATCTCTGAATCACTTGGCAATTTCTTAAGCTGCTTCATTAGCTCTTTTACTGTCATTTTTATTTAGTTTTTCACCTCCAAAGCCCGCGTCTTTGTTAGGCTACTGGCCGGCGTTATATCCATATTCGAACTAAAGATAATCTTTCACTGGCGCTTCCCTTTGCGTAATCGATAGAATAACATACGCCAACTCCCTTTCTTCGTATTCGACGTCAAGGGTTTTACAAGCCGTAGAATCCAATTCGAAAAGATCAGGAAGTTGCACCTTAATAGGTTCGTCGCAATTGCCGGCAAGATAAGCGAACGTGTCCTTATTGGTATCCCCGGCAACGGCTATAAAATTCCCCAACGATAATTTTGATATGTTCTTCATGGTGACTGTTTTTACCGCCAAAGGCCGGTCTTCTTTCGAAGATACCGGCCGTCCAAGCGGTTGGCTACCCCTATCCCCAAATATCGTGGTGAACGTGGGGTGCGATCAACAAAGTCGCCGCGGTAAGGATACCAAAGATCAAAGCGGCGATAGCGTACGGATTCTTGACCAAGGTAACGACGATAGTTTGCGTACGGGTCAAGTTGAAAGAATTTTTCATAACTGTGCGTGTGTTTAGAATTAAAAGGTGTTGTGTTACACCGCCAAAAGCGCGGCCCCTTGGGGTTGACGCGCCGGCGGGAAGAACCGTCCGTGTAGTTATTTGATAACTTTCTTGGCGTAACAACCGGCGCCGATATCGTACCAACCGGTTGATTCATGACCCTCGGGAACTCCTTTAGCGTAGAACTCTCCGTCCGTTGCCGAAAACTCGGCAGACTTAACCGCTTCTTTATTGATCTTCTTTTCGCAAATCGCGCAAATCTTTTTTCCTTCCTTGGCCGCGGCTTGTTCGTTTGTAAGTATCGGTTCCATTTTTCGTTCGTTTGATATACCAAAGATACATATTAGTTTTGGTATACCAAATATTTTTACAAGATTTTTTGAATTATTTTTGTACCTTTTGTAACTAATTGTAATACAATGGCTAAAATACTGCCCATAGAAAGCGAAGGACGGCCAACGGGCTGGATATTCTTTTGTCCGGCTTGCGGTTGCGGACATAAATTTTGCACGGCCGACGCACACACGCAAGATTGGCCCGTTTGGACCCTAACCGGAATGCCTGACGCACCAACAGTTCGCGCTTCCGTGAAGTACGAATTCGAACAAGACGGCCGCCAAGTACTTTGCCATTCTTTTATCACGAATGGCAATATTGAATATTGCGCGGATTGCACGCACGATCTTAGCGGTAAGACTGTACCTATCCCGGAATTTCCGGGAAACTACGATCTTTAAAACACCCAGGCTTGAAAACGTCGCCTTGCGCGTCCGGTTCGTTGAAAACGAAATTCACTGGAAAGGTTGTCCACTTACCGGCCAAGTAATTGTACACGGCTTGATCCTTAAGATTGCCACTAATCCAAAGCGCCTTTGCAATAAAAGCCGGTCTTCCCGTATGCTCCGTTTCTATTAACGTTCCGGCTTCGAAATAATTAGTCATCGTTGGCAAATCCAATTGAACCGTCGGAGGCAATTCAATTTCAATATACTTTGGCTTGCGAAGCGTTCTTATATAAGGCACGATCGGATCGAAAAAACTGGCTTGTTGGATATCCATACACGTTATTTAAAAGTAACGACCCTTCCCGGTAACAACGTACCTAATCGGGTCAATAAGATGGTTATTTGCGTCTTCCGGTTCGTCCGTTGGGTTCTTATTCTTATCTAACGCCCAACGGTATTCGCGGTATTCATTCCATAAATCAGACGAATCTTCGGTAACAAAGACTTCGTAATCCTTCAATCGATCGATACCGGTTTTGATCGATCCGGGGCCTTTGATAGCGCCAAAGATATTCCAACCCTTCAATAAGCCGCCGTACGATTCGGCTTCTTCGGCCGATAGTTCATGCCGTTGCCAACCCCTTCGAAGCTTGCCTATCGTCAACGGTTCGGCGGAATCCCCGATAATAACTTGGTCCTTCAATCCCAATCGACAATACAAAACACCCAATTCCTTTTCCGTTGCGCCGACGTAATTTTGTTGGCGGATATAAATCTTTGTCCCGACGATCTTACATTCAACCAAACCGGCCGGCGATCCGCTGCCGAAGTCTTGGCCGAATATCGATCGCGCGTCAATTGAATTAAAGAAGTCGTTGGTTATCGATTGCCAACCGCTAAATACCCGTCCCTTCATGCCTTCGCTTATCAACCCCCTAACGATCGTCCAATAATATTCCGGTTTTTTCGTTTTATACGATTCGTATTTTTCCTTCGTCGATTGTTGTAGATTCTTGGCGTTATCGCGCCAAGTAGAAAAGATAGACAAGACCCCGGAAGACGTCTTGGGCTTTGCTTCAAAATAACCCTTGATCAATTTACCGTTCGCGTCGACGCCCAATTGCGCGGAATCGGTCAAGACGTAATCCCGCCAAATCCAATGGGTCTTTCCCGGCGGATTGAAGATTCGAATAATTTGTACGTTATCGGCCTTTACCGTCCGTAAGGACAAATCCAATTGGTCGAAATCTTCTTCGCCTACTTCGTCGGCTTCTTCGATCAGGACATGGGAGGCGCCGGCAAGGGACTTCATCTTCGCGGTTCGGCCGCCGTCGGCCTTGACGCCTTTCGATCCAATCATGTTGCCGGTCGGGAGGTAAACGCAGCGCATTTCGTTGTCGTTGAAATGGAAGTCTACTTCCCGAAGTTCCCCGTCGTCGCAATGCTGCTTGACGCGGTCCCGGAAGTCACGCCACAACGAATCCCGAATATCGTTCAACGTCTGACGGACAAAAAATCCGCGAAAATATTTCGGTTGCGTCAAATGGAACAAGAACAATTCAGTTCCGAAGTGCGACCCGCCCCGTCCCCTTCCGCCCCAAGCGTCTATATACCGACAATTGGTAGTAAAGACCGGCTTATATATCCGGTTGAACAACCAACGAACGTTGGGCGGTTGGTAGCCTTCTTCGACCGGGATTGGGGGCAAGCTATACATTGGGGGGCGGGGGAACGACGGCGGGATTTACGACTTCTTGATAAGGGACGTCAACGACGTCTTCCGACGGATCGTAGAATTCGACAATATGCTTCGCGCCTTCGACCCCGGCCATGCCGTTGGCCTTGCCGCCTACGACCCCGATTTGAACCTTTTCTACGTACCCGAGTAGCTTGGCAAGCAAAGTCCCGGCGGCGATTCGATCGGGGAATTTAACCTTGGATACGAAAGCGAGGGGGCCAACGGATTCGGTTTCGCAGGAAGAAATCATTTTACGGGCCATTTCGGACATATCGGATATCCGTTTGAAGCAACCGTTTTCGTCGTATAGTTCGCCGGTATCGAAATCAAACATTTCCCAGAGGCGGACAATCATTTTATCGATCGATATCGCGTTGCGCTTGGCTATTTCGGCGGATCGTTCGTTGATCTTGTCTACAACGTAAGGGTCTTTTAGAAGTTGGGTGCCAATCATTGACGCGGACGACGCCGAATATCCGGCGGCGATAACGGCCTTGGTTGCGTTAAGTTGACACTTGAAATATTCGTCGACGAATAAATCGCGACGTAGCTCGGCGGCCGGCCGATAATTCTGCGGAAACGGCGGCGTCGCCTTCTTGGGATAGCGTTGGGAATTATCCATAAAATCAAGTACAAAAATACAATTGTTAGCGTAAAACAACAAAAGCCCCGGTCGGGGCCTTTGCTTACTTTTCAAACGTCTTCGATTGCCTTAGGAACCGACTACCGGGGCCGGCTTTTCGGCGGCACCCAAGCTATCGGCAAGGCCGTTGATACGATTGACGATCGCGTTGGCTTGATCGTCGGTCATACCGGGTTTGACTTCGCCGGCAATTGCTTGAAGTTCGGCTACGCCCTCCGTTACGACGCCTTGGAGGCGATCGAGGGCGGCCTGGATGGCTGCGTTTTGATCCATGATCTTGTTGAGTTTTTCGTTAACTAATTTGGTTTCCTTCACCAACCATTTAGTCAGGTCGACTAGTTCGGACCATTCACGGTCATGGATAATACGAAAAGACATTGGCGGCAAAGTTTATTGAATCCCGAAACTACAAAAAATAGTTTGCTTCGGCAAAATTAAAACGGCGCGTCTTCGTAGGATTCGCCGGCCGGCGATTGACCGCCGGATTGCGCCGTCGTCGCTTGATCGTTCCAAGAACCGCCGCTATTGCCGCCGCCTTGATTGTTATCGCCGCGGTTGGCCGACCCTAACAATTGAACGCTAAAGACGCGTAACGTTAAGCTAACGCCTTGCGATCCGTCGTTTTTAGGGTACGTTCGAACTTCCGGCGTTCCTTCGGCGTAGACTTGCGTTCCCTTCTTAAGATAAGGCGCGATACCGGTCTTGTCGGTCCAATAAGCGCATTCGACCCACGTAGTTTTATCCTTTTGATTGCCCTGGTTGTCTTTGAATTTTTCCGTGTGGGCGACGTTGAAATTCAGGACCGTTTTAGAGTTTACTTGATTGGTCGTACAATCTTTACCAAGGTTGCCGATTACTTGAAGCTTTATCATTTGAAAATAAATATTAATAACTATAAGAAACAACAAAATCAGAATCGTCAAATTGAAAACTTTTAAGAAGTCGTTCAATTTGATCCAAACCGTCGCAAGGCAATTCCATGTTTGACTTGCCGTATAAAGGTATATTAATCGCATCGTCTCCGCAATATCTATCGTACGACCCTACTATTTCGTACCAAGTGAATACGGTAATGCCAAACAATCGAATTGTTTTCAATTTCTTTACGAAAGCGATAAGTTTACTTTTTCGTCGGCTTCCCAAATATCCGAACTTTTCCCCGAGAACAAACGATACGCATAGTTTATATCGGTAATAATATTTCATAAAGAAACAGTTGATATCTTATATCCGTCTTGTATTCGACGGTTAATTGCGAATTCTTCGAAAGACGATCGCTGACCTTGCAATTTCCAAAGTTTGCCTTCGCGGAATACATTTTCGGTTTCCGCCCAAGCGCGTCTTTCTATCTCCAAATGCATGTACGCCTTCAATAATTCCAATCGATCGATATATTTTTGGACGTCGATCATCTACGATGTTGCTTTGTTTTTATAAGGCAATAAAGACTAAGACCGTAAAGCAAGATCACGATAAATTCGAAGTGCATGGTTAGTATTTTTTACCGCCGTGTTTAAAAGGACGCTTTTCGTTGTATCGAACCTTCATAGCAATATGCCACGCCAAGTCGATGTCCATTTCATACGCCAAGTCGAATATACGAATCACGGCGTCGGCCAATTCGTCTTCGACGGTATCTTTAATATTCTTCTTAAAGAATGATTCGAATACAAAGAACGGACAATCTTCTTGTGAATCCGGGATTCCGTTAAGACTTTCGTCCGATCGCTTGTCGATGCGATCGGCTTCCATGGCTTCGCAAACTTCGGATATAATCAACAAAAGTTTTTGCGGAATATCGATCGGCTTGCCATTGCCTTCCCAAAAACCTTTGCTATGATTGTTTTCGTTTATCCGTTTAGATATTTCTTGTATATTCATAAGACGCAAGATAATAAAAATATTAGTATCATTTTTTATTTTATTTTGCCCGATTGGCCCAAACAGGATACGCGCCGTCGCGAATACCCATGCCCATGTTTTGCAAATACACCGTATCACCGGCAACGGCAACGACCTTACCAATCGGATAGCGCGTATTAAATTTTTGCAACGCCGCTTCGTCGTTATTGCGTTGGGTAAATAGATCGTCGCCGGCCTTGACGCCTTGTACGCCTATAGCAAGCCCGTTAAACGTCGATCGATCGCAACGAACGTTACAAAAGCTTGCGGCCAAAAACGTAGTATCCCAATCCGATCCGGCCGTACCGTCAAAAAATTCCTTTGGACCGTAATACGACCAAGTATGTTCGAACCTCGGCGGCCTATTCGCCCCGTCTACAACCGGCGCCCCGGATATCGATCCGCCTTTAAATACGTCGTTTCGGTCGTGCCAAAATAACCGCGACAACGCGCCGCCGTTATAAATCCGCAACAAGCAATTATCCCAAACGATCCCGTCGCCGCTACAATAAAAGTCCGGCGTGGGAAGGCCAACAAATCCGTTTTGGAAGTCGATTTGGAAGTCCTGGAAATGGGTTCCCGCAAACCCTCCGGCGAATCCGATCTTAAACAATCCTTCGGCGTATACACGTTTCAAGGTTATCGGGAAGGTATAGGAACCGCAATTGATTAGTTCGTGGTTGTAACCCGCGATATTCATCACATCGACCATCGGACAGGTCGCCCCGTCGGAATGTCGCCAGCCGAAATCCCCGCCGTCAAGGATCGTCCGGACGCCGCCCCAGATCTGCATGCGCGAAATCGTATTAGCCTTGCTTTGCGCTTGCGTAAACGAATAGGCCGTTATACAATTTTGGACGGAACAATCTTCGACGTCTATTTCTTCGCCGTTTTGTTGAACGGAGGGCGTAATAAGGATCGGGGCGACGAACCTTTCAAAGGAACAACCGGTTATCTTGATCGCCGTACTTCCGGCCCTACCAGCGCCCGGTAAATAATGGTCTTCGAGGCCCCGATACATCAAATGATCCGTATCGTACGATTCCTTCGCCCCAAACGGATCAATTACAATCCCGCCGTACGGCGACGATCGATTAATAGAACAAACGCCGTCGCCCCAAGCGGCAAACGGCAAGGTATCGATTTGAAGCACGTCCAACGTAGCGGCCTTGTAGTATTGGCCGGCGAAGGATATATTGCTTATAACACAACCCTTGCCTTGTTGAATTCCCAAGGCAAAGCCGTCCGTGAACATGGCCGTGATCCGGGCCGTATATTGCGCCGGCGTATTTTTGGCAAAGACCGCGCCTTCAAGACGAAGGCTTACTTGTTTATATTGCCCGTCAACGATCTTGCAAGCCAACAACGGCCGGCTTATTTGATATTCCCCCGGAAGTAAAAGCGGCCAACCAACACCGGTAGCAATATAATTGTCTATAGCGCCCTGAAGCAACGCGTAACTATCCCCGCTTGGGTCCGGCCGCAAGACAACGAACGGAAGCGCCGAATCGGCTTTTATTATCCGCGGTACCGTATCGTGTTTGATCGGCAACGTTACGTAGGCCGTGTCTTTATACTTGATAACCGTATCGTAAAGAAATTCGTAGGTAATTGTTGGAATTGGAACCCGAACGCTATCGTGTAGGATCGTCGGCGGCGGACAAACGGCGGCTTGCTGCGAAGCGGCGCAAGAAAAAAATAGCAATATTGGGAGTATTCTTTTCATAAAACAATTTAATATTGGGTATAATAAGATTGCGTGAATTTGGCGTATTCCTTAACCGCCTTCGTCCAACGCTTCAATTGTTGATCCGTTCCCTTGAATCCAACCGCCGAATTGATCGCCTTGTCGGCAAGACGTTGTATTTCTCGATTGCGAGTTATCAAACTATCTTCTCGCCTCAACAAGTACCGAATTAATTTAACGGTATCCCAACCAATTATTTCCAATTGTCCGCTATCGTATATTTGATCCGGAGTCCATTTAGAATTCAAATGATATAGGGCAACGCTTTTCCGTTGAATGTAGTTTTGTAAAAGACCAGAACGCCATTCGAGGCAATATATTAAAGTAGTATCTCCGAATTTGACGCATTCCCATTGCACTGTATCCTGTTGTAAAATATGGTGCTCATATTGTGTTGTCGCGGTTTGCGCTTTGGCTATTCCGGCAATAAGCAATAAAACTATTATCCATACGGAGATTTTATCGAAAGTGATGCGGGTTATCATAAATTTAATTTGTGTTTTGGATTTATTGGAGGGGAGTTTCTTCGAGCCACCATATTTCCTTGAGGTATTCCGCCTTTTCGTTTAAACAACGCGTGCCGCCTCTAAATTTAAAATGAACCGTTCCTAATTCTGTCGTGCTTCTTTCTAGCGTCCCGCGAAGAATTGGCGCCTCCTGTTCAAAAGCGAGAGCTTGAACGCCCAATGCCGGCAATCGGTTAGCGGCATTGACGAATTTCGGGCGCTTCTGAAGTTCGGCCTCAAGTATTTGAATTCTATCCAATCGCTTAATGAGCGTTTCGTTGGCTTGCGCCACCTTCGCCCGTTCCCGATCCAAATCCCCCTTCAAAAGGGCGTACGACTTCTTCAATTCCGAATTTTCGGCAACCAAGTCGTATATTTTATCTACGGCTTGTTGCAATAGGTTTGCCGCTTCTGAAATATTTTTTCTATGGTCCTCCAGATCTTTTTTGATCGAATCAACTTCGATAGTTTTTGCCTTTTCTTCTTTGTTCCAAGGACAACCGTCGGCGCCGTTGCACATCGGGCCGCTTGCTTTGCCGCAAGTACAAATTATACTCATTTGATTTTCCTCCCTGATTTTTAATTGCCCTTCCAATAGCGCTATCTTTTCTTGCGCCTATTATATTCCGTAGCGGCGCCCGCAATATAGCCGTTGCGATTTTGGACGGCGCGGTTGAATAATTCGAAGCCTATTTTATTAGGCA
>Ga0070710_10001313_pt1 | contig 11753 bp, 8 predicted proteins | sample LARL52metaG_FD_65454 | JGI IMG/M metagenome (GOLD analysis project Ga0070710, IMG submission 65454) | Corn, switchgrass and miscanthus rhizosphere microbial communities from Kellogg Biological Station, Michigan, USA - LAR L5-2 metaG | ecosystem: Host-associated > Plants > Roots > Rhizosphere ... | reverse complement strand
CAGACCCGGCACTCGATCAAGGAGATCGCGCCCCGGGTCGTGGTCGGGTTCCTCGCCGGAGCCCTGTCGTTGTGGGTGGCGACCAAGGCCATCGAGATCGCCAACGGGCTGGCCCAAGCGGTGATGGGCGGCGGCCTGGACGCCAACTCGGCCGGCGAGACGCTGAAGAACCTCGTCCTCGGATCGCTCAACGGCGGGATCTTCATCATCTTCGTCGGCATCTTCCTGGCCGGGATGCTGATCGTCCTGTTGGTCACCTACATCGTGCGCGTCGCACTGACCATCATCCTGATCGCCGGGGCGCCGCTGGCGCTGATGGCACACGCGCTCCCGCAGACCGAGGGCATCGCCCGCTGGTGGTGGAAAGCGTTCGGTGGCTGCCTCGCCATCCAGATCGGACAGTCACTCGCGCTCATCACGGCGATGCGGGTGTTCCTCGCGCCCGGCGGGTTCACGCTGTTCGGCCCGACCGTGGACGGGTTGGTCAACCTGCTCGTCTCGATCGCGATCATGTATGTGCTGTTCAAGATCCCGTTCTGGTTCCTGGGATCGCTGCGTGGCGGCGGCGGGCGGTCGCTGCTCGGGTCGATCGTGCGCGGCTTCATCGCCTACAAGACCTTCGGCCTGCTCGGCGGTCGCGGCGGCGGCAAGCCCCGCCCGTCCGGCGGCGGGGGCGGTCGCGGAGGCGGTGGCGGCGGTCGTGGTCCGGTCGACCCCTACGCCCGCGCCCGCACCACCGCCAGCGGGCAGTACATGTTGCCGTTGACCGGTGTGCGCCGCACCCGTCCCGCGCCGAAACCCAAGCCCGCTCCGGCGCCGAAACCACGCCCCGCGCAAGGCCGCCAGCTCGCGCTGCCGCTGGGCGACGACTGGCCGGAGTGGAAGCAGCACGGACCGGACGGCCAGTACCGGCTGCCGCTGGACGTGGAGCGCGTCAAGCCCACGCCGCCCCCGCCCGGCGGCGGATCGGGAAGTCGCCCGCGTGGCCGTGCTCGGGGTGGACAGCAACTGGAGTTGCCGTTCGATCCGTACCGGGGCAACCGCGCCAACCGCGGCGGCCAGTACCCGCTGCCGCTCGACGGCGTCCGCCGAGTCCCACGCCCGGCGAGCCCTCCACCTCCGGCCGCGCCACCGCCGCCGCGGATGCGCGGGACGCAGTTGGAGCTGCCCTTCGACCCGTACAAGGGCAACCGGGCGACCCGTTCCGGGCAGTACCCGCTGCCCCTGGACGACGTGCGCCGCGTCGCGTCGCCCAAGCCCGCTTCCTCGACACCGGCGCCGGCCGCCCGGCCCACGCCCCGCGCGGGAGGACAGCTCCGGCTCCCGTTGGACCTGCCTAAACCAGCCCGCCGCACCCCACCGCCGCCCAAGTCGGGAGGAAAGCCGTGAGCACGCCGAACTACAGCCCGGACGGGCTGACCTACGACGACATCACCGAACTGCAACGCGAAGTCACCGCCGAGCTCCGTCGAGAGGGCTACATCCCGTGGCCGCGCCGCCGCCGTCGCCCGGCCGCCGCCTCCCGGCCGCGCGACGCCGCGCGCTCGCAGACCGCGCCCTCGCCCAACCGCCCGGCGGCACGGCGCGGTCAGGGGCGAGGTGACCACAAATGAGCTACCGCGAGACCCGCGCGGCCGGGTCTTATGCCGTGCGCATCCCGGCCGATGTCGACATGCACGACCGCGTTCTCGGACCGTTGACCGCTCGCCAATTGGCGATCCTCGCCGTGACCGGTCTGGTGCTCTACGGCGTCTGGTCGGCCACCCGCGCGTTCGTGCCGATCCCGGTGTTCTTCGCGTTGGCCATTCCCGTGGGGGCGGCTGCGGCGATCCTCGCGTTGGGGCAGCGTGACGGGATCAGCCTGGACCGGTTGCTGGTCGCCGCGATCCGGCAACGCATCCGACCGCGCCACCAAGTGGCCGCGCCCGAAGGCGTGCGGCCCGCGCCCGAGTGGCTGACCGCTGCCACCGCGACGAGCGCCAGCCGGACAGCGGGCACCAGCAAGCACCCCGCCTCCCAGCGCGCCAATGGCACGGCGCCGGGCCGGGAGCAGATCTCGCCCTCGGCGCTGCGGCTGCCGGCCGAGGCGGTCACCGACACCGGCGTGGTGGATCTGGGCGCCGATGGCCTGGCCGTCGTGGCGGTCGCCTCCACGGTGAACTTTGCGCTGCGCACGCCCGCCGAGCAGGAGGCGCTGGTCGCCAGTTTCGGCCGCTACCTGCACTCGCTCACGGCACCGGTGCAGGTGCTGGTGCGTGCTGAACGGCTCGACCTGTCCGGGCAGATCGCCGAGCTGCGGGCACGCGCGGGCGGGTTGCCGCACCCGGCGTTGGAGGCCGCCGCCGTGGAGCACGCCGACTACCTCGCGCAGCTCGGCGAGCAGACCGACCTGCTGCGCCGGCAGGTGCTGCTGGTCCTGCGCGAGCCGATGAGCGCCACGGCCGCGCCGACCGACGGGCTCGGTGGGCCAGGCCCGCTGGCAGTGCTGTCCTCGCTGGCCCGCGGCAGGCGCCGTGCCAGCGCTGCGGCGAGCGGGGCGAGCGCGGGGGCTCGCCGTGCCGCCGAGTCGCGGCTGGTGCGGCGCCTGGGCGAGGCCATCGAGCTGCTCGCCCCGGCCGGAATCGTGGTCACCCCGCTGGACGCCGGGCAGGCCACCGCCGTGCTCGCCGCGGCCTGCAACCCGGACACCCTGCTGCCGCCCTCGGCCGGCCTGGCCGGGGCGGACGAGGTCATCACCACCGCCGGCGGCGCCGACCTCGGTGATCTCGACGAGGACTTCGGCGAGGGCACCTACTGGCGCCCCGGTGATCTCGGAAACCAGGACATGGATACCGACCCCGACGAGCACCACCCCGACGACGACAACGACGACTGGGACTACGACGAAGCCGACGACCTGCCGGACGACGTCAAGGAGAGGAGGCGGTTGTGATGACCACCCGAGCACGCGGCCAGCGCCGTCCGGCGTCCCGGCCCGCCACGCGAGGCGGTGTCCACAGCTCTGTCCACAGCGGTGTGCACGGTGGCGCCGCGTTCACCCCGGATGCCTTGTCGGTCGGCGCCCGGCACTTGGAGGTCGGCAACGAGTGGGTGTCCTCCTTCGCCGTCACCGGGTTCCCGCGCGAGGTGCATCCCGGCTGGCTCGCCCCGTTGCTGACCTATCCCGGCCGGCTGGATGTCGCGCTGCACGTGGAGCCGATCGACCCGGCCACCGCGGCAGCGCGCTTGAAGAAACAGCTCGCCAAACTCGAGTCCGGCCGACGGCACACCGCCGAGCACGGCCGCCTCTACGACCCCCAAGTCGAAGCCGCCACCGAAGACGCCTACGACCTGTCCAGCCGTGTCGCGCGCGGCGAGGGCAAGTTGTTCCGCGTCGGCCTGTACCTCACCGTGCACGCCGGATCCGAGCGGGCGCTGACCGACGAGGTCGGCGCGCTACGGTCGTTGTGCGCGTCGCTGTTGCTGGACGCCAAGCACGTCACGTACCGGTCGCTGCAGGGCTGGGTGTCCACGCTGCCGATGGGCCTGGATCTGATCGGGATGCGCCGGACGTTCGACACCTCCGCGTTGTCGGCAGCGTTCCCGTTCACCTCACCGGATCTTCCGGCTGCCGACCCGACCAGCGTGGCCGCGCCGTCCGGGGTGCTCTACGGCTACAACGTCGGCTCCCAAGGACTGGTGCACTGGGACCGGTTCGGCGATGGGATGCACAACCACAACTCCGTCATCCTGGGCCGCAGTGGCGCGGGCAAGTCCTACCTGGTCAAGCTCGAACTGCTGCGCAGCCTCTACCGGGGCATCGAGATCGCGGTCGTCGACCCGGAGGACGAGTACGCCCGGCTCGCCAGCGCGGTCGGCGGCACCTACGTGCACCTCGGCGCGGCGAACGTGCGGCTCAACCCGTTCGACCTGCCCATCCACACCCGCGCCGACGGCCGCCGCACCGCGCCGAAAGACGCCCTGGTGCGGCGGTCGCTGTTCCTGCACACCGTCATCGCCGTGCTGGTCGGCGGTGAACTGGAAGCCGCCGAACGAGCCGCCCTGGACCGAGGTATCGCCGCCACCTACCAACAGGTCGGGATCACCGCCGATGCCCGCACCTGGACCCGGCCCGCGCCGACCTTGCGGATGCTGCGCGACCAGCTCGCCACCGCGGGACAGGCCGGCGACCGGGCCGCCGTCGAGCTGGCCGCCCGCCTACACCCCTACGTCGAGGGCGCCTTCAAGCAGCTCTTCGACGGCCCGACCACCACCAACCCCGAAGGCCATCTGGTGGTGTTCTCCCTTCGAGACCTGCCCGACGAGCTGAAAGGCATCGGCACCCTACTCGTCTTGGACGCGGTGTGGCGGCGCGTGTCCAACCCGGCGATCCGCCGCCCGCGCCTCGTGGTGGTCGACGAGGCATGGCTGCTGATGAAAGAGCGCTCCGGCGCGGAGTTCCTGTTCAGGATGGCGAAGGCGTCCCGGAAACACTGGGCCGGGCTGACGGTCGCCACTCAGGACACCGCCGACGTGCTGGGCAGCGATCTCGGGAAAGCGGTCGTCGCGAACGCCGCGACCCAGATCCTGCTCCGACAGGCGTCGCAGGCGATCGACGAGATCACCCAGACGTTCGACCTGTCGGCCGGAGAGCGTCAATTCCTGTTGTCGGCCGACCGGGGCCAGGGCCTGTTGTCGGCGGGAACACAACGGGTGGCGTTCCAATCGATTGCCTCGCCAACCGAGCACTACCTGGTGACCAGCAATCCAGCGGAACTCGCCGAATACGCGGCCAGTGCCGACACCGACGAGTCCTTCGACACCGAGCAATCCTACGTCGACCTGGGCTGGGCTGACGACAACGCCGACGAGCCGCACGACGCCACCGAGACGGACGAGTTCAGCCCGTTCGCCTCCGACGATCAGATCGAACTCGACGCCGCCTAACCGCGACCGCTTCTACCCCGAGCGATTTTCACAGCTTTCGTGGAAGGACCTGCTATGCGCGTGTGGATACCGGCTGCCCTCATTCCGCCCGACTTGCCCATTCACCTCGTGACCAACAGGAGCGCAACCGCGACCGGGCTGACCGGCGGGTGGCTCGGGGACTACCTGCGCGACCCCGGCGGCACGCTGCTCGCGCTGCTCGGCTCGATCGGCGGGTGGCTGGCCGTCTGGTGGCCCACGGTGACCGTGTTCGCCGTGTTCTCCACACTCGTGGTGATCGCGGAGCGACGAGCGCTGGCCCGGCGCCACCACGCCGCTCTCATCGCCGACGCCCGCCAGGTCACCGTGCTCGCACCACCGACCGTCGATCCCGCGGGCGGCGCGGCGCTGTGGTCCAACCTCGTCGGGCTGCTGCGGCCGGCCTGGCGCCGGTGGTGGACAGGTCAGCCGCATGTGGCGTGCGAGTACGTGTTCTCCGAGGCCGGGGTCGCGATCCGGCTGTGGGTGCCCGGCGTCATCCCGCCGGGCCTGGTGGAACGCGCCGTCGAGGCCGCCTGGCCGGGCGCGCACACCCGCGTGTCCAGTCCGGCGCAGCCTCCGCTGCCCTCGCCCGGCGACACACAGCGGCGGCTGGTGATCGGTGGTGAACTCCGGCTGGCCCGCAGCGAGGCGCTACCGATCCGCACTGACTTCGACGCCGACCCGATCCGCGCGCTGATCGGCGCGCCGGTCGGGCTGGGCCGGGACGAGTACGCCTGCGTACAGATCCTGGCCCGCCCGGTCACCGGCCGCCGCGTGGCGAAGGCGCGCCGCTCGGCGCGGCGGGTGCACACCGGCGGCTCCAGCCGCGTGGTCGGGCGACTGCTGGACCTGATCACCCCCGGCATGAAGACCAGCCGCCCGGCCGGAGGCAGGACAACCTCGGGGGCGTTGCACAGCGATCCGCAGACCTCGCTGGAGTACGCCGCGCAGAACCGGGCGATCGTGACAAAGCAGCGCGGCAGTCAGTACGAGACGGTGATCCGCTACGCGGTCGCGACGCTGCTCCCGTCAGGCGTGGCCGAGGCCGAGGTGCGCACGGCGCGGGATGTCGCCCGCGGCCGGGCGCACGCGCTGGCCGCCAGCTTCGCCTCCTACACCGAGCACAACCACTACACCCGTCGCCGGCTGCGCCAGCCCGGCCCCGTCCTCGACGAGCGACGGCTCGGGAAAGGCGACCTGCTCTCGGTGGGCGAGCTGGCCGCGATCGCCCACCTGCCCACCGACGAGGCCATCCCCGGTGTGCAGCGCGCCGGCGCCCGCGCGATCGCACCGCCGCCTGGCATCGCCACCCCCGGCCCGCAGGCCAAGCCGATCGGCGTCACCGATACCGGCCACCAGCGCCCGGTCGCGCTGCGCGTGCCCGACGCTCGGCATCACCTGCACGTCATCGGCGCCACCGGCTCAGGCAAGTCCACCTTGCTGGGCACCATGATCCTGGCCGACGCCGAGGCCGGGCGCGGGATCGTGCTCATCGACCCCAAAGGCGACCTCGTCACCGATGTCCTGTCCCGTCTTCCGCGCTCGGCCGGGGATCGGGTCGTCCTGTTCGACGCCGACTCGAAGTCCCGACCGCCGTGCCTGAACCCCCTTGATGGCGGGGAAACCGACCTGACCGTCGACAACCTGGTGTCGGTGTTCCGGCGGGTCTACTCGGCGTTCTGGGGGCCGCGCACCGACGACGTGATGCGCGCCGCCTGCCTGACCCTGCGCACCCAGGAAGGCGTCGCCACCCTCGCCGACCTCCCGAAGCTGCTGGCCGACCCGGCGTTCCGGTCACGGGTGACGGCGGGGATCACCGACCCGGTGCTGCGCGGCTTCTGGTCCTGGTACGAGGAATTGACCGACTCGTCCCGCAGCCAAGTCATCTCGCCCTTGATGAACAAGCTCCGCGCGTTCCTGTTGCGGCCGTTCGTGCGGGACGCGATCGCGGGCGGACACTCCACAGTGGACATGTCCGATGTGCTCAATGGTGGCATTTGCTTGGTTCGTATTCCCAAGGGAAGCTTGGGCGAGGAGACCACGCGGCTGGTCGGGTCCCTGGTGGTGGCCCGGACGTGGCAGGCCACCACGGGACGCGCTCGCACCCCGCAACGGCAGCGCAAAGACGCCTCGCTGGTGATTGATGAGTGTCACAATTTCCTCAATCTTCCTTACCCCATCGAGGATATGTTGGCCGAGGCGCGGGGTTTCCGGGTCGCGATGACCCTGGCGCACCAGCACCTCGGGCAACTTCCCCGTGAGTTGCGGGAGGGCATGTCGACCAACGCGCGCAGCAAGATCTTCTTCAACGCCTCTCCCGAGGACGCGCGCGAGCTGTCCCGGCATACCGCGCCGCGGCTGTCCGATCACGACCTCGCGCACCTGGGCGTCTACCACGCCGCCGTGCGCCTGGTGCTGGGCGGGGAGGAGGCGCAGCCGTTCACCATGCTCACCCAGCCGCTTCCCCGCGCGATTCCCGGTCGGGCACGGGAAATCCGTGGCCAGGCTCGACGCGCTCTGCACGCGACACAGCGTGCCCGCGCCGCCGGCACCACCCCGCAACCGCCCGCTCCGCAGTCCACGCCCCGGCCTGGTCAGCGGCCCACCACGGCCTCGCGGCCTACCACCCGTGTGAGCCAGCCAGGCACCCGTCCGCGTAGCGCGGACCCGCGCCGCCGGTCCTGACACTACCTGGCTCATCCAAGTCTGAACCCCTTTCTGCACAACGGAGTCCGGAGGTTTCGCGCCATGATTTCCAATCCCACCCAGCAGCGCACTTTGCGCGGGCACAAGCCTGCCCGACCGACCCCGCGCGCCGCGAACACCGCCGACCACCAGGCGGTGCTGGCGTGGCGACTGACCCCGCGGGATCGGTGGATCGTCCGGATGTTGCACGAGCACCGTGTGCTCACCGCCCACCAGATCACCGCCCTGGCCTTTCCCAGCTTCCGGTCCGGACGGCAACGGATGCGGGAGCTGTTCCAGTGGGGCGTGGTGGACCGGTTCCAGCCGTTCATCTCCTCCGGCACCGCGCCGATGCACTACGTGCTCGCCCCCGCCGGGGCCGCCGTGCTGGCCGCCGAGGACGGCCTGGACGTCAAAGCCCTCGGCTACCGCCACGACCGCGCCTTCGCCGTGGCCCACTCCCTGCGCCTGGCGCACACCGTCGGGGTCGCCGAGTGGTTCACCGCCCTGGTCGACCGAGCCCGCCACAGCGACACGCGCGAGGGCACCGCGTTGGGCGCCTGGTGGGCGGAGACCCGCTGCGCGCGCCATTTCGGCGACCTGATCAAACCGGACGCCTACGGCCGGTGGACCAGCCAAGGCGCGGAGATCGAGTTCTTCCTGGAGTACGACCTGGGCACCGAGGTGCTGGCCAAGCTCGCCGGGAAACTGGCCGGCTACGCCGCGCTCGCGGAGGCCACCGGCATCACCACCCCGCTGCTGGTATGGCTGCCCACCGCGCGGCGCGAGGCCACCGCCCGCCGGCTGCTGCACCGGACCTGGCGCGAGCTGGACAGCCCGAGCACGGTGCCGGTCGCCACCGCGGCGGCCGAGCTGCTCAACCCGCAGGCCGCGCACCCCAGCCCCGCCGACGGCGTCTGGCTGCCCCTGGACAACCACGGCGGTCAGGGTGGCGTGCGGCGAGAGCTGCACCGGTTGCTCAACGCCTGGCCGCACGTGCCGGCGCCCGCCGCGGACAGCGAACCGGGCGGCGAGGCGGTGCTCGCGCCGGACTCGCCGCTGCTGCTGATGGCGCCGGCTCCGGCGCCCATGCCGCCCGGCTCGCGAGCAGCCAGCTCGCGTGGGCCGAGCACGGGCAGGCGGTGAGGCCAGGTGATCGGCAAGGTGGGGGTCGCCGTCCTCGCAGTGATCCTGCTGATCCCGCTGCTGATCGCGGGCGCGGTGTCAGGCGCGATCTCGGCGGTGTTCGGCAGCGGGAGCAGCCAGCCCAGCGCGACCGCGCTGGCCGACATCCCCGCCGACTACCTTGCGCTGTACCGGGAGGCGGCCGGGGCGTGTCCGGGGCTGGACTGGACGATCCTGGCCGCGATCGGCAAGATCGAGACCGACCACGGCCGCTCCACCTTGCCAGGTGTCCACAGTGGACAAAATGAGGCGGGCGCTGGCGGGCCGATGCAGTTTCTCCAGTCCAGCTTCGACGGAGTCCTTGCGCGCCACCAACTCCCGCCCGGTGGTGCCAGCCCGCCGTCGCGATACAATCCGCATGACGCCATATTCGCCGCCGCGTTTTACTTGTGTGACAACGGGGTTAGCAGGGGTGACGTGCGCGCGGCGATCTTCTCCTACAATCACGCCGATTGGTACGTGCAGGAGGTGCTCGATCAGGCCAAGAAGTACGCCGACGCCGCCGCCTCGGTCGGCACCGGCGACTGCAACGCCATCCAAGCCACCAACTCGGTCACCCTAGCCGCCATCAATTATGCTTGCGGTCAAAGGGGACTTCCGTATGTCTGGGGAGGGAATGGCCCAGAGGACGGCGGATTCGACTGCTCCGGGCTCACCGTAGCAGCCTACGGCGCGGCCGGGGTCACCCTGCCCCGCACCGCTGACGCGCAGTTCCGGGCGGGGCCGCGCGTGCCGGACGGGCAGCCGCTCCTGCCCGGTGATCTGGTGTTCTACGGCACCGCCGCGAATATCCACCACGTCGGTCTCTACATAGGTGGAGGTTTGATGATCGACGCCCCGGACGTGGGGCAGACCGTGAAGGTGGAGCCGTACCGGTACAAGTCAGATGACTATTTCGGGGCTACGCGCCCGGCCGGTTCCGTTGCCGCGTAACGGTTTCCACGTCGCCGACGCCCGAGCCTACCATGGCGGAGAATGGGCGGCCGTCGCTGTCCACGAGCAGGATGCGTTGCGTGAACAGCGGCGGCGTCGCGGCATCGAGCGCGATGATGTTGTGGTAACTGGCGAGTTCAAAGAGGGTGTTAGTCACCTCGCGGATCGTGGTGCGGTCCGGGTCGGCCTCGACCGACAGGCCCTCGACCCGGATCTCCAACACCCGCTGCTGCGGCAGCACGGTGATCACGGTGCGCACGTGCGACGGGATGCCGCCGTCATCGCGCAACTCGCCGATGTCGGCGGCCAGCCGAACAGCGGCGGCCTCCACCGTGAAGCCGGGACCGATCCCAGCTCGCGCACCCCACACGACCAAACAATCCACTGTGGACTCAAAACGGGTCATGGCACACCTCTCTCGGCGCGACCGGACTATGCGTGGACAGGGGTGCCGTGCCTTACCGCCCACGCCGCGTCTGAAGAGCGGTCCGCAGACCGCCCAATGAACGGCCATCGGACACTCGCCGAAACACGCCCCAGCCGTTCTGGGCGTAGCCGCCCAGCGCGGTCGCGGCTCCGGACGGGGTGGCGAACACCCGGCCGTCGGCGAGAACTACCGCACCGTCGGCCCGCAGGCGAGCGATGTGCCGGACGCCGCTGTTGCGGCGTTCCCAGAGGAACTCCTCACCCGGCTTCACCAACCCGGCGTCCAGCAACGCGCTGGCCGCACCGCGATCCGACCCGGCCAGCGGTGACAGGGATGGCAATGCGGCGTCATGACGGGCGGACACCTCGGCGATGTCCGTGGACAGAGCCATGACGGTGGCGGCGGTGGGTGCCAGGATCACCGGCCACGCGGAGCCGAGATGCAGCCACGCCCCGACTCGCTGCCAGCGGCCGTGCTGTGCCAGCAGCATCTCCAGATCGACCGCGACGACGGTGTCATCCAGCGGTGTGATCCGCACGACGAGGTCCCCCTCGGACAGAACGGCCGAGGGCTGGTCGCTCAGCCACCTCCCGGCGAACAGCTCCAGTTCCCCGGCGTCATCGCCGTCTGAGGCGATGTCGACAGCCTGCACGAGCAGAGCCCACGTCTTCTCGGGCTGGCGCATCGGCGTGGTGAACGTGGGCACGAGAATGCTCGTGTCCGGTGGCAGACCCTCCCAATCCCGCAGTGCCGCCTCACCGTCGATGTGCGCGGTGTCCACGCTGGGCTTGGCGTTGTCGACACGGGGTACCGACTCCCGCGCGTCCACGGACGCACCAGGGGACGAGTTGGATGTGTCGGGAGTGTGGTTGTGTTCGGTCGGCATGGCGGTGTGCCCTTTCGGTTGCTCGTGGCGGTGTTTCGGGTTGTTGACCAGGTCGGGAGGTGGTGTTGGCCGTGTTGTTCAGCGGCGCAGAACGTTGACCCGATCGCCGCCCAGCAATGGTTTGTCCTCCGGACCCGCGAAATGCGGATCAATCCAAATAGGACGGTGATCGTTTCGGCTGGGATACCACTGGTTGCGCCAGTGGCCGCGCACGATCCAGCGGTGCCGGTACTCGCGCGTCGACGTGCGTGGGTCGTCCTCGGCGTGGTCGGAGGGTTCGGCTCGGGCGCGGCGCAGGTCGATGTAGCGGACGGTGGGGTCTAGGTGCGGGTCCTCGCGCGCGATTCGGCGGCGTGCCGCGCGGGGCGCGGTGAGCTGCTCGGACCGGACCAACGTCTGGCCCATCAGCAGCCACGTGGCGAGGATGGTGCGCTCCAGCGCGATCTTGGCTTCGGCGTCCAGGCCCTCGCCGTTGCTCGGCACGTAGCCGGGCCAGCCTTCCATGTCGGTGAACTCCATCGGCGTCAGTCCGCGCCAGTCGTATCCGTGTGCCGGGGAGAACGAGGGTGGGATGGGCGCGCGTCGAAGGTTCGGCAGCAGCCCGGCGGCGAAGTCGTCGGCGGCCTGCTCGGTCGTCGGCGGGGCGTGGTCGAGGTCCAGCGGCGGCTGCTGGGAGCCTCGGATCGCGCG
>Ga0070710_10001312_pt1 | contig 11755 bp, 10 predicted proteins | sample LARL52metaG_FD_65454 | JGI IMG/M metagenome (GOLD analysis project Ga0070710, IMG submission 65454) | Corn, switchgrass and miscanthus rhizosphere microbial communities from Kellogg Biological Station, Michigan, USA - LAR L5-2 metaG | ecosystem: Host-associated > Plants > Roots > Rhizosphere ... | reverse complement strand
GTCTCGCCGGGCGTCGGCTACACCGCCGACCTCGTGTTCTACGAGGGCGGTCACGGCACGTTCAGCGCGCCACGGCACAAGCACAACTTCGACCAGATCCGCTACGTGGTCAGCGGCAGTCCCGACTTCGGCCACTACCAGGTCGCCTCGCAGGGCCAGTCGGCGTTCTTCCCGGCTGGCGCGGCTTATGGGCCGGAGACCATCGAAGAGTCCGAGATGCTGCTGATCCAGTGGGGCCAGCACTGGATGACGCGGGCCCAGCACGACGAGACCTACTCGAGAATGCTCCAGGCCGGCGAATTCAAGGACGGCTATTACGTCACGGTCGACGCCGCCGGGAACGAGCAGCGCGCCGATGCCCGCAATGCGGTCTGGGAGACCTTCAACGCGCGCAAGCTCGTCTACCCCACGCCGAGGTATCCGCAGCCGGTGATCATGGAGCCGGAGGGGTTCGAGTGGCGTCCCGTCAGCCCCGGCGTCTGCGGCAAGGTCATGGGCCGCTTTACCGAGGACGACGTGTACATCGGAAATTACCGGTGGGACAAGGCCGACGGCGTGCTCACACTGGGTCCCGAGCGCACTCAGCTGATATGGGTCGCCGACGGGCAGTTGACCGCCAACGGCGCCTCCTACGATCGCTCGACGGTCATCTTCTCCGAGTTCGAGGAGACCACCGAGCTGACCGGCACCGCCGGCGCTCAGGCAGCCGTCTTCGGCCTGCCGCTCCCGTCCTGAACAAATCTCGCGTGAGAAAGAAGCCACATGTCGCTAACCACACTGGACCAGCGGACGGCACTGCTCGTTGTGGACCTGCAGGAAGGCATCGTCAGCCTGCCGACCGTGCACCCGGCCGCAGACATCGTCGGGCGCGCCGCCAGCCTGGCCAAGGCGTTTCGGGCGCACGGACTGCCGGTTGTGCTGATCAATGTCGCCGGCGGCGCTCCGGGCCGTACCGACCTGCCCCGATCCACGTCGGCGCCGAAGCCGAACTGGACCGATCTCGTACCGCAGCTCCAGGCATCTGACGACGACCGCTTGGTGACCAAGAAGAGCTGGGACTCGTTCCACGGCACTGCCCTGGACGAGTATCTGCGGTCCGCGAGCATCAGCCAGGTGGTGATCGCCGGGATAGCGACCAGCATCGGAGTCGAGTCGACCGCACGCTCGGCCCACGCCCACGGCTATAACGTCACACTCGCGACCGACGGGACGACGGACCTTGACGCCGAGGCGCACTACAACACCCTCGAGCGGATTTTTCCCAAGCTCGGCGAGACCGGCACCACGGCCGAGATCCTGACGCTGCTCGAGCAGACTCACCAATAGGGAGATGAAATGGCAACGGGGCCGCTTCAGGGAATTCGGGTCATCGACCTGACCATCTGGATGTCAGGGTCGATCGGGTCGATGCTGCTCGCTGATCTCGGCGCCGACGTAATCAAGATCGAAGGGCCGACCGGAGATCCAGTTCGCCGCTATGTACCGATCGGCTCGACCGAATCGGGTAGTACTCCGAGCGGTGTGAACTACGCCTACGCTCTGTGCAACAGGAACAAACGGCAGATCAGGCTCGATCTCCGCGATACCGCAGATCGTGACCGGCTATACGAGCTGGTGCGGGACGCGGAGGTCTTCATCACCAGCATGCGGGCAGAGACCCTGGTCTCGCTCGGCGCTGACGAAAAATCCATCAAGTCGATCAACCCCGCCATTGTCTATGCGAAGGCAGGCGGGCTGGGCCACACGGGGCCGCGGGCGAACGATCCCTGCCAGGACATGCTCGGGATGGCGTACGCCGGCCTGCTCTTCACCGCATCGCCGGAGCAAGACGAGCCGTTCGCGCCGCCGGGGGCGACTAATGACGTGCTCACCGGGACAATGACTGCCTTGGGCGTGCTGGCCGCGCTGCTGAATCGGCGGCAATCGGGACTGGGGGAAACCGTTCAGACCTCCTTGCTGCACACCGCGCTGTGGACGCAGCTGATCCAGTTCGGCACTGTCGCGAACACGCCTCAGTTGTTGCTTCCAGCCAAGTCGCGGCGTGATCCGCGCAGTCCAGGAGTCAATCAGTACAAGTGCTCGGACGGGCGGTGGATTGCGGTCGCCGCTGTCACCGCCGACGCGTGGGCCAGGTTCGCGAAGGCGCTTGATCTTAGCTTCATGGACCCTGACGGGGAAGGCGAGCTTTCTTATGCCGGGGTACTCGAGCACGCGCCCCGCATACGCGAGATGCTTGATGAGTATTTCGCCAAGCAGCCCATGTCCTACTGGCTTGCCCGCCTGGAAGCGGCCGGTATCTGGTGCACGCCGGTGAACACGCTCACTGAGATCATGGACGACGAGCACGTCAGCGCGAACGGATACATAAGCACCCTTGACGATGGCATGAAGACCGTGACGATGCCATTCACACTGGCCGGCTATCAAGCTCCGACTCGTGCTGCTCGTCGCCTGGGCGAGGACGACGACGATGTGCTGAGAGAACACTGAGGTGATCTCAGGGTGTGAGGCCGAGCCCGTATCGTATACAGGTCTTCGCGGGGTGTTACTGCCAGTCGCCGATTGCGACGCTGTGGTTGTGGCTTCAGAAGATGGTGGCCCCGCTAAGCGGCTTGTTCACGTCCCCGCGCGGGAAGAGATCCTCGGTTGGAGGGGTCAGGATTTCTTCCGGCGCCGGTCCCACGCGCTCGACGACGGGTGCCAGCGCGGCCACGTCGAAGCCGAAGACCTGGGCCGCGGTCTGGCCCAGCATGATCCGCGCCTCCGTCTCCGGGACGTTGTTGGGGCCGAAGGTGGCCTGCAGGTAGTTGATCGTTCCGCCGGTCCAGGTGCCTTCGTGGTGCGGGTAGTCGACGCCCACCATCATCTTGTCGAGACCGATCGAATGCCGGTACCCCACCTCGGCGCGGGACAGCAGCGAAGAGCCGATCCAGCACTGACGCTGGAAGTACTCCGAAGGCTCGTGCTTGATGGCCTCGCGGATGTCGCGACGGAGATAGCTCCCGTTGTAGGAGTAGTCCATCTCGGTCATCTTGCTGGCGAACCACGCTGATCCCTGCTCGGTGAAGACCACGCGCAGATCCGGGTGCCGCTCCAGCACCCCGCCCCATATCAGGTGATCGACGATCTGCTGCACGTAGAACACGACCACGCTGCGGAACAGTGGCGACAGGCATGCGGGATGCGGTGGCTTGGCGTTGGTGCCGACCCACCGGTTGGAGGTGGAGGAGATGGCGACGTGCGTGTTGAGTACGAGGCCCAGTTCGGCGATGGTGCTCCAGATCGGATCGAAGTCCTCCGCGTAGAGGGGAAGCTTCTCGTCGAACATGGGCATCGTGACGCCACGCAGTCCCGCGTCCTTGATCTGGTGGATCTCGCGGATCGCCGCCTCGACGTCATTGAAGCTGATGGAGGCCATCCCGGCGAACCGGTCGGGGGCGGTGCTGCAGAAGTCGGCGAGCCAGCGGTTGTACGCCCGGTCGCCCGCGTCGATCTGCGCCTGCGTCCGGGCGCCATAGCCGAGCTGGGCGGCAAGCGTCGGCGAGTACAGCTCGAACGGGAGGCCGAAGTCCGGGAAGAGAACCTCGGCGACGACGCCCTCGCGCTCAAGCTCCTTGAGCCGGCGCTCCGGATTCCAATTCCCTTCCGTCCGACCCGGGCGGATCATCTGCTCGACCCACTCCTCGACGATGTATGGGTCGAGCCGGGCTCGCAGCGCGGGTTCGTCAAATGTGTGCGAACCAACTTTGCGGTATTCGACGAGGAAGTCGCGGAACTCGTCCCGGAACGCGGGATCCAGGTAGTCGGTGTAGTCCTCCATCCGAGCGGTGGCATGACCATCAGACGAGATGATCATGATCTTGCCGGTGTCACTGAACTCAGCCATGTGCGGTAGTCCCTTCGTGCGGGCGTCGCACCCGGCAGACGCCTGAGGCCGTCAGCCTATTCTTCCACCCACGCAGCGTGCCTGCAAGTATTACGGAATTTTTGTATGCAAAAACTTATCCACCATTACGAGTCAAGATATCGGCCTGCGGCCGGCCATCGCCGGCGTCAGTAGAAGCTCAGCGGCAGGTGGACCCAACCGTTGCGCAGCAACTGCCGGATCTCGATGATTTCACCCGCGACCTCGATCCTGTCGAAGGAATCCAGAAGCGCGCCGTATAGCTCGCGCGCCTCAAGCCGGGCGAGGTGGGCCGCGATGCACAGGTGAGGGCCGTAACCGAACGCGAGATGCGCGCTGGCGTTCGGCCGCTCGATATCGTACGTCCACGGGTCAGCGAAAACCTCCGCGTCCCGATTGCCGGCGTCGTAGAGCAAGTAGACCCGCTGGCCCGCTTTGATGTCTACGCCACGGACCTGAGTGTCCTGGAGTGCCGTACGCAGGAACCCCCGGGCCGGCGTAACCCATCGCAGTGACTCCTCGATCGCCCCCTCGAGCAGATCGGGATTCGCCTTGAGCTTTTGCAGCTGATCCGGATGCTCGGCGAGGGCTAGTGCCATCCCGGCCAGGAGGGAGCGTGTCGTGTCACTGCCCGCGGCGAGAAACGTACTGCAGTAGGTGAGCAGGCTCTCTTCTGAGATGGGCTTGCCGTCGAGCTGAGATGCGAGCAGCGTCGAGATCAGATCCTCGCCCGGGTGGGCTCGCTTGATTGCGAATTGTGCCCGGAAGAAGTCGCGCATCTCGGAGAACTGCCTGATCGCCGCGCGGATGTTTTCCGCGCCGTGGATCAGCTTCAAAGACTCGAGCGCGTCGCTCCACCGGCGTATGTCGGCGTCGTAGCCTGACGGCAGGCCGATGAGCGCTTCTGCCACCCGGATCGGCAAGACAGCCGCTATGTCTTCGACGAAGTCGAGAGGCTCGCCTGGCTCGATCTTGCCGACGAGCTCCGCGGAGTCACGCCGCACCTGCTCCCCCAGCCTCGCGAGCGGCTTCGGAGCGAAGTTCCGCGTGGCGACGCCGCGCAGCTCACGGTGCCGTGGCGGGTCGGCGTAGGCGAATTGTTCCCCTGGGCCGTGAAGGGTGGCGTACACCTCCACCTCCTCGGGCGTGAGCCGGAGCTCATGCAGGTGCAGTCCGTGTGCGGACGAGAAGATCTCCGGTCTCCGGGCTGCTTCCTTGATGTCCTCGTGTTTGGTCAGAACGAAGACATCGAGCGGCTCGTAGTAGAAGACCGGGCGATCAGCGTGCAGTCGGTCGTAGCTCTCCCGCCGCTCCTCGAAGTAGAAGTCGGGATCCTCAATGCGGACGTCGTCGACGTTCAGCGGCTTCATCCTTCGCCTACTCATTCAAAGATGGCATGTCGAGCGCACGATCCGGTGCGCCCGAATAGAACCATCACGTCATCGTGTTCATTTTTGCATACATAATTAGGCTACTGTGCCGGCCGTGGACCCGTCAAGCGGCCCCGCGCTGGTCTTCTTACCTCGTTCAGTTTGTTTGTACTCATTACTGTAGACACTCTTGCCGCCCATGACTCCTAGGCCGGCACACGGCGGCAGGCCTGCCCGGGGCGTGCCCGAGAACCTGGCGAAAGGCGGCCTGACGCGCCGTGCGGCCGGCGGTGGCCGTGCGTGTCATGCGAAGACAGGACTCATCGTGTCCTGCGGGACGCGAGGCAGCCGCGCAGGAGGCGTCCGGACGTCATCGACCGTCGGACCGATGCGGTCGGCGACGCCCTGCAGGAACGCCATGTCGAATCCGAACACCTTTGCCGCTGTCCCGCCGAGCATGTCACGGACCTCGCGCGGCGGCACGTCGCAGAACGTGTGCGCGATCGCCTCACGCGAGTACGGGAACGTGCCCTCCGAGTGGGGGTAGTCGACACCCCACATGATGTTTCCGACGCCTATCTCGTGACGCTGTCTGGCCTCCTGCGGTAGGAACAGGCTGGCGCCGATGTAGAAGTTGCGCCGGAAGTACGCACTCGGCGGCATCGTCAGGTTCTCAACCGCCGGGCTGAGGAAACGACGGAAGCCGGAGGTGTCCTTGCCTGCCTCATACATCTGGTCCAGCTGCCGCAGGTAGCCCGGCACCCAGGCCGAGCCACCCTCGGTTAGGACCACTTTGAGACTCGGATGGCGCTCCAGCACACCGGTGAAAATCAGGTGCGCGACCCCCCGCCGGTTGTAGAAGTGGTTCTCCAGCATCGAGATTGCGATCATCCCCGGGCCGCCCCGCTCCGCATCGCGCAGCTCGGGAGGTGCGGGCGCGTGCTTGTGCAGCGGGAGGTCGAGGTCGGCACACAGTGCCCAGACCGGATCGAGTTCGGCGACGTACAGCGGCCGGGCCTCACTCATCGGGCTGTCCATCGGCAGCAGGATCCCGCCGGTCAGCCCCATCTCCTTTATCCTGGCGATCTCTTGCATCGTGTCGTCCAGGTCATCGAGCATCACCTGTGCGATGCCCGCCCGGCGTCCGGGAGCAAGGCCGCAGAAGTCCACCAGCCAGCGGTTGTGTGCCTGAAGGCCTGCCCAGCGCCGCTCGTACTCGTGCCGAGTCTTCGGGCTGCTGCCTGCGAAGACGGAGCCAGGCATGAACGGAGGCGCCGTGTTCGGGAAGATCACCTCGGCGGCGACTCCGTCCTGGTCCATGTGCTTGATCCGGCGATCCGAGTCCCAGCTCAGCGCGCTGTGCCACGACGCGGCCCCGGTGAGGATCTCCACCTCGCCGAAGTCGAAGTCTGCCCGGTCTAGACGGGGATCTACGAAGTCCCACGGGTTCGAGTACGCAGCCGCCCATGCGTCGAACTCGTCGTGCCATTTCTTCGGCAGATACGGTTTGTAGTCCGGGATGTCGGCACCGGCGTGGCTGTCGGAGGAGATAACCACATAGCGGTGATCTCCCGGCAGTTCCGAACCGCTCTCGCCCGTCAGCGGTGTGCTGTGATCGGCCATGTCTCCTCCTTCGGGTTCGGCGCCAGAAATGCATGTATTATTACGTTCATTATTACATTCTTCAAATCATGTTTCAATGAGTTCCCGCAGGACAGGAGCCATGCCTAGCGCCTGGTCGCCGCCTGCGAACCGCCCGTTACCCGCTGACCGCGCTCTCTCCACGAAACGCACCTGTATGGCGGCGGCACGCGCTGCCCCGACCACCTGATACCACCGCAGGTCCGCAAGCGTCCGTCCGGACGCCTCGGCATAGTCCGCCGCCATTTCCGCTGGCCGGAGCAGGTCTGGCAAACCCGGCACGCCTTGCGCCTCGGCCCGCGTCTGGTAGTAGCGGTGCATCACGCACGCGAACGCGACATCCAGCTCTGGATAGCCCAGGATCGCCCCTTCCCAGTCGAGCACGGCCGTGACGCTGTCACCGTCGGCGGAGAAGAGCAGGTTGCCCGGCCGTGCGTCACCCCACGTCACGCACGGCGCGTCCTCGCGACGGGGCATGTGGCTGGCGAGCCACCGCAGCGCCTGCTCAACGACGAGATAGCCGCGGCCCTCGCGAGCCCATTCGTACAGCAGCCGGACGTATCGAACCTGGCACTCGAGCGCGGACTCGCCCAGGTCGGGGCGGGTCAGCCCGGAGAGGTCGTACTTGTCCGCGGTCACCGAGTGGATCTCGGCGAGCACTGACGCGAACTTGCGCTGCATCCTGTGCCGCACGGCGGGCGGCGACTCGAGCACCCAGCCCGAGAAGTTGTACGGCGGGTCGCTCGGCCAGGCCCGCCCGCCATACCGTGGCGTGAGGAAGAACGGCGCCCCCAGCCAGGTCCGGTCCCGTTCGTACCGCAGGACCTCGGGGACGGGCAGGTCTGTGGCCGAACGCACCGCCTTCATGAATGCGACCTGCCGGCCGAGATCCTCATCAGGGAACGTCTGGTAACGCGGCGCGGGAGAGCCGAGCCTGGCGACGTACGGCGTGACGGCACCACCGTCGGCTAGATCAAACAGCAGGTTGAAGCTGGAGCCTCCCTCGGCCGGAAACCAGGCGCGCACGATCCGGGCGGACGGCGACATGTGCGCGGCGACCCACCGGCCGAGCCGCGCGGCCAATTCTGCCGCGTCGGGCCGCCACCACGTGTCGAGAAGGACGTTGCGGCCGGAGTCGCCCGTCATCCGGACCGGTTCACGTAGACGCTGGGCCGGTCGCTTTCACGTACCTCGTCCCACCCGCCGCGGATCCAGGTGCGCTGCGCCCAGCCATAGCCCACCTCACCGTCCCAGACCCACTTCGCGGGGCCGTCCACCGCAACGTGGCCGGCCGGCTCGGCGCCGACCGTGGCGCCCTGCGGCATGTAGCCGGTGGTGGGCATGCTCCCGAGCAACTGTCCGTCCAGGACGACATGCTCCCCGGAGGACGTCTGGAAGCTCGCCGCGAAATCCCTCGGCTCGCCCAGCGGACCGCAGAGCGCCGGACCGACGAAGTCCTGAATGTCCTCCATCGTTGTTCCGTCCCATACGTAGCCGCGCGCGTAGGTGGGCCGACCCACCACCCACACGTTGAGCCCGTGGAACGTGCGGCCGCTAGGGAATGACCCATTGGCCCAGGCGACCCGCCACTGATTACTCCGCGCCCGGGGACCGCAGGAGTGGTCGCGGTGGCCCACCGCGGTCAACTCGATCGTGTGCTTGTCGAACCGGATGGTCCCGGTCACCCGCACCGACTGCTCCAGGTGCAGGCCGCTGCCGGACACAGCCGGGTTCTTGTCGTCATGGCTCATCGCCGCCGGGTCTGTGCGCATGCCCCTGCCCCAAGTCGGGGATGTCCCGTCGCACCGCAGGTCGACCTCGAGCCGGGTCACGGGACCGCCGCCCAGCGGGCCTCGCGCAAGGTCGGACATCAGCACACGACGGGCCATTCCGTCGAAGCCGAGCTGCCAGGTCTCCAGTGGCACGATCGGCTTGATGACCATCTGTCCCGTCCGGCGATCGACCGGATCGTGCCGACTGTAGGAACGGTCCGTCAGGATCTCGCCACTGGGCAGGTAGATAGAGAAGATGGATTCCCAGACCTGGGTTTCGAGCAGTACGAGGTGCCCGTACACGGACAGGCCGGTCGCAGGGTCGTGGCAGACGATCAGCGCGCTTTCGCTCCAGAACGGAATGTCTTCACGGACTTCGTGCAGGTCGTCGTCCTGAAGTGACACCCGGTGTTCGAATCCCATGAGACTGGCGGTTCCCTTCTGCGAATGTGCTGCCCGAGGACCGGGCAAGGGCACGTTTGTCCGGTCACGCGTTCACCTGATCGGCGGCCGGCACGTCCACCTTCCAGCGCGGCACGTAGGTGCGGCTGACGAAGCGCCATCCGCACTCGGTCCGGCGCACCACGTCGTGGTAGTCGCCGCCGTTGAAACCACCGGGACGCGCGAAGAATCCCTTGGTGACCACCTTGACGGTGCCGTCGGGCTGCTCTTCTTCGACGAGAACGTTCAACGCGTGGTGCCCGTCCGGGTGCGGGTAGTCGCGCCAAAACTCGGCGATCGCCTCGATGCCGTGATAAACGCCGAGCGTCGGCCCGCTGTCGACGACCGAGTCAGGGAGGAAGATCTTGTCGAGATCCGCCCAGTTCCTGGTGTCCAGAATATGGCAGTATCTCGTAATAAGTTCGTGAATCTCCACTTTGTCGGCGCTGTCCATTACATCCCTCCCAATCACTGCATAAGCGGCTGGTGGTAACCCGGTGATCCGCAGTGCCGCTTCGGGGCAGCCTTGGACGCAGCGTTCAGCGGCTGGCCGGTATTCGTCCGGAACGTCGGTCATCATCAGGACGGGGTAACCCTGCTCGTCCTCACCGAAGATCTCCGGGCACTCGATCATGCATTTCCCGTGCCCTTGACAACGGCCGGTGTCGATTTCCACGTGAAACGTCACGGCACGGGCTCCAGATCGACGACGAGACGATCGATCATCCGGGTTTCGCTGCCCGTCCAGTGCGTCTGGCTGTGATCGATGCGGAACGGCGGCATCGCCGCGAGCAGTTCCTCCAAAACGATGCGGATCTGCAATTTCGCCACATGGGAACCGATGCAACGGTGCGGGCCGACGCCGAAGCCGGCGTGCCGGTTGGGCTGCCGATCGATCAGCACCTCGTCCGCGCGCTCGAACGCCCGCTCGTCGCGGTTCGCCGATCCGAAGCCGAGCAGGACTCGCGAACCCTTGGGCAGCGGACAGCCGTGCAGTTCGGTGTCCTGCATGACCGTGCGGCCGATGTGCGCCACAGGGCTTGACCACCGTACGAACTCGTCGACGGCGAGGTGGTGCAACTCCGGATGCGCGCGCAGCCGGACGATGTCCTCCGGATGGTCACCGAGCCACTGGACCATCGCCGCGAGGGCGGCACTCGTCGTCGACAACCCGCCCATCAGGAGCAAGATCAGCATCGCGAAGCTCTGCCGGTCGTCGACCGGCCTGCCGTCGATCTCGCCGAATACGACCGCGTCGAGCAAGTCGTCACGGCGGGCAGCCGACTTGCGCTCGTTCAGGATGCCCATCAGCGCGGCGAACAGCTTCGGCCCCGCCTCGCCTTGCCGGTCCTCGACGTCGCTCATCACGGCCTCGACCAGTTCGGAGACCTCTTCGGTCTTATCCTCAGGGAAGCTGAGCATGTGGAAGCCGACCCGGCGGGGCAGCGGCAGCGTGAACGCGGCGGCGATGTCGAATGAACCGGACTGCGGGAAGCCCGCGATGAGCTCGCGGGCTAGCTTCCTGATCCAGTCCTCCATCTTCTCCACGGTCCGCATGCTGAAGAAAGGGTTGAGCAGCCGGCGGTACTTCGTGTGCTCGGGCGGGTCGGCGTCGATCGGATAGAGCGGTCGCACCTCCTGCGGCGGGATCGCCACTCCCAGGCCATCGCCGTCGGATGAGAACACCTCCGGCTTGAGCGCGGCCGCGAACACGTCTTCGTACCTGCTCAGGACGAAGAATCCGCCGTGCTTGCCCGTGTACGCGACTGGGCACTCGTTGCGCAGACGTGCCCATACGTCATAGGGCGAGAACGCGATCTTCGAACTCCAGTGATCGAATTGAATATCCGAACCGGGGCGGTCTACGGGTTCAGCGCCCGCGGCGGCGCCGACAATGCTGTCCGTCATATCGACTCTCCTTGAGGCGGCTAGGCGACGTCACCAACTAGGTCGGCATACATCCCCTGATGCGCGCTGAGCCCGCCGTCAACGCTGAATAGATGCCCGGTCACGAATCGCGAATCATCGCCGGCGAGGAAGGCCACGACATTGGCGATGTCCTGCGGTTCGCCGATATAGGGCGTCAAGTGGTTGCGGGCTAGCGACTGGCGAAACTCCGCTGAGGCGGTATCGTCCGTGTGCTGTCGTTCCACCTTGACAAAGCCTGGAAGTATCGCATTGCAGCGGATTCCCTGCCGTCCGTACCGGGTCGCCACCGATCGCGTGAGCTGGACGCAGCGCGTAGCCACGGCATGTCCGCCAGCTGCCACAATCTGCGCGGCGGTCTCCGTCACAGCCGCCACGGCGATGTCGGCCAGGATGACGATTGCTCCTCGAGCGGCGAGAGTCCGGGCGCAGGCCGCGCCGATACCCGTAGCGGAGTCGAGGACGATCGCGACGCGATCCTTCAACGCTGCACTGGTCATGTGTTGTCCGCATAGCTCGACGGTTCGCGGTCGAGGATGACCGCCTTCGTCTCGAGGTATGGCATGAGCCCCTCGCGGCCGCCCTCGCGCCCGATACCCGACTGCTTAAAGCCTCCGAAAGCGAAGGCATGAGAGTTGCGGTGGGCGTTGTGCCCGACGGTGCCCGACCGGATCTGGCGCGCGAACTCCCAGGCGCGGTTC
>Ga0070710_10001311_pt1 | contig 11760 bp, 9 predicted proteins | sample LARL52metaG_FD_65454 | JGI IMG/M metagenome (GOLD analysis project Ga0070710, IMG submission 65454) | Corn, switchgrass and miscanthus rhizosphere microbial communities from Kellogg Biological Station, Michigan, USA - LAR L5-2 metaG | ecosystem: Host-associated > Plants > Roots > Rhizosphere ... | reverse complement strand
TGATCAGGACGCGCGCGCCGCTGTCGCTCAATTTATGTGAAAGCGCCCGTTCGCCGTCGAGCGGGGAAAGATGCACGACGCGCCCTCCGGCCTTGAGCGCGCCGAAGAAGTTGACGGGATGGTCGGGCGAATTACCCAAAAACAGCGCGATCGACGTGTTTTTGCCGAAGCCCGCGCGCAGGAAAGCGGAAGCGGCGATTTCGGCCTTTTGTTCGAGCCCGACATAGGAAATGACGCGGTCACGAAATTCGATCGCTCCCCGCGCGCCGAATTCACCCGCTGCTTGCGACAACAGATCGGGCAATGTTCCGCGCGCGATCGGCTCGTCCCAGCGGACGCCTTCGGGATAGAATTTTTCGCCCGCGTAGGTCATGACCTGTGCTCAAAAACAAGCTCGTCATTCCGGGGCGACGCGCAAGCGGCGAACCCGGAATCCATAACCACCGAATGTGGATATGGATTCCGGGCCTGGCCCTTCGGGCCATCCCGGAATGACGGGTGCAAAGAGTCCATCACGCGGCTTTCGCCGGCTGGGCAAGCGATGCGAAAGTCTTGCCTTCGGCAGCCAGACGCTTGAGCAACGGCGCCGGCTCGAGCGAAGGATCGTTGGTCTCCTTGGCGTAGTACGAGAGCCGGTCGGCGATGTGCTTCAAGCCCACCTGGTCGGCATAAAACATCGGGCCGCCGCGATAGACCGGCCAGCCGTAACCGTAAAGCCAGATCACGTCGATGTCGCCCGGACGCGCGGCGATCTTCTCCTCGAGAATTCGTGCGCCTTCGTTGATCATCGGATACATCATGCGCTCGAGGATTTCCTCGTCGCTGACTGCGCGGCGCTTGCGCCCGAGCCTCTGAAGCGTCTCGTCGATCAGCTTCTCCACTTCGGGATCGGGCAGTGGCGCGCGCGAACCCGCTTCATATTTGTAATAGCCCTTGCCGGTCTTCTGGCCGAAACGGCCCGCCTCGCACAAGGCGTCGGCAATTTCCGACTTGATGCCGCGATCTTTGCGCGAACGCCAGCCGATATCGAGGCCGGCGAGATCGCCCATCGCGAACGGTCCCATCGGCATGCCGAATTTGGTCACCACCGCATCGACCTGTTGCGGCAATGCGCCTTCGAACAGCAATTTTTCCGCCTGCTTGCCGCGTTGCGCCAGCATGCGATTACCGACAAAGCCGTCGCAGACGCCGACCACCGCCGGCACCTTGGCGATCCGGCGCGCCACCGACACTGCGGTGGTGAGCACGTCGGGTGAGGTCTTTGCCGCGCGCACGATCTCGCACAGTTTCATCACATTGGCAGGACTGAAGAAGTGCATGCCAAGCACGTCCTGCGGGCGTTTGGTTTCCCTGGCGATTTCGTCGATGTTGAGATACGAGGTGTTGGAAGCCAGCACCGCGCCGGGCTTGGCGTATTTGTCGAGGGCCGCGAAAACCTCCTTCTTGATCGCCATGGTCTCGAACACGGCCTCGATGATCAGGTCCGCATCCTTCACGTGCTCGAGGCCGACCACGCCGTTGATCAACGCCATGCGCTTGGCGGGCGCATCGGGGGGAATGCCGCCGCGCGCGGCGGTCGCCTCGTAGTTCTTCTGCATCACGCCCATGCCGCGCTTGAGCTGCTCCTCGCCGGTCTCGATCAGGGTCACCGGGATGCCGGCATTGGCGAACGACATCGCGATGCCGCCGCCCATGGTGCCCGCGCCGATGATGGCGACGCGCTCGACCTTGCGCGGCTTGGTGCCTTCGGGGACGCCGGCGATCTTTGCAGCCTCGCGTTCGGCGAAGAACGCGTAACGCTGCGCCTTCGATTGATCGCTCGATACCAGCTTGAGGAAACCTTCGCGTTCCTTCTTCAAGCCCTCATCGAATGGCAGGTCGATCGCCGCCCCCACCGCGTCGGCCGCGGCAAACGGCGCTTCCAGCCCGCGTGCCTTCCTTGTCATCGCCGCAACCGCGCTGGTGAAGATCGAGCGGTCGGCTTTCGCCGCGGCAAGCTTGCTGTCGTCGTCGCGCAGCTTTCGCAAGGGGCGCTTTTCCGCCAGCACCTTGCGGGCAAACGCCTCGCCGCCGGAAGCGGGGCCTTCGACGATTTCCTCGATCAGGCCGTTCTTCAGGGCTTCAGAGGCGCCAATCGGATCGCCGCCCACGATCATCTTGACCGCAAGCTCGGGGCCGACCGCGCGCGGCAGCCGCTGCGTTCCGCCCGCGCCCGGCAACAGGCCAAGTTTCACCTCGGGCAGGCCCAGGCGAGCGTCCTTGGTGGCAACACGGAAATGGCAGGCGAGCGCGACTTCGAGACCGCCCCCGAGCGCGGTGCCGTGAATCGCGGCAACCACCGGCTTTGGCGAATTCTCGATTTCCGTCAACACCTCGTGAAGGCCTGGAGGCTTCGGAGGCTTGCCGAATTCGGTAATGTCGGCACCCGCAATGAAGGTGCGACCGGCGCAGGTCAATACAATCGCCTTCACTTCCGGATCGGCGATCGCGCGCTTGATGTTGTCCATAATACCGCCGCGCACTGCGGCGCTGAGCGCGTTCACCGGCGGGCTGTCGACCGTGACGATGGCAACCACGTCATGAGGCTCGAGACTGACCAGTTCGCTCACGGCACTCTCTCCTTTTTATATTTTGAATACCTTCCGCACTGCGGAATTGAATTCCGCATCTTGACAGCGAGGGTTATTTTGAAGCACGTCCCTTGTCAACGAGGGTCCGCGTAACGGTACTATTGCGGTGGATTTGACATTCGTAAAAGTACTCGCGGCGACATGATACGAATGTCGGAACGGGAACACTAGCGGCAGGCCATGAGGCGTACAGGCAGGAAAGTGGCGACCGATCGCAGCTTCGTTGTCGCGCTTTCCCGCGGTCTTGATGTGTTACGCGCATTTCAGCCTAACGACGGGCTTCTCGGTAATCAGGAGATTGCAGCCCGCACGAACTTGCCGAAGCCAACCGTCTCCCGGTTGACCTATACTCTCACCAGGCTCGGTTATCTTACACCGGTTCCACGTTTCGAGAAATATCAGCTCGCGCCGGCGGCGATGGCGCTGGGCTATGCGGCGCTGGCCAATCTCGGCGTCCGGCATCTGTCGGAACCGTTCCGGGAAGAATTGATGCGCGAGACCGGAGGGGCGGTGGCGGTTGGCGGCCGCGACCGTCTCAGCATGATCTATTTCGGCCAGAGTCGCGGCATGACCATCGGCGTTCAACTGGACGTCGGCTCGCGAATTCCGATCGCCACCACCGCGATGGGCCGCGCCTATCTCTGGGCCCTGGGGGAAGAGGAACGCGGCGAATTGTTGCGTGACCTGCGCGAGCATTACGGCAGCCGCTGGGCAAGGATGCGCGAGGGCGTCGAACGCGCCGGCGAGACGGTCGCAAAACACGGCTTTGCGATCTCGGCGGGCGAGTGGCACGACGACATTCACGCCGTCGGCGTAGCACTAAAGCTTAATGACGGAACGGGTCCTTATGCGTTTAACTGTGGTGCGCCCGCATTCCGCTTCACGGAAGAACGGCTGCGCACCGATATTGGACCCCGTCTGGTGGCAATGGTAAGAAACATCGAGGCTGCGCTCGGCGGCGCAGCACCGCAATCAAAAAAAGAACAAGGCAGGAAATTGAAAGCAGGAGGGAAACTTGCCCGCGTGGCTGAGGGGATCAGATAGCCTTCACCGCTGTGATCCGGCCGATTGGCGCGGTCGTTCCGGTCCGTTCCAGCACCGGTGCGAGGCGCGATGACGCAAACCCGACCGGCGCCGGAGAATTCGCCGCTGCTTGCGGTTTGCGACGTCAGCGTCGTCTTCGGCGGCATCGTCGCCCTGAACGGCGTATCGTTCGAGATGCGCCAGGGCCAGATCCTGGGCCTGATCGGCCCAAATGGAGCCGGCAAGACCACGCTGTTCAATTGCCTGAGCCGGCTCTATCAGCCGAGCGCAGGCGACATCCTGATGGAAGGCCGAAGCATCCTGAACCGGCCGCCACACCGCATCGCCGAAATCGGCATCGGACGCACCTTCCAGAACGTCGCGCTGTTTCCGAATCTTTCGGTTCTCGACAATGTCCGCCTCGGCGCCCATTCCCGGACCAACAGCGACATCGTCAGCGATTCCTTGAGACTTCCCTGGGTGCGCCGCGGCGAGGCCGAGCTCAACGGGCGCGTTCACGAGATCGTCAGCTATCTCGAACTCGACGGCGTGGCCCACACCACGGTTTCCGGGCTGCCGTTTGGAACCCAGAAGCGCGTGGAACTGGCGCGCGCGCTCGCCGCCGAGCCAAAAATCCTGTTGCTCGACGAACCCGCCGGCGGTCTCAACCACGAGGAAGTCCATGCGCTTGGCGATCTGATCCGCCGGATCCGCAGCGACCGCAAGGTCACGGTGCTGCTCGTCGAACATCACATGGGTCTGGTGATGTCGATCGCCGACCACGTGGTCGCATTGAATTTCGGCCGCAAGCTCGCGGAGGGAACACCTTCCGTGGTGCAGTCCGACCCCGACGTCATCAAGGCCTATCTGGGGAGCAAGGATCAATGACCGCGCTCCTCAATATCAAGGCGCTGAATGCCTATTACGGCCAGGTCCAGGCGCTGCACGGCCTGGCGTTCAGTCTCACGCAGGGAAGCGTGACCACGCTGCTCGGGGCCAATGGCGCCGGCAAGACCACCACCTTGCGTGCGATCTGCAACATGGTGCGTTCCACGGGCGCGATCGAATTCGACGGCGCTCCCCTTGCCGGCCGTTCGACCGAAAACATCGTCCGCCTCGGGATTGCCCATGTGCCTCAGGGCCGCGGCACCTTCACCAGCATGACGGTGGAAGAAAACCTCCAGCTTGGCGCGATCACGCGCGGCGACAAGGTCGGCGTGGTGTCCGATATCGAACGCATGTACGACCATTTTCCGGTGCTCAAGCAGCGCTATAGCCAACAAGCCGGGACGTTGTCGGGCGGCGAGCAGCAGATGCTCGCGGTTGCCCGTGCGCTGATGTTGCGGCCGCGGCTGATGCTGCTCGACGAACCTTCGTTCGGCCTGGCGCCATTGATCGTGCGCGACCTGTTCAAGATTCTCGGCAAGATCAATCGCGAGGACAAGGTCACCATTCTCGTGGTCGAGCAGAACGCCCAGCTAGCGCTGGAGCTCGCCGACCACGCCTATGTGATCGAGACCGGACGCATCGTGATGTCGGGCACCGCCGACGAAATCGCGAACAACGAAGACGTCCGTAAATCCTATCTCGGATATTAGGAGCGCGCGGCCATGGAGCTTTTCACCAATCAGGTCCTGGCCGGCATCGCCACCGGCGCCATCTATGCCTGCATGGCGCTTGCGCTGGTCATGATCTACCAAGCGATCGACCATCTCAATTTCGCCCAGGGCGAAATGGCGATGTTCTCGACCTTCGTCTCCTGGCAGTTGATGCAATGGGGCGTGCCTTACTGGGGCGCGTTCCTGCTGACGCTCGCTCTTTCGTTCGCGGGCGGCATCGTGATCGAACGCCTGCTGTTCAAGCCGCTGGCGAAAGCCCCGATCCTGACCAACGTCGCCGGCTTCATCGCGCTGTTTGCGATCATCAACAGCGTCGCCGGCCTGATCTGGGATTTCACCATCAAGCAATACCCGACGCCGTTCGGCTCCTCGCCGTTTCTGGGTAGCCAGCTGATCTCGACCCACCAGGCCGGCATGATCGGCGTCACCCTGCTGCTGTTGATCGCGCTGTACGTCTTCTTCCGCTTCACGCGGATGGGGCTTGCGATGCGCGCGGCGGCTTCAGTTCCTGAATCGGCGCGGCTGGTCGGCATCAATACTTCCTGGATGATCGCGCTCGGCTGGGGCATGGCGGCGGCGATCGGCTCGATCGCCGGCATGCTGATCGCGCCGGTGGTGTTTCTCGAGCCGAACATGATGGGCGGCGTCCTGATCTACGGCTTCGCCGCCGCCGTGCTCGGCGGTCTCACCAGCCCGTTCGGCGCGGTCGTCGGCGGGTTTCTGGTCGGAATCTTCGAAAATCTCGCCGGCACCTACATCCCCGGCGTCGGCAATGAACTGAAGCTGCCGATCGCGCTGGCGCTGATCGTCACCGTTCTGGTCGTCAAGCCGGCCGGGCTGTTTGGCCGGCCCATCGTGAAGCGGGTTTGATCATGAGCGCCGTGCAAGAAGCCGTCACCGACGCACCCGCCGTTGAGGCCGTCCCCAAGCGCGCCCTGACGCTGGGCACCGGAACCTCGCTGACCGTGCTGGCGGCCCTGATCCTGGCGCCGCTGTTCGTCAAGAACTTCATCATCTTCCAGATGACGATGCTTCTGGTCTATGGCCTCGCGGTACTGGCGCTCAACATCCTGACCGGCGGCAGCGGTCAGTTTTCACTGGGCCAGAGCGCGTTCTATGCGGTCGGCGCCTACACCTCGGCGATCCTGATGGAACATGCCGGGATGAACTATGCGCTGACCCTGCCGATCGCCGGCCTGATCTGCTTCATCTTTGGATTTCTGTTCGGCCAGCCGGCGCTGCGCCTCTCCGGCGTCTATCTGGCGCTGGCGACCTTCGCACTGGCGACCGCGATGCCGCAGCTGCTCAAGCTCGGTTACATCGAGCATTGGACCGGCGGCGTACAGGGGCTGGTCGTGACCAAGCCCGATGCCCCGTTCGGTCTGCCGATGTCGCAGGACATGTGGCTTTATTACTTCACGCTGGTGATCACCATCGCGATCTACGTCTTTTCCGTCAATCTCCTGAAGTCCCGATCCGGGCGCGCCTTCATGGCGATCCGCGACAACGAGATCGCGGCCTCGGCGATGGGGGTCGACGTTGCGCTCTACAAGACGCTGGCCTTTGGCGTCAGCGCCGGCATCACCGGGGTTGCCGGCGGGCTGGGCGCGATCGCGGTGCAATTCGTCGCCCCCGACGGCTACACCATCACGCTTGCGATCCAGCTGTTCGTCGGCATGGTCGTGGGCGGCGTGGGATGGTTGCCGGGCTCGATCGTGGGCTCTGCCTTCATCATCTTCGTGCCGAACATCGCGGAAGGAATCTCCAAGGGCCTTTCCGGCGCCGTGTTCGGCGTCATCCTGTTTCTCGTCATCTTCCTGGTGCCCCACGGCGCAAGGCAGGTCGCTCTGGTCGCCCGGCATCTGCTCGGCAAATTGAAGAAAAGCTGAAAAGCCAAGGAGAAGAAAAGTGCGTTCAAGACTAAACCTTCCGTTCGCCGCCATCGCGGCGACCGTCATCGCTTTCGCCTCAACCACAAGCGCGCTTGCGCAAAAAAAATACGACACCGGCGCCACCGACAGCGAAATCAGGATCGGCAACATCATGCCATATAGCGGCCCGGCCTCCGCCTATGGCGTGATCGGCAAGACCGAGGCCGCCTATTTCAACAAGATCAATGCCGAAGGCGGCATCAACGGCCGCAAGATCAAGTTCATCAGCTATGACGACGGCTACAGCCCGCCGAAAGCGGTCGAGCAGGCGCGCAAGCTCGTGGAGAGCGACGAGGTGTTGCTGATCTTCAATCCGCTCGGCACGCCATCGAATTCGGCGATCCAGAAATACATGAACGCCAAGAAGGTGCCGCAGCTCTTTGTCGCGACCGGTGCTACCAAATGGAACGAGCCCAAGGAGTTTCCCTGGACCATGGGCTGGCAGCCGAGCTACCAGAGCGAAGCGCGGATTTATGCGAAATATCTCCTCAAGGAGAAGCCCGACGCCAAAATCTCGGTGCTGTATCAGAACGACGATTTCGGCAAGGATTATCTGAAGGGCTTGAAGGACGCACTCGGCGCCAGGGCGTCGATGGTCATTGCCGAGGAAAGTTACGAGACGTCGGAGCCGACGATCGACAACCACGTCGTCAAGCTCAAGGCCTCCGGCGCGGACGTCTTCCTGAGCATCACCACGCCGAAATTCGCAGCGCAGGCGATCAAGAAGCTGGCCGAGATCGAGTGGAAGCCGCTGCATATTGTCTCCAACGTTTCGGCCTCCGTCGGCAGCGTGATCAAGCCGGCCGGTTTCGAAAACGCGCAAGGCATTCTCTCGGCCGCCTATGCCAAGGACGGGGCGGATGCGCAGTGGGATGACGATGCCGGAATGAAGAAATTCCTTACCTTCCTTCAGAAGTATGATCCCGACGGCAACAAGCTCGACGGCTCGGTGGTGTATGGCTACGGCGTCGCGCAAACCATGGTGAAGGTGCTGGAAATGTGCGGCGACAACCTGACGCGCGACAATGTCATGAAACAGGCGGCCAGCCTGAAGGATTTTGTTCCCGACACCCTACTGCCCGGGGTCAAGATCAACACCTCGCCGACCGACTTCGCCCCGATCGAGCAGCTTCAGATGATGCGCTTCAAGGGCGAAAAATGGGAGCTGTTCGGCGACATCATCAGCGGCGAACTGAGCAACTGAAAACGTAGTCGATCGCCTGATCATGACCGCAGCGGTGTGACGGTTGTTCCCCTCCCCGGCTCGCGGGGAGACCATGCGGGAGCTACTAAAGACGCAGCCCTTCGCAGCCTCTGCGAGGGGCTTTTTCTTGTGAGGAACCCGCCAAGGTGGTACTCAAGGCCCAGGGTCACCAAGAGCTTTCGGCCAAGAAAGCCAGGACAATTGCACTCAAACATGTGCACTCAAACAAGTGCTCTCAATTCAAGTCACTGGACCAGAGGGAGACCGCAATGCCCGTTTTCGCCTACAGAATGGCGCTCGCATCTGCAGCCGCATTCGCACTGCTTGCCGCATCTGCAAGCGGCGCGCTCGCGCAGAAGAAATACGACACCGGCGCCACCGACACCGAGATCAAAATCGGCAACATCATGCCCTATAGCGGCCCGGCTTCCGCTTATGGCGTGATCGGCAAGACCGAAGCCGCCTACTTCAAGAAGATCAACGATGCCGGCGGCATCAACGGCCGCAAGATCAACTTCATCAGTTACGACGACGGCTACAGCCCGCCGAAGACGGTCGAACAGGCGCGCAAGCTGGTGGAGAGCGACGAGGTTCTGTTCATCTTCAATTCGCTCGGCACACCGCCCAATACTGCGATCCAGAAGTACATGAACGCGAAGAAGGTGCCGCAGCTTTTCGTCGCCACCGGCGCCACCAAGTGGAATGACCCGAAGGATTTCCCCTGGACCATGGGCTGGCAGCCGAGCTACCAGAGCGAGGCGCGCATCTACGCCAAGTACATCCTGAAAGAGAAGCCGAACGCCAAGATCGCGATTCTGTATCAGAACGACGACTACGGCAAAGACTACGTCAAGGGGCTGAAGGACGGCCTCGGCGCCAAGGCGTCCTCGATGATCGTCGCCGAAGAGAGCTTTGAGACCACCGAGCCCACGGTCGACAATCACGTCGTAAAACTCAAATCGACCGGCGCCGACATCTTCTTCAATGTCACGACGCCGAAATTTGCGGCGCAGGCGATCAAGAAGGTGGCCGAGATCGACTGGAAGCCGCTTCACATCCTCAACAACGTCTCGGCTTCCGTCGGCAGCGTGATCAAGCCGGCGGGTTTTGAGAATGCACAGGGCATCATTTCCGCGGCCTATCTGAAGGACGTTTCCGATCCGCAGTGGGAGAACGATGCCGGGATGAAGGAATTCCTGAATTTCCTCGCCAAGGAATTTCCAGAAGGCAACAAGCTCGATGCCTCGGTCATCGTCGGCTATGCGGTTGCGCAGACGATGGTTCAGGTGCTCAAGCAGTGCGGCGACAATCTCACGCGCGAGAACATCATGAAGCAGGCCGCAAGCCTCAAGGACTTCCGTACCGAGGTGCTTCTGCCCGGTATCAGGATCAACACCTCGCCGACCAGTTTCGCCCCGATCAGTTCGCTTCAGCTGATGCAGTTCAAGGGCGAGCGCTGGAATTTGTTTGGCGACATCATCAGCGGCGAGGTCGGCGGCTAGCTCCTTTCCTGTCCCGGACGCGGTGCAGCGTTCTCGCCGCGATGTGAAGCATCGTCCGCTACGTTGCGCCACAGAGCCGGGGACTGATATGTGGGGTGGCCGGGTTTGGACCCCGGATCAGCAGCGCAGCATCTGCATGCTGCGCACTCTCGAGACCCCCGCCGCGCGAGTTGCGGGGGTTCGCTCGATCAAGCATCTGTAAAAAGCAACACAGGGAGGAAATTTGATGCGTTACGCGACTTGCGCAGCAGCGATGGTTGTCCTCGGCATGTCGATGGCTTCCGCCTCGGCTTTGGAGTCAAGCGTCACGATGACATCGTCGATGTCGCCGGACGCGCTATGGAAGAAAGTAGGAGACTTTTGCGGCATCGCCACGTGGCATCCGGCGATTGAGAAATGCGTCCTCAGTGCGGATGGCAAGCAGCGCACGCTCTCGGTGAAAGGCGGCGGTACCGTCGTCGAGGCGCTGGAGAAGTGGGACGACGCCAATCGCAGCTACACCTACACGATCCTCTCCGGGCCGCTGCCGGTTGCAAACTATCACTCGACCATCAGTGTCGGCGCAGACCCCAAGGGTTCGGCGTTGAAGTGGATGGGCAAATACGATGCAAAGGGCGTGCCTGACGCTGATTCAAAGAAGACCATGGACGGCGTCTACGAGGCTGGCGCCAAGTCGCTCACGGGTAGCTGAATATCCAGCGATCGAAGCGAAACCACAGGACCCCCGCTTCGCGGGGGTTTTCTTTTGCCGCGAGGGGGTGGATAAACGGCTTCGCGTGCTCAGCCCCAAGTTCTCCGATGCAATTTTTTGACATGCAATGACCGACAGACGCCCTCTCCTGCGCGCGATTTTCGATGCCGCGGTCGCCGCCGCGCATCCCGATGTGGTGTTGTCCGCGCATCTGCGCCCCGTTCCCAGCGGCAGGGTGATCTGCCTTGCCGCGGGCAAGGGCGCCGCGGCAATGGCCGCGGCCGCGGAACGGCACTATCTGGACCAGCTCGGGCTCGACCCGGCACGGCTGTCGGGGCTCGCCACCACGCGCCATGGTCACGGCGTGCCGACGCGGCGGATCGGAGTGGTCGAAGCCGGACATCCCGTACCGGACGAGGCCGGACTGACGGCCGCGGAGGAAACCCTGCGTCTCGCGCAACAGGCGGGCCCGGAAGATCTCCTGCTGGTGCTGTTGTCGGGCGGCGGTTCGGCGAACTGGATCGCGCCCGCCGACGGCGTGTCGTTTACGCAAAAGCAGCAGGTGACGCGTGCGCTGTTGCGCTCGGGCGCACCTATCGGCGAGATCAATACGGTTCGCAAGCACCTGTCGCGGATCAAGGGTGGGCGGCTGGCGCGCGCCGGCCGACGCGCCGAAATCGTGACGCTCGCGATTTCCGACGTTCCCCACGACGACGCTTCCGCGATCGCTTCGGGGCCGACCGTGCCCGATCCGACGACGCTGTCGGATGCGCGCGCCATCTTCGCAAACTATGGCCTTAAGGTCGCCGATGCCGTTACACGCGCGCTTGACGATCCGAAAAACGAGAGCTGCAAGCCGGGCGATGCCGCCTTTGCGCGGGCGACGTTCGAACTGATCGCGCGGCCCAGGGTCTCGCTTGACGCCGCAATCAAGGTGGCGGCAGACGCCGGATACGCCATCATCGATCTTGGCGCCGATCTCGAAGGCGAGGCGCGCGAAGTCGCCGCCGACCACGCGCGCCTGGCGCTAAAGGCCCGCGGCGAAGGCCGTCGCGTTGCGATCGTCTCGGGCGGCGAACTCACGGTGACGGTGCGCGGCGACGGACGCGGCGGCCCCAACCAGGAATATGCGCTGGCGCTCGCCGATCTGCTCAAACAGA
>Ga0070710_10001309_pt1 | contig 11767 bp, 8 predicted proteins | sample LARL52metaG_FD_65454 | JGI IMG/M metagenome (GOLD analysis project Ga0070710, IMG submission 65454) | Corn, switchgrass and miscanthus rhizosphere microbial communities from Kellogg Biological Station, Michigan, USA - LAR L5-2 metaG | ecosystem: Host-associated > Plants > Roots > Rhizosphere ... | reverse complement strand
GGACCGAACTCCCTCTTGATCGGCACGCCCGGATAGACCTTGGCGACCAGCTCGTCGTTCGGCGTCGTCATGCACGTGTCGGCGTTCGCGATGATGAACACGTCGAAGCCCGTCACGTTGTGCGCCAACGCTTTGCGCACAGCCTGAGCACCGTCCCGTGCGTCGATGTACGACCAGAGGTTCCACTTGCGCGCGAGCGGGTCGGCGTCGAACGGGAAGCGCTCGTAGTCGTGCGGCTCCATCACGTTCGAGAACCGCAAACCGATGATCTTCATCTCCGGCTCCCAGCGGCAGAACTGCTGGGCGAGCGTCTCGTCGACCAGCTTGCCGAGCGAGTACGACGTCTCCGGCCGCCCCGCGTACTCCTCGTCGACCGGGAGGTACGGCGGGGGAGTGTCGAACGGCAGCCCGAGCACCGTCTCGCTGGACGCCCACACGACGTTGCGCACCTTGGCCAGCCGTGCCGCGGCGAACACGTTGTAGGTGCTCGTCACGTTGTTGTGGAAGGTGCGGGCGTTCGGCGCCACGCCAGGACCGGGAATCGCCGCCAGGTGCACCACGGCGTCCAGCCCGTCGTACCGGTCGTCGATCCCGCTGATCGCCTCGACGACCTGGCCGTAGTCGGTCAGGTCGACGCGGGTGAACTCGCCGCCCTGAGCCGCCGGGGGAGCGGCCTGGTCGAGGTTGTGGACCTCCCAGCCGTGCTCCAGCAGGTCTGCCACCACGGCGCGCCCGAGCTTGCCGCTGCCTCCGGTCACCGCGACACGTTGAGTCATGGGCCGAATGCTGCCACACGGTCCGATCGGACGCGAATAGAAGTCCGCCGAATATTCCGCATGGGTTGTCCACGTGTGGAAATCGCCCGGGCGGCGCATTGATGGCATCAAACGCATCGGTACTGTGGGCGTGTGACGCGCCGCCTTTTCCGAGCGCTACTCGTCCTTTTGATGATGACGTGCGCCGTCGTTTACCAGGGCTGTTCGGGTGATTCCGGACGTCCGGGCGGTTTTGTCTACCAGTTGCAGGGCTATCCGGGCGGGCGGCTCGACGCGCTGGCCGCCTCGCCGTTCCGGACCGCCGTCGTCGACCTGGCCCGCGACGGCGGTTCGTCCTATTTTCGGGCCGACGAGATCAGTGTGCTGAAGGCGTCCGGAAAACGGGTGCTCGCCTACTTCGAGATCGGCTCGATCGAGTCGTTCCGGCCGGACTTCGCGGCGATCCGCGACGCGGGGCTGCTGCTCAACGAGTGGCCGAGCTGGCCGGGTGAGCGCTTCGCCCGGTACTGGGAGCCGCGCTGGTGGGAGCTGGCCGTGCGGCCGCGGCTCGACCGGGCGCTGAGCAGCGGCTTCGACGGGGTCTACCTCGACACGCCGCTCGCCTACGAGGAGATCGACCTCGCGCTCGTGCCGTCGGTCGACCGGTCCGGGCTCGGGCGCCGCATGACCGACCTGATCATGCGGATCAGCGCGCACGTCAAGCGGGTGAACCCGGCGTTCGGCGTCTTCCCGCAGAATTCGCCGGAGCTGCGCGAGAATTCCGGTTACGTCGACGCGATCGACGGAATCGGAATTGAGGAACTCTTCTTCCGGGCGACCGACGAACCGTGCACCGCGGACTTCTGCGCGGAGAACCTCGCGGCCGCGCGGAAGCTGAAGGAAGCCGGGAAGACGATTTTGGCGGTGGACTACGCGACTCGCCCGCAGAACGTGGCCGAAGCGTGCCGTCGTTATCGCGAAGAAGGATTCGAAGGGTATGTGACGGTGCGCGCGCTGGACACCATCGCGGCACCGTGCCACTGATCGCAGGGAGGAGTCGATCGTGACAGGCGAAGAACCGGAATTCCGCCAGGTGGGCATCATCGGAATGGGGTACGTCGGGCTCACGCTCGCCGCGGCGCTGGCCCGCCGCGGCTACGAGGTGCACGGCGTGGACACCCAGCCCGCGCTGCTCGACACGCTGGCCAAGGGCCGTCCGCACATCTTCGAACCGGGTGTCGAGGACGTGTTCCGGGAGTGGGTCGGCCGGCGGATCTTCCTCTCGCACGAACTGCCGGACACCGGGGTCGACGCGGCGATCATCTGCGTCTCGACGCCGGTCGGGGAGGCCGGGCACGACCCGTACCTGCTCAACCTCGCCGCGGCGGCCGAGCACATCGCGAAGAGATGTTCGCCGGACACGCTCGTCGTGGTGCGCAGCACCGTTCCGGTCGGCGCGACGCGGTCGGTGGTGCTGCCCAAGCTGGTCGACGCGTGGGGGTCGGCGCGGCTGGTGATGGCACCCGAGCGCACGATCCAGGGCCAGGCCCTGCGCGAACTGGTCGAGCTGCCCCAGGTGGTCGGCGGTCTGGACGACGAAAGCCTGCGGCGGGGCCTCGCGTTGTTCGGCGGCCTCTCGGCCCAGCTCGTGCCGGTGTCGGGGCTGGAGACCGCCGAGCTGGTCAAGCTCGTGAACAACTGCCACACCGACGTCATCTACTCGTTCGGCAACGAGGTGGCCAGGCTGACCGAGCGGCTCGGCCTCGACCCGCTCGAAGTGATCAAAGCGACCAATGTGGACTACCCGCGCCCCGACATCGCCAAGCCCGGCTACGTCGGCGGCGGCTGCCTGTCGAAGGACCCGTACCTGCTGCTGTCCGCGGCCGGTCAGGCCGGCTACGTCCCGTCGCTGATCGAAGCCGCCCGCGAGATCAACGAGGACCTGCCCGCGCACGTCGCGCAACGCGTGCTCGACCTGATGGGAGAACCGGCGGGCAAGCGGCTGCTCGTGCTCGGCTGGGCGTACAAGGGCTGGCCGCCCACCGACGACATGCGCGGCACACCGATCGCCTCGATGATGCCGGTTTTCACGCGCGGCGGCGTGCGGGTGCTCGGTCACGACCCGCTCGTCGGCGGTGACGTGATCAGGCAGTACGGCGGCGAACCCGCCGACATCGCCACCGGTTTCGCGACCGCGGACGCGGTGCTGGTGATCACCGATCATCCGGAGTACCGCGCCCTCGACGTCGACGGGTTGCTGCCGGGCTCGAACGTGCGGCTCGTCTACGACTCGTGGCGCGTCCTGGACGAGAACCGCGTGACCGGACACGGGGTCCGTTACGCGGGCCTCGGCTACGAACCGGCGGTGGCACGGTGAAGCACCTCCTCCTCGGCGGCGCGGGCTTCATCGGCCTGCACCTCGCCCGGCGGCTGCTCGCCGACGGGCACGACGTGACGATCGTGGACGACTTCTCGCGCGGCCGGCACGATCCCGAGCTCGACGCGCTGGACGTACCGGTGATCTCCGCGGACCTCACCGACCCGGCCTCGTTCGCCGCGCTGCCCCGCGACTGCGACCAGGTCCACCTGCTCGCCGCGGTGGTGGGCGTCCGCAACGTCGAACGCGACCCGGCGCGGGTGGTGCGGATCAACACGCTCGTCGTGCTCAACACGCTGGACTGGATCACCGCGCCGCAGCGGCTGTTCTTCGCCTCCACCAGCGAGACCTACGCGGGCGGGGTCGCGATGGGCGTCGTGCCGGTGCCCACGCCGGAGACCGTGCCGCTCGTGGTCGAGGACGTCACCGCGCCCCGGTTCGCCTACGCGGTCAGCAAGATGCTCGGCGAGGCCGCGGTGGTGCACGCGGGCCGCGCGAAGGGCGTGCCCGTCGTCGTCGGACGTTTCCACAACGTGTACGGCCCGCGGATGGGCGCCGACCACGTCATCCCGGAGCTGTCCCTGCGGGCGTTGCGGCGCGAGGACCCGTTCGTCGTCTACGGAATCGACCAGCACCGGGCGTTCTGCTACGTGGACGACGCCGTCGAGGCGGTGGTGCGGCTGACGAGCACGGACGCGGCCGCCGGCCGGATCGTCCACATCGGAGACGACACGGCCGAGACCAACATCGGCGAGCTGGCCGAGCTCGTGCTCAGGATCGCGGGCCACGCCCCGGTCGTCGAGAAGGAACCGGCACCGCAGGGTTCGGTCGCCCGCCGCTGCCCCGACCTCACCCTGCTGCGCGACCTCACCGGGTACGCGCCGAGCGTGTCGCTCGACGAGGGCGTCCGCCGCACGTTCGACTGGTACCGCACGCGTTCGTGAGCCGGCGCGAAGAGCACGTTCGGGCCGAGCCCGAACGTGCTCTTCCCCGCGCAGCGGAACGGTCACGACCCTGTCCACACCGCGCGGACCGACGACGTCAGGTCCTGGTGGGGCGACCAGCCCAGCGAGCGCCGGACGCGGGTCGTGTCCGCGGCGATCCACGTGACCGCGCCCGACCGCGGTTGCGCCGGGCCGGACTCGATCACCCGGCCCTGGAAGCCCGCCACCGACGCCAGCATCGCCACCACGTCGCGCACCGCCACCGCCCGGCCGCTGCCGACGTTGAGCACGGGCTCCGGCGCCTCGGGTGCCAGTGCCGCGTCCGCGATCGCATCGGCCACGTCCGCGACGTCGACGAAGTCGCGGTACGCGCCGAGCGGACCGAGCGTGATGTCGTCACCCTGCCGCAGCGCCGTCCGCATCGCCTGCGCCGCCCGGCCCAGCACGGTCCCCGCCGGCAGGTCGGCGCCGATGGGGTTGAAGATCCGCAGCACCACCGCGTCCAGCCGTCCGGCGATCACCGCGTCCCGCACCAGCAGCGTGCTCGCGAGCTTGGTGATCCCGTAGGAGGACACGGGGTCCGGCACCGCGTCCTCCGCGACCGAGAGGCCGTGCGGGACACGTCCGTACTCGGCGGCGGAACCGAGCGCGACGAGCCGGGCCGTCGGCACGGCCTGGGGGATCGCGTCGACGAGAGCCGCCGTCGGTGTGACGTTGGCGGCGACCAGTTCGGCCGTCGTGCCGTCGAGCTGGCCCGTGCAGTTGACCACCACGCGGGGCGCGACCGTCCGCAGCAGCTCGACGAGCTCGCCCGTGCCGCCGCGCACGAGGTCGTGCCGCACCCAGCCGTCGTCGGGCGGAACGGCTCTGCCGACCCGCACGACCCGGGCGCCCCGCTCGCGCAGCGCCTCGTCCGCCGCCCGGCCGAGGTAGCCGGACGCGCCGAACAGCAGCACGGTCACGACAGCACGTCCTGCCGTGGGGCGCCGGGCAGCAGCACCGGCCGCAGCCGCTCGAAGTTCCGGTTGGCCTCGTCGTAGTCGTCGGGCCTGCCGATGTCGAGCCAGTAGCCGCCGAACTCGAAGGCCGCCGGCTCCTCACCGCGGTCGAGCAGGTCGAGCACGAGGTCGTCGAGTCCGAAAGGGACGTTGCGCGGGTACGGGGTGAGCGTCTTGCGGGTCATCGCGTACACGCCCATGCTCACGCCGTAGGAGAGTTCCGGCTTCTCCACGAAGTTCACGATCCGGCCCTGTTCGGAGGACAGCGTGCCGAAGTCGATCTTCACCTTGCGCTGGTAGGTCGCCACGGTCAGCGGTGCGCCGCAAGCGATGTGGTGGTCCATCAGTGCCGCGTAGTCGAGATCGGTCAGCACGTCCCCGTTCATGACGAGGAAGTGTTCCGGCAGAAGGTCGACGAAGTTGAGCAACGGCCCGATGGTCGACAGCGGCGCCTTCTCCTCCGCGTAGTCGACTCTGAGCCGCCACCGGGACCCGTCCCCGACGAACGCGCGGATGAGCGAACCCAGGTGGCCGATCGCGAGCGTCACGCGGTCGAAGCCCCGCGTGCCGAGCTGTTGCAGGATGATGTCGAGGATCGCGTACTCCTCGCCGATCGGGACCAGGGGTTTGGGCAGCGCCGTGGTGTACGGCCGCAGTCGCACTCCTCTGCCGCCGGCGAGTATCACCGCATGCATGTGGAGATCACTTCCTCATCGGTAGTGGCGAACCTGTCCGACGCTCCCGCGGAGCGCCACGAGCAGAAACAACGACAAAGCGGCGGTGCTGACCAGGAAGACCGGCGCCGGGTCGGCGGCGAGCCCCGCCACGACGTCGCCGAGCAGCACCACGGCCAGGATCAGCGGTGCCGTCACCGCACCCCCGGTCCGGACGAGCACGAACCCCAGGAAGAACGCGCCACCCAGCAGCACGTGACCGTCGACGAGCAGCGCACCGGGCAGCGTGAGCACGTCCGCGGCCCGCAGCACCACGAGCAGCACCGCAGCGGCGGAACCGAGTGCCACCAGGCACCCGCCCAGCTCCCGCAGGAGCATGCGCCACAACGTTTTCCGGAACTCCGCCGGTACCGCGCAACGACGCAGCTCGTCCGACGCCAGCTCGAAGAACCGCTGGGCACGCCACTCGACCACCCCCATGCCGAGCACGAGTGGCGCGGCGGCCACCGCCAGGTCGAGTGCACTCAGCACGTAGCGGGAATCCGTGTGCAGCAACAAAGTCGCGCACAACGCCGCGTACCCGACACCCGGTAGCGCGGCGCCCAGCAATGTGCTCGGCTTTGGCCGCCGCACTCCGTCGGCGTCGCGCGCGTCGCGTCCAGCCCGCCACGCACCGGCCGCGGCGAGCAGCACCGTGACACCGCCGAGCGTCAGCGCGATCCCGGTCGCCTCCCACACCAGGTGGATCACGCCGCCCGCGCCGGCCGGCACCACCGCGGTGACGAGGACGATCTCCTTGCGGTGGAACAGGAGCAGGCCGATCGAGAACTGCAGGGCCGCCAGCGCCAGCACGAACAGCGCGGACTGCCAGCCGGACACCGCCGCGACGGCCGTCGCGACCGCCGTCCCGGCCAGGCCGAGCCACCGCGCCAGCCGGGCCGCCGCGGCACCGGCGCCCCTGGCCAGCAGCTGGTGGGCCGCCGCGCTCGCACCCGACCCCCACACCCAGCTCACCGCGGTCGCGATGACCATCGCCCGCACCGCCGCCGGACCGCCGAGCACGTCCGCCACCGCCGGGAACACGGTCGTCGGCGCCAGGTACAACGGTCCGCGCACGGCGTGCGGCCAGCTGCTCCGCCGCGGCTCGCGCTCGGCCTCGACGGTGCCGCGCGGCAGCCGTTCGAACACCTGCCGCCCGAGCGCGAACACGTCCGTGCGCCCGTAGGTGTCGGCCGCGAGCTGGTCGGTGACGCCCTGGCTCTCCAGCAACGCGGCCACCTGCAGCTCGTCCACCGGGTCCGGCAGCTGTCCGGCGACGCGGGTCACCAGGTCGTCGAGGATCATCGGGTCAGCTCCGCATATCTCTCGCGGTAGCTGTCGTTCCACCGCTGCACCGTGAACCGTTCGACCACCCGTTTCCTCGCCAGGCCACCAAGCCTGTGCCGCAACCCGTTGTCGGTGAGCAACCTGACGCACGCCCGCGCGACGGCCTCGTGGTCACGTGGCGGCACCACCAGGCCCGCGTCGGCGACGGCCTCGCTGACCCCGCCGACGTCGGTGCAGACCGGTGGCCGCCCGGTCGACATGGCCTCGACGACGGTGAACGGAAACCCTTCCGACACGCTGGTCAGCGCGACGATGTGACCGGCGTGGTAGGCGTCCACCTGGCTCGGCACCAGTCCCTCGAACGCCGCGCTGCCGGTCAGCCCGAGCTGGTCCATCAACCGCACGCAGCTCGCGTGGTAGCCCTTGTTGGCCTCCGGCACCGGACCGAACACGCGCAGCCGCGCCTGCGGCAGCGCGCGGCGGACCTCGCCGAACGCCCTGATCAACGTGTGCAGGTCCTTCAGCGGGTCGATCCGGCCGACGAACACGATCGTCGGCACGTCCGGTTCCCCCTGCGCCACCGGGAACTTCGCCGGGTCGATGCCGTTGTACATCGTCCACATGCGACTCGCGTCGGCGCCGCTGTGCAGCTGCCAGCGCCGGTTGTAGTCCGAGTGCGGGGTGAGCATGTCGCAGGCGCGGTAGGCCGCGCCCGCCAGTGCGCGGTGGAAGCTCAGCATCACCACCTTGGCGGGTAGCGCCAGCGACTCGCCGACCGCGCCGAGATACCGTTCGCGCAGATAGACGCCGTGTTCGGACATCATCATCGGTGTGCCGTGAGCCCACTTGCCCGCCATGCCGACCAAGGCGCTCAACCCGTTCATCGCCAGATGGCACACGTCGACGTTGATCGGCGGGTACGACAACGGTCGCAGCGAGTGTTCGAGCAGGTCGGTCGCGATCACCGCGTCCCGCAACGAGATCGGCCCCTCACCGCAGTCGCCGACCGCGCGGATCAGCCGGTCCACCGAGTCGTCCGACATCAGCGCCGCGCCCACGTCCGAGGTCTGGGCCAGCACGAAGATCCGGTGCAACGCCGACAGCAACTCCTCGGGGCTGCTGTCGGTGTACGGCAGGAACGACCTCAGGAAGTCCTCGTGCGCCTGCGCGAACCCGGCGGGTCTGCGTCGGGCCCGCCGGGGCCGTCTACCCCACAACGGCATGGACACCACCTCGGCGAGGTTGGCGGGGGAGGGCCACCACGGCCGCTCGGTGCCGTCCACGGTCAGCGCGACGGTGGTGAACCGGAAGTCGGGCATGCCCCGGATCAGCTGGTCGCACCACAGGCTCACCCCGCCGGGGTGGAACGGGTAACACCCCTCGGAGACGAGGGCGACGTCGAGTGCGGTCATGGCCGGGGACTCGCCTTCAGCACCACGGTCTGCCCCTTGGCCAAACCGACCCGTGCCACGGTGTCCGCGCCGTAGGTGTCGCTCTCGTCGGCGCTCGACCGGTCGGCCTCGGTCGCGGGACGTTGCTGCACCCCGGTGAGGAACAGCGTGCCGCCGGAGCCCGGCACGTAGGTGATCGCGCCGGTGCCGCGGTCCCACAGCGCGTCCTGCCCGGACGCGAGCTCGGTGAAGTGGGCGGTCCTGGCCTCCACGTACCTGGCCAGCGTGAGCCAGTCCGGGCAGAGCAGCGGAACCCGGTACAGCGCCGCGTACTTCGCCACGGTGGCGGTGGCCCAGTCGAACGTGAGGGACCGGCCCGGCGCGTACTCCCGCAGGTTGCCCTGGTGCAGCGTGTGCGCGTACACAGATCCCCTCATCAGGTGGCGCACCGCGATCTCGGCCTCGGCGTCGGTGGCCTGCTCGTAGGTCAGGTCGTGGTCGAGGTGGTCGGGCGCCTTGCCGTTGCGGCCGTACTGCTCGTTGTAGAGCGCGGTCTGCTCGTCGGGTGTGGTGGCCTCGAAGGCGATGTTGGTCGGCCAGTCGGGCACGACCAGCACCTCTGGTCGCAACGGGTGGTACACCCCGCAGTTGACGCACTTCGGGCGATGACCGGCGAAGGACATGTTGCCCTCCACGTACTTCACGCCGAGGTCGTGCGCGGCGTCGAGCATCGCCTGGTTAGACCCGTTCAGCCCGAAGTCGGTCGGCGTGTCGAGGGAGTTGGGATCCGGGGTGTACACGCCGAGCCCCGAGTACTCCGGCGTCTTGAGCACCTCGGCCGGCACGGGCAGGCCCGCCTCCGCGGCGATCGCGAGGTTCTCGGCGATCTCGTTCCGGTTGACGTCGTAGGGCGTGTGGTTCATCTGCGGGTGGGTCGCGGTGTGGTTGACCCAGCGGAACTCCCGCACCAGCTCCTGGGAGACGGTGCTCAGCGTGTCGTCCGTTCTGAACCTGCTTCCGTTGTAGGGCAACGTGAGCGTGAAATCGGCGGCGACCGGATAGCGCGTGCGGAGGTCGCGTTGCTGCGCGCTGGTAGCCTTCGCGTCATCGCCGCTGAGCCGGTACATGTCCGTGACGCCGTCGACCCGTTTGCGGGCGGTGGAGTTGAACCAGTCGTCGACGTCGACGGTGAACCAGTGCCGTTGCTCGCCGAGCAGCACCCCGCGGGTCGCCCACCGCACGAGCCCGGGACCGAGCAGCAGCGTGGCCACGTCCTCCGGCCCGGTCGAGAACGTCAGCGCGAGGCGTTCCCTGCCGTCCGCGGACCGGCTCCTCACCCCGACCACCGCGTCACCGGCGGTCAGCAGCGGTTGCGCCGCACAGCCGGGCGCGAGCCTCGCCCAGTTCACGTACGACTGGGTGAGGGGAATGCGCGCGTCCGGCCTGAGGTGGTCGAAGACGGCGCTGCCGTCGGGGGACAGCGCCATCTCGACCCCCCTGCCGCCGACCTCCCCCTCGCCACCCGCCCGCAGGCAGTGGTCCTCCGGTTCGGTCCCGGGGGAGGTGTTCAGCGACACCTGCCGGACGCCGTAAGCACGTTCGTAGTCCCACAGGACGTTCCACTGTCCCTGGTCGAACGCGCTCGCGTAGTTCCCGTCCGGCTTGGCGTGCAGCAGTGCGCCGTTCGTCAGCAGCACCGCGTTGTAGCGACCTGTGCCGTCCGGCCGGACCAGCCGGTCCGGCGTCAGCGGTTCGGCACCGGCCCGCAGCACGTCGTAGGGCGTGCCGATGGTGTCCAGCACCGACCGCCAGGTGGCCAGGCCGAAGTCGTCCTCGCCGGTCGCGATCACCAGCTGCCGCAACGCCACGACGTCGCCGCGCCGCCCGCCGCCCGCCGGTGGCCGATCCGCGCGCACGGGCACGAACCGCTTGGCGGGCAACGGATACGGCACGGGACGTGCCTGCTCGGGCGCCCCGCCCGCCCGGCCGGGGCCGGGCGGGCTGAGCACCGTGATCGTGGTGATGACGAGCGCGATCGCGGCCAGCAGGGGAGCGACCAGCTTGACCGTCATGGCCTGGGCACCGCCGTGGCGACGACGGTGGTGCCCGCGGTGATCGGCAGGCGGGTGATGGTGTCGGCCCCGTAGCGGTCCACGGTGCCCGTCGGGTGCGTCACGCCGGTGAAGAACAGCGAACCGGTCGTGGCGCTGGTGCGGGTGACGGTGTTGGTGCTCTTGTCCCACACCGCGTCCCCGCCGGCGCGGATCTCGGCGAAGTGGCTGGTGCGCGCCTCGACGTACCGCGCGAGGGACGCCCAGTCGGGGTTGCGCAGCGGCACCGCGAACCGGGCGCTGTAGCGGTCGACGACCGTGCGCAGCAGGTCGAAGGTCAGGCTGCGCCCGGAGGAGAACTGGTGCAGGTTGTCCTGGTGCAGCGTGTGGCTGTACGCCGACCCGCTCATCACGTGCTGCAGCGCGACCTCGGACTCGTAGCTCAGCAGCTCGGGGTAGCTCAGGTCGTGGTCGTAGTAGGGGAACCGCCCCTTCGGGCCGTAGAGGCTGTTGTACAGCAGGGTTTCCTCGGCGGGTGTGGTCACCTGGTAGCCGATGTTGGTGGGCCAGTCCGGCACGATCAGCAGCTCGGGCCGCAGCGGATGGGGCACGCCGCAGTTGAAGCACGACGGCCGGTGGCTCGGGAACGACATGTTGCCGTGCAGGTAGCGGACGCCGACGTCCTTCGCGGCGGTCAGCATGGCCTGGTTGGACGCCTGCAGCCCGAAGTCGGTCGGCGGGTCGGTGTCCGGTGCGCTCGGGTCCGGGTTGTACACCCCGAGCCCGGAGTAGGCGGGGGTCTTGAGCACCTCGGTCGGCACGGTCAGCCCGGCCTGCCTGCCGACCGTCAGGTTGTCCTGGATCTCCCGCCGGCTCGTGGCGTAGTCGGTGAAGTTCATCTCGGGGTGCGTCAACGTGTGGTTGATCCACCGGAAGCTGCCGGCGAGGCACTTCGAGTAGCTGGTGAGCGCGTCCGGCGTGCCGGTGGCCGAGCACTGAGCCGGCGCGGCCGGGGTCAGGTCGCCCCCGTTGTAGGGCAGGTTCAGGGTGAAGCCCGCGGCGGTGGGGTAGCTGGAGCGCAACGCGTTCTGCTGTCCGTTGACCGCCGCGGCCTCGGGTCCGCTCAACCGGAAACCGGGATCGGTCTCCAGGTGGCCGTCCGGGTACAGGTGGTCGCCGCTGTTGAACCAGTCGTCGACGTCGGTGTTGATCCAGTGCCGCAGCTCACCCGCGAACACCCCGCGGGTCGCC
>Ga0070710_10001303_pt1 | contig 11794 bp, 9 predicted proteins | sample LARL52metaG_FD_65454 | JGI IMG/M metagenome (GOLD analysis project Ga0070710, IMG submission 65454) | Corn, switchgrass and miscanthus rhizosphere microbial communities from Kellogg Biological Station, Michigan, USA - LAR L5-2 metaG | ecosystem: Host-associated > Plants > Roots > Rhizosphere ... | reverse complement strand
GACACAGGCGCGCCCCAATCGCCGCCCTGGGCGACGTAGCGGGCATAGCCGAGACGTTTCATCAGTACGGCCCAGGCGCGCGCAATGCGGTCGGGGTCCCAGCCCGTGCCAGTCGGCCTGGCGGAGAAACCATAGCCCGGCAAGGACGGGATCACGACATCGAAAGCATCCTCAGCGCGGCCTCCATGCGCGGCCGGATTGGCAAGGGGATCGATGATCTTGATCTGTTCGACAATCGATCCAGGCCAGCCGTGAGACACGATGACCGGTAGCGCATTCGGATGGCGGGAGCGCACGTGAATAAAGTGAATATCGACGCCATCGATTGTCGTCACGAATTGCGGAAGAGCATTCAGCCTTGTCTCAAACTTTCGCCAGTCGTAGTCCGCACCCCAATAGCGCACCAGTTCCTGCAACCTCGCGAGTGGCACGCCTTGCGATTGATCCGCGATCGTTTCCCGGTCAGGCCAGCGGGTTGCGTTAAGGCGTCGGCGCAGGTCGACGAGCTGTTCCTCGGAAATATTGACGCGGAAAGGTCGAATTGCGTCATCACCCGCCGCCGCGGCCAGCCCTGTGGAAAGTATGCTCGCGGCACCGGCAGCAGCGATACTCGCAGTAACGAGACCAACAAAGTGGCGGCGATCACGGTCGACATCATTGGACGAAGTATTCGCAACCATAGCTGAAGCTCCTCATCGCGTTATCGTCGGTCCCGCGCCGCCAACACCGCGGCAAGCATCAAACCGCCAATGAGACCAACGTGCTCCCAAAACGTATTGAAATCATGGAAGCGCTCGATACCGGTCTTGGTCCACCATGAATGCGCGAGAAGTGTCGCCAAAGCCGTGAAGACACCGAGGGCTCCGGCACCAAGCCAGGCCCAACGACCGCCGCAGATTACAAGCACCGAGCCGCCGAACTGGACCAAAATAACCAGTAGCGCCAGCAACCATGCGGGCTCCACGCCGACGAGATGACGTACCTCTTCAACTGCTCCAGGGAAGTGCAAGGCCTTGCCGACGGCGCTGAGCCAGAACGCCGAGGTCAGCGCGATCCGCGCCAGCAGTGAAAACCACCGCTGAGCCAGCAGACTTGCAATTGTTGCTTCGATTTGTGGCACAGGCGATTTTCTCAAGCGTTAGACCGCCCAACAGGAGCAACCCATCACACCCCAGAAACTCTGGAGGTCAGATGTCGGTGCCTGCGATGCCCAAGAGAACGCATGGGCGTGTCCGTGAACGTTGCACGCACTCCCGCATTGACAACTTGCCGCAAACTTCATCGGCGCGACTGCATCCGCACGACGCTGCTGATAGCCACCAAAAGTCCGGACCGGCGACCAGTCGGGCATCGGTGGAGGCAATGCGGTCGCCTCCTCTTTGTATTCCTGATCGCCATGGACGATTTTGCCGCCAAGCAGAGTCATTACCGAAACAATGTCCGCAATATCGCTTTCCGGCACTGACATGTAATCGGCTGACAATACCGCGAGATCGGCAAGCTGCCCGTTCTTGATGGCGCCTTTCTTGCCTTGCTCGGTTGAGAACCAGGTGTTGCCCTCGGTCCATAGCCGAAGCGCACTTTCGCGATCGACTCGATTGCCGGGCGGATAAAGCCGGGTACCTGAAACAGTCATCCCCGACACGAGCCAGGCAAGGGATACCCATGGATTGTATGAGGCAACGCGTGTCGCGTCCGTGCCGGCGCCCACCGGAATACCCGCCGCCAACATCGTGGCTATGGGTGGAGTTGTCTCCGCGGCCTTTGCTCCATAGCGCTCGATAAAGTAATCGCCCTGGTAGGCCATCCGATGCTGGACCGCGACGCCGCCGCCGAGTGCCGCGATACGATCGATGTTGCGCCGGTCAATGGTTTCGCAATGGTCGAAAAACCAGTTGATGCCTTTGAACGGAATATCGCGGTTGACCTTCTCGTAAACGTCCAGCGCGCGCCCGATCGTCTCGTTGTATGTTGCGTGCAAACGCCAGGGCCAGCGGTTCTCCGCGAGCACGCGGATGACCTTTTCGAGTTCAGCTTCCATGTCGGCCGGCATTTCCGGGCGCGCGACCTGGAAGTCTTCATAATCGGCCGCTGAGTACACGAGCATTTCGCCGGCGCCATTGGCGCGATAAGTATCGTCCCCCTGACCGGGCTTCACGATCTTGATCCAGTTCGAAAAATCCTCGAACTCACCCTTGGGCTTTTGCGTAAACAGATTGTAGGCAATGCGGACGGTCAATTGGCCGTCGCGGTGAAGTTGATCGATGATCTGATAGTCCTCGGGGTAATTCTGGAAGCCGCCGCCGGCATCGACCGCGCCAGTCACACCAAGGCGATTGAGCTCGCGCATGAAATGCCGGGTTGAATTGACCTGGTATTCCTGGGGTAGCTTCGGACCTTTGGCCAACGTCGCGTACAAAATCGTTGCGGCTGGTTGCGCCAACAACAGCCCGGTGGGATTGCCGACAGCGTCCTTGACGATCTCACCGCCAGGGGGATTTGGAGTGTCCTTGGTGTAGCCGACGACGCGCAGGGCCGCGCCATTCAGCAATGCCCGATCATAAAGATGCAGAATGAACACCGGCGTGTCCGGCGCAACGGCATTGAGTTCCTCGATCGTCGGCAGACGCTTTTCGGCAAACTGACGTTCGGTAAAACCTCCTACGACACGCACCCATTGCGGTGGCGGGGTCACCGCAATTTGACGTTTGAGCATACTCATGGCGTCAGCCAAAGAACGTACGCCGTCCCAGCGCAATTCCATGTTGTAGTTGAGCCCGCCACGGATGATGTGAGTGTGGCTGTCGATCAGGCCTGGGATCGCGCGACGTCCCTTCAGGTCAATGACTTTGCTGCCGCTCCCGGCGAGGGCCATAACCTCTCGCTCCTGCCCTACCGCGACGAAGCGTCCATCTTTAATCGCTACGGCATTTGCCTGGGGATTACTTCGGTCGAGCGTCGTGAATTGACCGTTGCGGAGAATGAGATCGGGCTGCGTCCCTTGAGCTCTCGCGACATTCATCGCCCCGGCTCCAACCGCAAAACCTGTTGCCGCCATGCCCTGCAGAAGCCGCCTCCTCGTCTTTTCCACGACTCTTCTCCGTGCGTCAGTCGCCGTTTGATCGCCGTGATTTTCGTCAGCGCAGGCCAGCGGCATCAAGTGCCGCGTTGCATTGCGCGGAAACCCTGTTTTTGGCGGTGGTCAGGCAACCGACAATATTTCCCTGATTTCCCGCGACGACGCCCTGGCAAAGCATGCTCGCGTCTCTGTCACACGTCCGAATAACGTTAAGTGCCAATGCCCCGCATCGTTTCGAAAGTTTGTCCTGATTCTTTTGAAAGCACTCGAAGACATTGTTCGCCTGCACGGGAACCCCGCTGCATTGTTTTTTGATCGCTTTGCCACAGGCAGTCGCAGCCCGCGTTCTTTTCGAGCCGTCTTGCGCCTGGGCAACGTCGGACTGAGCGCTAAAAATCAGGATGGGCACAAAGAGAAGCGACGCCTGAATGATCGAACGTGTGATCTTTTGCATTATTTCCTCCCCAACCTTTTCATCTCCGGTCGCCTGTCTGGAGCTTGTCGTCGAACACGATGGCACTTGGGATGTTCCGTCGTGCGCGCGAGCGGCACGAGCTGGATTCTGCGTCATCGAAGCCGATGAAAAAATTGCCCGAAGGTCTAATCGGCCAGAAAGCAAATTAGGGAAGCGATGCTGCCTTATCGGCGGGGATCAGACTTCGTCTTGTCCGGATCTAGCGGACGCTAACGCACCGCGATGCGCACGTTTACCCGGTTTTGCATCAGCCAACGATCCGTTCGATGGGAACCTGCTTGATCCAAATCTCAGAACCAAAACGGAAAATGACAAAAAAAGGATTGCGCCCGAAACGATGAGGATATCCATCCCGGTGCGATGCTCTGCGCTAACGAGCTCAATAAGAACGCGAGCCAAAGCGGTGATCGCAATGTAGATCAGGTAGCGTACCGGCAGCCTTGTCGTTTTGAAGTAAATTCCAACCATCGCCCCGATTTCGAGATAGATAAACAGGAGCAGGAGGTCGCCAAGTCCGGCGTGCCCCCGATGCATCATGCCCAGGAAAGCATCGACCGCAGACCACACGGTCGTAGCACCAAGCGCGAACAGCGCCAGATAGTGAAACGTGTCGACCAGCAGCGTTCCTATTGAATCGGAGAGGTGCCTCAGCTCCGCGTGAAGATCGGAGGCGAACTGGCTTAAGCGGCGCGTTGGTTCGGACATCGTTCTTCTCCGTCGGCACTTATGAACCCGAATCTAGCGATTTTAACCGGGCCTGCGGATGAGGTCGCCGCGCGTGAAGTCGGAGTATCCGGTTTGCCTGCGAAAACCGATATGCGCGATACACAAATCAATTGTCTGCCAAGGCCCAATAGCGACGTCATCTTATTCGATGACCTCGTCGGCGAGTGCCAACACCTGTGCCGGAAAATCGATGCCAAGCGCCTTCGCGGTTCTCAAGTTGACGACCAATTCGAACTTTGTCGACTGCACGACGGGTAAGTCGGCTGGCTTTTCTCCCTTCAGTATCCGCGCCGCATAAACTCCAATTTGGCGGTACGCGCTGGAAAGATCCTCGCCGTAACTGAGAAGTCCGCCCGCGGCGGCATACAGACGCCGGTCATAAATTACGGGAACTCTATCACGTGCAGCCAACGTGACTATCTGTTCACGGCGACCAATGAAATAGCCGTCAATACTGACGATGAGTGCTCCGGCCTGCCGTCGTTTGACTTCGGCCAGGGCGGCATCGATCTGTTCAGGATTGCTGGCTTTGACAACAATAAGCTCCTGCTTAAGCCCTCGTGTAATTGCTTCGATCTCCTGCAAGTATCGCGGCGCTTCTGGAGCGGGCGGGTTCATGAGATAGGCGAGCGGTGCCCCTTTTGGCATTAGCTGACGCGCCACCTCAACCCGCTTGGCAGTCAACTCCGTGGTCAACAGGCTGACTCCGGTCGAGTTGCCGCCTGGCTTGTTCAAGCTTGTCACCCATCCCAGCTTGACCGGATCGTCCTGACTAAGAAAAAGGTGCGGAATGCTTGAGGTCGCGCCCTTTGTGGCAAGCCCAGAACCAACCCCGGTAGAAACGATGAGCGCGACCCGTCTCCGTACGAGGTCGCTGGCAAGCTGGGGAAGTTGATTGAACCGACCCCCTGCAAACGCATACTCCATCGCGAAGCTCTGACCTTCGATAAAACCTGAATCCTTGAGGCCGAGAAGGAATGCCGCCAGAAGTTCGGAGAACGCGGAGCGCTCTCCGGCACCGATAACACCAATCACCGGAAGTGCCGATTGCTGCGCGCGCGCCACGAACGGCCACGTCGCTGCCGCGCCACCAAGGAACGTGATGAACTCGCGCCGTCGCATTGCCGCCCCAAGGCTTAGGGGAGGCATCGTATCGATTCAAATTAGCGAGTTGAAGGGTCCGGTTCGGACCATAAGCAGACATTTGCCCGGTCCAAATCCAAGTCCGCTTTACCCAAAGGGACATCGAGCGCGACTTAGCGGAATGGCTGCTGATGGCCAATAACGGACATTCAGTCGCATCCGGACGAATTGCTGAAGGATGTAGCTTCAGTTGTAGATGCGCCTTGATTACGACATCACTCTGGCCACGCCGGATGATATTCCCGGCATGCTTGCGCTTCAGGACGCCAATTTGCCCGACAAGGGCGGCAGTCTTTCGGTGCGCCTGACCGAGGATTGGTTCAGAGACACGATCCTTGAAAAGTCTATCGTTGTGGCTCGCTGCAATAGCAAAGTCATCGGCTATGTCATGGGCACGGCACTCGAAGCAAACGCGCACATAGCAATCATTCAGGCCATGTTGCGCGCTTTCCCCGCGCCGCCCGACTGTTACCTTATGGTCCGATTTGCGTGGCCAAAAGCGAGCGCGGTAAAGGCCTCGCGCGCGCCTTGTTTGAAGAATTGCGATCGCGCCTTCCCGGACGCCCGGCCATGCTTTTCGTGCGGGCCGACAATCCGTCCTCACTTCAAGCACATCGAAAGATGGGTATGCGAGAACTTGGTACTTTCGACAATGAAGGTGTGCGCTATATGGCCCTCACCTACAGTGGGTGAAAGTCGGCTTTGGATTGGTGGGCGGTGACGGACTCGAACCGCCGACATCCTGCGTGTAAAGCAGGCGCTCTACCAACTGAGCTAACCGCCCTCACCGCTCGTTTATCGCTATCCTGGGCCGCCGCGCAAGCATCGCGAATTTTCCGACAGCCCATGCAAAAACGGCGCCTTTCGGCGCCGTTTTTTCTCATGTTTGGTGCGTCAGCGTCAGTGCGCGGTCAGTCCGGAGCCGTCCTCGTCGGCGGCCGGCTCGGCAGCGGCCGCCTGGGCCGCCAGCTTCGCACTCGCCTCATCCCACTCGATCGGCTCGGGCTTGCGCACGAGAGCGCGCTCAAGCACCTCGTCCATGCGGGTCACCGGAACGATCTCCAGGCCCTTTTTGATCGTGTCGGAGATCTCCACCAGATCCTTGGCGTTCTCCTCGGGGATCAGGACGGTCTTCATGCCGCCGCGCGCCGCGGCCAGCAGTTTCTCCTTGAGGCCGCCGATCGGCAGCACACGGCCACGCAGCGTGATTTCACCGGTCATGGCGACGTCGCGGCGAACCGGAATGCCGGTCATTACCGAAACGATTGCCGTGACCATCGCCACGCCGGCGGAAGGCCCATCCTTCGGCGTCGCACCTTCCGGCACGTGCACGTGGATGTCGCGCTTGTCGAACAACGGAGGCTCGATGCCGAAGGCGACCGCCCGCGAGCGGACGTAAGACGCCGCCGCAGAGATCGATTCCTTCATGACGTCGCGCAGATTGCCCGTGACGGTCATTCTGCCCTTGCCTGGCATCATGGCGCCTTCAATGGTCAGCAACTCGCCGCCCACATCGGTCCATGCCAGTCCGGTCACGACGCCAATGAGATCCTCAGCTTCGATCTCGCCATAGCGATACTTGGGTACACCCAGGTAGTCGCCGAGGCTCGTGGCGGTGACGGCGATCGACTTCTTCTTCGAAGTCATCAGTTCCTTCACTGCCTTGCGGATCAACGTCGAGAGCTCGCGCTCGAGATTACGCACGCCAGCTTCCCGCGTGTAACGGCGGATCATGGTCAACAGCGCTTCGTTGTCGATCGACCATTCATTGACATTGAGGCCGTGCTTCGCGATCGCGTGCGGGATCAGGTGCTTGCGCGCGATTTCGACCTTCTCGTCCTCGGTGTAACCGGCGATCCGGATGATCTCCATGCGGTCCATCAAGGGCGGCGGAATGTTGAGCGTATTCGCCGTCGTGATGAACATCACGTTGGAGAGATCGTAATCGACCTCGAGGTAGTGATCGTTGAACGTGTGGTTCTGCTCAGGATCGAGCACCTCGAGCAAAGCCGACGACGGATCGCCGCGGAAATCGGCGCCCATCTTGTCGACCTCGTCCAGCAGGAAGAGCGGGTTTGAGGTCTTGGCCTTGCGCATCGACTGGATGATCTTTCCAGGCATCGAGCCGATATAGGTGCGCCGGTGACCGCGGATTTCCGCCTCGTCCCGCACGCCGCCGAGCGACACGCGCACGAATTCGCGGCCGGTCGCCTTGGCGATCGACTTGCCGAGCGAGGTCTTGCCCACGCCGGGAGGTCCGACGAGGCAGAGGATCGGTCCGGTCAGCTTGTTGGCCCGTTGCTGGACGGCAAGATACTCGACGATGCGTTCCTTGACCTTTTCGAGGCCATAGTGATCGGCGTCGAGAATCTGTTCGGCCAGATTCAGATCCTTTTTGACCTTGCTCTTCTTGTTCCACGGAATCGAAAGCAGCCAGTCGAGATAGTTGCGCACGACCGTTGCCTCGGCAGACATCGGTGACATCTGACGCAGCTTCTTGAGTTCGTGCGTGGCCTTCTCGCGAGCTTCCTTCGAGAGCTTCGTCTTCTTGATCTTGTCTTCCAGCTCCTGGAGTTCGTCGCGACCTTCCTCGTCGCCGAGCTCCTTCTGGATCGCCTTCATCTGTTCGTTGAGGTAGTACTCGCGCTGGGTCTTCTCCATTTGCCGCTTCACGCGGGTGCGGATGCGCTTTTCCACCTGCAGGACGGAAATCTCGCTCTCCATCAGACCGAGCACCTTCTCAAGGCGCTGGGTGACGGATGGCGTCTCCAGGATTTCCTGCTTGTCCGAAATCTTGACGGCGAGATGCGAAGCGACCGTGTCGGCGAGCTTGGCATAATCCTCGATCTGCTGGATCACGCCGACCACTTCGGGCGACACTTTCTTGTTCAGCTTCACATAGTTTTCGAATTCGTTGACGACCGAACGCGCCATGGCTTCCGCCTCGACGCGGTCTCCCGTGTCGTCGGCGATCGCGGTGGCGTCGGCTTCGTAGTAGTCGACCCGATCCGTATATTTGAGAACCTTCGCGCGCGTAGCGCCTTCGACCAGCACCTTGACGGTGCCGTCGGGCAGCTTCAGCAGCTGCAGTACGCTCGCCAGCGTCCCGACCTCGAAGATCGAGTCGGTTGCCGGATCGTCGTCTGAAGCATTCTTTTGGGTCGCTAGCAGAATAAAGGTGTCGGACCGCATCACCTCTTCCAGCGCCTTGATCGACTTTTCACGGCCGACAAAGAGCGGGACGATCATGTGCGGAAACACCACGATGTCGCGCAGCGGCAAAACCGGATAAGCCCGGGTTTCGCCAGGTTGCAGCTGGGGTCGTGGTTTGTTCGTCATTGCCATTGTCCTTTTGTTGTGCCCCCGCCGATTGACCCGCTGGTGCGGCGTCGCGCGGCAGTGCCGGTAGGAGGAGCAAGGAGACGCAGGGCGAGATGCCCGGCGCGCTTTAGGGGAGTAGAAGAACCCTCACTCAGTCGGTAGTCAGATACGACGTCTCGTACGCCACTTCTCTACGGACACTATACGTATGGCGACGCTAAACCCTGCGCAAGAAGGCCCGCTTTTTTCCAGTTAAAGCGAGTCCCTCACAGGTAACAACCCCACAATAGGGGGGAATCGGCAGCCTTTTTTCCGGAAAAGTCTACGCCGGTGGGTACCCGGATCAGGCGCTCGCGCTGCCTGACTCGGCAGTCCTGTCGCTGCGGTCCGCATAGATGTAGAGCGGCCGGGCCGTCCCTTCGACGACCTCCTTGGAGATCACGACCTCTTCGACCCCTTCCAGGCTCGGCAAATCGAACATGGTGTCGAGCAGGATGCCCTCCATGATGGAGCGTAGACCCCGCGCGCCGGTCTTGCGGTCGATCGCCTTGCGGGCAATGGCGCCAAGCGCCTCCTCGGCAAGCGTCAGATCGATCGATTCCATCTCGAACAGCCGCTGGTACTGCTTGACCAGGGCGTTCTTCGGCTCGACCAGGATCTTCTTCAGCGATGCCTCATCGAGGTCCTCAAGCGTCGCAACGACCGGCAGACGGCCGACGAACTCCGGGATCAATCCGTACTTCAGCAGGTCTTCAGGCTCGACCTCGCGGAAGATTTCGCCTTGCTTGCGGTCTTCCGGAGCCACGACCTTGGCGCCGAACCCGATCGAAGTGGACCGGCCGCGCGCGGAAATGATCTTCTCGAGCCCCGCGAAGGCTCCGCCGCACACGAACAGGATGTTCGTCGTGTCGACCTGCAGGAATTCCTGCTGCGGATGCTTGCGGCCGCCCTGCGGAGGCACAGATGCGATCGTGCCTTCCATGATCTTCAGGAGCGCCTGCTGCACGCCCTCGCCCGAAACGTCGCGGGTGATCGAGGGATTGTCGGACTTGCGCGAAATCTTGTCGATTTCGTCGATGTAAACGATGCCACGTTGCGCGCGCTCGACGTTGTAGTCGGCGGACTGCAGCAACTTCAGAATGATGTTTTCGACGTCTTCGCCGACGTAGCCCGCTTCGGTCAATGTCGTCGCATCCGCCATCGTGAACGGCACGTCGAGAATGCGCGCGAGCGTCTGCGCCAGCAGCGTCTTGCCCGAGCCGGTCGGACCGATCAGCAGGATGTTCGACTTCGCAAGCTCGACGTCGTTGTGCTTGGCCTGATGGTTGAGTCGCTTGTAGTGGTTGTGAACCGCGACGGACAAAACCTTCTTCGCGTGATCCTGGCCGATCACGTAGTCGTCGAGAACCTTGCGGATTTCCTTCGGAGTCGGGATTCCGTCGCGCGACTTCACCAGCGAGGATTTGTTTTCCTCACGGATGATGTCCATGCAGAGTTCGACACACTCATCGCAGATGAAAACGGTCGGCCCGGCAATGAGCTTGCGCACTTCGTGCTGGCTCTTGCCGCAGAACGAGCAGTAGAGAGTGTTCTTCGAATCGCTGCCGCCGACTTTGCTCATTCAATTCTCCGTCACACGCGTCCGTACTCTTCCAGAACCAAGCAAGTTTCGCACCGGACTTCCAGCACGGCGGGCCTTATTTCGGAGGGCCTGCGCTCCGTTCACTCCCCCAGCACCTTAAGCGAAGCATGCTAACGACGTGATAATCAAGATTCTATTAACGATAATGCCGCACTCACAGCCGCGAAAGCGCCCGCCTGGAGTCAAATTCAAGGACGGCTTGGAACCGCCTGCAGGAGCGTTCAGGCGGGCTTGGGGACCATCTCCTCGGGGCGCTTATCGATGACCTTGTCGACCAAACCGAAGTCCTTGGCGGCTTCGGCAGTGAGAAAATAGTCGCGCTCGAGCGCGTCTTCGATCTTCTTCAGCGACTGGCCGGTATGCTTCACGTAGATCTCGTTCAGGCGCTTCTTCAGGTTCAAAATCTCCTGCGCGTGCAGCATGATGTCGGTGGCCTGGCCCTGGAACCCGCCAGAGGGCTGGTGCACCATGATACGGGCATTCGGCAGCGCAAAACGCTGATCCTTGGCGCCCGCCGCCAGCAGCAGCGATCCCATTGAAGCGGCCTGCCCCACGCAGAGCGTCGACACCGGCGGGCGGACGAATTGCATGGTGTCATAGATCGCCATGCCGGAAGTCACCACCCCGCCCGGCGAGTTGATGTACATCGAGATTTCTTTTTTGGGATTTTCGGCCTCGAGAAACAGCAATTGTGCCACCACGAGGGTGGCTACGCCGTCCTCGATCCCGCCCGTGATGAAGATGATTCTCTCCTTCAGGAGCCGCGAATAAATATCGTAGGCCCGCTCGCCACGGTTGGTCTGCTCAACCACCATGGGCACCAGATAATTCATGTAGGTATCGACGGGGTCTCTCATTTCGTCTCCCTGACGCGAATCATAACGGTTAGACTAACCGCGCCGACGCGTTCCCTGATCTATTTTCGCGGGGGCGGTTACGCAATGCCCCCCTGCATCAGGCGGCCGAATCATCGTCCTTGTAGAGCTCTTCCCGTGAAACCTTGTTTTCGGCCACGTTGGCAAGCTCGAGCAGGAAATCCACCACCTTTTCCTCGAAGATCGGTGCCCGCAGGGCGGCAACGGCCTGTGGATTCTGGCGGTAATAATCCCACACGCGTTGCTCCTGGCCCGTGAACTGACGGGCGCGATCCATCACGGCGCGGCTCAGCTCGTCCTCGGTCACCGTGATGTTGTTCTTCTCGCCGATTTCGGCAAGCACCAGGCCCAACCTGACCCGGCGCTCGGAGATCGCACGGTACTCCTCCTTGGCCTTTTCCTCGGTTGTGCCTTCGTCGGCGAAGGTCTTGTGCTCGGTTTCCAGTTCGGAAAGCACCGACTTCCAGACGCGCTCGAACTCTTCCTCGACGAGCGTCGGCGGGGGTTCGAATTTGTGCATCTTGTCGAGTTCA
>Ga0070710_10001302_pt1 | contig 11797 bp, 12 predicted proteins | sample LARL52metaG_FD_65454 | JGI IMG/M metagenome (GOLD analysis project Ga0070710, IMG submission 65454) | Corn, switchgrass and miscanthus rhizosphere microbial communities from Kellogg Biological Station, Michigan, USA - LAR L5-2 metaG | ecosystem: Host-associated > Plants > Roots > Rhizosphere ... | reverse complement strand
ACTGTCCAATACTTACTTCGGTTGCGGGTCTTTGAGACCCTTTCCGGGATCTTCGAGATGACCCGTGTGGGCAAGTTCAATCGCGGCGCCGAGCGCGCGTGCCACATTCAGCACTTCTTCCTGAAACGCTTTGTCTTCGTCAAACTCCTCATGCGAAGTGGCATAAGGCTTCTTGTAACCGACATAGCCGTCTGTCTCCGCCCGACCACCGGCCGAGATCAATTCCATGTCGATCAGCCAATCGGCGATCGAGCGGCGCACAGTCTCCGCACCGATGCTGTCGCCGTGAGAAACAATTCCGAAGTAGCGCCCTTTCAAATGCTTCGGATAGGGCCAACCTTTGAGTTCAAGCGCTTTGGCTTCCTTGGCGGTCTTGCCATGCGTTGAACTTGGATCGGGATTACCGCCGTCCGCACAAACGAGGCGGTCAATCATGGCCTTAAGTGCCGTCGGCGCTTGATACCAGCTCACTGGCGTAATGATCATAACGCCGTGTGCTGCGACCCAAAGCGGGTAAATCTCATTCATCCAATCGTCGATTTGGCCCAACGAATAATTGGGATAGCAGCTGCATGGCCAATGACAGAGCGCCATCGAAGTCGAGACGCAGGACTTGCACGGATGGATTTGCTTGCCAAATTCAGATGTCACGCGTGAGAGATCGAGGGTATCGACTGCAAAGCCCATTTCGTGGAAACAAGGCTCGGCAATCTTCACCATACGCCAGCTCTTCGACATTTCGCCGGGACAGGTATGTTCGTTGCGTGACGAGCCATTGATCACAAGAATGCGCGGTCTCTCGTTGGGATCATCGTGCCGCTGCTGTGCTTCTTCGATCGCGTCACGCGCTACAAGCCAATCGACGGCCAAATCGTAATCGGGGTCGGCAAAGTCAGGCCCCGCCTTGCGGGTAACCGGCGATTTACGCGAGTTGCTGTAGGCGTCCCAGGCGGCGCCAGTGATGGCATCGAGTTCCCTCTGAAGAGAGGCAAAGGCTGGATCGATAAACCGGCTTCGGTATCGGTCCTCGAACTCTTCGCGCGACAATTTGACGGGCGGCATACCCTTGCGGACGTCTGGCTCCGTCATCGACATCGCGCTCCCTTCAAAGCTGTGACCGCGGGGCAGCGATTCGTTACATACCGCGGCTATCAAATACTTTTTTACAGCCTGCGCTCAGCTTGTCCTTTTGCATTTGAAGGCATGGTTGCACCGCGCTGTCGTTACCCAGATCGTTCCGGCAGAAGCGCTGGGCATCGCGCGAGCAAGCGGACTGCTCCTGCTGAGTACCTTGGTGGTCTGCGCGATAACGGCGACGTTTGCGAGCAACGAAACCAGCAAAGCTGAAGCCACCAGAAGTCCTAAGCGCATCGTCAACCCCGCTAAAACATCGGGGAAGCAACACGCTGTACAATCAATAGTCCCGTAGACGCGACCCCGATCACTCCAGGAGTCGGGGCCGCGAGCAACGAAAGGCAGAAACGACTCGCATCTGTGGAAGATCCAGCTGCCAAGCTGACTTTTAACGCCTAACGGGATTTCTCGTTCATTTTTCCAGTGTTGGACTGATCCATTTGTCCGGCAGAGCCGGTCGTCGAATTTTCGGGACGTCCGGGCGGACGGGCGGCCGCGCCAGGCTTGTTCTGGTCAGCGACGAAGCCGGACTCGCCGGAGTTCTGCGTTTTGACACCCTTATCCGCCTCGTTCTGCATTTGCTGCTGTTGCGAGGTTGGTTGTTGTTGTTGTGCGGCAGCGGGCGCTGCGATCAGTGCCGCAAAACCCAAACTGGCCAAGAGGTATGATGTGCGCATGATCGTTCTCCAAGAGCCCCGCTTGGCAACGCCTCACCTCTTTTACGTTTCCTATTTCGTCGCGGCTTATTTGCCGATTTCGCGAAGCGCCCGCACTTCGGCGTCGCGATGTTTGACAATGAGCTCCGGTTCTTTTTCATCAAGAGTTGCCAGTTCGGATCGCGCGTTTTCATCGGCACGCAGCAATTCATCCAGTTTGGCGTGGATGGCCAGCGTGTCGCGGCGGCTTGAGCGCTGGATAAACAGTGTCATGATCCATACGGCCAAGGTGGCGACCGCGTTAAAATCGAAGGTTCGGCGATCAAAGATAATCCAAAGCAAAGCATAGATCAGGACGACGGCAAAGGCAGCGGGATGCGCAGCTGCCTGACCGATATATGTGGTCCAATGTTTTTTCGGCCTTTCCCGTGAGGTGTGCGCCGGCATCGAGACCGCAGTCCTCCCATGGAGTCTTTCAAACATCGGCAACGAGTTCCCAAAAATCAGGGCTGGCCAGTTCCTCCCGCTGCGCCGTAAATCGCGCCGGTCGTGAAGCTCGCATCACTGACGGCTAGTTGTACATAGATGGAGGCAAGCTCCGCCGGCTGCCCTGGCCGGCCAAAGCTGGTCATGCTGCCAAACTTCTCAAGCTTTCCCATGCTGGCACCACCTGAGACCTGCAACGGTGTCCAGATTGGGCCCGGCGCTACGCCGCAAACGCGAATGCCCTTGGCACCAAGTTGCTTAGCCAGCGATTTAATGTAGTTCATGGTCGCCGCTTTCGTCTGGGCGTAGTCATAAAGATCAGGCGACGGATCATAGGCCTGTTCGGACGTCGTACCGATAATGACCGAACCCGGCTTCAGATGCGGGAGTGCGGCCTTGATGATCCAGAATGGCGCATAAATGTTGGTCTTCATCGTCCAATCGAACTGTTCGCTCGTAATATCGAGCAGCGAGTCATGTGCCTGTTGGCGAGCGGCATTGTTGACGAGGATATCGAGACCGCCAAGCTGCTGAGCAGCGTGATCGACAAGTTTGGTACAGAAGGCCTCATCCCGAAGATCCCCCGGTATCGCGAAGCCGTTGCGGCCGGCATCTTTGATCAGCCTGATGACCTCCTGTGCGTCGGGCTCTTCATCCGGATAGTAGTTGATGGCGACATCAGCACCTTCGCGGGCATAGGCGATGGCCGCGGCACGGCCCATACCGCTATCGCCGCCTGTGATGAGTGCTTTGCGGCCGCTCAGACGCCCGCTGCCCCTATAGCTGGTCTCTCCGTGGTCAGGTCTTGGCTCCATCTTGCTGGCAAGACCCGGCCAGGACTGTGATTGGCGCTTGAAGGGCGGTCTCGGATATCTGCTGGCGGGATCTTGCATGGGCTGTCCCTCGTTTGTGAGGTTGGCACGGTCGTCTGAGCGAAGGCTGGGAGCGACAACCGCAGTTGCCGGTCCGGCGCCGGGCCTTCCGACAACTTGGCGGCCGGATAAAAGATCCAAGTTGGCGTGTCCGAGCGCTCCTGGTGGCGCGTGCCTTGTGCCCGCCTTCTTACACCGGCGGATTGGGCGTTGGTACCATGAGCGGCTTGGTGATCCAGACGCCGGCGACAAAGGCGTTGCCAGTATTGTTGGCCGGCGTAATGGTCAGACGCTTGTAACGCTTGGCGCTTGGCCGGAAACCGAGCTTGAACACCTTGTTGTCGGCCACGAACGAGAAGCTCGCCTGCGATTCCAGACCGAGCAGATCCCGATCGTCGATTGCGGTGTTGTCGGAGAGATTGGGCTGTTCCCCCTCCTCCGCGAGCATTGTGAATGTGGCGTCGGCGTCGGCAAGCGAGCCGGTCAGAATGACGAACTCCGCGCTCTGCAGATTCTGCATATCGAGAATCTGCGAGACGAAACCAGTGTTGTCGGTGACGGCAGCAGCGGGGACGATGCCCGGCTTGATGTCGATATTGTCGTGCAGTTCGCGCATGGCGAAGGATTCCCTGATTGACGGTTAATCGCGAGGCCCGCGCCCACATGGCGCAGGCGATGATGAAGGATGGCTTAAGTAGCCGGCTGCTCAGGTCTGCAGCAGCTTGATGGCCTCGAAGTTCGTGACGTCGCCACCGACCCGCTTACGGGTGTAGAACTGCACGAAAGGCTTCGCGGAGTGCGGATCGCGCAGGGTCGAGATACCGACCCGGTCGACGATGGTGTAGCCATCTTGAAGTTGCCGAACGCGACAGGCAGCTTCGACCCAGCCGCGGCATCCATGTCCGCCGTCTGGCGTACCTCGTGACCGAGCAGGATCGAGGGTTTGCCGAGCTGCTGGTTCTGCTGCCAGATGTACCGGCCCTCGCCGTCCTTCAGTAGCATCACCTTGCCGACCGTTCCGCGCTGCATCATCCAGATCGCGCCGCCGAGATAGAACTCCTTCAGCGCGGTCATCACCAGGATGAGGTCATCCCAGGAGATCTGGCCACCAGTCCCGGCCGCGATCTGTTCGATCTTGCCCGAGCCACCGGCCGCATACGCATTGGCCTCGACGCGGCCGAACTTGTCGCCGATCTTGTTGCCCAGCCACGTCTCGACGTTCCAGGCGTTGTCCTCGAGCAGCTTCTGCGTCACCTTCGGATTGGCATAGAGCTCGTGCACGGGGATCCGCTGCAAGCCGGCCTTCGGCGTTCCGGTTTCCGTGCGGTCCTCTCGCTCACCGACCCAGCCCGCGGCCACCTCGTCGTCGTCGCGGGGCACCTCGAAAGCATCCGAGGAGATGGTCTCGATGTTGGCCACGGCACGCATCGGCGAGGTCTCGAACTGCACGCCGGTGATGATCTGGCCGATCGTCGGCGTCACCATGTAGCCGCCATCCGGATCGGAGCCGACCGACATGGCCTTCACTTCCATGTCGTCCTTGCGGAGGTAGACCGGGAATGCGTTGCAGTAGGACTTGATCTCATCCAGGTCGACCTTGTCTGGATCGAAGTCCGCCTTCAGCTAATGCTTCACGGCCTTCGCCTCGCGCGCGAAGGCCTGCATGGCCTTGATACCCTCGTCGGTATCGCCCCAACCGCCGCCGAGCTTGCCGCGGTTGAGCTTCTTCTCGATGTCGTCCATCCGCGTGGTCGCGGACGAGAGCGCGGTTTCGGTGAGCGCCTTCACCCGGGCGGAGATCGCCTCGTGCTTTTCCAGCACGCCGGCGATCAGCGCCTCGACGTCCTTCTTGAACTGGTCGGAGCCGGCCACCGCCTTCGGAGCGTCTTCGACGAGCTTGCGGGCGTCGGGCAGGCTCTTGTCAGTCGTGTCCTTCAGCGACTTGACGTTATCGCCAATCGCCTTGATCTCGCGCTGGGCGTCGCCAGCACATCTTCGATATCGGGCATGTGTGCTTCTTTAGGGATATCAGCTCGCGATAGCGCGAGCGGTTCGGTCCTCGTCATCCTCATCCCGAGGTTCTGACAGTCGTGCACGCCGGCCTCGTCCCGAGGGTCCGGCGGAATGGGATGCAAGGGGTTAGGCTTATCAAGTCGTCCAAGCGCACGCTTTGTGCGCCCTGATGCCAAAAAACTACACGCAAGACCAATTGTGTCGTGCGCCACAACTATTCTCGACAGCGAGTGACGCGAGTGGTAGGACGACGAAAGCGTTTCGGGGGAAACCATGAGACGGCGGCTGGAAGTTTTCGTTCCAATCGTGCTGCTCTCTATTCTGGTGCAATTGTCTGCGCCGATCGCTGCATTTCGCTCAATTGCTAATGCGGCAAGCGATCCCCTCTACATGGGATCGATCTGTTCCCATATGGCGTCCTCCGCTGACGAGCAGCAGACTTCTCCTACCGGTAATCAACATAACGACGAAGGCTACTGCGCGTTCTGCGCCGTCGGTCATGGTGGTGGCGTTGGCTACGAACCGCCTCCGTTGATTTTTGTCAGCATGCAGCGGGCATACCAGCGGGTGGTTTGGTTGAGAGCCGCTGACCGGATGCTGACAGCTCGGTTCGGATCAAACATGCAAGCGCGCGCGCCCCCGCTGGCGACGTGAACTTGGCGGCTATTCGCCGCTGATGATTTGAGACTGAACTCTTTCGGAGATTTTTCATGTCTATCCGTTTTTTGCGCGCGGGCCTGTCAGGGCTCGCGCTAATGCTCGTTCCCTTTGGCAAAGGCGCAGCCCACGAAATCGTGGGCAATCGGTTCTTTCCGGCGACGATCGGTATCGATGACCCCGGCGTCAACGATGAGCTGTCGCTTCCTACCGTCGACAACTTCAAGACCGGCGATGTGCCGCCAGTGCGGCAGCGCGATATATCCGCAGAGTTCTCCAAACGCATCACCGAGGATTTCGCGATTTCATTCGGCTCGACGTACACCTTCCTTGGCCCGATCGATCCAACGGTTGCCGGAGCCGATGGATTCCAGAACCTCGAGACCACGTTCAAATACCGGGTCTTCAAAGACCCCGTGCATGAGTTCGTGATGTCGGTTGGTCTCAGCATCGAGTGGGGCGGCACGGGCGCTGCGAACGTCGGGGCAGATCCGTTCCACACCTACACGCCAACTCTCTATTTTGGCAAAGGGCTCGGGGATCTTCCGGACACCCTATCTTGGATCAGACCTGTCGCGGTAACTGGGCAAATCGGCTACGCCATTCCGGCACAACGATCCACGACGACCTTCAGTATCGATCCAGACAGCGGTAATCTCGCGGCTGATACCGAATTCCATCCGAGGGTGCTCAATTGGGGAGGCACGATCCAGTACAGCATGCCCTACCTCAAGTCGTCCGTCATTGATCTTGGTCTGCCGGATTTCGTCAATCACTTGATTCCGCTCGTTGAAGCGACGTTACAAACTCCGGTCTCGAACACTTTTACTTCAGGCACTCAAACGACCGGCACCATCAATCCTGGTGTCATTTGGGTCAGCAACACCTTCCAGATTGCTGTTGAAGCACTGATCCCGATCAACCGGCAAAGCGGAACCAATCTCGGAGTAATCGCTCAATTGCACCTCTACCTTGACGACATTGATCCGCGCGGCATCGGCAGGCCGATCTTTGGGCCAGCGGTCCAGCCTGCCAGTCCCTTTCCGAGGAATTGATCATGCGACGCTCCTCTCTTTTCGGGATAGTCCCGCTACTGACCTTGCTTGCCGCAAATGACGTTTCGGCGCACGCCTTTCTCGATCATGCCGATCCGCGCGTGGGCAACAAAGTCACGACGCCGCCTCATGAACTAACGCTGTTCTTTACGCAGAAGCTGGAGCCCGCATTCAGCAACGTCACCGTGACCAACGCGGCCGGTCAACGCGTCGATACTGGTAAGCCGCGGATTAGCGGCAACCAGATGTCGGTCTCGCTGCGTCCTGGTGGTACCGGAACATACCATGTGACATGGCATGTGCTGTCCGTCGATACCCACACGACCGAGGGCAATTTTACGTTTCAGGTTGGGCAGTGAGATTTTGCGGGAAAGAGCGATGAACTGGTTTGGGGCCGAGATTGACGGCCCGATGATCGCGACACGGACGGTTCACTTCACTGCTTCAGCGATCACGGCTGGCGCTTTGATTTTTCGGACCTTCGTCGCTGAACCGGCTTTGCGCGTAGAGCCGCACGCAAAAGCGCTGGTCGACAGGCAAATCCGTTTCGCGGCGTGGATCGGGGTCGCCTTCGCGATCTTAGCCGGGCTGACTTGGGTCATGCTGTTGACGACGTCGTTAAGCGGCGAGAGCCTCGGCGAAGCGATAGTCTCGGGAGCGTTGCGCGACGTACTTACCTTGACGCAGTTCGGATGGGTGTCGCAGGTCCGCTTGGCGCTCGCGACTGTGCTGGTAATTTGTTTGGCCTTAGAGCGCTGGCCGTTGTGGCGCCTGCTCGCACTGGTGGCGGCGGTGACCCTGGTTGCTTCCATCGCCTGGACCGGACATGCCGCTTCGACCCTTTCCGCATTGGGCTATCTGCATCTTGCCAGCGATGCGCTGCATCTTACTGCCGCCTCGGCCTGGATCGGCGGTCTGGTGCCGCTCGCGCTCCTGCTTGATGCCATCAGGTGCCATCCGGGCTGGGCCTCAATGGAATTGGATGCTGTCAGGCGGTTTTCGACGCTTGCCATTGTTAGTGTCGCAGCATTGATCCTTTCTGGGTTGGTCAACGCCTGGATACTGGTTGGCTCGTTTCGCGGACTCGTCCTGACCAGCTACGGGCAGCTCTTGATGCTCAAGCTTGCCGCTTTCGCGGTGATGCTCGTGTTTGCCGTGCTCAACCGGTTCGTCTTGATGCTGCGGCTAGCTTTGCCTTCCGACGAGGCGCGGCAAGGTGCGCTACACGCGCTCTCGCGCAGTATATTGATCGAGATTGCGTTGGGGCTTTTGATCTTCGCCATCGTCGGCGTGCTCGGCACGCAACATCCTGCCGCCCATCTCACGAAATAGCGATGCGATACGCGGAAGCGGCAAAGAGTTGGCCTGATGATTAGACGCTCGTGACTTCCCCGACTGGCCAAACGCGAGGCGCCGACTGCTTCGAGCAATTGTCCGCTCTCTGGGGCACACCGGAAGGCATTTGCTCGTACTGAGTTCTTCTGAGCTTGACCCACTTCGGACATCGACCCAGCGCGCAATGGCGCGTCCTAAGGTCAGACCTACAAAGCACTTGTTTGATCCGATAAGATGCGGCCCTACCGAACCTTCAATTCTGAAGAAAAGGGGAACGGCAATGCTTCAAGATCAACACGAGCTGGCGCTGTCGACATCGTCCACGGAAGCAGCCGCCAGCTTTGACCATACGATCTTGGCCTATCTGAAATACCGCACCGACGCTCCGCAGCATCTCGCCCGTACCTTCGCGGCCGATCCCGAATTTGGTCTCGCGCATTGCCTGGCCGGCTACTTCGCGATGCTCTCGTACAATCAGGCCAACGTCCCGGTCGCTGCCGAGGCGGCTCGAACTGCGCGTGCGATGACGATCAAAGCTACTGCACGGGAACGGGCTCATGTGGAGGCACTGGATGCTTGGATCGTCGGCAATATTGACCGTACCTTGACGATCTGGGACGACATTGTCACCGAACATCCGATGGACGTACTCGCCTTCCGGCTCGCCCACTTCAACAATTTTTGGCTTGGCCGACGCGAGGCCATGCGTGCTTCTGTCGAACAAGTCTTTCCGAAATGGGGGCGAGACATGCCGGGTTATGGCACTATCTTATCCTGTCGCTGCTTCGCCAACGAAGAGTGCGGCCACTATGCTGCGGCAGAGCCGTCTGGATGGGCCGCCCTGGAGATCGACCCAGCTGACTTCTGGGGTATACACGCCGTTGCTCACGTTATGGAAATGCAGGGTCGTCAGTCCGAAGGCATCGATCTGCTTAAAAAGCACGAGCGCTACTTTGCTGAGGGCAACAACATGATCCATCACATTTGGTGGCATCGCGCGATGTTCCATCTGGAGCAGCGCGAATTTGATGCGGTTCTTGACCTTTATGATCGACGGTTCCGCAACCTCGCTTCGCCGCTCACTCAAGCGCTGCCTGATCTCTATATCGATGTGCAGAATGCTGCGTCGATGCTGTTTAGACTTGATCGTCAAGGCATCGACGTGGGCCGTCGCTGGATCGAGATTGCCGACAAGGCTGAACAGCGAATCGGCGATTGCCTCTCCGCGTTTACTCAACCGCATTGGATGATGGCGCTGGCCGCGACGCGGCGCGACGACGTGGCGCAGAGAATGCTCGATGCTATGCGCGTGTTCGGTCTTGGCCGTGGAGCCGTCGCGCAGGTCGTCGGAACTATAGCGTTGCCCATATCTGAGGCTGTGTTGGCGCATGGGCGAGGTGAACATGCCCGTGCCGTCGATCTCATGAAGCCAATCCTCGACGAGATGTACCATCTCGGCGGCAGTCACGCGCAACAGGACGTTCTGGAACAGCTCTTTCTGGATTCAGCAATCAAGGCAAATCGCGGCGACGACGTCCGTCTAATGCTCGCTCGGGTTACGGCGAGGTACCCAAATCCGCCCGAACGTCGGATCGGATATGCCGAAGCGGCGCAACAGTTTCGGCACTAGAGCCGCTCGGCAGTTCGTCGCGGTGAACTGCCCGGGCCGACGCTACTCATAAGCCACGCTTCTCACAGATTGTGTGTCGACCGGATCATGGCAGCCGCCCGCTCGCCGATGATCACGCATGGCGCCATCGTGTTGCCGGTCGCGACCCTCGGCATGACAGATCCGTCGGCGACGCGCAGCCTGTCGATCCCGTAGACTTTGAGCGAACCGTCGACGACGGACATGTCGTCTCGCCCCATCTTGGCCGTGCAGGTGTAGTGCCAGTACGGCGTCGCGGCGTTGCGGACGAAACTCTCCATCTCGGCCTTCCCAAGCGGGCCTGGAATAACCTCGCGTTTCACGAAGGGGCGCATGGCGGCGGAATTGCCGATCTCTCGGCAGAGTTCAACGCAGCGCATCGCCGCCTTCAAATCGGCCGGATCGCCCAGAATGTTCGCGTCGATATCGACGGGATCGGTCGGGTCGGGCCCCGTGAGGTGCACCGCGCCGCGGCTGTGCGGACGGACGATGCCCGGGGTGATCGACCAGCATGACGTTGTGGTGTTGAGATGGCTGAGCTCCTGGCTGAGAAAGGCGCCGTCGGTAAAGAAGGATTGAAGATCGGGGTGGTCCAGCGCGGCATCGCTCTTCCAGAAGAAGGTGGCCTCCCCGGTGTCGCCGCCCATTTGCTCCGCGCGTGGATATTCCCAGAGACAGCCACCGAGAAGCAGGTGCTCCTGCAGATTGCGGCCGACGCCGGGAAGGTGGCTTCTCACCTCGATGCCGAAACGGCGCAGTTCCTCGGCGTCACCGATACCGGATTGCATCAAGACCTTGGGTGTGTGGATCGCGCCCAATGAGAGGACCACCTCGTGCCCGGCAGCAAACCTCCGCACGGCGCCGTCATGCGCCACCTCGACGCCGGTCGCTTTGCCGCCTTCGACGATCACCCGCGTTACCAGCGCGTGGGTCAGCACGGTGAGATTTGGCCGGTCCATATAGGGATAGGCGTAGGTGCGGAAGACCGACTGGCGCTTGCCGTCGCGGATCCGTCGGTTGGACAGGGCAGCGCCGCCTGCCATCTCCATCATGATCCCGTTCTGGTCGGCGAAGGTGGGCACGCCGACCGAGCGGGCCGCTTCAAGGAAGGCTATGGTGCTGGGATTGGGCTCAGCCGGAACATGGACTGCGACCAGGCCGCCGGTGCCGCGCCGTTCGGGATCCGGCGTTCCCTGCCAATCCTCGATCTCGCGATAGATCTTGAGCACGCTCTCATACGACCACGCGTCATCGCCGGTCTCGGCGGCGAAATGGTCCCAGTCGCTCTTGTGACCGCGCGCCCAGATCATCACGTTGATGCTCGATCCCCCGCCAAGCACCTTGCCCATGGACCAAAGCAGCGATCGCCCGTTCAGATTCGGATTCGGCCGGGTCTTGAACGCCCAATCCCGCTCGCTTCCGAGATTTTCGCTCCAGCGGGCGGGATCCTCGACCTCCGGCACGGCATCCGTTCCGCCCGCCTCGAGCAGCAGCACGCTGACGGTAGGATTTTCCGCAAGACGTCGCGCCACGACGGAGCCGGACGAGCCGGACCCACAGACGATGAAATCGTAGGTCTGGCGGAGATCAGCCCTCAGCTTTCGCTGGTTGGCTTCAATCCGGTCCGCAAATGCCTCGCTCCGAGGATCGATGTTCGACGATCCGGACGTGTCGTGTTGCATGGTTCCTGCCTTGAAATGCAAGCTTGAAATGGACGCCTGACGGTCGCGAACAAGCGATGGATGAAGCGCCAGGTCAGCTTCGAGAAACTAGGCGGCTGGACCTCAGGTGTCGTGCGGCGATCGCGCCCGATCGTCCATACTAGCGCGTACCGCCTGGCGCGCACCGCGGCCTCACACGGGCGAAATCGTGATCCGACGAATTTTTCCGTGATGTGAAGGCAGGCGCCCATCACGAATGGTGGCGCTCAAGCCGCACAGG
>Ga0070710_10001300_pt1 | contig 11808 bp, 11 predicted proteins | sample LARL52metaG_FD_65454 | JGI IMG/M metagenome (GOLD analysis project Ga0070710, IMG submission 65454) | Corn, switchgrass and miscanthus rhizosphere microbial communities from Kellogg Biological Station, Michigan, USA - LAR L5-2 metaG | ecosystem: Host-associated > Plants > Roots > Rhizosphere ... | reverse complement strand
CGCCGACTACGCGCGGGCCGTGCCTGCGCTGCATCTGAACGAGACATCGGCAGAGTCGACCGATATCGAGTTGCGGCTCATTGACGAAAGAGATTTTCGATCCGCGCTGCAAACGGCCTTTGGCGCCAAAATTGCCAGGACATTCGTCACGCGTACCGACCCGCAATGCATGACGAGCGTCAAATCGACCGCCGACGGAAAAATCGTCCACTCGATTTCATTTATCATCGTCGACAAGGGCGACGATGTTTTTCTGGACTGCGCCTATCATGAATTGCTGCACGCCCTCGGGCTCTCCAACCACGACCAGCACAATCCCTGGACCACGCTCAACCAGAAGCGGATGGTCGGCTACCTCTCGGTCTACGACCGCGCGCTTCTGACCATGCTCTATGACCCGCGAATCAGCCCGGGGATGACGGTCCGCCAGGCGCGCTCGGTACTGCCCGAGATCATCGACGAGCTCGGCCTCGCGGGTTTGCCCAAAGCCAGATAAGGCAGCATTATTGACCTAGTTTGCTCCATAATTCGGCGTACTGCCTGTGGGCTTGGCAACATTACCGCTTAAACTTTAGGCCACCTGTCGCTAGCTTATGCAGACCAACCCGTACCGGCCCAAAGCCGGGCGGATTTTTTCTGCGCAGGCCCCGACGTCGTCCGTCTTCGGCAGCGCGGGCGCGCGAACCAAAGTCGGCGTGGCAAACACGCCCCGGGGAAAGAAGCTATGAAACTCGTCATTGCCGTCATCAAACCCTTCAAGCTCGATGAGGTCCGCGACGCGCTCACGCGCCTGGGCATTCACGGGATGACCGTCGCGGAAGTCAAAGGCTACGGCCGGCAGAAGGGCCACACTGAAATCTATCGCGGCGCCGAATACGTCGTGAACTTCCTTCCGAAATTACGCGTGGAGGTCGCGATCGCCTCGGAGCAGCTCGACCAGGTCGTGGATGCGCTGACGGCCGCCGCGCGCACCGGCCAGATCGGCGATGGAAAAATCTTTGTCACGCCGATCGAGCAGGCCTTGCGCATCCGCACCGGCGAAACCGACGTCGACGCACTCTAAAAAAATAATTTGAAATTGGGGGGATGACATGACACGCGCATTCCTGCGCCTCGCTCTGACCGGACTCGCAGCGCTCGCGGCATCACCGGCGTTCGCACAAGTTTCAAATGCTGCATCTAAGATCGACGCCGCCGACACGGCGTGGATGATCGGCGCCACCGGCCTCGTGCTGATGATGACTATTCCCGGCCTCGCATTGTTTTACGCCGGCATGGTGCGCAAGAAGAATGTGCTTGCGACCATGGCGCAAAGTCTTGCCGCGACATTTCTAATTTCGATCTTGTGGGCGCTGATCGGCTACAGCCTTGCCTTCACAGGCGAGGGCGCCTTCATCGGGACGTTCGAGCGCATCTTTCTCTACGGCGTGACGCTCGATGCGATTTCGCCGCTGGCGAAGACGATTCCCGAAAGCCTGTTCATGATCTACCAGATGACGTTCGCCGTGATCACTGTCGCGCTGGTGGCCGGATCGGTCGCCGATCGGCTGCGTTTCTCGGCATTCCTGCTGTTCTGTACCTTCTGGCTGCTGCTGGTTTACGTACCGATTGCGCATTGGGTGTGGGGAGGCGGATTCCTAGGCAGCTACGGCACCATCGATTTCGCCGGCGGCCTTGTTGTGCATCTCAATGCGGGCATCGCCGGTCTTGTCGCAGCCTACGTTCTCGGCGCGCGACGCGGTTACGGCAGCGAAAATCTATCGCCCTATGATCTCACGCTTGCAGTCGTCGGCACCGGCCTGTTGTGGGTCGGCTGGTTCGGATTCAATGGCGGCTCCGCGCTCGGCGCCAATTCGCGCGCGGCCATGGCTATCGTTTCAACCCATCTTGCAGCGAGCGCCGGCGCCTTCACCTGGATGGCGCTCGAATGGTGGACGCGCGGCAAGCCGTCGGTGCTTGGTATGATCTCGGGCGCGGTGGCTGGCCTTGGCACCATTACGCCGGCGTCGGGTTTCGTGATGCCTATGCAAGGCATCCTGATCGGTATTGCGGCCGGGGCGATCTGCTTCTGGGCCTGCACGTCGCTCAAGCTCAAGATGGGTTACGATGACTCGCTCGACGTCTTCGGCGTGCATGGCATCGGCGGGCTGACCGGGACGTTGCTCGCCGGCGTCTTTGCGGTCGGCGCGCTATCGGCGAGCCCGGAAATGCCCGGTGGCGTTCATGGCCTGCTCGAAGGGAACCCTCATCAGGTGCTCGCGCAACTTTACGGCATCGCCGTCACGTTGGTGTGGTCCGGCGTGTTGACCTTCGTCATCCTCAAGGTGATCAGCATGATGGTGCCTTTGCGCGTGCGCCATGAGGATGAAGTCATGGGCCTCGACGTCAGCCAGCACGGCGAAGCCCTCCAATAATTAACGAATGGTTTCCGCGCCGGTGGATAGCCGGCGCGGCGCGCGCCATTCCGTGGGCATCTGATTAAATTTTAAGCACGTCGTTTGAGTCTTGGCGCGTCTTTGGGCGCAGGGTTGTGGTGGTATTCGGGGCGACCCCTCGCCGAATCAATTTCATACGTTGAATCAAATGGATAACACCTCCGCCGGCAACTGGCACGGCGTTTGATTCTATCCCGTCGGCCATGCCTGCGAAGCAAGCTTCGTTGGTCGGGCTCAGTGAACCCGCCCGCACTGCGTGAAGGTAGAAAACGGGCCCAAGCGGGGATCGAATCCATGAAAATCGTCATGGCCATTATCAAACCTTTCAAGCTCGACGAGGTCCGAGACGCTCTGACCTCCATCGGCGTGCAAGGACTGACAGTTACTGAAGTCAAAGGATACGGGCGTCAAAAGGGGCACACGGAAATCTATCGTGGCGCCGAATATGCGGTGAGCTTCCTGCCGAAGATCAAGATCGAAGTGGCAGTGGACACCAAGCAAGTCGACAAGGTCATCGGGGCCATCACCGGCGCCGCCAAGACCGGTCAGATCGGCGACGGAAAAATCTTCGTCTTCAATCTGGAAAACGCCGTGCGAATCCGCACCGGCGAGACCGATGCCGCGGCGCTCTAGTAACCCGCACCGCAACAATACGGACAGGAGTAAGACCATGACGTTGAAGAAATCCTCCCGTGCGGGGCTCTTGGCTCTCGCCTTCGGGATAGTACTCGGCCTCTTCCTGAGCGTGGCGACGTATGACGCCTCCTTCGCTCAGGCGCAGGCCCCGGCAGCGGCGGCGCCCGCGGCTGCACCGCCAGCACCTGCGGCTCCGCCGCCGGCATGCGCAAACGATCCGGACCCGAAGAAAGCGGTTCTGGAAAAATGTACGCCAAACTCGGGCGACACCGCCTGGATGCTCACGTCAGTTGCTCTCGTGCTGATGATGACCATCCCGGGCCTCGGCCTGTTCTACGGCGGCATGGTGCGCAAGAAGAACGTGGGCGACACGGTGATGACGAGCTTTGCCGTCACGTGTCTCGTCACGATCCTCTACGCATGCGTCACCTACACGATGTCGTTTACGACTGGTGGGCCATTCCTCGGCGGCTTCAGTCGAGCATTCCTGCAAGGAATCCTGAGCGACATATCGACGGGCATCGGGACACCGAACGGCCTGGCCGTGACGATTCCTGAAACGGTCTATCTCTGCTTCCAGATGACCTTCGCCATCATCACGCCGGCACTGATCGCCGGCGCCTTCGCAGAGCGCATGAAATTCTCCGCCATGCTGTGGTTCATCGGCCTGTGGGCGGTCCTGGTCTATGCGCCGATCGCGCATTGGGTCTGGGGCGCGGACGGTTTCATGTCCAACGGCAATTCGGACGCCTGGTTCAAGGTGCTCGACTTCGCCGGCGGCACGGTGGTGCATATCAATGCGGGCGTTGCCGGCCTGATGTGCGCGATCTGCCTCGGCAAGCGCAAAGACAGCGGCCCCGGCCACAACATGGTGCTCACCTTCATCGGCGCTTCGCTGCTGTGGGTCGGCTGGTTCGGCTTTAATGCCGGCTCCGCCGTCACCGCCGGCATGCAGGCGGGCATGGCGATGACCGTGACACAGATCGCGACAGCGGTTGCGGCCTTTACGTGGATGCTCGTGGAGTGGATTGCCCGTGGCAAGCCAACCGTCATCGGCATCTGCTCCGGCGCAGTCGCCGGTCTCGTCGCCATCACTCCGGCATCGGGCTTCGTTGGCCCTGCCGGCTCGATTGCGATCGGCGTTGCTGCCGGCATCATCTGCTACTGGGGCGTCACTGGCCTCAAGCGGATCCTCAACCAGGATGATGCGCTCGACTGCTTCGGTGTGCATGGTGTCGGCGGTATCGTCGGCGCGCTGCTCACCGGCGTGTTCGCCATCAGTGAATACGGCGGCACCGCCGGCCTGATCGAGGGCAATGCTGCCCAGATGATCAATCAGGTCGAAGGCATCGCGGTCGTAATCATCTATGATGCCATCGTCTCCCTGATCCTTCTCAAAGTGCTCGATGCGATCATCGGCCTGCGCGTCTCCGACGAAGTGGAACGCGAAGGTCTCGATCTCGCACTGCACGGCGAGACGGTTCAGTAGCTCTCCCTAGCGGTAGGGGCGGAAACCCGGCACTGTCCCTTCCGTCGAGGCCCCCGGTTCGCAAGGACCGGGGGCCTCTCTTATTTTCAGCAGCGCGCAACGATTACATTCCACGGCGTGTGCGTCTGTGGTCGTTCCACGCGAATGTCGCCGAAGCCACATTTCTTCAATGCGGCAATCACATCCTCGGGTGCGCGCAAGGTAAAAATATCGGCCGGCATGTTCATGCGCGCCATTCGCTCCTTCGGCAGGAAGCCGACCACCACGTGTCCGCCATGTCCAAGCACGCGGCGGATCTCCGCAAAGCCCGCCTCGAGTGATTTCCAGAAATAAACGGTGTTGACTGTGCAGACTTTTCCGAATGCGGCGCTCTCGAAGGGAAGCGCCTCAACATGACCCTCGCGGAAATGCGCGCGGCCTGACGCAACGTGCCGGGCGTATTTTGCTGATGCCCAGCTCACGGCATCCGCCGAGCGGTCAACCCCGGCAACAAAGCCTGCTTCGGTGACAAGCGCCGGCAGGGCTACACCACCGCCAAAACCGATCTCGAGCACGCGATCGTCTGGCTTCAGCGCCAGCATCTTCACGGCGAACGCGTTCATCCGGGCGTTGTGCCGGTTCATCAAAAAGCCAACGAACCGGCCGATGGGGCCCCGAGGCCACGAAAGATGGCGGGCAATAAGACGCGGTGCCATGGGAGCTACTTTCTGCGAGTGGGGGCCGGTTCGGCCACACAAGGATGGCGTCAAAAAGACCGCCAATTTCCAGCAATTGGGCGCTGCGCGAGCGAATTCTACTGCGAAATCCGATGGTTAACGGCGTCTTAACCTGGCCCTATCTAAAGTGTGGAAACCCTTGTGCGGCGGCCTCTCCCGCCTCGTCAACGCATGTCCATGATGACCGCCAAGCGCGAGCCTGCCTCTCCAACTGCACCGGCGGTCGATGGCCGCTCGCCTTTCGTGCGCCTGACCGAACTCATTGCGGGCATCGAGCCTGGAAAGCCCGTCATCAATCTGTCGGTCGGCGAGCCGCAACACCCGGTGCCATCCTTTGTTGGCCCGACGCTCGCCGCGCATCTCGCGGACTTCGGGCGTTATCCCGCCAACAAAGGCATCGAACCGTTTCGTCGCGCGGTCGCGGCGTGGCTGAACCGCCGCTACAGCCTCGCGCGGCCGGTCGATCCGGAAAGCGAAGTGCTGGTGCTCAGTGGCACGCGCGAAGGTTTATTTCTCGCAGCGATCGCCGCCAAGCGCTGGGTGGCGCACCGCGCCGGCAAGCCGGCGGTGCTCATTCCAAATCCGTTCTACGCGGCCTATGCCGCCGGCTCACTCGCCGCCGAATGTGAGCCGGTCTATATGCCGGCAACCCGCAAGAGTGGCTTCCTTCCCGATCTCGATGCGCTCGATGACGCGCTGCTGGCGCGCACGGTCGCGTTCTATATCGCCTCGCCATCAAATCCGCAGGGCGCGGTCGCCGATCGCGCCTATCTGGAGAAACTCGCAGGGCTTGCGCGCCGCTTCGGCTTTCTTGTGTTTGCCGACGAGTGCTACTGCGAGATCTACAGCAAGAACGCACCGTCCGGCATGCTGGAAGCATCGGGGCCGGATTTCGCCAACGTCGTTGTCTTCCATTCGCTGTCCAAGCGCTCGAACCTGCCCGGACTGCGCGTCGGCTTCGCTGCCGGCGACCGCCGATTTCTCGCTCCCTATCTCGAATTGCGCAACATCGCCGCACCGCAAGTACCGACCCCGGCGCAACATGTGGCGATCGCCGCCTACGGCGACGAAGCGCACGTCGAAGACAATCGCGAGCTCTATTCCGCGAAGTTCGATCTCGCCGACCAGATTGTCGGCGATCGCTACGGGTATCAGCGTCCGGCCGGCGGATTTTTTCTGTGGCTTGATGTGTCGAAGCAAGGCGGCAGCGAAATCGTTACCAAGCGGCTGTGGGCCGAAGCCGGCGTGCGCGTCGTGCCGGGGCGCTATCTCGCGCGCGAGCAGGCCGACGGCAGCAATCCGGGCGCGGACTATATCCGCGTCGCAATGGTGCAGGACAAAGCGGCCACGGCAGAGGCGCTGCATCGCCTCGTCGCCGTGCTCGGTTAAGGGCTAGGGATGTAACCGCATGCGGGCAACCGATCGCAGTCTCGATGTCATCGCCTTCCTCTCGGAGCACTTCCGCGACATTGTGCGGCGTCGCCTGAGCGAACTCGCCGGCCTCGCCTTGATTACGCTGGCGCTGCTTGGCGCCATCGCGCTTGCCACCTGGTCGGTGCAGGATCCCTCGCTGAGTCACGCGACGCAGAAACCGATTCACAATCTGCTCGGCTACCCCGGCGCTATTTTCTCCGACCTCGCGATGCAGTTGCTTGGCCTCTCCGCTGTCCTGCTGCTGGTTCCTGAGGCGTTGCTCGGCTGGCGTCTGCTCGGGCACCGGCCGGTCGGCGAAAAGTGGCGGAGCCTGATGTGGATTTTCGCGACCTTCTTGGCCGCAGCTTTTGCATCGACGCTGCCACGCATCGGCTCCTGGCCATTGCCGACCGGGCTCGGCGGCGTCGCGGGCGACGCGGTCCTGCGTTTGCCGGGGATTATTTTTGGTTCGCCGCTCGCCGGCGTCACGCGGCTTATTCTGTGCATTGTGTTCGGCCTTGCTGCGGCTGCTGCTGTGCTAATCGCCGCCCGTGGCGGAGAGCGCGTCGAAAGGCGCGCTGCGCGCCGGGTCGAGGAAGAAGAAGACGTTGAGGAAGATGAAGTCGACGACGATCATGGTTCCGCATGGATCGGCATGATCGTGCACGCACTGTTGAGCTGGAAGGCGCGCATCGGCCGCATGATCCGCGGCGACGTACGCGCGCGCACGCCACTGCCGGTTGCACGTGGCCCGCGCCTTGAGCCGAGCTTTAACGGGCATGCCGCCGATTACGAAGACGACATCGAGGATGACGACGACGCGCCGGCGCCGCGGAGGCGCGCTGCGCCGCGGGCGCCTGTGCGCCGTTCCGGCAACGGCTATACCCTGCCGTCTCTTAATCTGCTGGCCGCACCCCGCTCCAGCGAACGCACGACACTGTCGCGCGATATCATCGACGGCAATGCCGCGGCGCTCGAAAGCGTGTTGCAGGATTTCGGCGTGCGCGGCGAAATCATCAACGCGCATCCGGGTCCGGTCGTCACCCTCTACGAGCTTGAACCGGCGCCCGGCATCAAGTCATCGCGCGTCATCGGGCTCTCCGATGACATTGCGCGCTCGATGAGCGCGGTATCGGCGCGCGTCGCGGTTGTTTCGGGCCGCAACGCCATCGGCATCGAACTGCCGAATCCGACGCGCGAAAAAGTCTATCTGCGCGAGCTGCTCACCGGTATCGACTACAACGAGAGCGCGGCAAAGCTTCCGCTCTGTCTCGGAAAAACAATTGGCGGCGATTCCGTCATCGTCGACCTGTCGCGCATGCCGCATTTGCTGATTGCAGGCACCACCGGCTCGGGAAAATCCGTCGCCATCAACACCATGATCCTGTCGCTGGTGTATCGCCTGCGCCCGGATCAGTGCCGGTTGATCATGGTCGATCCGAAAATGCTCGAGCTGTCCGTGTATGACGGCATCCCGCATCTTCTCACCCCAGTCGTGACCGATCCGAAGAAGGCGGTGGTCGCGCTCAAGTGGGCGGTGCGCGAGATGGAAGGCCGCTACAAAAAAATGTCGAAGCTCGGCGTGCGCAACATCGAAGGCTACAACGCGCGGGTTGCCGAGGCGAAGGCAAAAGGCGAGACGCTCACGCGCACCGTGCACACCGGCTACGATAAAGAATCCGGCCAGGCGATCTATGAAAAGGAAGATCTCGAACTTGAGCCACTGCCATTCCTGGTGGTGATCGTCGACGAGATGGCTGACCTGATGATGGTCGCCGGCAAAGACATCGAAGGCGCGATCCAGCGGCTTGCGCAGATGGCGCGCGCAGCCGGAATTCACGTCATTCTCGCAACCCAGCGTCCGTCCGTGGACGTGATCACCGGTACGATCAAGGCGAATTTCCCGACCCGCATCTCGTTCCAGGTCACTTCCAAGATCGACAGCCGCACAATCCTCGGCGAACAGGGCGCGGAACAACTGCTCGGCCAGGGCGACATGCTCTATATGGCCGGCGGCGGACGCATCAGCCGCGTGCACGGACCTTTCGTCTCCGACGACGAGGTCGAAAAAGTCGTGCGCCACCTGAAGTCTCAGGGCGCGCCGGAATACCTGGAAGAAGTGACCGCCGGCGGCGACGAAGAGGGCGAGGACGGGGCGGTGTTCGACGCAACCGGCATGGGGCTGGCCGAAGGAGGCGACCTGTTTCAGCAGGCCGTGGCTATCGTCAAGCGCGACCGCAAAGCGTCGACCTCCTACATCCAGCGCCGCCTCCAGATCGGCTACAATCGCGCCGCGACCATCATGGAGCGGATGGAAGAAGAAGGCATCGTTGGCCAGCCGAATCATGCCGGCAAACGCGAGATCCTCATCCCCGAGAACCCTGCCGACGACCGCTATTGAGAATCGCCCTGTTCGCAATTAAGCCGAATCAGGCCTAATTTGCTGGGTCGCGAAATCGCCACAGCCGGCCCATATAGGGGCTACCAATCGACGTGAGGGCGCGAGGCGGAGATCGAGATGGCGGCACACAGAAAGACGCTAATCAGCCGTAGCCTGGGCTTCGTCGCGTTGTTTGCCTGCCTCTCCGGTCCTGCGGTCGCGCAGACAGTTCCGCTGCCCGCTCCGCGTCCCGTCGCACAACAGGCGGTTCCGACACAGGCACCGGGAGCGCGTGCGCAGACTTCGCCACAGGCAGCACAGGCGCCAAATCCGATCTCCAACCCATTCGCGGCCCTGCTCGGAAGGGCCACCACCGCCGGCGTACTGACAAATGACCAGCGGGCCATTGTCGATCGCGTGAACAGCTACCTCTCGGGGGTACAGACCCTGACCGGCAACTTCATCCAGGTCGGACCGGACGGAAGCCGCACGCAGGGCGATTTCTTCATTTCGAAGCCGGGCCGGGTTCGCTTTGAATATGACGAGCCAAGCCCGATCGAGCTGATTGCGGACGGTTCATCGGTTGTTGTGCGTGACCGGCGTCTGGCAACTCAGGACGTTTACCCATTGTCGCAAACGCCATTGCGTTTCCTCCTCGCCGAACACGTTGACCTGACGAAGGACACCCATCTGGTCTCGGTCTACGCCGATGATGTGTTCGTCACGGTGGTCGTCGAGGAAAAAAACGGCATCGTGGGCACGAGCCGCCTCATGATCATGTTCAGCGCCAAGGACATGCAGCTCAAGCAATGGACCGTGACAGATCCGCAGGGCTACGACACAACAATCGCGGTCTATAACCTCGACACCAGCAAGCGCCCCGATCCTGCTTTGTTCAAGATCGATTACACACGCTACCATAATTGACACTGAATTCTGGTGTCAGGTTTGTCATGGCCGGGCTTGTCCCGGCCATCTCGCTTAGCGAGCCACGGCCTTACAAAACTAAGCGGGATGCGCGGGACAAGAGCGCGCATGACCGTGACAAATGGCTAAGTTGACGCTAACTAAATGCCATGTCGTTGAAGATTACCACCTGGAACATCAATTCGGTCCGGTTACGCATCGATCTGGTTGCGAAGTTCTTGAAAAGCGCGCGGCCAGATGTGCTGTGCCTGCAAGAAACCAAATGCCCTGACGACGCTTTCCCGATCAAGCGCTTCAGGCGGCTTGGCTACGAGCACGCCGCGCTCAACGGACAGAAGGGCTATCACGGTGTCGCGGTGCTCTCGCGCGTACCCTTCGAACAGGTCGATATTCAAAGCTTCTGTGGCAAGACCGATTGCCGGCATATTTCGGTCGTGCTCGGTGAGCGTGCAAATCTAAAAGACCAGATCACCTTGCATAACTTTTACGTTCCCGCCGGCGGCGACGAACCCGACCCCGAAATCAACCCAAAATTCCAGCACAAGCTTGATTTTCTCGAGGAAATGCGAGCGCATCGCGGTTTGCGACCCGCCCAGAAGTCACGTGCTATTCTCGTCGGCGACCTCAATGTGGCTCCCCTCGAGCACGACGTCTGGAGCCACAAACAGATGATAAAGGTGGTCTCGCACACGCCGGTCGAGTGCGACAAACTCACCGCCGCGCGCAGGGCTGGCGAATGGGTCGACACCATGCGCGTGCTTACGCCCGAACCGGAGAAGCTCTACACATGGTGGAGCTACCGTGCGATGGACAATTGGCGCGCGGCCGACCGCGGGCGCAGGCTGGATCATGTATGGACGTCGGACGCGCTCGCCGAGCGCGTATCGAAAATTAAAGTTGCCAAGGATTATCGTGGAGCCGAGCGGCCATCCGATCACGTGCCGGTCACAGCAACAATCGAACCGTAGATTTGCGAACTATTGTTTGTCGCCCGCTTCGAAAGCCCGTTTCACGGCTCCGAGTTCTTTCGTCCAGACCTGCAGCCGCTCTGTCATGCTCTCGCGCAATTTTTCAGCGGCGGCCGGGTAACCTTCCAGCATTTTGCGGAACAGATTGCGGGGGATCCGCACGACCACCGTGGGTTCTTTTGCAATCGCCGTGGCCTGACACACCGTGTTTGTAAGAAGTGCCAGTTCGCCCACCAACGTGCCGGGACCGACAGTAATCTCCTTGCCTTCCGACAAAGTGCCCGGCTCCAGCAGCAAAGAACCTTCCTGTACGACATAGCCGCCGTCGGCGAGTTCACCCGCATAGAAAAGCACTGCACCACTTTGCAGATGACGCGTTTCGGCGCCGATGGCCAAGATTCGCAAGGCTTGCTTGCCGAGTGCCGCTAATGGCGGCACCTGCTCGAAGAAAGCGATGTCTTCTTCGAGACCCATTAGTCCCCCGTGCGAGGCCCGATTAAGCTCACGGCACCAGCTTATAGCCGCCGGCTTCTGTCACCAGGATCGCTGGTGCGGCGGCATCTTTTTCGACCTTTTGCCGCAGGCGATAAATGTGGGTTTCCAGCGTATGCGTGGTGACCCCGGAATTGTAACCCCACACTTCCTGCAGCAACGTTTCGCGCGATACCGGTTTCTGGCCGGCACGATAAAGGAAGCGCAGAATTGCAGTTTCCTTTTCAGTGAGACGCACCTTGCTGCCCTTCGGGCTGAGCAACAATTTTGAGCTCGGCCGAAATGTGTAGGGACCAATGGCAAACACCGCGTCTTCGCTTGCCTCGTGTTGCCGAAGTTGGGCGCGAATGCG